>Ga0308419_1000362_pt1 | contig 34034 bp, 25 predicted proteins | sample HotsprSampleMS50_FD_203674 | JGI IMG/M metagenome (GOLD analysis project Ga0308419, IMG submission 203674) | Hot spring phototrophic mat microbial communities from Mushroom Spring, Yellowstone National Park, Wyoming, United States - 20090730_MS50 ... | reverse complement strand
AAAACCACGAAGGACACGAAGGCCGCAAAAAGGGCACAAAGGATGATATTTTATCTCTTTGTGTCCTTTGTGAGTACTTTGTGCCCTTGTGGTAGGTAATTACCTTTCCTCCAGCAATTACCCTCGTGTACTTTGGGTCCTTTGTGGTAAAAGGCCTTTTTGCAGGAGACTCAGCCCTCAATTCTCATCTCCGCGGGCGGTAACTATGCGTTGACTGAAGTCAGCCTTCCTGGGCCGCAGGCCTTCGGTCGGCCTTCGCCGACCTCACCCCACCCCTGGCGGCTGCGCCGCCGGGGGTGGGGTGAGGGCAGGCCGACACCCCTCGGGCCGAGCCCTCGGGGCGAGGCCCGGCACGAAGTGCCCAGGGAGGACGATTTCAATCGGCTGAACAGTTACCGCGGGCGAATATCCCCCATCTGTCAGTCCTCTGTCAGTCCCTCCTGGTACAATACAGGCAGATGAGAAGATGACAGTCATCTGAAAGATGACTGTCACTCATCCCGGGAGGCCCCTTGCGCGTCATCCGCACCTTCATTCTGCGCCTGCTGGTCAATTCGGCCGAGCCCCAGGCCCTGCGCGGCGACCTGCGCCCCGTGCCGGAGGGGGAGGCGCAGCCGTTCGCCGACGAGCAGGCCCTGCTGGCCCTGCTACACCGGATGGCCTCCCCGGCCCGGGAAGCCCCGCCTGAGGGCGAGAAGTGTATCGGCAACCGTTCAAGCCCGAAAAGGAGGAAAAAATGAACACCCAAAAAACATCCAAACTGCGACGGGTAGCCTGGCCCCTGGCCGGGGCGCTGGCGGCCCTTCTGCTCCTGGCGCTGCTGGTCGCCGGGAATGCTGTGGCGACCTCGGCCGGAGCCGGGACATTCAACACCCTGCCAAACGCCGCCCCCCGCTGGCGGGCAGAGGCAGCAGAACAGCGCGGCGCGGTGCAGGCCGGGCCGGCTGCAGTCCATCCCTCCGCCCTGACCTGGCACATTGAGTTCGTGGATGCTCCAGGCCGATTCAGGGATATGACCGACCGCAGCCTGCGCCTGGATGCTGCCGGCCATCCCCACATCGCTTACGGGGAGAACCACCTCTACTACGCCTGGCACGACGGGACGGCCTGGCACATCCAGATGGTGGATAGCGCAACATTTGTGGGCAGATATGCCTCCCTGGCGCTGGATAGCGCCGGGAATCCGCACATCAGTTACTACGACGAGACCAACAAAGACCTGAAATACGCCTCCTACGACGGGAGTTCCTGGCACATCCAGACAGTGGACACAACCGGGGACGTGGGCGAGTACACCTCCCTGGCACTGGATTACGACGACTATCCGCACATCAGTTACTACGACGGTAGCAACGGCGACCTGAAGTACGCCTCCTACGACGGGAGTGCCTGGAACATTGAGACAGTGCATGGAGGCTATGATGATGTAGGCTGGTACACCTCCCTGGCACTGGACGTTTACGGCTATCCGCACATCAGTTACTACGACTGGACCAACGGCGACCTAATGTACGCCTTCTTTGCCGGGAGCGACTGGCACTTCAATAGGGTGGACAGCGCAGGATCAGTGGGCCGGTACACCTCCCTGGCGCTGGATTACGACGACTATCCGCACATCAGTTACTACGACGGTAGCAACTCCGACCTGAAGTACGCCTCCTACGACGGGAGCGCCTGGCACACCCAGACGGTGGATAGCGCAGGATCGGTGGGCGGGTATACCTCCCTGGCGCTGGATAGTGCCGGCTATCCGCACATCAGTTACTACGACGCGACCAATTACGACCTGAAGTACGCCTACCACGACGGGAGCGCCTGGCACACCCAGACGGTGGACAGCGCAGGATCGGTGGGCCGGTATACCTCCCTGGCGGTGGACGGCAGCGGCCATCCGCACATCAGTTACTACGACTATGATAACGGCGACCTGAAGTACGCCTACCACGACGGGAGCGCCTGGCACACCCAGGCGGTGGACAGCGCAGGAGGATCGGTGGGCCGGTACACCTCCCTGGCGCTGGACGGCAGTGGCCATCCGCACATCAGTTACTACGACGAGACCGACTACGACCTGAAGTACGCCCGCTGGACGGGGAGCACGTGGCAGATCCAGACCGTGGACAGCGCCGGAAGTGTGGGCTGGGACACCCCCCTGGCGCTGGATAGCGCCGGACATCCGCACATCAGTTACTACGACTCCGACAACGGCGACCTGAAGTACGCCTACCACGACGGGACCTCCTGGCACCTGGAGACGGTGGACGCGGCCGGATTGGTGGGCTCGTTCAACTCCCTGGCGCTGGATGCCGCCGGCCATCCGCACATCAGTTACTACGACGAGACCAACCGTGACTTAAAGTACACCTTTTACGATGGGAGTACCTGGCACTCGGAAACGGTAGACGCGGCCGGATCGGTGGGCTGGTACACCTCCCTGGCGCTGGATGGCGCCGGACATCCGCACATCAGTTACTACGACATAGACAACGGCGACCTGAAGCACGCCTACCACGACGGGAGTGCCTGGCACGTTGAGACGGTGGACTCGGCCGGGGATGTGGGCTGGTATACCTCCCTGGCGCTGGATGGTGCCGGACATCCGCACATCAGTTACTTCGACGGTACCAACTACGACCTGAAGTACGCCTACCACGACGGGAGCGCCTGGCACATCCAGACCGTGGACAGTACTGGATATGTGGGCGAATACACCTCCCTGGCGCTGGATAGCGCCGGACATCCGCACATCAGTTACTATGCCGGCCCCGGCCTGAAGTACGCTTTCTACGATGGGAGCGCCTGGCACCTGGAGACGGTGGACTCGGAGGATGCAGGTTATGGCACTTCCCTGGCGTTGGACGCTTCCGGTCAGCCGCACATCAGTTACAACGACGACACCAACGGCAGCCTGAAGTACGCCTGGGGAGAGGCGGTCACACTCAGGTTTATCTACCTGCCCCTCGTCCTGCGGAATCACTGAATGGGTGATTACCTACAGGGAGCCTCCGGGCAAGCGCTATAAAAGACGCTGGCAAAGGCATGCCCCTGTAGCGCAGGCTGCCAGGCCTGCATGCAGGCTGACAGCCTGCGCTACGTTATCTGCAAACCGATCAGGGTGGGTAGTTACCTGAATGGCCATTGGGAGGTGACCGTCGCCTTTCAGGTGATGGGCACCTCCCTCAACCTGTACCAGCAGGGAGGGCGTTGCTGGTTCCGCCGTTCTAACTGTCAACCCAAAATGGAGGACAGACCATGAGCGTCCGAGAAATCACCTGCCCGGTGTGCGGCGGCTCGCGCTACGTCAAATGCCCGGACTGCGATGGTCGGGGAGGAGAAGAGAAGACGTACGGGGGCGAAACAAAGTGGTACCCGTGTCCCTACTGCAACGGCACTGGCCGGAAAATCTGCAGCAACTGCAACGGGTGGGGAACGGTCAAGGTCTACGAATAGAAGGTAACGGTCACCCCCCAGGTGACCGTCACCTCATCCCAGGAGACACCTTGCGCGTCATTCGCACCTTCGGGAGAGGAAGGGGCTGACGGGGGCCTTTGGCCGCCGCCCCCCATCCTCACAGATACGCCTCCAGATACCGGTAGTCCGGCGTCAATTCTCCCCGATAGACGATGACGGCCCGCTTGATCTCCGGCGGCAGGTCCAGTTGCTCAAAGGGGACGGTGTAGTCGGCCCGGGCGATGGCGGGAGCGAACTCCCGCAACACCGCGCTGAAGTCCACCGACGCGTCCCGGGGCACCTCGCTGGGCAGGATGTCCACCGCCATCACCACAACCCCCTCCCCGGCCCAGCCGTCGGTCGTCCGCCCGGTGCGGGGGTGGTAGACGTAGATGGGGTTGCCCGGGTCGGTGGCGCGGACGGTGCACTCCACCGCCCCCTCTATGTCGCAACTGATGTCGCCGATGACCCGCAGGCGGGGGCGGGCCGGCGCACCGAACAGTTCCCGCAGGTACGCCTTCGTCACCAGGCGGGGGTAGCGGGCCTCCCAGTAGATGCCGTTGACCAGTACGGTCAGGTACGGCACATAGGCCGCAAAGCGGGAGCGGTACTTCTCCGGATGCTGATAGTAGTCCTGGAGGTCAAATCGGCCCCCCGGAGAGACCGGCTCCACCATATGCTCCTCCCGGAATACCACCTTGTAGAGGGTATGATAGTCCGGCTCCTCCGCGAAGAGGGACAGCAGGTCCTCTGGAGCCACTTCCCGGAACGGGAGCAGGTCAAAGATTTCCTGCGCGCCCCGGGAGACGTTGCCGTACCCGGCGAATCCCACCACCAGCGGGGTCAGGATGGGGGGAAGTCCCTGCTGGCGGATGCGGTCGCCGACCCCCCGCACCGCCCGGCGGGCCGCCTCCACGTCCGGGTAAGCGATGGCCCGGTCCACGCCGACGAAGGGGTTGGGGATGCCCTCCCACTCCAGCCGTCGCCCCAGGGCCCAGAGGGTATCCAGCATGCCGGCCCACCCGGCATGTCGGCCGAAAAAGATGAGGCGGCGGCCCTTCTCGTCCGTCACCTTCTCGTAATCAATCAGGACGCAACCCAGTTCCATCAGCCGGCGCAGCATGGGCATATTGTACGGCTGGCCCTTGATGACGTGGGAGAAGAAGACGTAGGTCTTGCCCGGCAGGAGTTGGGCCGGGGGAATCTCCTTGATGCCGAAGATGACGTCGCAGCCGGAGAGGTCTTCGCGGACGGCGACGCCAGCGGCGCGGTACTCTTCGTCGGAGAAGACGCGAATCTCCGAGGGCTGGACGACGACGTCCAGGCCGTGTTGCTCCTGGAGGTGGCGGGCATCCTGGGGGGTGATGGGGACGCGCCGCTCCCAGACCGATTTATCCTCCCGGCGGATACCGATGCGTGGGGGCATGTTTCCTCCCGTTTCAAGGTATTGTAGCGCAGGATTTATCCTGCCAGCGAAGACAGGATAAATCCTGTTCTACTCCGCGGCGACTTTCCAGTATGGCCGTTCCGCCTCCCAGCGGGCGCGGAACTCCTCGGGGGCAGTGCTCAGCAGTGCCTCCCCCTCGGCGGTGACGGTGCCGTCGGGCAGGCGAATCTGCCCGGCCACTTTGGCGCCGACCCCGCCAATCTGCTCCACCCACCCGACGGCGATCAGCGGTACGCCTACCGGGGTGGGGCGGCGATAGCGGACCGTCAGCCGGAGGGTCGCCATAAACGTATCCGAGGATGTGTGCAGCATAACGGCCCGCCCGGAGACCTCGTCCAGGATGGCGGCGACCACTCCGCCATGGGCGATGCCCGGGTACCCCTGAAAGGTCTCCGGAAGGGTGAACTCGGCCTGCACGGTCCCGTTCTCCGGGTCCTCGTAGAACTTCAGTTTCAGGCCGCGGGGGTTTTCGCGGCCGCAGACGAAGCACATGCGGGAAGTGGGTTGGGGATGCATAGGGACCTCGCTACACGAAAGACACGAAAGGCGCGAAAGACACGAAAGGCGCGAAAGGTTTCGTGTTTTTCGTGTTTTTCGTGTTCTTCGTGTTCTTCGTGTTCTTCGTGGATGTTCTACGTCTCCGGGAGGGGCAGGAGGATGTGAACAGTGGTGCCGGGCAGGCGCACTTCGTCCCGCCCCTCGCTCTCTATCCAGATTCGCCCCTTGTGGGCCTCAATAATCCCCCGGGCCAGACTGAGCCCCAGGCCCAGCCCGCCCCCCTTGAAGGCCGTCTTGCTGGAATGGTGAAGTAAGGTGTCCTCCACCACGTAGAACCGGTCAAAGATGCGCTCCCGGTCCGCCGGGTCAATCCCGATGCCGGTGTCCTGGATGCTCAGATGAACGGTGTGGTCCACCACCCGACCGGCAATCCGGATGGTGCCGCCGTCGGGGGTGTATTTGACGGCGTTGCTGACCACGTGCCAGAGGGCCTGGAAGAGGCGCTGGGAGTCCCCCATAATCAGCGGAAGGGTCTCCAGTCCCTCAAACTCAAAGGTCAACTGCCGCTCCGGGCCCATGTTGCGGATGTTGCGCACCACATTCTGGACGAGGGAGTACAGGGGCACGGGCCCCATACTCAGTTCCAGTTTGTCCGCCTCAATGAGGAAGACATTCAGGATGTCGTCCACCACCTGGCTCAGGCGGCGGGTGGCCTGGACGACCTGATTCAAGAGGTAGCGGGGGCTTCCTTCCTCATCCGGACTGCCCGGAATATCGGGCATCGCCAGCAAAATCTGGACGTAGCCGTAGATGGCCGTCAGTGGGGTGCGCAGTTCGTGACCGGCCAAGATGACGAAGTCGGTCTTCATCTTATCCAGGTGCTGGAGTTCCGCGTGGGCCCTCTCCAGTTCGCGGATTTTCTCCTCCAGCCGCTCCACCAGGCGGCGGCTGTACTCCACCAGATAGTCCGCTTTCTCCTGGGGCGATTCTATGCGCTCCCGCAGGCCGCCCAGGAACGCCTCCACCTGCTGGGGGAAGCGGTCCACGTCTATGGGTTTGGGGATGTAGCCGTCGCACCCGGCGATGAGGGCCCGTTCCCGGTCCCCTTTCAGGGTGGCCGCGGTCACCGCGACGATGGGGACGTCCCGGAGTTCCTCCAGCGCGCGCAGGCGGGTGGTGACCTCGTAGCCGTCCAGACCGCTGATGTTGATGTCCATCAGGATGAGGTCCGGGCGCAACTGCCGGGCGGCCTCCATGGCGGCGATGCCGTCGGTGGCGATGCGCACGTCAAAGCCTTCGGCCTCCAGAACCCGCTGCACCAGCCGGGCACTGGAGGGGTCGTCCTCCACATAGAGGATACGGGCACGCGGTTCCCGGTTCATCCGCTCCTCCTCTATCGCTTCGCAAATCTTGCCACCCGTGCAATTGGCAAGGGCCCTTTTGAAAAACCGCAGAGCGCAAAGAAAAGAACCCTTTGCGTCCTTTGCGTGCTTTGCGGTGAATTCAATCCAGCCGCACAGGTCGCAATCTCGCGGGCGGTCAGCACAGGACAACTGCAAGCAGTTGTCCTACTCCTCTATCGCTTCGCCAATCTCGCGGAGCAATTCGTCATCGGTGAAGACGCCCTTCTGGAGCAGGGCCTGGATGTGGCCGCTCAGCCGGGCCCGCTCATCGGCGGTCAGTTCTTTGGCGGTGACGACGATGACCGGAATGTCCTGCAACTCCTCTTCGGATTGGAGCACTTCCAACACCCCGAAGCCGTCTATCTCGGGCATCATCAGGTCCAGCAGGATCAGGTCGGGGTGCTCCCGGCGGATGAGTTCCAGCCCCTCCCGGCCGTTTTCGGCCTCAAAAATCTGGTAGGGGCCCCGGGCCTGGAGGATGCGCCGGAGCAGGCGGCGGGCGCCGGGGTCGTCCTCCAGGATGGCGACCCGACGGACGTCCCGGCCCAGCGATTCCAGCGACCCCAGCAGCCCCTCCTCCGGGGCCGGGGCACGGGCGGGCGCCTCCACCGTCTGCACCCAGTCCTCCCCCAGCAGGTGTTTCTCCACCGGGAAGGTGTGGCCGGAGCAGTTGACGACGACCACCTCGTCCCGCCGGATGACCCCCTCGCTGAGCAGTTTGAAGAGGCCAGCGAAGGCCATACCCGCCGCCGGCTCCATAGAGATGCCCTCCAGTTTCGCCAGGACGTGGATGGCGCGGAAGGCCTCCTCGTCGCTGACCGCCCCAAAGGCGCCGCCGTGCTCCCGGATCACCCGCGCCAGGAAGGTGTAGGCCGGGCCGGGGTCGCCCGTGGCGACGGTAATGATGCGGGTGCGGGGATTGAGGACCGGCTCCGCCTTCTCCAGCCCCTTCTTAAAGGAGTGGACCATCGGGGCACACCCTTCGGCCTGGATGCAGGCCAGGCGGGGCATACGGTCTATCAGGCCCATGCGCAACAGTTCCTCAAACCCCTTCCAGACTCCCACCGGCCCCAGCCCGCCGCTGACGGACTGGATGTACCAGTCCGGGGCGCGCCAGGGGGTGGTGGGGCCGGGGCCCAGGTGCGCGGCCAGTTGCTCGGCAATCTCAAAGGCCACCGTCTTCATGCTCTCCCGCGCGGCGATGGAGCGGATGCCCCGGTCCAGATAGAGCCCCCGCCGCTTCGCAAATTCCGCCGCCACCTGCTTGGTCTGGTCGTAGGTGCCGGTCACTTTGACCACTTTGGCCCCGTAGATGGCGACCTCGCGCATCTTCTCCGCCGGGACCAGGCTGGTGAGGAAGGCCCAGATTTTGATGCCCGCCAGAGCGGAGTAGGCGGCGTAGGAGATGGCGACGTTGCCGGTGGAGGCCAGAACCGCCTCGGTGACCCCCAGTTCCTTCATCACGGAGATAGCCAGGGCGGCCTGCCGGTCCTTGAAGGAGCCGGTCGGCCCCTGCCGTTCATCCTTGATGTAAAGATTGGAGCAGCCCAGCATCATCCCCAGGTTGACGGCCCGCAGGAGAGGGGTGCCCCCCTCGCCCAGGCTCAGCCGGTGGGCATCGTCTCGCAAGGGGAGGAGTTCCCGGTAGCGCCACATGGTCTGGGGGCGGCGGGGCAGTTCCCGCTGCCAGATGTGGGCAACGCGCGGGTAATCGTAGACGACGTACAGCCAGTCCCCATCGCACTGGGGGCAGCGCTCCAGAGGACGGGTGAACGGCTCACCATAATTACAGCGAATGCATTGGAGACGAGGGTAAGTGTCCATGTTCACTTTTGTTACGAAGCGCAATGATTTACCACAAAGGGCACAAAGTGCTCACAAAGGACACAAAGGTTTATCGGAAATGGGAAACGGATGAACGCGAATGGGCACAGATGACACGGGTTTTATTTTAGCCATTAGCCGTCAGCGGTTAGCCGTGAGCCGCCCGTGGTCCGTCGTCCGTGGTCCGTCGTCCGTCGTCGGTAGTCCGTCGGTCTGTGGTCCTTCCTCCGCCACCGGCAGCCAGATGGTGATGCGGGTACCCTTTCCCACTTCGCTCTCCACGGTCACCCGTCCGCCGTGACGGTCCACGATTTCTTTGACAATGGAGAGGCCCAGACCGGTACCGGGAATCTGCATCTGGCGCGGCCGCTCCCCCCGGAAGAAGCGGTCGAAAATGTACGGGAGTTCATCTTTGGGAATGCCGATGCCAGTATCGGCGACGGTGACCGTGGCCCAGCGGTGACCCTCCCGTTCCGCCTCCCCGGTAGCGACCTCCACCCGCCCGTCCGATGGAGTGTACTGTATGCTATTGCGAATCAGGTTGATCAGCACCATGCGGAGCGCATCGGGGTCCGCCCAGGCCACCGGTCCCGCCTCCGCCGGACGGAATTCCAGCACCAGCCCCTGGGCCAGGGCCAGGGGCCGCTGGGCGTCTACCACCTCCGCCGCCAGCGCGTTGAGCCCCACCGGGCTGAAATGCATCCGGAGGGCGCCCGAATCCAGCCGGGAAATCTCCAGCACGTCCTCCACCAGGCGGGCCTGCCAGTCCGCCTCCCGTTCCAGAATGTCCAGGTACTCGGGGAGCAGTTCGGGCATCCCCCGCAGGAGGTGGAGGTAGGTCTTGATGGTGGTGAGGGGGGTGCGCAGTTCGTGGGAAATGTTAGAGATGAAGCGGACGCGCAGCCGCTCCAGGGTTTTGAACTGCGTGACATCGTGGAGGATGACGACGGCCGCCCCTTCCCCTTCGGGCCCCTCAACCGGCGAGGCGCGGACCTCCAGGTCCAGCCCTGGCAGTTCCACTATCTCCTCGGGCCGCTCCTGGGCCCGCCGGGCTACCCGCCGGATGGCCTCCTGCAACTTCCGGGCATCCTCCGGCGCCAGGTCCCGGGCCAGCCACCTCTGAGCAACGGGATTGGCCTGGAGAATCTCCCCTTGGGAGTCAATGAGAGTGATGCCGTCGCCCGTACTGCGCAAAATGGCCTCCAGTTGAGTGTACTGGGCTGCCAGTTGCGCGGTGCGCTCCCGCACCTGCTCCTCCAGCGTCCCGGCGTATTGGCGCAGTTCGGTGTAGAGATAGGCGTTCTCCAGTGCGATGGCGACCTGATCGGCGAAGGCTTTCAGGCGGGCGGCGTCGGCGGAGCCGAACTGGTAGGGGCGGGTACCGTCCACGTTCAGGAAGCCCACCGTGATTCCCCTGATCACAATGGGTGCGGCGACATAGGAACGAACCCACTCCAGACCCCTTATCCGAGCCCAGTTGGGGTCGGCGTGGGTATCGGGGACGAGCACCGGCTCGCCCGTCCGCACCATCTCCCACAGGTTGGGCAAATCGGCGACGGGGAGCACCGCCGCCGCGACCCACTCCTCCGCCCCGAACTGTTCGTACCCTCGCCAACGGACGATGCGGGCGCTGCCATCTTCCACCAGCATCACGTTGAATGCATCGCCGGGCACCACCCGCGCCACCTGCTCTATGATCTGTTCCAGCATTTGCGTCGGGTCCAGAGTACGGGTGATGACAGCAGCAGATTCAGCCAGCGCCTGGGCCAGTTCCCGTTGCTCCTGTTCGGCCCGATACAGTCGCTCGTTCTCTATCGCCACGGCCAGCGCATCGGCGACCTGCTGGAGGACGGGCACCTGCTCCTGGCGGAAGTTCTGCTCCCGGAGGCTGACGACGTGGAGCGCGCCGATGACCCGCCCGCCCACCCAGAGGGGCAAACTGACGTAGGAACGGAAGCCCACATCGTAGAGGGCCCGGACAGTCGCGTACTCCACTTCCTGGCTCATATCGGCGCAGAAGTGCGGTCGCCCTTCCAGGACATCGTCCCAGACCGGGGTGGTGGAGAGGGGCTGGACGGTGCCTATTCCCAGGACGGGGAAGGGCGTCTCCAGAACAGAGATGCGGAAGTGGGCGCCGTCCTCCTCCAGGAGCGCCACGGAGACCCGGTCGCAGTTGGTGAGGGCACGCAGGCCGTGGACCAGGACGGGAAAGGCCCGCTGCACCTCCAGGGTGTTCAGCGCGGTGGCGATCAGCGCCAGGATTTCCTGCTCCTGGGACCGGCGGCGCTCCTCCTGATAGAGACGGGCGTTCTCCAGCGCGACCGCCACCTGGTCCGCCAGCGCGCGCAGGAACCCCATATCCACGTCCCGGAACGCGTCCACCTGGGGACTCTGGAGGTCCAGGAGGCCCAGGATGCGGTCGCCCCGCATGAGGGGCAGGACCAGTTCGGAGCGGGTGGTGGGGATCAGCGGGAAGTAGTTCGGGTCCTGCCGGACATCGGGGACGTAGATGCCCTGGCGCAGGCGGTAGGCGCGGCCGTTGATCCCTCTATCCAGGCTCAACGGTTGAGCGATGGCCCGGCTCCGTTCCTCCGGAGAATATCCCCGCAGGGAGCGGCGCTCAAAGATGCCCTGCTCCGGGGCGGGGACCAGGACCGAGCCGTGGGTGGCGCCGGTGGCCCGCAGGGCCTCATCGGTGAGTTGGTCCAGGATGAGGGCGGGGTCCAGGGTGGAATTGACGGCCTGGCTGATGCGGTAGAGGGCCTCCAGGCGCTGGCGGGCGGCCCGTTCCTGCTCATAGAGGCGGGCGCGCTCCACGGCTGCAGCGGCATCGGCAGCCAGGGTCTGGCAGAAGCGGATTTCGGCCCCGGTGAACTCCCGCTCCTGGCGGCTCTCGCAGAGGGCAACGTAGCCGATGGCACGCTCGCGCACCACCAGGGGGACGACCAGTTGGGATTTCCAGCCGTACCGCTCCACCTCCGCGCGGTCGCCAGCGTTCAGAGGGCCGCTGGCGTGAAGGACCAGAGGACGCCGTTCCCGCAGCGCGCCGACAACGGTCGGGTGCCGACTCAGATCAAACCTCTGGCCCAGGTCGGCAGCGGTCGCCGCCCGCTCCCGTTCGGATGCTTCCGGGCCGAACCAGCCTGTCAGTTCGGTGGCGATATTGGTCTTCTCATCCCAGAGGCTGATATATACGCTGGTGACGTCCAGCGCCTGGCCCATCTGCCGGGCCAGGGCCTCCAGCATGGATTGCAGGGTCTCCTCTGAGGAGATGGTCAGCGCAGCCCGATGGAGGGCCGTCAGTTCCCGGACCTGTTGCTGCCGGGCCTGATAGAGCCGTGCGTTCGTGATGGCCGCGGCGACGTGGCCTGCCAGCGCTTCCAGCGTTGCCACGTCCAGCGGGGTGAAAGCATCCCGCTGGCGGCTCTGGAGGGTGAGCACGCCGATGAGGTGCCCGTGGTACTTCAAGGGGACGTCCAGTTCGGCCTGCGTTTCGGTGAGGTAAGGGGCGATATAGCGGGGTTCCTGGCTGACGTCGTTGGCCAGAAGGGTCTGACCGGTCCGGGCCACCCAGCCGATCATCCCCTCGCCGACCCTCTGGCGGAAGCCGGGCGGGGTGAGGCCGGCCCAGATGCCCGCCCCGGCGACAAATTCCAGTTCCCCGGCCTCCTCGTCCAGGAGCATCAGGCCCGCGTAGTCGTAGCCGAAGGCACGGACAACGCCCTCCACGGCCTCCCGATAGACCTCCTCCGGCTCCAGGAGGGCCGCCAGGCGCTCCCCCAGTTCGGCCACGGCGGCTATCCGGCGGGCCCGCTCCTGTTCGGCCTCGTAGAGGCGGGCGTTGAGGAGGGCCCCCGCCAGGACGGCCCCGGCGGCCTCTAACAGGCGGACGTGGTCGGGGGTGAAGGCCGCCTCCCGCAGGCTCCCCAGCGACATCACGCCGACCAGTTCCTCCCCGAAGAGGAGGGGAACGCTGACGGCGGAGCGGACTTCTTCGTCCAACCCCCGGACCACCAGCCAGCGGTCGTCCCGGGAGACGTCGTCCACGACGGCGGCCTGGCGGTGGAGGGCGACCCAGCCCGTCAGTCCCTGGCCGACCCGCAGTTGGAGGCGCCGGTCCAGTTCCTCTACGGAGGCCTCGTCGTGGCCGGTGGCGGCGATGATGCGCAGGCGGGAGGTGCCCGGTTCGGCCAGGCAGATGACCCCCTGGTCGGCCTCCGTCATCGCGCGGAGGGTCTCCAGGGCCTCCCGGGCGACGGCCCGCACGTCCAGGGTAGCGGAGAGGCGCTGGCCCAGTTGGTGGAGGAAATCCAGGTGCTCCCGCTCCCGCCGGACCTCGTCGTAGAGGCGGGCGTTGGTGAGGGCGACCGCCGTCTGAGCGGCAAAGAGTTCCAGGACGTCGGCGTCGGCCGGGGAGAAGGTGCGGGGCGGGTCCGCCAGGAGGACCAGGACGCCCAGCATCTCCTCCCCCCGGCGCACCGGCACACCGATGACCGCCGTCCAGGGATAATCGGCGTACCGGGCCGCGCGGCCCTCCCAGTGCTGATAGTCGTCCACCCAGAAGGGGCGGCCCGTCTCCCAGACCCGGCAGGCGATGCCCCCCTCGGAGGGGCGCAGGCAGGTGCCCAGAGGGGGCTGGTCTGGGCCGACGGAGACCACCCACTCCAGGACATCCGCTTCGGGCCGGTACAGGTAGAGCCCTCCGGCGCTTCCGCCCACCAGGTCCAGCGCCCGCCGGACGATGGAGGGGAGGAGGACGTTCAGGTCCGTCTGGGCGAAGAGTTCCAGGCCGATCTGGCGGAGGGCCTCCGTCTGGGCGGCCTGGCGCCGGACCGCCTCCTCGGCCCGCACCCGGTCGGTCAGGTCCAGCACGGTGCCCAGGATGGCCGGACGGCCCCGGTACTCCACGCGGGTGCCCAGGACCTCGCAGGGGAAGCGGGAGCCGTCCTTGCGCAGCCCCTGGACGGTGTAGCGGACGCTCAGCGCTTCGCCCGTCAGCCGTTTCCGAATGTTCTCCGCGACCTGCTCCCGGTCTTCGGGGGCCACCACGTCCAGCGGCCCCAGGCGGTCTATGAGTTCCTCCGGCTCGTAGCCGAACATCCGGGCTCCGGCGGGGTTGACGTACCGGAGCAGGCCGTCCTGGATGAGGTAGATGCCGGTCAGCGCGTGCTCGGCCAGGAGGCGGAAACGCTCCTCGCTCTCCCGGAGGGCCTCCTCCTGCTCCAGGGAGTGGAGGGCGAAGGCCAGGTCGCTGGCCACCTCGGCCAGGAGGCGCTGTTCCTCGGAGGACGGGGGGATACCCGCTGGCAGGGCGACGGAGAGGACGCCGTAGACCCGGCCCCCGTACGCCATACGGACGGTGAGCGCGGCGGCGCCCCGGTAGGGGAACCGGAGGGGACAGGCCGTGCAGGCCATGGGGTCGGGGGTGATCACCGGGTCGGGAACGGCCAGGGCCTGCCGGGCGCAATCGGGGGGAGTCCCGGCCGTCCAGGCCTGCAGCAGGGCTGGGAAGCCCTCCTGGACGCAGCCGGCCGCGCTCCCCCGGACGGCCCGGCCGGCCTCATCGGTTGCCACGCACCAGGCCCCGGTGTATCCCCGCGTCCGGACCAGTTCCTCGCAGGCCTGCTGGAGAAGGCGCTCCCGGTCCCGCTCCCGTGCGATGGCCTGGTTGATGTTGCGGATGGCCCGCAGGACGGCGTTGAGATGGGCCAGTTCCTCCTCTGCCTGCTTCTGGGCAGTGATGTCGCGGGCGATGCCCTCCACGGCGACGGCGCGGCCCGCCTCGTCGTAGACCACGAAGTGGCGGTGCTCCGCCCAGACCACCTGCCCGCTACGGCTGACCCAGCGCAGGACCAGGGGCTGCTCTGGGGAGATGTCCCCCCGGAGAGCGGCCCGCAACGAGGGGGCGTCTTCGGGATGGACAAGTTGGTAGAGGAGGCGCCAGTTCTGGTAAAACTCCTCAGGCGGATAACCGATGAGGCGCGTGACGGCAGGAGAGATGTACAGCGGGCGGAAGGGGGAGAACCCCAGGCGGTAGATGACGTCGGGGGAGTTTTCGGCCAGGCGGCGGAGTTGGGCCTCCTGCTCCTCCCGCTCCCGCCGGGCCGCTTCCAGCGCGTCCAGCGTCTCGTTGAAGGCGCGGGCCAGGTCGGCCAGTTCGTCCTGGCCGCGCACGGCCACCCGGCGCCGGGGTTCACCCCCCGCGCCGACGGCCCGCACGTCGGCCCGCAGGGCCGCCAGGCGGGCCAGGACGGAGCGGTCTATCTGGAGGACGGCGGCCAGCGTCACCAGCAGGCCCAGCGCGGCCGTCGTGATGACCAGATACTGGAGGGCCATGCGGCCCCGGGCGACGATGTCGCGGGGGCCCTCGGTGCGCAGGATCAGCGCCGGGCGGCCGTAGAGGTCGGTCATCAGCCCGTACCCGGCGATGCGGGCATCGTCCAGGGGGCGGGCCAGAACCGGCGCCTCCGGGGAGAGGGAGGGGTAGGCCGCGCGCAGGTCGTCGGGCCAGTCCTGGGGGCGGTCGGCCCGGTGGGCAGTGACGGAGAGGTCCAGATGGGCACTGATCCGGGCCTGGATGTCGGAGTTCAGGTAACGGCCGAAGACCACTGCACCGCGCGCCGGGCCCTGGTCCTCGGAAGTCAGGATGGGGCGCGCGGTCACCAGGAGGACGCCCTCGGGCAGCAGGAGCAGACCGCGCTGGCCCTCTTCGGTGGGGCGGGCCAGGAGCCCCAGCGCGTCGTACACCCCCTGGGGGACGGGCACCTCCCGGCTCGCCTCCAGGTCGTACGCGCCGGCCCAGACCACGCGGCCGGAGGTGTGGACGAAGAGCATCAGGTTGAGATGGGTGTTCTGGAAGGTCGCGTCGGTGAGATTGGAGCGGATGTAGGCGGGGTTGGCGTCCTCAATGAACGCGTAGGTGTCGTCCCAGGAGGCCCAGTCGTGGTTGAGGACGTCCATGGCCCGCAGTTCGTCCGTCAGGAACATCCGGGCGTGATGGACGTCCCGCTCCGTATCCCGGACCTCCGCCTCCGCGAAGGCCCGCAGGAGGGTCTGGGAGAAGAGGAGGCCCAGGATGGCCGTCAGGGCGGCGGTGACCAGGCCGATGGTCAACAGGGTTCGGATTCGCAGGGACATATTTTTCTCTAAAAACCACGAAGGACCTCACCCCACCCCCAGCGGCTTCGCCGCTACCCCCTCCCCTCTCCTGAACAAAGTTCAGGAGAGGGGAGGGGGTTGGGGGAGGGGTGAGGTGGATCACATCCTTTCCAGCAGGATGGTGACCGGGCCGTCGTTGTGGATTTCCACCAGCATATGGGCGCCGAAGATGCCGGTCTGGACGGGGACGCCCGCGGCGGCCAGTTCTTCGGCGAAGCGGCGGACCAGGGGCTCCGCCACCTCCGGCGGGGCGGCGTCGGTGAAGGAGGGGCGGCGGCCCCGGCGCGCGTCGGCGTAGAGGGTGAACTGGGAGACGACCAGCGCCTGGCCGCCCACGTCCAGGAGGCCGGCGTTCATCTTGCCTTCGGCGTCCTCAAAGATGCGCAGGCCGGCCACCTTCTGGGCCAGCCAGCGGGCCGCCTCGTCGGTGTCGGTGTGGGTCACCCCCACCAGCACCACCACCCCCGGCCCGATGGCCGCAACAGTCTCCCCGTCCACCGATACCTTTGCCTGCCGAACGCGCTGGACGACGATGCGCAACTTCTCCCTCCTCGGATGCAACCACCTCACCTCTCCCCCCGGCCCCTCCCGGAGGGGGAAATGGGGGTTGGGGGCGGCGGATTCGCCGCCCCCAATCCCTCCTTTTCTCCCCCTTCTCCTCCCCGTTTCGGGGAGGAGAAGGGGGCTGGGGGGATGAGGAGGGGTTCATGGCTTACTTTTGAACCAGATAGCCTTTCTTTGTCAGCCACTCCGTCACATACCGGGCGAAGAGCCGGAAGTCGTCCAGGTCGCTCTGCAGATGGTCGTAGACTTCCCGCAGGTTGACCTGGCGATAGCGATGCACCAGGATGTTGCGGAAGCCCGCCATACCCAGGATGCGACCCGCGAAGGCAGGCGGCAGAATCCCTTCTTTACCCAGGGCCACAATGATGTCGCGGTACTCCTCCACCGGGTGTGCGGTTTCCGCAGCCAGGATATGACTGCCCACGTCCAGCAATGCCTGAATCGCCATCTGGAGGCCGTGTTCCACCGCCCAGTAATGTTTGGTCGTGGCCACAAATTCATCGTAGGAGAGATGGCGGTACTGCTCCAGTTCGTCCAGGTACTGGCCCAGGGCCGTCAGGAGGGCAGTTATCGTGTCAATGTCTACCATATCTCCCCTCCTGAATTCGCTTGACCAGGTAATACCGCTGCACCTCCCGGATGGGTCGGGTGTCCAGATAATCGCGCAGGGCCTCGGTCTGGAAGCGCACCCGCTGACGGTCGTCCTGGCAATACAACAACTGGCCGTACCGGCGCACCTGGTTCCGCAGGACGGGCGACGCCTCGGCCAGGTCCACCACCTCCACGTCGCTGCGGCGGAAGACGCCCATGAGTTCGGCGATCAGGCGGCAGCGGAGGTCAAACCGCGCGCGGGGGCTTAAGTCGTCTGCGAAGAGGACGGCAATATCCACATCCGAGAGACGCCCGGCCTTCCCGCTGGCCTGCGAGCCGAAGAGGTAGGCCAGGGTGACCTGATGCTCCCGGAAGAGTCGCTGCAGTTCCGGCAAAAGGGGCCGAATATCCCCGATGGGACCCCCTTCACGCATCGTCGCTCACCCTTTCCGCCCCGCGCAGTGTTCTCCTACGGCAGCCCTACCGCCGCCTTCACCTCGGCGATGGTCTGGGTGGCGATGGCGGAGGCGCGGCGGGCCCCCTCGGCCAGGATGTCCCATATCGTATCCGGGTTGGCGGCCAGCGCGGCCCGCCGCTCCCGGAACGGGGCGAAGTATTCGGTCAGGTTGCGGGCGAAAATCCGCTTGCAGTCCACACAGCCAATGCGGGCGGTCCGGCAGTCGGCGTCAATCTGGGCCAGTTCGTTCGGGGAGAAGAACCGGTGCAGGGTGAAGACGTTGCAGACCTCCGGACGGCCGGGGATGTGGCGGTGCGTCCGCTGCGGGTCGGTGACCATCTGCATCACCCGCTGGTGAATCTCCTCCGGCGAGGCGGCAATCTCAATGTGGTTGTTCAGGGACTTGCTCATCTTCTGCTGGCCGTCTATCCCCAGGACTTTGGGGAAGTCGGTATGTTTGGCCTGGGGCTCCACCAGGACGGGGCCGAAGTGGGCATTGAACCGCCGGACAATCTCCCGGGTGAACTCCAGGTGGGGGGCCTGGTCCACGCCGACGGGGACCGTGTCGGCCTTGTAGAGGGTGATGTCCGCCGCCATCAGCACCGGGTAGCCCACCAGGCCGTAGTTGACGTTATCCGGCTGCTGGCGGACTTTTTCTTTGAACGTGGGCAGACGGGTCAGCCAGCCCAGCGGGGTGACCATAGAAAGGATGGTATGCAGTTCGGTCACCTGGGGGACGTGGGACTGGACGAAGAGGATGGTCCCCCGGTCCGGGTCCACCCCCGCCGCCAGCCAGTCCAGGATCATCTCATACGTCCATTCCCGCAGGTATTCGGTATCCGTCAGGGTAGTCAGCGCGTGGAGGTCCACGACGCAGTAGATGCAGTCGTAGTCGTCCTGGAGGGCGACGTAGTTGCGGATGGCGCCCAGGTAGTTGCCCAGGTGCTGGCGACCGGTCGGTCGCGCGCCGGAAAAGACGCGGCCCTTCTTGTCGTTCATCTTAACTGCCACCTCCCATCATCTGTCCTTTGTTTCACCGGCGGTTATTCCCAAACCCGCGCAGGGATCCGTTCACCCCGGAACGTCAGAATCCCAATTCCCGTCTCGCGAGCCATGTCATCCACCCCGAAATAGACGCGCAGCCCGAAGACGTAGGGAAGGTACGGTTTCCCCACGCCGCTTGCTTCCAACTGCTGGACGACCTGGGGCTGCTGGAGCCGCTGGAGGAACTTCCCGACCTCTTTGCGCCGCAGGCGTCCTTTGACCTCTATAATCATCCAGAAGCGCTCCCCCGACGGCGTCTCTATCGGTGCCACCACGTCCATCTCGCCGTCCACGTCTATGGCCATCGGTTCCTGAAGCAGCGAGTATCCCTTTTCCTGCACCACAGCCCGCAGGACCTCCTCGGCGTCTACTTCCAGGTCCAGGCCGAAACGCTCGGATAACTGACCCAGTTGTTTCTCCGCCGCGTCCATCCGCTGGGTGAGAGAAACAATGGCCTCCATCATGCGCTTCTGGGCCTCGGCCAGTTCCTGCACGACCTGCTCCAGGCGGTCCAGCCGCTGCTCGGTCCGCTTCTGGGCCTCGGCCAGTTCCTCCACCCGCTGCTCGGTCCGCTTCTGGGCCTCGGCCAGTTCCTGCACGACCTGCTCCAGGCGGTCCAACCGCTGCTCGGTCCGCTTCTGGGCCTCGGCCAGTTCCTGCACGACCTGCTCCAGGCGGCCCAACCGCTGCTCGGTCCGCTTCTGGGCTTCGGCCAGTTCCTCCACCCGCTGCTCGGTCCGCTTCTGCGCCTCGGCCAGTTCCTGCACCCGTTGCTCAGTGCGTTTCTGAGCCTCGGCCAGTTCGGCCAGGGCCGTCTCCAGACGGGTGAATCGGGCCTCGGCGCGCGCCTCAAATTGCCGCTGGGCCTCAGTCAACTCCCGAACGGCCGCCCGGAGTTCGTTGAAGTCCTCCCGGCGCACCGCCAGTTCCTGGCGGAGATCCTTCCGGAGTGCCTCCACCACCTCCACCATCGGCAATTGCAGTTCAGGAGGCAAGCGTTGAAGGATAGATACGTAACTCATTTCCCCCTCCTGCTCCATAACGAGACGGGTCATCGTACGGCATGCTTAGTTTACCACAAAAAAGCGGGGAGACAAATGAAGGGGGCGGGTAGTTACCTACCACAAAGGGGGCGGGTAGTTACCTACCACAAGGGCACAAAGTACCCACAAAGGACATAAAGGGGCAACAAAATCCTTTGTGCCCTTTTTGGAGCCTTTGTGTCCTTCGTGGTTTTTTTACAGAACGGCTCTCTGGTAGGTATTTACAGGTGCGGTTCATATTCCGGCTTTGCGCGAAGGAGCGGCCCCCACAGGGTCAGCACGGTGACCTCGGGGCGGCAGTTGAACCGGACGGGGGGCGCGACCAGCCCCACCCCGCGGGTCACGTAGAGGGTCATCTCGCCCAGAGGGTAGAGGCCGGCGGGGTACCGTTGCCCCAAATAGGGGAGGACAGGAGGTCCCAGGAGGGGGAGCCGTACCTGTCCACCGTGGGTATGACCGGAAAGCATCAGCGCGACCCGCCCATCGGCGGCGACGGTATCGGCGTAGTCGGGCTCGTGGGCCAGCAGGACCGCCAGGGCGTCCATGGGCATTCCCCGCAGGGCCGCCTCCAGAGAGGGCCGCCCCTCCCAGACGTCATCCACAGCGGCGACCCATAGCCGGTCGGCGACCTCCAGCCCGGCATTGCGCAACACCCGGATTCCGGCGCGGTGCAGGGCTTCGGTGACGGCGTCCGGGTCGGTCCAGTAATCGTGGTTCCCCAGGCAGGCGTAGATGCCCAGGGGGGCCTGGAGGGAAGCCAGTTCCTGAGCGCAGGAATCGGCATAGTCTGCCGACTGGGTCACAAAATCCCCGCCCAGGAGGACCAGGTCGGGGGCGGCCTCCTGGGCCATCCGGGCAGCCCGAGCGATGTGGGATGGGTCAATGTGGGGACCCCGGTGGAGATCGGAGAGGAAGGCAATGCGCAGACCGCTCAGAGAAGGGGCGAGATTCCTCAGGCGGACTCTCACCTGCTCCCGGACCAGCCAGGAGGGCTCCAGGAGCAGGGCCCAGGCGGGTCCTGCCGCGCACGCGGCGGAAGCGGCCACCAGACCTCCGCAGGCCAGCCGGAGAAACCGCCGCCGCTCCATCTCCCCCTACTCCCTACTCCCTACTTCTTACTCCTTACTCCCTACTCCCAACAAAAAACCCCGCCGTGCCGTGTGCCGCAAAGTTTTGAACCCGCTTTCGCAGGTGGGAGCCTACCCGGCAGGTCTGCCTTGCCCGAAGGGCTACCGCATTCCTGTCCGCGAGATTGGTTCCCGTTGTATAGGTGTTGGCTCAAAACCCCAGTTCGGCGATCACGGGCACAGCAGGGCTATCCATATTATACCACCTTTTGTCCAGAGCGCAAATCGGGGTTCATAGCCGACTTGCGTTTTGGCAGAAATGAGGCATAAATAGGGAGCACGCTATTGAGACCGCTGGTGGGATGGAGATGACCGTTTGGGGCAAGATCATCATCGGCGATAGCCGCAATATGGCTGAGGTGGCCGACGGAAGCATCGGCCTGGTGGTCACCTCGCCGCCGTACTGGCATCTGAAGGACTACGGAGTGCCAGGCCAGATCGGCTACGGGCAAACCCTGCACGAATATCTGCTGGACCTGGCCCGGGTCTGGCAGGAATGCTGGCGGGTACTGATGCCGGGCCGTCGGCTCTGCATCAACATCGGAGACCAGTTCGCCCGCGCCGTCGTCTATGGCCGCTACAAAGTCATCCCGCTCCACGCCGAAATCATTGCCCAGTGCGAGACCATCGGGTTTGATTAGGGGAGGAAGCAGGGTGAACGAAAGGCTGGTCCAATGGACCCTACTACGGGAATGGCACTATCTCCAGGAGTGCATTCAACTTCCCGTCCTGAGGCGGTATGTAGAACAAATCCCCACCGAGTATGGAACGCCGGATTTCGTGTTGTTGCGCAAGGACTCCGCTGCTCTTTACGTCGTGGAACTGGAGACCGCAATTGACTCCTGGCACAAACTGGAGTTTGTAGAGGACCAGTTACAGCGGTATCGCAAAATTCGGTTTTCGCTTCCAGCCACTCTCGTTTTGCTATACGCTGAAGACATCACACCTCCCAGCCATAGACAGTCGCTGGCGGAGATCTGTCAGAAAATAGGAGTTGAGTCCAGGACTTACTCCTTTTCCAAAGTCCAGCATCTGTACCAGCATCTTGTTGCTGAGTTGACCCGATGGATCGGTATTCCTCTGGGCCCGACCTGCGCGCTGGATGTCTGTTATCTCCGGTGGATGAACGACCTGACTCATCTCTTCATTAAGCATAGAAAGGTTGCTCTACCGGTTTCGCTATTTTACAATCGGGATGGAACGGGCTACTTCCGCAGCCGGACGACTTACAATGTCCGCAAGCGGTTGTGCCAGGATTTTGAACTTCTGACAGAGCAAGAAGGTTCTCTGGTTTTGACTGACTACGGCAAGCGATTCGCCGAAGCGATGATGCCGGATATTCTGGTGGGTATTGCGCGGATTCCACCTCTGAGCGTTGAGCAGAGGCGCATCTTGTTGGAAGTACTGACCAACGGACGTATCACCCCGTGCAAAGCGAATATCTACTACTTTCTACGCTTTGTCTATCTAACGGAAGGGTTGTGGATCCCCCACTCCAACGCCCCTGAACCGGAGTCTCTACAAGATTCCGCCTACGGTTACTGGCAATTGGCCACTGCTCTCTTCGGCAAACGTTATGCCTGGCGAACGCTCACCGATTTTCTGGCTTTCACCTGCAATCAATGCGAAGAAATCGGGCTGGTGGAGCGGGTCAAACTTCAGGGAGACTCAGACCGGGCTATTCTCACTCCATTGGGCTCCAGGGTGCTGGGTTTGATGGAGATTGACCTGCATCTTAAGCGGGAGCGGATCCACATCCCCCTTCAGGCAGTAATGTAGAGGTAGCATCCAATGACCAAACTTCGCCTCACCCGTGACGAACGGGCCCAACTGGTGGCCTTTCTGCAGGACCTGGTGCGCATCCCCAGCCCCTCCACCCAGGAGGGACCGCTGGCCCAGCGGGTCCTTCAGGAGATGGAACGGCTGGGCCTGCGGGATATCCGCACCGACCGCATCGGTAACGTCATCGGCTGGGTGGGCCGGGAGGATGGCCCCATTTTGATGCTCAACGGCCACATGGATACGGTGACCGTCAGCAATCCTACCACCTGGCGCCACGACCCCTTCGCCGCCGTCATAGAAGGGCGGCGGCTCTACGGCCTGGGCGCCTGCGACATGAAGGGCGGACTGGCGGCCATGCTCTACGGTGCCTACCTCCTGCGCCGCACCAACCTGCCCGCCCGCGGACGGGTGGTCGTGGCCTGCGTCGTCCAAGAGGAGCCATGCGAGGGGCTGGCCAGCCGGGTGCTCATAGAAGAAGAGGGTGTCCGGCCCGACTGGGTGCTGGTCGCCGAGCCGACCGATATGGCCGTCGCCCGGGGCCAGCGGGGGCGGATGGAACTGGAGGTCACCGTTCACGGCCGGGCCGCTCACGCCTCCCGGCCCGACCTGGGGGAGAACGCCATCTACGCGGCCGCGCGCCTTATCTTCGGCCTGGAACTGCTGGCCGGACAACTGGGAAACGACCCGTTCCTGGGCCCGGGCACCCTGGCGGTCACCGAAATCCGCAGCCACGCCAGCAGCCGCAACGCCATCCCCGACCGCTGCGACCTGGTGGTGGACCGCCGCCTGACGCTGGGGGAGATCGAGGCGATGGCCCTGGCGGAAATCCAGCGGGTTATCGCCCGGGAGTCCGTCCGCGCCGACATCCGGGTGGCGGAATTCTCCGCCACCAGTTACACCGGCTACCCCGGGCACATCCGCAAAGTCTACCCGTCCTGGGTCATTGAGGAGACCCATCCGCTGGTAACGGCGCTGGTCCGGGCCGCGCGGGCCCATCTGGGACACCGCCCCCCGATCAGCCACTGGGCCTTCTCCACCGAGGGCGCCTACACCGCCGGTATCGCGGGCATCCCCACCGTGGGCTTCGGCCCCGGCGACCCCGACCGGGCCCACACTGCCGACGAATGGGTGGACATAGACGACGTCTGCACGGCGGCGGAGGTCTATGCCCAACTGGCAGTGGAACTGATGGGAGGGTAAGAGGCGCGAAAGAGTAATTACCTACCACAAAGGTCACAAAGTACTCATGAAGGACACAAAGGGTAAAAATCGTCCTCCGTGTCCTTTGTGTGGCCTTCGTGTCCTTCGTGGTTTTTACGAAACGACTCTTGGGTAGGCAGTTACGCGAAAGGCGCGAAAGGCACGAAAGGCGCGAAATGGCGTGTGATCTGGTGATTGCCACTGAAGTGGCGCAGGCGTTGATGGAAGGGCGTCCGGTGGTGGCGCTGGAATCGGCCCTCATCACCCATGGCCTCCCCCGTCCCCTCAACCTGGACGTGGCGCGGGAGATGGAAGAGACGGTCCGGCAGGAGGGCGCCGTCCCCGCTACCATCGCGGTGCTGGAAGGCCGCCCCCACATCGGGCTGAGCCTGGAGCAGATGAAGCGTCTGGCCGCCGAACCTGCGCCAGTCAAAATCAGCCCGCGGGACCTGCCCGCCGCCGTGGCCCGGAAGGCCACCGGCGGGACCACCGTCGCTGCGACGATGCATCTGGCCCACCGGGCCGGCCTGCGGGTCTTCGCCACGGGCGGCATCGGCGGCGTCCACCGGGGCCACCCCGAAGACATCTCCGCCGACCTCCCGGCCCTGGCCTCCATCCCGATGGTCGTCGTCTGCGCGGGGGCCAAGGCCATCCTGGACCTCCCCCGCACGCTGGAGATGCTGGAGACGCTGGGGGTGCCGGTAGTGGGCTACGGGACGGATACCCTCCCGGCTTTCACCAGTCCCACCTCCGGCCTGCCGCTTCCCCTGCGCGCGGACTCCCCGGAAGAAGTCGCCGCGATGGCCCGGGCGCGGGACGACCTGGGCCTGCGCGCAGCGCTCCTGGTGACCGTCCCCGTCCCGGAAGACGTGGCCATCCCCTGGGCAGAGGCGCAATCGGAAATAGAGGCGGCCGTGGCGGACGCGGAGGCGCAGGGGGTTCGCGGGCCCGCGCTGACCCCGTACCTGCTGGCCCGCCTGGCCCAGCAGACCGATGGCCGCACCCTGCGGGCCAACCGGGCGCTGCTCGTCCAGAACGCCCGAATTGCCGCCCGCATCGCCCGTTCTATGGTAAAACCACCAGGACACAAGGACACGAAGATTTGTTAATTTTTTAATTGTTAATTGTTAATTTTTGCGTCTTCGCGGTAAACATTCATCCAGGAGGCTCCAATGACCACCGAGACTCATTTCTACCGCCGGGCCGAAGAATGGCTCTATCGGATGGCCGAACGAAACCCGGTGATGGCGACCCAGATCGGCATCCACCAGTACGACGACCGGTTGGGCGACCGGACCCTGGCGGCCCTGGAAGAGGAACAGCAGGAAGTCCGGGCTGCGCTGGCGGAACTGCGGGCGATGGACCTCTCCGACTTCCGCCCCGATGCCCGGATTGACCACACCCTCCTCACCCATATCCTGGAATCCTTCGTCCGCTCCTACGAAAAGGTGCAGGGTCACCGCCGCTATCCGGGGGGCTACCTGGAGGAGCCCCTGGGGGGCGTCTTCCTGCTCATTGTCCGGGATTTCGCCCCACTGCCGGAGCGGCTGCGGTCGGCCCTGGGACGAGTCCGGGAGACCCCGCGCGTCCTGCGGGAGGCGACCGCGAACATCATCCCGGAGCAGGTGCCGCGGGTGTGGGCCGAGATTGCCCTGGAGCAGGCCCGCCAGGCCCCCGGCCTCTTCATCGGCCTGCTGCCCGCCATCGCCGCCAGCGCCGCCCCGGACCTCCAGGCCGACCTGGCCCAGGCCGGTCAGGCCGCCGCGCAGGCCGTCCAGGAGTACGCGTCCTTCATAGAGAACGACGTCCTCCCCCGCGCCGCCAGCGACTTCGCCGCCGGCCGGGCCCTCTTTGACGAGATGCTACGGGAGGAGCACATGGTGGACTACGACGCCGACCAGTTGCTGCAGGTCGGCTGGGAGCAATTTCACCTCACCCGCCGTCAGATGGAAGAGGTCGCCCGGCAGATAGACCCCAACCGGTCGGTGCAGGACCTGCTGGAGGAGGCCAAGGCCGACCACCCCACGGCGGAGGGACTGCTGGACGCCTACCGGGAGGCGATGGCGGCCGTCCGCCAGTACGTGATAGACCATGAAATCGCCACCATACCGGAGGGAGAAATCCTGCAGATTGTGGAGACCCCTCCCTACCTGCGGCCCATCATCCCCTACGCCGCCTACATGCCGCCGGGCATCCTGGAGGAACGGCAGGAGGGCATCTTCCTGGTCACGCCAGTAGACCCCAATGCCCCGCCGGAGGTCCAGGAGCAGACGCTGCGGGGGCACAGTCGGGCCAAGTTGCCCGTGACGGCGCTCCACGAGGCCTACCCGGGCCACCACCTCCAACTGGTCTGGGCCAACCGCCAGGAGACCATTCCCCGTCGGATGGGCACATTCCTGGCGACGCTTTTCATTGAGGGCTGGGCCTTCTACTGCGAGGAGTTAATGGAGCAACTGGGCTACATCGCCGAGCCCATCCAGCGCCTGGGCCGCCTCGCCGACCAGTTGTGGCGGGCCGCCCGCATCATCATAGACGTTTCCATCCACACGCGCGGGATGTCGGTGGATGAAGCGGTGGACTTCCTGGTGCGGGAGTGCCAGTTGGAGCCGGCCAACGCGCTGGCGGAGGTCCGCCGGTACACCACCAGCCCCACCCAGCCCCAGTCCTACCTGATGGGCAAACTGGCCATCCTGGACCTGGTGGCGGACTACCGGCGCGCCCATCCGGAGGCATCTATGCGCCAGATTCACGACGCCATCCTGGGATGCGGCAGCCTCCCGCCCCGCCTGATGCGCCAGCGGCTGCTGGGGTGAAAGCAGACGCGAACGAGCGCGGATGAACGCGAATTCTCCTCACACAAAGACACAAAGACACAAAGAAAAACATGAGTTAAATTCTTTGTGGCCTTTGTGTCTTTGTGTGATTCTCCTTCTGGCAGCTAGCCTGCGCTTCTACCGGCTGGATGCTCAGTCCTTCTGGAACGACGAGGGGAATGCCATCCGGGCGGCCCAGCGTCCCATCCCGCTGGTCATCGCAGCGGCGCGGGGGGACATCCACCCCCCGGGCTACTACCTGCTGCTCCACTTCTGGCGCATCCCCACGGGCGATAGCGAGTTCGCCGTCCGTTCCCTTTCCGTGTACATCGGTCTGCTGACGGTCGCTCTGACCGGACGGTTGGGGCGGCGGATGCTGGGGGCCGGAGTGGGCGCGGGGGCAGCGTTTCTGGCCGCCATCTCGCCCCTGGCCGTATACTATTCCCAGGAAGCGCGGATGTACGGCCTGCTGGGCCTTCTGGCCGTCGCCTCCACCGACCTCCTCTGGGGCCTCCTCCGCCGTCCGCGCCCCGCGACGGCCCTCCTCTACGCCCTGGTCGCCGCCGCCGGCCTCTACACCCATTATTCCTTCCCGTTTGTCCTGGTTGCACACAACTTGCTGGTTTTCGGACAGTGGATAACCACGGGAGGGGCAGGGCTGGCCCCTCCCCAATCGGGGGCGACCGCAAAGGGAGGGCAACCGCAGGGGGGGCAACCGGTAGGGGCAGGCCTTGCGCCTGCCCCAGGGGGGCAACCGCAGGGGGGGCAACCGCAAGGGTTGCCCCTACGGTGGTGGGTCGCCCTCCAGGCGCTGGTGGTGATCCTGTATCTGCCCTGGCTGCCCACCGCGCTTCGGGCGACGGGATGGCCCTCCGCCGGGCGAGGGTACACCTTGGGGGAGGCTCTACTGGACGTCTTCCGCGCCCTGACGGCGGGGCTCACCCTGCAGGCCGCGCCGGCCCGCCCGGTGCTGATCGGCGCGGGGGTTCTGCTGGTCCTGGGCCTGTGGTCCCGCCGGAAAAGGGCCCTCGCCGTGGCGACGCTGGCTCTCTGGCTGCTGGTCCCTCTCGTCCTCATCTTCGCCTTTGACCTCTACAAACCGGCTTACCTGAAGTTCCTTCTCGCCGTTCTCCCTTCCTTCTGCATCCTGCTGGCCGCGGGAATCCACAACCTGGTCCGACCGTTCCGTCTCCCCCGGCTCCCTCTCTCCTTCCTCGTCCTCACGTTTTACGTTTTCACGTCTTACGCTCTCGCCCCCTCCCTCCGCAACCTCTACTTCAACCCCGCTTACGCGCGGGACAACTACCGCCAGATTGCCGCCGACGTAGCGTCGCTGGGCCGGCCCGGGGACGGCGTCATTCTTAACGCCCCGAATCAGTGGGAGGTCTTCACGTACTACTACCGGGGCGACCTGCCCCTCTATCCGGCACCGTATCACCCGACCCCGGAGCAGGTCGTGGACTGGCTCTCGCCGATTCTCTCCTCTCACCAGCGGCTCTTCGTCCTCTACTGGGGGGACCGGGAGGCGGACCCGGAGCGCCGGATGGAGAACCTGCTGGCGGACAGGGCCTATCCGGCCTGGAGCCGCTGGTACGGGCGGGTTCGGGTGGCCCTCTACGGCCTGGGACCGTTGCCGGAGGAGCCCCGGGTCACCGTCCGCGCCCGATTAGGCCAGGAGATACTCCTGCACGGTTATGCCGTCGGCGAGGGGCCTTTCACTCCTGGGGACGTGGTGCCCGTCACCCTCTTCTGGGAGGCCGACGCGCTGCCGGACCGGTACAAGGTCTTCCTGCACCTGATGGACGACGGGGGGAGTCTGGTTGCGCAGAACGATGCCGAACCCCGGGGCGACCTCTCTCCGACCTTCATCTGGTCGGTGGGAGAGGTGGTGACCGACCGGCACGGGGTATACCTCCCGCCCGACCTGCCCCCGGGTGTGTATCGGCTGATGGCCGGGATGTACCGTGTGGATACTGGGGAGCGGCTACCCCTGACCCTGGATGGTGAGCCCGCGGGAGATTCCCTGGAACTGGGGGAAGTGGTGATTCGTTGACCAAATGAGGGATTTTGCGGCGGCCAGAGGCCGCCGCAAAATCCCTCTGATTCCCTTCCCCAAAGGGTGGGGTGAGGGTGAGAGAGTTAGAGAATTGATAAGCCCTGCTCTCCCCCATCAGAGTTGACAAAACCCTATCCCCATGCTACCATAATCCGGCTTATGCGGACGGTAGAATGGATTGAGGGCAGAGTTTGCCTGATTGACCAGCGGGTCCTCCCGGCGGAGTTCCGCGTCCTGGAACTGGAGACGCCCGAGGAGGTGGCACAGGCCATTCGGGACATGGCGGTGCGGGGCGCGCCGGCTATTGGAGCGGCCGCTGCCTTTGGCCTGGCGCTGGCAGCCCGCCGCAGCCGCGCCGCCCACCGGGCCGGCCTCTGGCGCGACCTGGAGGAGGCCGCCGCCGTCCTGCGGGCCGCCCGCCCTACCGCGGTGAACCTGGCATGGGCGCTGGAGCGGGTCCTGGGGCGGTGCGCAGCCGAATCGGACCCCGATGCCATCCGGGACCGGGCGCTGGCGGAGGCCCAGGCCATCGCCGATGAGGACGTGGAGGTGAACCGGCGGCTGGGGGAAATCGGCGCGGCGATTGTCCCCGACGGCGCGACCATTCTCCACCACTGCAACACCGGCGCGCTGGCGACGGTGGACTACGGCACCGCCCTGGGCGTCATCCGCACCGCGCATGAACAGGGCAAGCGGGTCCACGTCCTGGTGGACGAGACCCGTCCCCTTCTGCAGGGAGCCCGCCTGACCGCGTGGGAACTGCAGCAGTTGGGCATCCCCTTCACCCTCATCGCCGACAACGCTGCCGGCCACTTCCTGCGCACCGGGCAGGTGGACCTGGTGCTGGTGGGAGCCGACCGGGTGGCCGCCAACGGCGACGTCGCCAACAAAATCGGCACCTACAAACTGGCGGTGGTGGCGAAGGAGAACGGCGTCCCCTTCTACCCCTGCGTCCCCACCTCCACCATTGACCTCTCTACCCCGACGGGGGACGATATCCCGATAGAGGAGCGGCCCGCCGGGGAGGTGACCGACCTGCTCTTCCGGGGGATGCCCATCGCGCCGGCAGGGGTGCGGGTGGCCAACCCCGCCTTTGACGTCACGCCCCACCGCTACGTCACGGGCATCATCACCGAGAAGGGCATCGCCTATCCGCCGTTCGGGCTGAGTTTGCAGAGGATTGTAGGAGCGTAACCGTGCGCTATCAACTATCTCTGTTTCCCTTCCAGGACATTGAGACCGTTCCCGAAGTAGAAACCCTTCGTCCAGGGGGAATTCGGGAACGGCTGTCTGCCTTGCTGGCGGGCGACCTGGACTTCCGGGGGGCAGAGACCGGATACGCTTCTCACCGCTTTCACTCCTTCGCGGCCAAATTTCCTCCCCAACTGCCCCGTCTCTTTATTCAGAACCTCACTGAAGTGGGAGACACTGTCCTGGACCCAATGGCGGGTTCCGGTACCACGGTTGTAGAGGCGGCCCTGCTGGGGCGCCGGGGGGTTGGCGTAGACCTGGACCCTCTTGCGGTTCAGATTGGGCGGGCAAAAACAACGGGGGTGCTCTGGGAAGACTTGTCCCGCGCGGCCCGAAGAACGCTCATCCGGGCCCACCAGTGGCTCCAGGCCGACCGGTCGGGAAAACTCCGGGAGTTCCGCTCCCGTTTGAACGATGCGACGCGGGATTTTCTGGACTACTGGTTCCTGCCCTCCACCCAGGAGGAACTGGCGGCGCTGATGGCGGCTATTCGGGAGGAGCCCCACCCGGGTCTCCGCCGACTGATGCTCCTGGCGTTCTCCTCCACGATTGTGACCAAATCCGGAGGGGTATCCCTGGCGCGTGATCTGGCCCATAGCCGTCCGCATCGGGACCCGGAGAAGCGGCCGGCCAGCGCCCTGGATTTGTTCCGGGAACGCATCCAGCGGTATCGCCAGCCTTTGCTGGCAGAACGGATCAGCCCCGGAGACGCTCTGATCCTGCATGGAGATGCCCGATCCCTTCCGCTGGGAGACCAATCCGTTCATCTTATCGTCACTTCTCCTCCCTACGCGAACGCGATTGACTATATGCGGGCTCACAAATTCTCCCTGGTCTGGATGGGCAGGCCGATAGACGAACTGGGGCAGTGGCGTTCCCGGTATATCGGCGCGGAGCGGACTCAGGAGGATGAGGCCATTTTGCCATCTCGTACCTGGGAGACCGTTCAGGCTATAGCGGAATATGACCCCCGGCGGGCCCGGGTGTTGCAGAGATACTTCACGGATATGCGCCGGGCGATCCAGGAGATGTACCGGGTGCTCCGTCCCGGGGCCGCTGCCGTTATCGTTGTGGGGCCCTCTATGATGCGGGGGGTCCCTGTGGAGACCCATCTGTGCCTGGCCGAGATCGCGGAAAGCGAAGGGTTTGACCTGGTTGGGATCGGAGAACGGCGGTTAGATCGGGACCGGCGAATGATGCCAGTATCGGCCCATTCCCAATCCCGCTCGTCCATTGAACTGCGGATGCACAATGAATACGTGATTGGATTGGTAAAGCCGGAGGTGGTTAACCCCCTGCCAACCCGAATTGCATCCCTGGCTCTGGGAACTGGGGACCTGGACTGTGTTTACCACTTTGCCCTTCCCGAACTGATTCGAGCGGTAGATGAATCCGGCAACGAAAGCCAGAAAGAAATGCTGGACATGCTGATAGAGGGCCGCCGGCTGCGGGATATTGCGGACCTTCCGTTTGACCTTGCCATATAATGAGCACAGGTGGAGAGAATCCCAAAATCCTCCTCGGCGACCGGGTCTTCACCCGGGAGGAGTGGTTCCAGGAAGTGGAGCGAGCCAGAGCGGAGCGGGCCCAACTCCCCTTTGAGGAGAAAATCCGCATCCTGGTGGAACTGCAGCGCCTGGCCCGCGACTGGGGCGGTCAGCCCGACATCATCGTCTGGCCACTCTGAACCTTCACGTTTCACGTTTCACGGGTAATTGCCCACTTTGTAGGGTCAGTCCGGCCAATACAGGCTGACAGCCTGCGCTACATTCCCAGTTTTCACGTTTCACTTTTCACGCCTTACGGAGTCCCTATGAACATCATCGTCACCGGTTCCATCTCCTACGACTACCTGATGCGCTTTCCGGGCCGTTTTGTGGAGCACATCCTGCCCGACCAACTCCACCGCATCTCCCTCAGTTTCCTGGTGGACGATATGCGCCGTCAGTGGGGCGGGTGTGCGGCCAACATCGCCTACAATCTGGCTCTCCTGGGCGAGCGCCCCTACCTGATGGGCACCGTCGGGCAGGACTTCTCCGAGTACCGGCAGTGGCTGGAGGCCCACGGGGTGGATACCTCCCTCACCCGTGAGGAGCCCGACCTCTTCACCGCCTCCTTCTTTGCCAATACCGACCTGGACGGCAACCAGATTTGCAGTTTCTACACGGGCGCGATGGCGCGGGCGCGGGAACTCTCCTTCCGTACCCTGAACCTCCACCCCGTAGACCTGGTCGTGATCTCCCCCAACGACCCCCAGGCGATGGTCCGCTACGCGGCCGAGTGCCAGGAACTGGGCATCCCCTACCTCTACGACCCCAGCCAGCAGATCATCCGCCTGAGCGGGGAGGAGTTGCGCGCGGGGCTCTGGGGCTGCGACCTGCTGGTAGTCAACGGCTACGAGTTTGAGATGCTCCGCCAGAAGACCGGCCTGAGCACCGAAGAGATTCACGCGGCGCCCGCGCGCGCCTGCGTGGTGACCTACGGGGCCGACGGCTCCCACATCTGGGCCGACGGCCGCCTCTACGAGATTCCCGCCGTCCCGCCCCGCCACGTCGCCGACCCCACCGGCGTGGGGGACGCCTATCGGGCCGGCCTGATCAAGGGGCTGGCCCTGGGCCTCCCCTGGGACCTGGCCGGGCGGATGGGGAGCCTGGCCGCCACCTACGCCCTGGAGAACCCCGGCGGCCAGGGCCACTTCTACACCCCTGCCGACTTCGTCCGCCGCTTTCGGGAGCATTTTGACGACGGGGGGAGACTGGACGGCCTGCTGGCTGAATAGCCAGACGACAGACGACAGACGACAATGATCAGCGGCCTGGCCACCTGACAGTTTGAAATCAGCACACGGATGAACACGGGCTGGACGGATGGACACGGATAAGAACCCGCGAAAACCCGTATCATCCATGCCCATCCGTGTCCCATTCTTCACGTTTCACGTTTCACTCATCACGCATCATACAACAAGGAGCAACCTATGCCCATAGACCACGACATCAAAGACCTGAACCTGGCCCCGGCGGGCCGGCTGCGCATAGAGTGGGCGGAGCGGGAGATGCCTGTCCTCCGCCTCATCCGGGAGCGGTTCGCGGCGGAGAAGCCTCTGAAGGGCGTCCGTCTCTCCGCATGCCTGCACATCACCACCGAGACGGCCAACCTGGCCCGCACCCTCCAGGCTGGCGGCGCGGAGGTCGTCCTCACCGCCTCCAACCCCCTCTCCACCCAGGACGACGTCGCCGCGGCCCTGGTCTCCTACTACGAAATCCCCGTCTTTGCCATCAAGGGGGAAGATAACGAGACCTACTACAAACACATCCACGCCGCGCTGGACCACAAGCCCCACATCACTATGGACGACGGGGCGGACCTGGTGAGCACCCTCCACAAGGAGCGGACCGACCTCATCGGCAACGTGGTCGGCGGGACGGAGGAGACGACCACCGGGGTCATCCGACTGCGGGCGATGGCCCGCCAGGGCGTCCTGCGTTACCCCATCATCGCCGTCAACGATGCTCTCACCAAGCACCTCTTTGACAACCGCTACGGCACGGGGCAATCCACGATGGACGGCGTCATCCGCGCCACCAACATCCTCATTGCCGGGAAGACCGTTGTCGTCGCCGGGTACGGGTGGTGCAGCCGGGGCATTGCGATGCGCGCCAAAGGGCTGGGGGCCAACGTCATCATCACCGAGGTGGACCCGCTGAAGGCGCTGGAGGCGGTGATGGACGGCTACCGGGTGATGCCGATGCGGGAGGCCGCCCCCCAGGGGGACATCTTCATCACCTCCACGGGCGACATCAACGTCATTGACCGGCAACACTTTGAGGTGATGAAGGACGGGGCGATTCTGGCCAACTCCGGCCACTTCAACGTGGAGATCAACATCCCGGCGCTGGAGGAACTGGCCGGGGGGCCGCCGCGCCGGGTGCGCCCCTTCGTGGACGAGTACACCCTGCCCGACGGCCGCCGCCTCTACCTGCTGGCAGAGGGCCGGCTGGTCAACCTGGCTGCCGCCGAGGGCCACCCCAGCGCGGTGATGGACATGTCCTTCGCCAACCAGGCCCTCTGCGCGGCCTACATCCTCCGCAACGCCGGGCATCTGGAGCGCACCGTCTACACCGTCCCTGAGGAGATTGACCGGGAGATTGCCCGCCTGAAACTCCAGGCTATGGGCGTGGAGATAGACGTCCTGACGCCGGAGCAGGAGCGCTACCTGGCCTCATGGGAAGAAGGGACGTAGTGTAGCGCAGGATTTATCCTGCCGTTGATGGAAGGACGGGGTTTTGCGACGGCCAAAGGCCGCCGCAAAACCCAATACCAGCT
>Ga0308419_1000359_pt1 | contig 34173 bp, 27 predicted proteins | sample HotsprSampleMS50_FD_203674 | JGI IMG/M metagenome (GOLD analysis project Ga0308419, IMG submission 203674) | Hot spring phototrophic mat microbial communities from Mushroom Spring, Yellowstone National Park, Wyoming, United States - 20090730_MS50 ... | reverse complement strand
CTCCGGTAGGAACGGCTTGACACCCACCCTCTTCCTGAGCCAGCTTTCTAGACCGGAGAATAAAAAGAACGTCATGAGATCGCCATTTCCCCCGGAGTTCGGTCAGACCCTCAGCATCGGCCACGGAGCACTTGGCACCATGCTCCGGCAAGGGCCCCGCGCAGCATTGACCGTCGTCGAAGAACTCAATCAAACGGATCCAGAGTTCGTTCGGCGCCTGCACGCCGAATACCGCACCGCCGGTGCCGGGCTTTTGATCACGAACACCTTCGGGGCCAACCCGATCGCGTTGAGCGAAATCGGGCGGGCCGATGACACCGCCGCTCTCAACGCAGCCGGCGTGGATCTCGCCCGTTCGATCGCCGAATCGGACGTTCCAGTCTGGGCTTCGATCGGTCCCCTCGACCTCGGCCTCCGCCTTGACGATTATATCCCAGATCTACTGCGGGAGGCGTATGCGGTCCAAGCTCGGGCGTTGAAGGACGCCGACGCTTCCCTTCTGGAAACGTTTCGCGATCCCCGCGAGGCTGAGGCCGCCCTGGCGGCGGTCTCAGCCTTCGGTAAGCCGGTTATTTTTCAAATCGGCTAGCCGGGCGGCGGCCCTGCTGGCCTCGCCCGGTTCGATCGACTTTGCGAATTGGCGCTCCAGTACCGCGTCGCCGCCATCGGCGTCAACTGTTGCCATCCCCGCGAAGCGACGGCGATGATTCAGCGTCTGGCCGCTCGGACCTCCCTCCCCCTCACGGCCGCCCCCAACGCCGGCAAGCCGGAAATCGTCCGTGGTCGGATTCGTTACGAACTCGAACCCGAGGCGTTTGCGACATGGGCCGAACGTCTATGGGAGGCCGGTGCCGGCCTGATCGGGGGGTGTTGCGGCACCACACCCGCCCATGTGGCGGCGCTGGCGCAAACCCTCCGCGGACGCGCCGTCCGCCGTTGCCATCCCGCCCCCCTCACGATCGGCGAACCCTCTCCACCGGCCGCCCCCCCGCCCGCGTCGCCGCCCCATCCCATCCGAGACCGCCTCCGTTCCGGCGATTTCCTTGTCAGCGTCGAAATCCGGGCCGACCGCTCCCGCCCCCTCGAGGCCATCGTCGCCGAGGCGCGCGCCTTCGCGGACGCAGGGGCCGACCTCTTCGACGTGCCCGACAAACCCGGCGCTTCGATCAGCCGCGACGCCGGCGTGGTGGCGGCCCACCTCCAGGCGGAACTGGGCCGACCGGCCATTCCCCATCGCGCGGTTGTTCACGCCAACCTCCTGGAGGCGCACTCGGCGCTGCTCGGATGGTGGGACCTTGGCCTTCGAGGCGTCTTGGCGCTCACGGGCGATTCGCCCGCCCTGGGTTCTCTCGGAAGTTTGGCCCGACGGGTGACCGACCTGAAAAGTTCCATCGAGCTGCTTCGGCTCATCCGAACGCTTCGCGAGGGGCGGACCATGGCCCACGAGCCGATTGCTGAACCGCCGGACTTTTGCGCCGGGTGCGCGGTGGCCAGCGCAGAACCCGCCCATCTCGAGTGGTTGAAAAAGAAGCGGGAGGCCGGAGCCGAGTTTGTCTTCTCCCAACCGGTCTTTACGGTCGAGAATTGGCGCCGGCTTCGGGACCGTCTGGACCCTCTTGGGCTCCGCCTCTTCCCCGGCCTTCTGCCACTTCTGAGCCATAAGACGGCCGAAGCCCTGGCCGGCGGTCGCATTCCCGGCATCCGGGTCCCGCCCTCGCTGGTGGAGGAACTGGGCCGCTATCCGTCCCGGGAAGACCAGCGACGGTTCGGCCTAGAACACGCCTGCCGGCTCGCCGAAACCATCGCCCGCGAAGGCCGTGGCCTCTACCTCATCGTCCCTTTCGGACGCTCCGCCCTGCCCGATGCCTTGGAGATCCTACGAACCGTCCGCACACGAAACCCGAGTAAATTGGGATCGCATCTAAAGATTTGATCCCGCTGAAAAACCCCCTATGCCTTTTTCCGCGTTGATGGTGGGGACGGGTTGAGGCGGGTGAGGCGCAGTTTGCCGCGATCGAGCAGTTCCCACTGGACCTCTTCGCCCGGCTCCACCCCGATCGCCACCGCCAACGCCAGCGGGAAACCAACGTAGAGCCGGGGCTTCTGGCTTTTGGACCGGATCGCCTGCACTTTTAACGGAAAGCTAACTGGCATGTTCATCCGCTAGCCTATAGAAGAGATCTCGTCAACAGCGGAGCCTATCGATGAGCTTGCCCAAACCGAATCTGCAACGCCGTTTCTTCGCTACCAATGTGTTTCTCAAGCGGCTTTTCGAGGAAGCCCCGGCCGACCGTTTCCCTCAAGGTGCATAAGGCGCAACGGCTGGACTCGACGCATGTGCTCGGACTGGTCAGCCAGATGAGCCGCCTGGAGGGCGTGCGCGAGAGTCTGCGGCTGGCGCCGGCGCGGCCGGCGGCCTGGCCGGTCTGGTGGGAACGCTATGCCGAGAGCCGGCCGGACTACCAGGCGCCCCGCGAAGCGCTCGCCGAGCGGATGCTCCAAGCCGGTCGGGACGCCCGCGATCGGCTCGGTTGGACTGAAACCCTGCCCAAAGCCCTTTGCCAGACGCGGCAGTGGAAAACGCTGCGCCAGGTGTTCGGGGAGCACTTCGAGTTGACCCCGGAGTCGATCCAGCGTCCGGCCCAGCCTCCGGGGGCCGTCCACCACCCGCATGATTCCGAGGCCCAGTGGTCGAGCAAGAGCACGATGGCGGCCCAAGACAAGTCGTCGGTGGGCTATAAGACCCAGGTCTCCGAAACGGTGCCCACGGCCGACGATCCGCCGGGGGCGCCGACCGATGCGGTGATCACGGCGGTGGTCACCCAGCCGGCGATCGGCAGCGACAAGGCGGCGCTGCCGGCGGTTGAAGGGGAGTGGGTACGCGTTCATTTGCCGAAGCCTGAAGCGCTGGACGTGGACGCGGGTTACACGTCGGGCCGGGAACTGGCGCGGGCGGAAGTGGAGGGACGGGAGCTGATTGGCCCGGTGCCGCCGGCGCCGAAGCGAGCGGAGCCGTACTCCGCAGAGGCCTTTGAGGAGAACATTCGGGATCGCGTGGCGGTCTGCCCGGCCGGTCAGCCGAGCAGTCCCTGCCGTCGGTTGGAGGAGGAGAGCACCAGCCAGGTGAGCTACCGCTTCGAGTGGAACCACCAGCGGTGCGGCGTCTGTTTTCTGCGAAAGCGTTGTGTAGGGTGGAACCAATCGCATCGAACCCTGCTGGTGGGCGAATACCACGAATGGATTCAGCGGCGGCGCCGCGCGATGGCCGAACCGGGTTTCAAAGTGCGAATGCATCCGCGGAACGGCATCGAAGGCTCCATCAGCGAGTTGAAACGGGGGTATGGGTTGGGCCGCAGTCGGGTTCGGGGTCTGGCGAAAACGAGCCTGCAGAATGATCTCCTCGCCGCGGCCTGCCCCCTCAAGCGTTGGGCGCGGCGGATGGCGTGGGAAATCGAGCGCGGCCGCCCCATCTGCGATGGAGAGGCGCCGGCCTGGACCGCCTGAGGCGGTCGGGCCGACCGTAGTTGAGCCTCGAGACCCCTCTCCGACGGGCATCGCCCAGCATCGAATGGCCGCCGGCAGCTCGGATTGCCGCTCCGTCTCGAAGTTCAGACGCCACCCGAATCGCGAACCGCAGAAATCGGGGGTTTTTCAGCGGAATCAAGAGTTTACTTTTGAGTTCGGTCATATGGTAGCCGGCGGGTGGTTTCGCGTCCGTATTTCGCACAGAACCCCGAGCCGTCGCTGGAGCATGGGACGTCGAACGAAAGTGATCCCTGATACGGAAACGTACAGCTCGTCCCCACCGGGAGAAGCCGTGTAAACCTGAACGAGGAGATCCGCTTGACAGGGGACGCGCTTTAGTTAAGAATTCTTACGAACAACAAAGGAGGTCTCATGCCGACACTCGACAACCTGAAAGCTGCGTTCGCGGGCGAAAGCCAGGCCAATCGGAAATACCTCGCCTTCGCCAAGCAGGCCGAGGACGAGGGTAAACCCCAGATCGCCAGGCTCTTCCGAGCCGCCGCCGAAGCCGAAACCGTCCATGCCCACGCCCATCTCCGGGCCATGAAGGGCATTGGCACGACCGCTCAGAATGTGCAAGCCGCCATCGAAGGCGAGCATTACGAGTTCGTTGAGATGTACCCGATGTTTCTCGAGGAGGCCCGGCGGGAAGGACACCGGGACGCTGCCCGATCGTTCGAATATGCGCTCGCCGTCGAGGAAGTCCACCACCGCCTCTACTCCAAGGCGGCCGAGGCGCTCCAAAAGGGGCAAGACCTTCCGGCGGCCTCGATCTTCGTGTGCCCCGTCTGCGGAAACACCGAAGTCGGCGCCCGGCCGGACCGCTGCGACATCTGCGGCGTCCCCGGCTCCCGGTTCGTCGAAATCCACTAACCCCCAGGCGCAGGCGGGGGATCCTCTCCCCCGCCTGCGGTCCATAGGCGGAGCCGCTCGTACAGCGTACTGCGGCTGATGCCCAGCCGCTGGGCGGCCACTCGTTTGTTTCCGCCGCACTCCTTGAGAATCCGGAGAATATGGTCGCGCTCCGTCTCGGCCAGCGTGTCCCGAGATGCTGCGCCGTACGCGGCGGCGACTGACAGTTCCGGGGGCAGATCGTCCTCCGAAATCCGGCCGTTTTCGGACAGCACCATGGCCCGCTCCAGAACGTTTCGGAGCTCCCGGATATTGCCCGGCCAGGTGTAGGTCTCGAGCCGCGCGAGGGCCGCCGGTGCTATCTCCGGCGGTGGCCGTCCCATCTCCCCCGCCAATTCGTCGCGAAAATGACGGATAAGATCGGGCAGATCCTGCCGGCGATCCCGAAGCGGAGGCAACGGAAGAGAGATGACATTGAGCCGATAATAGAGATCCTCACGGAAGGAACCGGCCTTCACCATCCCTTCCAGATCGCGGTGGGTCGCCGCCAGAACCCGCACATTTACGCGCAACGGTCGAGTGCCGCCGAGCCGTAGAAACTCCCCCTCCTGAAGAACCCGGAGCAGTTTGACCTGCATGCCGGGCGTCAGCTCCCCAATCTCATCCAGAAACACCGTCCCGCCATCGGCCTCCTCGAAGACGCCACGCTTGAGTCCAACCGCGCCGGTAAAAGCCCCCTTTTCATGCCCGAACAGGGTGCTGCCGAGAAGGGTTTCGTCAATCGCGCTGCAGTGAACGGGAACGAACGGCGCCCGATGGCGCCGGCTCTCCGCGGCAATCAACCGGGCAAAGACCTCCTTGCCCGTTCCCGTCTCGCCCCGAATCAAGACGGTGACGTCGGAGGCCGCCGCTTTCCGCGCCAGCCGAAGGGCCTGCTGAAGCGCCGGACTCCTCCCCACCACCGCCGGCACGCGCAGCGGCTCCACTTCCCGTCCGCCGATCCGGGGGCCAGGGGCCACGGTCACACGCCGTTCCGTCCCTGCCGACAAGGCCAGAATCGCAGTCAGGGCCTCGGCCACGGTCTGAAAAGCCGCCTGTTGCTCCGGCGAAAAGCCGTAGGCACCCTGAATGCTCAGAAGCCCGCCGTCGCCGTCGGGCGCCCCGAAGGACAGCACCACCACCTCCGGCCTCTCCGATGGCGGTCGGCTTCCGCCGCCGGCCCGGTAGGATGGGCCCGTCTCCCGTACGTTCCATCGCTCGGCCTCCTCCTCCGCCCGGCGGCGAAGCGTGATCGGCGCGTTAGGGCTCCACATCCATCGCCAACGTCCGGACTCCCGCATCTGTAGTCCGATCCCAACCCCGAGGATATCTCGCCAGCCACTGACGTCCTCCAAAACCATGGCGGCATACTCCTGCGGCGGACGCGCTCCACGCGCCAGAAGGGTCCGGATCATCTGCCATCCCTGAAGTCCCGGCCATGCCGGCGAAAGGGGATCACGGCCACCAGGAAGGGTCATGGTGGGGAGGGGATCGCCGGTGGGCTCGCGGGAGGGAGCCGATGAACCGGACCCCTCCGCCTCTTCCATCTCCATCAGCGAAAAGCGCAGGGTCACTTCGCCAAGCGCGATGAGATCCCCTTCGCGAAGGCGGCGGCGGGCTACTGCGATGCCGTTAACGCGCGTGCCGTTGCGGCTCTCGCGGTCGGCAATCTGCCAGCCGCCGTCGGGTGTCCGTACGATTTCGGCGTGCTCCCGTGAGACGCTGGGATGCGCCAGAACGCTTTCGTTCTTTCCGTCCCGCCCGAGGCGGACCGTTGCCTTGAAGAACGGCCAAAAGGGCGCCTTCTCCTCTCCCGTCTTGATAAGCACGCCGGTTTTCATGGCGCACCAGCATAGGGGAAGCGGGGCGGTCCTGTCCATAGAGCCGAGAGGGCCGGAAACGTTTGCCGCTAAATCCCGGCCGCTCACGAATCCCGCAAAGGTCGTCTTGGTCGTCTGTCCCCTTTTTGGGTACGGGGTCAAGATTTTGATAGCGTCGGAAGAAGGTTACGTTGGTTCATGAAGACGATCTATTCGCCGGACTATCAACGCCTGCTGACGTGGCTCCGTGCGAAGCGGCAGGAGCGCGGGTTGACCATGCGGGCGGTGGGGGCGCGGCTGAGCCTTCCCCACTCTTGGGTGGGCAAGATCGAAACCGGCGAACGGCGTCTCGACATCATGGAATATGTGCGGCTGTGCCAAGCGCTTCAGGCCGACCCGGAGGAGGGGTTGAAAATGCTCTTGAGCGCCACGACTTCTCCATCCGCTCTCCCGCGCGTCGCGGAACGCTCGGAATCGTACCGGTCCACCCGACGTCCGCGCTGAGGCAGCCCCCTTCGGGCCGTTCGCGGTCTATCCTACCCGCGAAAGATCACAAACTTGCGCAGGACGTAGTTGATCATCAACGAAACCACAACATTGGCGCCGAACGCCACCGTGGTACTCCATCCCAGCCGGGCAATCAGCCAGGTTTGAAGCGCGCTTCCCACGATCAGACTCACGCCCGCCACGGCGTAGAAAAGGCCGATCTCCACCCACCAGCGATGACGGCCGCGGGTGAAAACCCAGAGAATATTCAGAACATAGGCCGTGAGGTTCGAGAGGACAAACCCGACGCCATTGGCGGCCAGGGCCCGCGCGGCCCGCTCCGCATCCGTCAAGGCCGCCGGCGCCGCGCGGGCACCCAACCAGGCCAAAAACGGAAGAGCCGGATCGTCGGCCGTCAACGCCGGCCAGAGAAAGGTCGTCATTCCGTAGAAGACGATAAGGTGGACGCCCGTGGCGATCACGCCGGAAATCGCATACTTGAGGAACTGAAGGAGAAGCGCTTTCAAAGCGACACGTTCCGCCGCATGAAGGTGGGAATGTCCAGGTTTTCCCCGTTTTCCACGGTGGGTTCGGACCCCTTGAACCGATCGAGACCGCGCGGCCGCGCAGCGAGCGTCAGTTCACGCTGCCCCTCACTTCGCTCCGGCCCCTCCCGTTCCTGGGGCGGAGGCGACGCCGGAACGGAGGCCGGGGATCCGATCGAATCCAAGCCCAGGCGCAACTGACCGGTGGAATCAGCCTTCCACCGCTCGGCGGCCAGAACCGTAATCCCGATCTTGCCATCCCACGCCGGATCCACCGAGGTGCCCATCAGAAGGGGCGTCTCGGCTCGGGTCGCCCCCCGAATCAACCGTCCGATCTCATCCACTTCCGCCAAGGTCATATCGGTCCCGCCTGTGACGCTGACCAGCACGGCTTCGGCCTCATGAAGCAGTCGGCCGCTTTCCAGGTAAGGGCTTTCGAGCAGCCGCTGGGCCGCCTGGACGGCCCGGCCGCTTCCACTGCCCTCGCCGTAACCGAACGCCCCGATGCCGCCCGCCCCTTTGATCAAGGCCCGCACATCCGCGAAATCGAGGCCCATCAGGCCTGGCCGAGCCATCAGCCGCCAGAGGCAGTAAAGCGCATGGCTGACCATGACATCCGCGCGCTCGAAGGCTTCCGCGACCCGGACGTCGCCTCCCATCAGACGAAAAAGTTTCTGGTTGGGGAGCGCCACCACGACGTCCGCCGCTTCCTGAAGGGCTTGAAGGCCGGTCTCCGCCCGCCGCCGGCGATACTCGCCCTCGAAGTCGAACGGCAGCGTCACCAGCGCGATGGCCAGACAACCCGAGGCGCGAGCCAGGCGGGCCATCACCGGCAGCGCCCCCGTAGCCAGCCCGCCGCCCAATCCCCCCACGAGAACCGCCAGATCATACCCGTTGAAGAGATTCTGGAGCCGCGCCCGATCCGCTTCGGCGACCTGTCGCCCGATTTCCGGATCGCCGCCCGTACTGCGGCCGCCGGTCAGAGCGTCGCCGATGAGCAGCCGCGGCAACACCTCCTCCGGCCACTGGCTGAGAAGGGCGCGGTCGCTTCCAATGGCGACCACCGGCGGCGGCTCGCTCCACTCGGCCGCCAGACGGGCGACAATATGGATGCCGGCATGTCCGACGCCCAAAACAGCCAATTGAATGGCTCCTTTCATCCTATCCCCCATTCTCCTCGATCGCCGGGCCGGACGCCGCCCTGCGACCCCACGACGCGAACCGCCTCCAAAAACGAGTCCAAAATCCCTCCTCCTGGCGGCGGGCCAGGAAATCGCCATACTTGATCAATCCCGCCACCGTTGCAAACTCGGGATCGTCCAGTTGCCCGGTCAAGCCATCGAGTCCTGTCGGCACGCCGATGGTGCAGGGAAGGCGGAAGATCTTTTCCGCCAGCTCGCGGACGTGGCGCAGCTTGGCGCCTCCTCCGGTCAGCACGACACCCGCGCGAATCTCGTGACGCGGGTGATCCCCGATGCGTTTTTTGATCAGGTTGAAAAGCTCATCCATCCGTTCATGGATCACGGTCTGAAGCGCGCCGAGCGCGACGGTTCTCTCCTGAAAGCCGAGTTCCGCAGGAATGCGAAGCGTCTGCAGCCGGTTCGCCATATCCACCAGGGCCGCGCCATGTTCGCGCTTCAACCGTTCGGCGCTCCGCGTGGAGACGGCAAAGGCGTAACTGATGTCGTTGGTCACATGGTCGCCGCCAATAGCCAGCGAACCGGCATGGGCAATCGTGGAGGAGGCATAGAGAAGGTAGTCGGTGGTCCCACCGCCCAGGTCCACAACCAGGACTCCCTCCTTCTTCTGCTCGGGCGTCAGAACCCCCAGGGCGGAACAGAGTCCGCCGAACGCCAGGGACTCGACTTCGAGCGGAAGCTCCCGGACCAGGATGGCCGGTGTGTGGAGCCGTTTGCGGTCGCCGTGAATGATCAGCATTCGGAGCTCGAGGCGGGAACCTTCCATCCCCGCCGCACGCGGCACCACCCGTTCGCCATCAATGGTGTAGTGCAACGGAATCCAGTGGAGCACCTCCCGATCGGGCGGAAAATGCGTCGCCTTGACCAGTTCGGTCACGGCCACCTCGTCGGCCTCGGTGATCAGGCCGGTTTCGCTGGTGATGGGGATCGCTGCCTGGTGGTGTTCGCTTCGAATGTGACTGCCGGAGACCGCCAGGCAGACCCGTTCGATATCCACCTGGGCTCCCTCCTCCGCGGCCGTCAACGCGCGCCGCACCCCCGCCTGGGCCGTGTCCACATCGATGATCTCGCCTTTGCGGACGCCTTTGGATTCCTCCCGGCTGAAGCCGGTGACGAGGATCGAACCGTCACTCTGTTTCTCTCCGACCGCAACCGCCACTTTGGTGGTGCCGATCTCCAGGGCCACGATGGGGGGGTAATGGCTCATGCTCACTCGACGGGAATATAGTCGTCAGAAAAGGTCAGGTCCACGGTTTTCAGTTTCCGCCCCTTCAACCGCGCGTCTTCCAGAATCCGCGCCAGACTGCGCAGCTTCTGTTCCAGTGCCAACCGGCTCTGGGGCGTCGGCTTTTCCTTCATCCCCTCCCAACTGAGCCGGGCCCAGGGCCCCTCCTCCAATCCAAGCGTCAGCCAGTCGGGTTCTCGCGTGTCCACGGTCACAATCCGGAAAAGGCCAGCCAGCGGCGGCCGCCGCGCGGCCTCGACGACCTCCACGGCGTTCATCAGGAGTCCGTTGAGGCGGCGACCCGGCGTCAATACCTCCGAGTACCCGACCACGCAGGGAAGCGTTTCGCGGCCCGGGGCCATGCTGAACACATGGCCTGAAGCATCCGCGCCCAGAAAGCCGCTGCGCCCCAGCGCTACGACGGGAATCCGTTCCGAGATTCGGATCGCGAGACGATCGGGAAAATATCGGCTGACCGTGGCCTCCCGAATGACGGGCACCTTCTCGATCAACATCGCTCGGAGGGCGCCGACATCCGGTTCCAGGAGACTCATTCCCAGTTGCAGCCCCGTCCACTGCCGCACGCGCTCGGGCGTCACCTGCGGACCGTCGGAGCGAATATCGAGCGTCCGGATCCGGTAGAAAGGGTGGGTGGCCAGAACCACCTCATAACTCCTATGGGCGACCACACCAAGCCCCCAGGCCGCCAATCCTCCCGCCACCACCGCCAGAGTTCCCACGGCGAGGGGGCTCCGCCACGTCGCGCCGACCGGACGACCATTTACCGACGCGTAACTGGTTCGCTTCCGATTCTGGCGTTCGGGCGTCCGCCGCCAGCCGAACAACGAAAGCCATCGCATTCCACCACCCCCCGTGGTCGTTACAGCGCCGCCGTCTCGAGAATGCGGGCGCACAGATCAGAAAAGGAAAGCCCCGCCGCTCCCGCGGCCTTCGGCAACAGGCTGGTTTCCGTAAAGCCGGGAATCGTGTTCATCTCCAGCACGAACAGATCCCCCTCCGGCGTCATCCGGAAGTCCACCCGCCCCATTCCCCGGCATCCCAACGCCCGATAGGTCTCCACGGCCAACGCCTGTGCGCGTTTCGTCACCGACGCCGGAAGGCGAGCCGGTACATCGTATCGCGTCAGTCCAGGCGTGTATTTCTCTTCATAGCCATACCATCCGCCCCGCGCGTGAATCTCGATCACCGGAAGCGGCTGGCCGTCCAGCATCCCGACAGTCAGTTCGCGCCCGGGAATGAAGGCCTCCACAAGCGCTTCCTCCTCGTACCGAAGCGCCGCCTCCAAGGCGGCCGCCCATTGGGATTCCATGGCCACTTTCCTGGCGCCGATGGACGAGCCCTGCCGAGGGGGCTTGACCACGACCGGAAGGGTCAATGGACACGGATCCCCTGCCCGGACGACCGCCCACGCCGGCGTCGGAATCTTCGCGGAATCGAAGATCCGCTTGGAAATTCGCTTGTCGAAGGAGGCGGAGCTGCTTTCCGGGCCCGACCCCGTATAAGGCATTCCCCGTTGCTGAAGCCAGCACTGGACCTGACCATCCTCGCCGAATCGTCCATGCAGCGCGATGAAGACCGCCTCGGTCTGCGCCGGCAGGGTCGGAAGTCCGTCGTCCACAACCACTTCCGCCACCTCATAGCCAGCCGCTCGAAGGGCCTGGGCCACCGCACGTCCGGAGCGCAGGGAGACCTCCCGCTCGTCCGAGGGGCCTCCCATCAGCACCGCTACGCGCCGAAATCGTCTCATGCGTTTCTCCTGTGCCCGATGAACTGTCGGGCTCGCCCATTATGCCCGTCTGCGGTCGCCCTGTACAAAGAAAAATGTTCGGTCGTGAGGATGGACACCGCTCCAAGATCATAGTAGTGTAAACCGGTCTTCGATGTCAGGCGCTCTGGATCCAACCTTCTCGACGGTCTCTGCCTGCCTCAACCAGCGGGGTACGGTTCACTTGATCGGCATTGGCGGCATCGGCATGGCCGGTCTGGCGTCGTTGCTGAAGCAACGAGGACTGACGGTCTCAGGCTGCGATGTGGCCGATTCGTCCCTCCTGGATTGGCTCCGGGCCCAGGGCATTCGTGTTTCGGTCGGTCATGATCCACGTCATCTGGAGGGTCAGGACTGGGCCATTCGAACGGCCGCGGTCCTTCCCGACGCCCCCGAATCGGCGGCCGCACATGCCCTCGGAATTCCTCTATTCCGCCGGGGAGAAGTTCTGGCCGCCCTGACGGCCGAAACACCGTCGGCCGTCGTCGCAGGAACGCACGGAAAAACCTCGACCGCCTCCTTCCTCCTGCAACTTCTTCACTATACCGGGCGCGCTCCCGCTTTCTGTATCGGCGGACGTGTCCCGCCTTTTGACGGGCCAGCAGGCGGCGGCGCCCCTGGCGCTCCCTTTGTGGTCGAAGGTGACGAGAGCGATGGCACCCTGTCCCTTTACGCTCCCATGTTTGCCATCGTCACCAATATGGATTTCGATCACATGGAGCACTTTGAAAGCCAGGCCGCTTTCGACGCCTGCTTTCGGACGTTCATGGAACGGATCCGCGGCCGGTTGTTCTACTGCGCCGATGATGCTCGCACCGCGGGGCTTGCGCGCTCCATTCCCCACGCGGTCGGTTACGGCTTCTCGCCCGACGCCATCGTCCAGGCCGACAAGGCCGAATGGTCCTCCGAATCTCTCCGGTTCGTCGTCCGACATCGGCACCGGCCGCTGGGTCTCATCGAGGCCCCGCTGCCGGGACGGCATAACGTCTCGAATCTCCTGGGCGCCATCGGAGTCGCCCTGGAATGGGGGGTTCCCTTCGACGAGATCCAGAGGGCGGCCGCCCGCCTGGCGCTCCCGCGCCGCCGCTTCGAACGGATCCCAACCCGCCCCGATCTTCTGGTGATTTCCGATTACGGCCACCATCCCACGGAAATCCGCGCCGTTCTCGAAACGGCCCAACGTCTTCAGGGCTGGCGGCTTCGCGGCGTTTTTCAACCTCATCGCTACACCCGGACCCGAGCGCTGGGGCCAGAATTTCCCCCCGCGTTCGATGGGCTCGAGGATCTGATTCTGGCGCCTGTGTACGAAGCATCCGAAACGCCGCTCGAGGGGGGAACCTCGGCCAATCTTTATGCCCACTTCCGGACCGCGGGTTGGCGGCCTCGTCTCGTCCGCTCGCTCGACGAGGCCTGGCAAGATATTCAACGCCATACGGAAAGCGGCGATGGGTGGCTGATCATCGGCGCCGGTTCGGTGGAACGGATCGCTCAAACGGCCGGCAAGGCGTGGCCTGTGCACGACCGCCGTCCGCTGGGCCGCCATGGGCTGCAGGAGGCCCTTGCCGCATTGCCGCTCACCGCCTCTCGTATAACCGCCCCGGCGCCTCTGGGTGTTTTAACGACCTTTGGTGTCGGCGGCGAGGCGGACGTTCTGGCAGAGGTCGGTTCTGAATCCGATCTCACCCTTCTCCTCAAGGAGGTCCAGAAACTCGCGGTTCCCCTGCTGATTCTGGGCGGAGGCAGCAATCTGCTGATTCCGGACAGCGGTTTTCCGGGCGTGGCCATACGGCTCTCGCCGAAGACGTTTGGCTCCCTGCGCCGGGAAGGCGACCGGATTTGGGCAGGGGCTGCCGTCTCGTGCGCCCGGCTGCTTTCCTTTGCGGAGCAAGAAGGACTGGGTGGCCTCGAATTTCTGGAGGGAATCCCCGGCCGCGTCGGCGGTCTCATTCGGATGAACGCCGGCGCCTTCGGACAGTCCATTGGCGACTGGACTGCTTCCGTGGTGTGGATGGACCCAGCAGGCATGCGACACCACCTGAAAAGCCCCACGCTGCGATTCGTCTACCGCGAGTGTCCGTCGGTCGCCAGCGGCGGCGTGGTGCTGGAAGCCGAGTTCGTCCTTACCCCCCGCCCTTCGGCCGAGATCCATGCGGAGCGGAAGGCGCGGGCGGAGCGGCGGACCTGGATGCGGGGTTTGCGGTGCGCGGGGTCGGTGTTCAAAAATCCGCCGGGCGGCCCCCCGGCCGGCCGGCTGTTGGAAGAGGCGGAACTCAAGGGACGGCGTGTGGGGGGGGCCTGGGTGACAACGGCTCACGCCAACGTCATTGCTGTCGAGGGCGATGCTGTCGCCTCGGATGTCGTCGCCTTGATGGAGATCGCCCGTCTGGCGGTCGTGCTTCGTTTTGGGATCTCGCTCGAACCGGAAGTGATCATCCCTTGAAAGGGCGTCGGCCATGAGAACAGCGCTGATGACGAACGTCGTGGCTCTCCCTCTCCTCTTCGGTCTCCTCGTTTCTCTGGAAACCCGATCCGATGAGCCGTCCGAATCATGGATCGAACGGTTGATCGCGGTCCATAGGCCCGTGGAAACGCTCCGTTGTGATGTCCGACGTGAACGGACAATGGCGGGAAAAACGACCACGCGGCTCAGTCGCGTCTGGTACGCCCGAGGCGACCGTTTGCGGGTCGAAGGGGCTTCCCCCCTTCCCACCCGTGTGCTGGCGGATGGGACGACGATCTACAAATGGATCGAGGGAAATCCTCATGGCGTCCGCTGGGTCCTGTCCGACGCACCGGCCAACGAACAACAACAAGTTCGGCAGGTTCCGGGAACAGTCGAGGAGTACCTGCTCCGGCTCCGCGGTTCCCATGAAACGCTCCTTCCCGGGACCCCCGAATATCCTATCCGTGTGGCCTGCCATCTTGAGGCATCCGATCTCCGGGCCATTCTTTCGCTCGATCCCTCGAACCGGCTGTGCCACATCGAGTATGTCGAAGAGACCGCAACCCAGCCCCGGCGGATGCGGATTGTTTTTTCAAACTGGACCGAGCTACGGCCGGGAGTATTCATGCCGACGCTCCACCGGATCCATATCGAGCACGATCAACGCCCCCCTATAGACGAAACGGTCGTTATCTCCCGAGTGTCGGTCAATCCGACCTTCAATCCGGAGGAATTCGACATCGCCCGCCATGCGCCGAATATCCGTTTTGTGTCGCCGGCCGAAATGGAGCGCCTTCTGAAAGAGGCGCCTCAATAAAAAAGTTCAAAAGAGTTGCACATGTCCCCTTTTGTGCTATGATGGAGACAATTCAAGGAGTTTCTCGATGAAAAAGGTGGTGAGTTTCCTGCTGGCCGGCACCCTGCTGCTGAGTTCCACGACCTCGGGAGTCCTGGCGGCCGAACGCCCACGAGGGGGTTTCCCGGGGTTTATAACTGGCTGCTGTTTCGGCCTTCGTATGGCCGCCGACTATAACGAGATTGGAACGGGCCAACGGGATTTTCTTTCATGGTTTATCGTAGGCTTTTTCCTCGGACCGCAAACCGCCATTGATTACCGCGAAGGCAAGGATATCCATTGGCGGGATATCGGTCGGGTCCTTTGCTTCATTTTCCCCATTTGGGATGCCTTTGACGGCGGAGCGGGGAAAGGTCGTCAGGAACTTCGGCAGGAATACGGCGCCTCCTACTATTGAATCGCGGCTCTTTGCTGCTTCCTCTTATCCACGCTTGCAAAGCGGGGCTTGTTTTGATTCTTTTTCTGACCGCCTGGGTGGGCCATACCGAAGGCGTTCTCTCCGCTTCCGAGGATGATCTCGTTTTGGCGCGACAACTGTGGGCGGAACATGATTGGGAGGCGTGTCTCCTGGAATGCCGCCGACTCGAATCCCGCAGTCCGGACGTTGAAATCATCCGGACCTTCCGTCGCGCCGTTGAAGCGGAAATTGAAAAAGAAGCATCCCCCGTCCCTCGGAGCCGCTGGCGATGGGCTGGGGTACCGGTCCGACTTCTGGTATGGGTGTACCGTCGCGCCATTCGTCCAGCCTTGGGCGATCGTTGTGTGCTGGACCCCAGTTGCTCGGAATATGCCCTTCAGGCCGCACGGGAATGCGGGTGGTTGGGGATTCCCATGATGGCCGATCGCTGGGTTCGGGAAGCCTCAGTGATTGCCTCTGGGGAAATCCGATTTCAAAATGACGAGGGGCAGATCCGCTACGCCGACCCCATTACGGCGCATGTCGGCGGGAAATCGAACGGCGGGGTGGAGAGAGGACGAAAGTGACCTCATGAAACGACGTCTCATGGCGCTCCTTCCCCTCGCGCTGGCCGGCGCGGTTCCTCTTTTGGCCTCCCCCTCTTCTCCCGACACCTTGTCGTTCGCCCGAACGCTTTCGGAACAGCACGACCATCGTGCGGCGGCTCTGGAATATCGGCGGGCGGCTTTGGAGGAGCGATCGCCCGTTCAACAGGCAGCCTGCCTCTGGATGGCCGCCTATGAATACGGGCATTCCCGCCGGTGGGACCAGGCCGAACAATGTCTCGTCCACGTCGAAACCGTGGCCCCCAACCTGGAAAATGAGGTTTATCTCCTACGAGGAGAACTCAGCGCCTCCCGCCGCCGGTTTCGCGAAGCGCTTTTTTATTGGGAAAGCCTGGTCGAATCGGACCGTCCTCTGGCGTTCCGCCGCTATGCGGCCCGGAAAGGCGCCTCCGCAGCCCTTGCCCTGAAAAAGTGGGATCGGGTCTCAGCCCTTCTGGCGAACGATCCAGACCCTCCACCTCATGCCCAAACGGCCCTCGCTGAATACGAAAAAGGAAAGGATAAAAATCCGGTTGTGGGGGGACTTCTTGGGATGGTTCCCGGTCTGGGCTATGCCTATTCTGGCGAGTATGGGAATGGTTTGCGCTCCCTTCTTCTGAATGCACTCTGCATCTGGGGCATCGTGGAGTTTGCCGACCGGGAGCAGTGGGCCGGGGTGGCCCTGGTCGGATTCGCTGAACTGACCGTGTACTCAGGCAGTGTGTACGGGGGCGTGGATGCCGCGGTTCGCTATAACGAACGCCGCCTGGCGCGGGTCCAGAACGCCGTGGAAGGGAACGCCCGCTTCGAACCCGTTCTCCCTGCCCTTCCGATTCTGAAACTCTCGTTCAGCTTTTAGCCCAATTTCAACAGTGCCGGGGCAACGTTTCCCCCGCTATCGCTCGATCGCGTATTCAAGGGTCACCACCGCTTTGACCGTCTTCTCCATGGTCGAGGTGTCGTAGATCCCCCAGCTCGACACCTCCGTGGAGTGCCGCGCCGTGATCTGGAAGACGCCCTGCGAGGCGGACATCAAGGCTCCCACCCGCCCTCCGCTGTTCCGCGCCAGCGTTTGAGCTCGTTGAAAACCGTCCCTCGTCGCCTCCGCCAGCAACGCCATCTTCAGATCGCCAAGTCCGGACAACAGGTATTCCGGAGGCGAAGGCTCCACCGCCACCCCCTCCCGAATCAACTCCGATAGGCCCACCGCCGCGTCCTGAATCAGCCCTACATTCGTAGAGGTGACCGTCACCGTTTGCGAAATGAGATAGCCTTCAATCTCATTCGATGCCTTTCCCTCCAGCGTTGGCTTCATCAACGGCGTCAGCGAAACGGATCCCCATCGGAGATCGGATTCCGAAAAGCCTGCCTGAAGAAGATAGGTCTGAACCCGACGGCGAGCCTCCTCCAGGCGGTCGGACGCCTCCGGCAGGGTTGGTCCGCGAGCAGACCATCGGCAGAAAAAGGTGCCAAGATCCGATACGACCTCCCGTTCGGCATAGCCCTTGACGGCAATGGCCTGCTCCTGCCGGACACGAACCCAAAGACGGGAAAGAAAAAACGAGGAGACCACAAGTCCCATGGCCAGAAGGCCGGCTGCGGCGACGGATCGCCAGAACTCACGCATAGGAGCGCTCTCGGTGGGATCCCGTTCAGGGGATCGGAGGACATTTCTTGAGACACATGAACCAGTCCAAACACGTCACGCCGGGATCCTTGGCCTCGACCCGCGCGCGGGCGGTTCCGCAGGACCCCGGAGGCGGCACGATCACATCATCGCCCGGCTGCCAGTTGGCAGGGGTCGCAATGCCATGAGCGTCCGAGGTCTGCAACGCAATCAGCAGTCGCATGATCTCGTCCATGTTGCGCCCGTTGGAAAGCGGATAGTAAAGAATGGCGCGAACGATGCCTTTGGGGTCAATGATAAAAACGGCACGCACCGCCTGCGTCGTGCTGGCGCCCGGCTGCAACATTCCATACGCCCGCGAGACCTCCATCTTGATGTCTTCAATCACAGGGAAATTGACCTCGACGTTCTTCATTCCCTTGTATGCGATCTTCTCCTTGATCGTCCGCAACCACGCAATGTGAGCGTAAATGCTGTCAATCGAAAGCCCCAGCAGTTTGCAGTTCCTCTTTGCGAAGGCCTCCTGCATCGAAGCAAAGGTCATGAACTCGGTGGTGCAAACGGGGGTAAAGTCGGCGGGGTGCGAAAAAAAGATCACCCAGGACCCTTCGTAGTCCTTGGGGAAATCAATCTCTCCCTGGGTCGTCCTCGCTCGGAACGATGGCGCCTTGTCGCCGATGAGCGGCATCCGATTTTCCCCATTCATAACCATCTCCTCGTTTGGTTGTAAGTCCAGTCAATCAGAACCCTCCGACTCTGTCAAAGCCCTTTCGTGCCTACCCGCCTTTTCGTTCTTTCGGGCTTGTTTTGCGAGACGCGCTGTATTATAGGGATTTTATATTATGAGAGAATCCAACGAAAAACGCCACACCTGGACCTTTTTCCGGGCGGGTGGCTTGACCCAGGTTTTGATCCGAAACGGCGAGGATATTGCCCGCCTGCCGGAACTGGATCTTAAACTCTGGGCCATTCTGAGCATGCCAATCCGGGGCGTCCGGTTCGACGCCCGCACCCTGGAACTCATGGATACGGACCACGACGGCCGGATCCGCGTTCCCGAACTTCTGGCCGCCATCGGGTGGACGGTCGCCCTCCTCAAGAATCCGGACGATCTCCTTCTCGACCGCCCTGACCTCCCGCTCGATGCCATCCGGGACGATACCCCCGACAGCGCCCGCATCAAGGCCGGGGCCCAGCGAATTCTGCTGAACCTCGGCAAAGCCACCGCTGACCGCATCACTCTGGCCGATGTCGCCGACCGCGCCGCCATCTTCGCCCAAACCCGCTTCAACGGCGACGGCATCGTCCCCCCTTATGCGGCGGACGAGGACGAGACCCGCACTGCGATCGAACAGATTCTCTCCGGCATGGGCGGCGAGACCGACCGCAGCGGAAAACCCGGCGTCACCCGATCCATCGTCGAAACATTCTTCCGAGAGGCACAGGCCTATGCCGAGTGGTGGGGCCGCGCGGAGAAGGATCCCACCATTCTCCCCCTTGGCGCGAAAACCGCCGCGGCCGCGGCGGCCGTCCGTGCCCTTCGGGAAAAAGTGGAGGACTACTTCACCCGCTGCCGGCTGGCGGCCTTCGATCCCGCCGCCCACCAGGCCCTCAACCCCTCGGAGGCCGATTTCGCCGCTCTCGCCCACGATTCTCTCTCCCTGAGCCACGAGGCCATGCGCCGCCTCCCCCTGGCCTCCATCGAAGCAGAGAAACCCCTTCCCCTGTCCGGCCGAGTCAACCCCGCCTGGGCCGAGGCGCTCGCGGAATTGAGGGACTTGGCCGTTGTTCCCATCCTCGGAACGGCGGGCGAAACGCTCTCCGAAATGGAATGGCGACAGCTCAATGCCCGCTTGGGCCCTTTCGAACAATGGCAGACGGAAAAGCAAGGGCAGGCCGTCGAACGACTGGGCGTGGATCGAATCCGCGCCCTTCTCAGCGGCCCCGCCCGGGAACGAATCCTGACCCTCATTGAGAAGGATCTCGAACTCGCCGTCGAAAACGCCCAGATCGAAGCCGTCGAAAAACTGATCCGCTATCAGGCCAACCTCAATCGCCTGATTCACAACTTCGTCAACCTTTCCGATTTTTACGATCCCCGCCGGGACGAGATCTTCCGAACCGGCCGCCTCTACCTGGATGGCCGTTCCTGCGACCTCTGCCTCCCGGTGGACGATATCGCCCGCCATTGCGCTATGGCCGTCTCGAGCCGCATCTTTCTGGCCTACTGCGACCTGACCCAGGCGACGAGCGGTCAGAAGCGGACGATCTGCGCCGCTGTCACCGCCGGTTTTGCCGAAACGCTCTGGGTCGGCCGAAACGGTATCTTCTTCGACCGCGAAGGGCGGGATTGGGAAGCCATGATCGTCAAGGTGGTCGAAAGCCCCATCAGCCTGAAGGAGGCCTTCTGGTACCCCTGGAAAAAGATCGCCGAAATGATCGGCGACCAGATCAACCGGCTTCTCTCTCAGAAACAGGAGACCATGATTCGCACCACCGCGGCCGCGGTGGAGACAACAGCTCTGCCCGGTGCCCCAGCGCCGGGAAGTCCGCCGGCTGCAAAACCTTCCCCGCCACGGCTCGAAGGCGCCGCTCTCGCCTCCTCCGTCGCGGCCCTCGGAATCGCCGTCGGACTGGTCGGCTCGGCCGTGGGCGGTCTGGTCAGCGTGATCAGCGGACTCCCCCTGTGGAAGATTCTGCTCGGCATTCTGGGAGTTATTCTTGCCGTTTCGGGCCCCTCCGTGATCCTCACCTACTTCCGACTCCGGGGGCGCGACCTCGCCCCGATCTTGAACGCGTCGGGATGGGCCGTCAACGGCCGTATTCGCATGACTATGAAACTCAGCCAGGAGTTCACCCGCGAGGCCGTTCTTCCTCCGGGCGCGCGCCGACGGTTGACCGACCCCTATGCCGATCGCCGATGGGGCCGAAACCTGGCCCTCGTGGCCATCGGCCTCCTCATCGCCATCGTCATTCTGTGGCGCCTGGGCTGGTACAACACCCTCCTGCCCACCTTTCTTAAGGTGATCCGCACCCCACCGCCCGTTGCCGTCCCTTGAACGGCTGGTAATTTTACGAACGCGTGTCGTTTGACATTGGCCTCCGTTTCCGCCACATTTTGACCCATGCCCATCGAACGGGTCTTCCTCGGCTGGTCCCGCCCTCTCGCTCCAAGCGCCGTCGAATGGCTCTGGAGCCTGCGATCCGGGCGACCGCGAGATTTCTCCGGTGTTCTCGTGCTCGTTCCCACCCGCCAGGCCGGACGCCGCCTACGCCAGGCCCTTGCGCAACGGGCGGCCGCCGACGAGACGGGTGTGATCGGTCTGCGGGTAGGCCTCCCCCGTGAACTGGTCCAGCCTCCCGAGTCCATCGCCGTGGCTCCTCCCCTTCTGGAACAGGCCCTTTGGTCCTCCCTGCTCAACCGCATCGACGCCGCCCGATTCCCAGCCCTTCACCTCCCTCCCTCGCCCCGGCCTTGGCGGTGGGCCGTCCAGACGGCCCGCACAATCCAAAACCTCCGACTCGAACTCACGGAGGCGGAACGCACCTTCCAAGAGGTCGCCCGGATCTCCGAGGAGCAGGGATGGGAGAGCGATCGCTGGAAAGCCCTTGCCGAGATTGAACGCGAATACCTCGAGCAGGTGGAAAAAACGGGATTCACCGACCGTTGCCGGGCGGAATGGACGACAGCCCGAAATCCCACGCTGCCGAGCGACCTTCATCACCTGGTCGTGATCGGCATTCCCGACCTCGCCCCTCTCTTCACACGCGCGCTGGAGTCACTCTCCACTCGTATCACCGTTTCGCTCCTGATTCATGCCCCCGAATCCGAGGCCGGATCGTTCGACCGCTGGGGCTGTCCCCTTCCCGAGCCATGGGAGTCCACCCCGTGGACAATTCCCGATTGGAGGGAGACGTTGATCCCAGTCGAAGAGCCAGCCGATCTCGGCGATGCGCTCCTTCGGACCCTGGGCGAGTGGGCCCGCCAGTTTTCTCCCGAGGGGACCGCTGTGGGTACCACCGATCCTCTGTTGGGCGGTTATTTAATCGAACCGCTCGAGCGGCGAGGATTTACGGTTTTCGATCCCTCCCGCCATTCGCTGGCCCGGCATCCCCTCATCGCCCTTCTTGCCAGCCTTCAAGCCCTGGCCCTTTCGGGCGATTACGCGACCCTCTCTCAATTCTTCCGGCAGACGGACATCCTCCACCACTTGGCGCACCCACCGTGGTCCCTGGACTCGGCTCGCCTTCTGGCGGAACTCGATGCCTTTCAGAATCTGTACCTCCCGACCTCGCTCGAGGACTTTACCCCCGAACGGTTGGAAGGCCGGATTCGCCTCCACGGCTTCACTCCACCCGCTTTTCCCTTGCTTCAAAAGGCACTCGATCTCGCCCGCCACGTGCGGGCCTCTCTCTCCTCCCGGCCGGCGGCCGATACCTTGCTGGCTCTCCTGGCCGAAATCTACGCCCACCGGACCATTTCCGATCAGACGCCCGAGGACCGCACCTGGCGTTCGATCGTCACGACGCTGGTCATGCGGCTTTCGGAATGGCAGACCGCAGCCGATCGGCTGCCGGATCTTTCACCGGAGGAGTGCCATCTCCTGCTGAGCGAGACGCTGGCGGCGGAGTTCTACACACCACCGGTGCAGGAGACGGATTTCACGCTGGAAGGCTGGCTCGAACTTCCCTGGAACGAGGCGCCCGCGCTTGCGATCGTCGGGCTGAACGACGAGTATGTGCCCCGCGCCCGGACGAGCGACGCATGGCTTCCGAACACCCTTCGAACGGCGCTGGGTCTCCCCCATGACCGATCGCTGGCCGCGCGCGATCTCTTCCTGCTGCGCACCCTGGTGGAAAGCCGTCGGCATCATGGCCGACTGGCGCTCTATTGTCTTCGGAAGGGGCCCGACGGCGAGCCCTTGAAACCGTCCCGACTTCTTTTCCGGGGTTCCGACGCGGATCTGCTTCCCCTGGCCGAGCATCTGCTCGCGCGGTCACCAAAAGGGGGAAGCCGACCGGCCCCCCGAAGTCGAATTCGCCTCGATCCCTGCCCCGACGGTCCGCCCCAATGGCCGGCCGATCGGCCGCTTTCCGTCACCGCCTTTCGCGACTATCTGGAGGATCCCTTCTACTTCTACCTCTCTCACGTTCTCGGCTTGGAGGAGTTGGCCGACACCAAGATGGAACCGGATGCCCGAGATTTTGGATCGCTGATCCACGCCGCGGCCCAGTCGTTGGCGACCCTTCCGTCACCGGCGCCGTCCGAGTCGGTCGTGATCCGTCACCTTCATACGGCGGCGGAGGTTTGGATGCGGGGCCGCTTCGGCCCTTCCCTCGATGTGGCCGCCCGCGTGATTCTCGAGGCGGCGAAGAACCGTCTCACCGCTCTCGGCCGCTGGCAGTGGCAGGCTTTTCAGGAAGGATGGCAACTGTGGGCGTGCGAAGTGCCCCTCTCGCTCACCATCGGGGGCGTGCTCGTCCGGGGACGGGCCGATCATGTCGCTTGGCATCCGGCGACGCGCACACTTCGGATTCTGGATCTGAAGACCGGCGCAAGCCGGGGAGGCTGCATGGCCGGTCACCTAGGCGCGCTCCGGGAGGATACGCCCCAGTGGGCGCGCGTGTCCGATCACCAGGGTCGTCTCCGGCGATGGCGCGACCTCCAGTTACCTCTCTACGTTCTGATGTGGAACAGCGTCCAGGAGCCGACCGCCGACCGAATCGAAGTCGGCTGGCTTCGCCTGCCGGCTCAGCCGCTTTCCTCCCCGCTCGATCTTTGGCCGGATCTCGACAAGGCCTGCCTGGCGTCCGCCCTTTGCTGCGCCGAAGGGGTCGTGGCGTCCATCCGCGCCGGCCGTTTTGCTCCGCCCGCCCGCCGAGATCCGATGGGCGACCTCTATCGCGAACGATTCGGCGGCGAATGGGAGACCCTTTTCGACCTGCGTCGAATGGAGGGATCCGCTCCGTGACGCCCACCTTCGATAACCTGGCCATTCTGGCCTCGGCGGGAACGGGAAAAACGTTCCAGCTGACCCATCGTTTCATCCATCTTCTGGGCCACGGTGTGCCTCCGGATCGAATCTGCGCCATGACCTTTTCCCGGAAAGCGGCCGGCGAGATCTACTCGGAACTCCTGGCCCATCTCCTCCGCGCGGCCCGCGATCCGGAGGCTGCCGCGCGCACCGCCCGCTTGGCAGAAGTTCCGGGCTTCGATTCGACGATGGCCTGCCGGATGCTGGGCCTTTTGCTTCGGGCGCCCCAGACGGTTCATATCGGAACATTGGACCGGTTCTTTGTCGCCGTGCTTCGGGTTTTCTCCCCAGAACTTGGCATTCCTCCCGATTTCGTTTTAGCCGAATCGGACAGCCCGGAAATCCGCCGGCTCTCGCTCCGCATCCTGGCCACGCTGGACCGCGCCCGGCGACAGGCCTTTCTCTCGCTCGTCCGGGAGGCCTCCTATGGGCGGGACGAACCCTCATTCTTTCAATTCCTCGAACGCGCCCTTCAAAACGGTCTGTCGCTCTTCACCGTCGTGCCGGATCCCGCCGCATGGGGCCAGGCACGGCGCCTCTGGCCCAAGAGACCGCTCTGGCTCCGGCTTGGCCTTTTCGACGCCCCCCGAAGCCTTACGCGCGATCTGGAGACCATCGAATCCCATCCCTTTCCTGAGGCGCTCAAACGGATTTTGAGCGATTTCGCCCGAACGCTCGCCCGCGCCCGACCCTTCCATCCCCTCGAGATTCCCCGATCCAAAGCCATTGACGCGCTGGTCACCGAGTGGGAGCACCTGGACCGCGGACTCCACCTTCGATACCGTCAGGAGTCCGTCGCCCTTCCGCCGGAGGTCGGAGCCGCGTTCCAGCGCTTGCTCAGCCGTCCGCTGCTCTACGAAATGCTGCGGGTCCGGCGGCAGACTCGCGGGCTCGGTCGGCTCTTTCACTGGTTTTTGCAAGATTATGACGAATTCGCCCGACGCAGCGGCCTGTTCACCTTCGGCGATGTCCAGCGCTTCCTCTCCCCCCGCTGGGCGGGCCACCCCACCCTCAGCCGCAGGTCGGACGCTTCGGACCGCCTCTATCTCGACTACCGCCTCGATGCGCGTCTCGACCACTGGCTGCTGGACGAGTTCCAGGATACCAGCGATCTGCAGTGGTCTGTTCTTGAAAACCTGGCCGACGAAATCATCCAGGACCATTCGGGCACGCGTTCGTTCTTCATTGTGGGGGATGTGAAACAGGCCATCTATGGATGGCGCCAGGGCAATGCCCGACTGATGGGAACACTGCTGGCCCGATATGGATCAGGGCATCCCCGGGCCTTCCGCCTGCGGCATCTGGCGGAATCGTTCCGTTCGAGCCAGCCGGTGCTCGACGCCGTCAATGTTATCTTCGACCGGGTGGTGGAAGAGCGCCGCCTCCCGGAAACCACTCGCGCCTTCTGGCAAGCCTTTTGGAAGTCCCACCAGGCGCACGACACCGGCCGCCCCGGCTGTGCCGCCTGGCTGGAGTGGGCCGGCGGGACATTGGCCGGCCACGAGACGGACGACGAAACGGAGGACGAGGAGGCGTTTGGCGATAGAATCCATAGGGCCATGGCGGCCGTCATTCGAGACCTCGATCCCACCGCCCGAGCCCTCTCCGTCGCCGTCCTGTTAAGAACCAATGCCGAGTGCGGGGCGACCGCGCAAGCCCTTCGATTCCTCCTCAAAGATGAGGCGATGCCGATCGCGAACGAAGGGGCGTCGGAAATCGCTCGCTCTCCGGTCGCCGGCGTAATGAGAGCCCTCCTCCGCTACGCCGCCCATCCCGGGGACACCCTCGCACTGGGGCATCTCCGAATGAGCCCCTTGCGTGCCTTTTTCGAGGCGCCCAACGCTCCCCGTCCTCACGATCTGCTGGCCTTTCTCCAAAACCATGGCTTTCTCCGTTTTCTCCGCGAGTGGGAGTCCCGGCTGGAGGCGGCCACGCCGGAGGGGCTGTCGGCCTATGACGTCGAATCACTCGCCGCGCTCAAGGCGCTCGCCCTTGAGGCGGACCAAACCGGCGTCACGAACGTGGATCTTTTCCTGGAAACCGTCGAATCCCGCCAGAAACGGGACTTGGACGACCGGCCGGGCGTTGTGCGGGTGATGACGATTCACCAAGCCAAGGGTCTGGGATTCGATGCCGTCTTGGTGCCCTTCCCCCGGCGCGCGGCCGCCCTGACCGCCACCCCTCGGGGCGGCTTCTCCTTCTTGACCGGCGGCAGCCGCGAAAGACCCTGGGTCCTGAAAAGCCCCGGCGAGCCATGGCGTCGAATGGATCCCGTGCTCCGACAAAGTCTCGAAGAAGCGGCCAGTCAGACGGCCTTTGAAAATCTCTGCCTGCTCTATGTGGCGTTGACGCGCGCCCGAAACGGCCTCTACCTCTTTTCCGACCTGGGGCTCCGGACCGCGGAACGCCGTTCGGACAAGGAACCCGCTTTTTCAGCCCTGCGGCTGGCGGCGGAGGGACTTCTGGGCACCTCATTTCCGGAAGAGGTAGAAGGCGATGTGGTGGACGTTGGTGGCCAACCGCTGCGGCGGATCATGCTCATGGGGGAATGGAACTGGGCCGGCGCCATTCCGCGATCGGCTTTTCCCGTCGAGCCACCCACCATTCCCACGGCCGGCGAAATTCCCCGGAGCCGCATTCCCGCCCGCCGCCTCCGCCTTGTGGAGCCCTCGGAAGAGGAAACCCGGATCTGGGGTGTTCGGTGGCTTCTGAGCCGCGAGGCGGAAGCGGTTCGGCGGTTCGGAGATGCGATTCACGCCCTACTGGCTCGGCTTTCATGGCTGGACGAGATTGATCCCGACCGGATCATCGCGGAATGGCGTCCGTCCCCCTCGCTGGAGGACGCCGTCCGGCGCGACGCAATCCGTCAGTTCCGGGCGCTCTTTGAGAAATCGGAGATTCGTGCGGTCTTCGAACGGCCCGCGGAACCGGTATGGCTCTGGAGAGAGAAACCCTTCGAGCGGGCCGACGGCACTGAGTGGATCAGCGGCGTTTTTGACCGCGTCGTCGTGCGGCTCGACGCCTCGGGACGGCCTCGGGAGGCGGAGATTCTCGATTTCAAAAGCGCCCGCGTCGAAGACGCCGCTGAAGCGGTTCGCGCGGCACTTCCTTACCGGCCCCAGATGCTCCTCTACCGCCGGGCGCTGGCTGGCCTTTTGAATCTTCCATCCGAACGAATCGCCGTTCGGCTTCTTTTTACGCGGCCGGCGGTTTGGGTGCCGATTTCCTGATTCCCGCGTACACGCCCCAGGCTTTCCCCTTGTTCGTTCCCAGAGCGAAGAGAATCCGATTGATTCCGGCCTTCCAGTTCACGGCCACGGTGTACTTGCCCTTCGTGGCGGGATTCGTCGCTTCCGGATGGCAATCGGCCTCTTTTCCGTTGACCCACACTTTGACCGGGCCGTCTGCTCCGTAGGCGAGAGTGCCCCGTCCCGACCTGGCGGTTCGGTACTTGAAGGCGATGTAGACGACGCCATCGCGTCCCCCGTGCACACCGCGGATATCGTGGAAGCCGTCGGGCATGGTGATCACACGCCCTTCGATGTCCTCCCGGCAGAGGGAGTCAGACGGCAGCGGCAGGGCACGGATATCGTTCGTCGGCGCCTCGAGGTTGCTGACGAGGGGTTTTAGGAGAATCACATCGGCCCATCGGTCCTTCGGCTTGGGCTCGGCGCGAACCCCTTTCCAGGTAGAGGTACCGCGGTAGTCGCCGCGCCGGCGGGCGGCCGCTAGACGGGCCCGGGCCGCGGGAATCGCCTCTCGATACTGGGGCAGCCAGCGTGCCTGCGCCACCAGCATCTCGTCGGTCATCTGCGAGATCTCCTCCGGATCGCAGACCGCACCGACGAGGGGATCCATCATCATGGCCTGCTTGAGCAGGGTGACATCGCCCCGGATCCCTGCCTCGACGGCCAGACGCTGGACCGAGATGGAGGCGTTGCACACGGCTGCGCAACCCAGGGGAAGCGGGCCGACCTTGGGAATGTTGATGCCGTTTCGGTCCACATAGCCGGGGACTTCGACAATGGCATCGTCCGGAAGGTTGGTAATTGTCCCGTTATTGGGAACGTTGAAGTGGCCTCGATAGACGCGCCCCGTTTCGAGCCCTTCGATAATATAGCTCCCGTGTTCGTGCCCCCGGTTTTCCGGGCGGATGGGGGGCGAAGGAAGCTTCATCCACTGCGGAAATTCGGTTCGGAACCAGTTCCGGCCCTCGCGGCAGACGCGGAGGTAGCCGCCGGTTTCGCCATGAATCCACGAGGAAAGGGAAATCCACTTTTCGATATCGCGGTGGCGTTTGCGATACCACGGCACATATTCCGAAAGATGGCCGTTGCTTTCCGTCGAGTAGTACCCGAAGCGTCGCAGGATATCGATCCGAACTTTTTCCGTCTGGGAGTAGATCGGGTGGCGCTCGAAACCTTCCAGGAGCCGGGAGGTCCAGTCCTCGCCCCGGTACCATACGCGGATGTACCACGTCTGGTGGTTGATGCCGGCGCAGATGATATCCACATCCTTGAGCGTGACGGGCACATAACCTGGATCGCCGGCTTTTTTGTTTCCGTTGACCAGGAGTTTGATCACTTCGACGATCTGGTTGTGACCTCCCATGACCCCGTGACACAGGCCGATCGTTCGCACCCCGCCGTATTGGTTGGCCACCCAGGTGTTCATGGCATTGGGATTCGCATAATTCAGAAAGAGTGCGCCAGGTTTGGCGACCTCGCGAATGTCGCGGCAGAAGTCGAGGATGGCGGGAATGTTCCGTTGCCCGTACATGATGCCGCCGGCGCAGAGGGTATCCCCGACACACTGATCCACGCCGTACTTCAAGGGGATCTCGATGTCCGTTTCAAAGGCTTCGAGCCCTCCGATCCGTGTGCAGTTGATCACGTAGTCCGCTCCTTCCAGCGCCTTTCGACGATTCGTCGTTGCCAGAATCGTCGCCGGCAACTTGTTCTCGCGGAGGTCCTTGAGACAGAGCTGCGTGATCATATCCAGATTGCGGGGATTGATGTCCGTAAAGGCAAAGCGGGTATCCCGGAATTCCGGCACGCAGAGAATGTCTCGGAAGAGTCCTCGGGTGAATCCGATGCTGCCGGCACCGATGAAGGCGACTTTAATGCTCATGGGGAACTCCTTTGGATTGGGGGGAAGCCCCGGCCCATTCCAGCCGGAGCGTGACGATTTGAAAGGGGCGCAGAGGGATCACGATGCCCTCCCGTGTCAGGGAGGCGCGGCGCAGCGGCCGTTCCCGCAAATCGGTAAACCAGGCGGCGCGGAGAGGGCGATCGACTTTCAACCGCGACTCGCCGGTCGCCCGCCACGGCTCGTAGAGCCGGACAATGCAGGCCTCGGACCCATCCTCGGCCGGCTTGACCGTTTCGATCACCGCCGGGTGCCCTTCGAGCGTGAAGGCCGACCCTTCGCCAGCGCAGCCCTCCCGGAGTGCCACAGGAACGTTGAGGTCATAGGCGTCCCGAACGAGGTTCGATTCCATGAAGGGCCCGTTCCAGAAGGTGAAGGCATAGGTGAACTCGTGGAGGCCCTGGTCGGCCTGGGGATCCGGGGCCAGGGGAGCCCGCAGGAGGGTCAACTGGAGCGTTCCACCGATCACGTTGCCGCCGTATTTGCAATCGTTCAACAGGGCGGCGCCTCGGTTCTCTTCCCGGATCGCCGTCCATTTGTGCTGAGCCGTTTCGAATCGCTCCGCATCGAAGGGCAGCGAGCGGTGCGTAGGGCGGGCGATATGGCCGAACTGAATCTCATGGAGCGCCTCCATGGATCGAATCGGGGTCGGGAAGGCGACCTTGAGCAGCCGATGTTTTTCACGCCAATCCACCACCGTCCGAAAGTCGAGACGGCGCTGGTTCCGCCGAAGCCACACCTCCTGGGTCAGCGTGGACCGTCCGAGGGATCGGGTTACACGAAGGATCGCCACCAACGGCCCGGAGGCCAACGCCTCGACGCGCGCCTCGCCCGAAAGGGTCTCCTCGAACTGTTCGTAATTCGAGTCAATATCCCACGCGTCGTGGGCGCGAGGCACGTCTCGGAACAGCCGGAACCGGTTCATCGGGCCGGCCGCCCATTCTCCACCGGTTTCCCGGTCGAGCAGCGAAATGATCTCGCCCCGCTCGTTGAAGGTCGCCGTGAGGCACTCGTTTTCGAGCGTTCGGACTTTGGCGCGGGCGCCGGCTCCGGACCGATCAGCCGCCGGAGAAGCTGTTTCGGACCGCCGCAGAGTGCGCCATCCGCAAGGCGGCAGCGTCGTTTCGGCCAGGACGTTGGAGCCGAAACTCTGGACGGGAAGCGGACCGTGGTCGTCAGCCGCCCCTTTCCAACCCCGGGGAAGGGGGACAAGGACCGATCGCGGCCATCCGAGAGAGTTGAAGACCGTCGCGGCCTGGGCGTCGGGACGCAGCAGAGCCTCGCGGGCCTGATCGGTCCAGCGGGCCGCCTCGCGGAGGAGCTTCTCGTGGGCGGCCTCCGCCTCCTCGTAGACGCGGCGGATGGAGGAGCCCGGCAGGATGTCGTGGAACTGGTTAAGCAGGAGCAACTTCCAGAGTCCGTCCACGGCCGCCCGGGGGTAATTCCAGCCTGCCCGCCGGGCCAGAACGCCCCACAGCTCCAGTTCGCGAAGGGCGAATTCGCCTCGCCGGTTGCCGCGTTTGGTGCGGGCCTGGGAGGTATAGGTGCCCCTGTGGGCCTGGTAGTAGAGCTCGCCGACGAAAACCGGCAATTCCTGCCGCCGGGCCTGCCGTTCGAGCGCACGGAAGAAGTCCAGGGGCGAGGCGATCCGGCAGCGCGGCGCGCCTTCGAGATCCTTCTGCCGGCGGAGAAACTCCAGGTGGTCCCGAGTCGGCCCCCCGCCGCCATCGCCATGGCCGAAGGGGATAAGCCGGCTGTCCATCCCTTCTTTCTGGACCCGATCGTTCCACCGGCGGATAAGGGTGGCCGGATTCGTCGCTGAGTTGTAGTCGTGATGGAGATGGGTCAGCAGGCGGGTTCCGTCAATCCCTTCCCACCAGAAGTTCTGGAACGGGATGGCAGCTTCGCCGTTGTAGTTCCAGAAGATTTTCTGAGTCGAAAAGTACTCCAGCCCGACCCCCTTCAGAATTTGAGGCAGGGCGCCAGAGTACCCAAACACATCGGGGAGCCAGAGCATACGGCACTCGACCCCGAACTGCTCGCGGAACCAGGCCAGGCCGTAGAGCAGCTGCCGAATCATGGCCTCGCCTCCGGCGATATTCGTGTCGCATTCGACCCACATGCCCCCTTCGGCGATCCACGACCCCTTCCGGACGGCTTCCCGAATACGCTCGAACAGCTCGGGATAGAGCCGCTGGACCATTTCGTAAAGAACCGGTTGACTCTGAAGAAATCGAAATTCGGGATACTCCTCCATGAGCGCCAGCTGCGTCGCGAAGGTGCGGGCCACCTTGCGCTCCGTCTCCGCCAGCGGCCAGAGCCAGGCGACGTCAATATGGGAGTGGCCGAAGCAGAAAAACCGCGGGGCGGTGCTTCCGTTCCGACAGCGCAGAAGGGGAGTCAGATGACGCCGCCGGGCGTCCGCCAGGGTGTTGAGCCGCTCCGCGGCCGGCGCCTCGGGATCGAACGCCGTGCAGAAGGCCTTGAGCCCTTCGTCAATGTTCGCCACCCGGAGGGAATGCGCGTCGAGGTGGTCGCGCACCTCGAGAAGGGTCTCGAGATCCAGCCAGGTCTGGTAGACCTCCTCATGCCAGAGGCCGAGGTAAGCGGGGGGAATGACACGCTGGGTTTCTGGGGACTCGGGGACGGCCGGCTCGCCGTCGAGCACGGGTCCATTTCCGCAGGGCGTCGGCCCATGGCCCGCATACAACTCGATCAGAACATCGTACGTCCGGCCGGCTTCCGCGCGGCGGGCGAGAGTGACCTGGGAATGGTGATAATCGTACCCGCCCGCCTCCCGCCCATCGACGATAAACCGTCCTTCTCCGGCGGGGGGATGCGAAAAGGCCCCCGGAGGGCCCAAGCGGAGCATCAGTCGTCGACCGACCGCGTTGGGCGGCGTGACCAGCGAGGCCCGCAGCCAGGCATACTCCCATTTGGCGCCCCACGGCATACCGGCCGGCATGGGAGTCATTGGCTTTCGAAGCGCCTCGTCCACGCTCAGTTGCTGCCGGGTTCGGAATCCTAAAAAAGCGACGGGCGCCACGGGCTCGAAAATCATCCGGCCGATGGCGTCCCGCCATTGTTCGATCTTGTTGCGCCACTCCGGATTCAGGGTCATGAGGGCTCTCGCTGAAAATCGAAATGATGGCAGGGAAGCGGCGCCGGTTCAATGCTTTTTGATGAAATGTTTTTTTCTTGGCTTGCCAGGTAGCGTGGTTCTTGTCCACACTAGAGTATGGCTTTTTTTCCCCTTGCGGTGATGTTGGCGACCCTGTTGTCCACGATACAGGGAGCGGAAAATCCCCTCCCGGCCCGATGGTCGGTCATTCCGGAAGACCCGGCGTGGGATCCCGATCCCTGGGAAGGGCCTCCTCCCGCGAACGCCCTCTGGTTTCCGGTCGGAGAGGAGCTGACCTACACCATTTACTGGAAACTCGTTCCGGTGGCCCAGACCCGTATTACGACGAGCTGGATCCGGTGGCCGGACGGGCAGCCGGTTCTCCGCATTCGGTACCTGACCCGGAGCAACCGGGTGATCTCCGCGATTTACCCCGTCCATGACCGTCACGACAGTTTCATTGATCCGGAGACCTTTTTGCCGCTCCGCTTTGTGAAGGACCAGCAGGAAGGACGCCACCGGCGGCACGACATCACCGATTTCGATCATGTCGCCGGGAAAGCCCGCTGGCGCCGTCTGGCCGGCCAACGCCGCGACTACGAACTTCCCATTGAACCGACCCTGCGCGATATTCCGAGTCTGGCCTACTGGATTCGCCGCGAGGGGTTGACGCTGGGAACGAACTACTCCACACGGGTCATGGCCGATGACAAGGTATACGATTTGGAGTTGGCCACGGCCAGGGAGATCGTTCGCCTATCGGCCGCAGGGTTCGACGAGATCCCGTGCCTCCCCGTGAGCCCCCGCGCCCAGTTCGAAGGGTTGTTCGTCTGGAAAGGCCCCGCGACGCTTTTCATCAGCCAGGGAGCGCCCTGCCTCGTCATCCGGATGGAGGTTTCGATCCCCGTGGTCGGCCGCATCCGTGCGGTGCTTACCGAGATCGGCGGCCCCGGCCGAGAGGAGTGGCGCTCGCTCTGGTCGGCCCGGACGAAAGCTGTTGCTTTTTCGTCTGTTTGTGGTATGGTATTAAAAAGAAAGAGTATTCGAGAAACGTTATGAACGACTCCCTTTCTCAAGTTCCACGAAAAAAGATGAGGGTGACGTTGACGGACGTGGCCCGGGAGGCGGAAGTCAGTCCGGCAACGGCCAGCCAGGTCTTGAACAACCGGCCCAACTGCTGGGCTTCGATGGAGACACGCCAGCGGATCATTGAGGCGGCCCAACGGCTGGGCTATCGTCCGAACCTCGCGGCTCGATCATTGCGGGCAGGCCTCTCCCGTTCGATTTCGAAGATCTCACCGGCCTTTTACATCGGCACTCACCACAACCGCGCTACCGGGGTCTTCGAAAGCGCGCGGGAGGCTCATTACGTGGTGCTGTTCAGCGTGCATGGCAACTCAATCGAGCAAGAGACCTCTCTGATCCAGCTCCACTGGGACCGGGGCGTGGACGGAATGATCGTGACGCCGTGCGATGAGGGAGAGCACAAGGAACTGCAGCGGCTGGCGAGCATCGGGTATCCGGTGGTGACCATTGACGGCGCCGGGCGCCTGCCGTTTCCCTGCAACGACGTCAGCGCCGACTACGCCGCCGCCGGCCGGTTGCAGGGGGAACATCTTCTGGCGATCGGTCGGAAACGCCCCGTTCTCTGCAACTCGCTTCATCCTCACTATTCTCACACCCTGCGGCAGGAGGCCATCCGACAGAGCTTTATCCAGGCCGGACTTCCCCCGCCGGTCACCCTCGATCTCAATGTGAAGCCAGATTGTGAACTCCCCGATCACCAGGCGCTGGAATCGGAACTTCGACGCGTTTTGACAGGACTGAAGGGCCAGTTCGACGCGTTGATCGGTTGCGATCACACCTGCTCCGTGGCGCTCCGCATCCTGGCGGAACTTGGACTGCGCGTTCCGCAGGACGTCGCCGTCGTCGGAACCGGCAACCTGCCTGTGGCTTCCTATGGAGTGGTGCCGCTGACCACCGTTTCGCTCGACGACGAATGGATCGGCCGCGAAGCCTTCGCGATGCTCGTGGATCGCATCGAACGGCGGGTGGAAGGACCGCCCATCCAGCGCCGCTCATCGCCCAAGCTGATCGTGCGGTCTTCGTCGATCACGGCCTGATTCTTCCTCCACTCAACCCTCCCGTTCCACTGGGAGATTCTCCATGTCTTCTCACCGTCCCATCCGGCTCGGCATCGTTGGCGCCTGCGGTCGCGGCGGCAGTTTCAAATCGGCCTGCGAAGCCCTCGGATCTTTCGTGGTCCAGGCGGTTTGCGACATCAATGCCGACAAACTTCCGGAAGCGGCGGCCCGGCTGGGCGCCCGGGAATATTATACGGATTACGAAACGATGCTTCGGCAGTCCGCCGTGGATGCCGTGATTATCGGAACCCCTATGCCGCAGCATGTGCCTCAGTCCATTCTGGCCCTGGAGAGCGGCCGGCATGCCCTGTCGGAAGTTC
>Ga0308419_1000358_pt1 | contig 34224 bp, 29 predicted proteins | sample HotsprSampleMS50_FD_203674 | JGI IMG/M metagenome (GOLD analysis project Ga0308419, IMG submission 203674) | Hot spring phototrophic mat microbial communities from Mushroom Spring, Yellowstone National Park, Wyoming, United States - 20090730_MS50 ... | reverse complement strand
ATAAATGCTGTTTCGATGGTTTGATAAAGCTCTTCTAAATTCCCTGGCCAAGAATAATTTTTAATTTTTTCCACAGATGCATCGCTCAAAATTACCTTTTTTCTGTATTTGATGGTTAAATTTTCAATAAACTTTTTTACTTCTTCTATAAGGAGATTAGTAGGAACTTTTCTTAAAGGAGGCAAGAGAATTCTGTTATTTTTGATCGCCTCCCATAATAGAGGATCGAACTTTTCGAACTCCACCATCTTTTGAACATCATAATTCGAAGTAAATACACAAAAAAAATTCTTCCATATCGAAGATTCTTTTTTTAACTCTTCCCCTACCCTTTTTTGAATCTTTTTACTTAAATTAGCCACCTCTACAATCACCAAAGCTGATAAACTTAATTCCATTATAGGAATCGTATCTTTTTTTTTAAACCGTTCTCCTGGATCCTCTCCAAAAAGTTCTGAGGATTGAACCCGTTCTGATAAATCCAACGGTTCAAAAAACAAAACATTTTCTACTGAACCTAATTTAATTCTCAAGAAAGAATCGATAAAATTCTTTTCCAAAGAACCTATTTCTGATTGCATTAATATAGGAGATCTTCGATGGATATTCTCCCATAAGATTTCTATATACCAGTTCGGCAACTGAGCTTCGGTCTTTTTTATTTCTTCAATTTCTTGTAAAAGAAGTAAAAATAAAAATTCTTCTTTTAAAGATACATCTTTTAGGAACAAACAATATTTCCAATCTTCCAAGCGATCGATCAATACCCAATAATCACCATTTCTAAACGAAAATTTCCAAACTTGATTTTTGAGCACATCTATCCACAGTTCATAACTCATCTGTAAATCTTCAATAAAACTTTTATCGTTAAAAATTCCTTTCGAACGAATCAGAATAAACTTTTCCTGTTTTATTACGCGAAATAGTGCATATTCTAAATTTAATTTATTTAACCACGTTTGATTACTGGTATTGCAAATTTTATCATAAATTTCACGAAGTTTATCCATGTTAAAATTAATTATCGACCAACAAAAAATAATTATCAAATGGTATAATGTCGGATATCCGACGTTTTGGTATTAAATTTAATTTTAGCAAGTTTTATTTTTAAATGATAAAAAATATTCGCATTAAAATCTCTCATGTTTTTATATCATAACTGAATGATAAATCACTTAAACCGAATTTAATAAATTTTTTTATTAATCATTTTTTCCTTCTAAGAAGAATATTGTAAGTTTTTAAAAATCAAGTCTCTTTTAAACCATCACAACAAAATAATCTCTTTAAAAATTGTAACAATAAAAAAATATCAGAATTGTTTTTAATTAAATCCAATAATTTATTTTGTAAATTTTTTAAATATCATTTATAAAATAAATCGAATTATCCAACATTTTTTTATAATCGTTTTAATAGAAATTGTATCTTGATTGATTTTTTTATAAGTCTTATTAAGCATTATTTCTTAATATCTCCAGTTGATAACTCCGGCATTAAAAAAATTTTCTGATAGTTCTATTAGATGATTCTGGGAAACTTCTTTGAATATTTTTAACCTTGCTTGCAAAAAACAGTTTCAATCAACAGAATATAATTTATTTTAGTGCATCATTCTTGTAAAAACCAAAAAGTATTTCTTTTATGAATCTTAAGTAAGACACTTAATCAATATAGGCAACCTAATGTTTTTTCTAATTTTTTCTTAATAGCTCTGGGAAAAATTTTAACCCTAACTAGTTTTGAATTTCTGTACTAAACTTAAAAATTTTATATAGAATTCTTTCAGTAAAACATCAAAATATTTATGATAATGCTTAAATCAAATATATGATTAGTATGATTAAAATAGGTAGGATATATAAGACATTATTTTATCATATGTCGGACATCCGACGTTAAAACAAAATTTATTACTCGTTGAAAAAAAAGTTGTCATCAAACGATAAAAAAATCTTTTTTCCTTTGTGGAAAAATCTAACCAAAAAAGATACGTCATTGCAATTACCAATCAGAAAGGTGGAGAAGGGAAAACCACCACAGCGATTAATTTAGCATGTGCATTATCAAAAAAAAATTATAAAATATTATTAATTGACATAGACCCACAAGCAAATTCTACAGGAATCTTTGTAAACCCTGATTCCCTAGAAAAAAGTTTATACCACGTATTTTCCAATGGAACAAACATAAGAGATATTATAATAAAAACAAACGTGGAAAATTTAGATCTTGCACCTTCGAAAATAACGTTAGCAGAAATTGAATCGATGGGAATCAATGTAGATGCTCCTTATATTTTAAGAGATGCAATCCAAGACTTAAAAGAATATCAATTTATTGTGATCGACTGTCCTCCTTCGCTTTCGATTTTTACGATCAATGCATTGGTGGCTGCAACACACGTAGTAATTCCAGCACAAGCAGAAAAGTTTTCTATTGATGGGATGACTGGTTTAAAAAATACCATTAATTCTATCAAAAGAAGGATCAATCCAGATCTAAAAATAGCTGGTGCACTGATTACCCAGATTCGACCAAGAACTATCTTAACAAGAACGATTCTACCAGTAATTTCTCAATTCTTTCCTGTGTTTAAAACATCGATTTCTCAGGGAGTGGTGATAGGAGAAAGTCATTTAGCTAAAAAAAGTATTCTTGATTATGCCCCCGATAGCAATCAAGCTCAGGAATACTGGAACTTTACAGAGGAGTTGTTGAATGAGCTCGAAAGCTAAAAAATTAGGAACTCTTGCTGATATCTTTCAACAAGAAAAATTAGATGGAACAATCCTTAAAATTCCTATTAATAAAATTAAGCCATCAGAAATTCAACCAAGAAAAAACAGAAAACACGCAATAGAAGAATTAGCACAAAGCATACAAAAAGATGGTTTACTTTCTCCCATTGTTGTCTGTAAAGAAGAGGATCACTATAGAATCATTGCAGGGGAGAGGAGGTATCATGCTGTTGTTTCTTTGGGATGGAAAGAAGTAGAATGTAAGATCATCTCCAGAGAACAAAAAGATTATTATCGTATTGCACTCATAGAAAACCTACAAAGAGAAGATCTTTCTGCCGAAGAAGAAGCAGAAGCAATGCTTTACCTAAAAAACCAAGAAAATTTAACCGATCAAGAATTGGCGGATCTTATCGGAAAGTCCAGAAATTATGTTTCGGAAATTTTAAGCATCACACAACTACCGCAAGAGCTGATCGATAAAATCAAAGAATTAGGTTTGAACAACAAAAACTTTTTGATCCAAGCTGTTCAAGCTTATAAAAAAGGGAATGTAGATAGTTTTATCGAAGCCATCAACTTAGGCGAAATAAAATCTGTAAAAGATGCAAAAGAATTCAACAAAAAAACTGTCGTAAGAGAACACGAAAGAAAGCTTTCGACTGGTTCCCATAAAAACAACAAAGAATCTTTTTCCTTAGATCTTCCTGTTCAAATTGTACGCGATAAAAATACATTAAAAATTATCTCGGATGATCCTAAAATCATTAAGAAAATCGAAAAATGGATTCAAAAAAATCTTCCTCAAATTCTTGAATAAATCATTGCTAAAATCACTTTAAAATCCCTTATTCACTAAACATGTACTTATATATTTTAAAAATATTAGAAATTTTTTTAACTAAATGTTTGTAAAGTACTCAAAAGTACTTGACTTAAAAAGATAAATACGACATAAAGTAATTAGATAAAGACAAAAAATACCCCTCTCTATGAATTTAGGGAGGGGTTGGGGCTTCCATTGGGAATGAATGGATAATGACAATTTAAACCTGCCATATAAAAAGTCAACCCAAAAAGAAGCCCCACATAGAAAAAAATTTTAGAGGTGGCTTAAAATGGGTAATGAATTGACTTATTTTAAATTTGTTTGTGAATTAATTGATGCTGGTATTTGGGCAAAAATGTCTCCTGCTGCAAGAACCTTATATCCTGTGCTTCTGAGGTTTTCGGATAGGAACTTTTCTCCTGTTTATCCCGGTTCAAAAAAACTGATGGAACTGACTGGTTTTAAGCAAAAATCAAGTCTTAGAAAAGCAAGAAATGAACTGGTAGAATTGGGGCTTATTAGTATCACCTTGGGGAATGGTAGAAAAAATACCATTTACCATTTTCGGTTTGATTGGATAACTCCCAGAGGGACACAAAAATACCCCTCAGAGAGTAGAAATCCTACTACCACAGAGGGTAACAATTTCACGCCCGTAGGAGACACGGAAGTTGATGCACCAGGTTATTCTCCCATACCATCATATAACCAGATACAAATATCTATCAACAATCACCCTGTAACAAGTACAAATTCAAATCATCAAGAAATGCAAAAAGATCCTTTTGAAGAGTTAAAAAAACAATTTGGGGAAAAAAGCGTACAATTAGCCATTTCCGAAGCTCAATTGGCAGATCTGCCTATCACCCCCAATACAATTTATAAAATTCTGACTGGTTCTATCAAACAACCCCAACCATCGGTGGAAGGTATATTTCGCGAACTCGAAAACAAAGTTTCGGAAAATAGCTTAAAATTAATCAAAAGCTCTTACATTCGCCAAGAGAATGATTTTTTTATCTTTTCCAATGACTTGCCTTTGTATTTAAAAAATATTCTTATCAAGATATCCGATAAGATTTTGTTTGAAAATATAAACCATTCAGCAAATTTAGCTATAAGAGAAGGATGGAGATAAAATGAGCATTAAAATTTCGCATCCCTATGTCTACAGCTTTAAAGAAACTATTGGTGAGGGAGTAATCAAAATTTCTGATGAAGGATATTTAGAAGAATATATTTCTGCTAAAAAGGATACTCCAGAAATAGAAACATTGATCTTTGTTAGTAATGATATCATTCATTTTAATCAAATCAAAATTTCTGAGCATCCGGAACTTAGCCATCTTTCGCCAGATACATTTCGGTTCGAAATTTCGATTGATGGTAAAGTTTGGGAACCCATTCTAAAAGAAACTGCTTTTCGATTTCCTAAGGGTAGGGATCATGCATGGAATTTTTCTTTGATCGCGGCAAAATACATTAAATTTGTCTGTTATAATCGTAATGCATTGAATCATCAATATCAGGTTGCTATTGGTAAAATCCAAATATGCATTTCGGGAATTGTCAATATTAAGGTTTCGAGTCAATTAGACAGGTTGTGGGTAAAAGAAAATTTGATCGATACAAGAACAGAATATGGTTGGTCGAGCGCATTAAAAAAAGAAGATAAAAAAGAATTTATAGAAATTGATTTAGGTTCTGTAAATCGTGTAAATGAAATTCGAATGTTATCAAAAAACCAAAAAGAGACTTATTTTCCTACTTCGTTCTCTATTTCTTATAGTGATGATAACATTACCTGGCATAACCTACTAGAAGAAAATGGATTTTTTGCAGAGCCAGGAACCTGGTATCGTTGGCGTTTTTATCCTTTAAATATTCGTTATTTAAGGATCAATATAAAAGAAAATGCAAGAACCAAAGAAGGAAAATATATTTCCCAAATCATTGAATTAGAACTTTATGCAGAAGCAGATCCCTTAGAGAAAAAAAATCTTCAAATTGGGTTGAGCGATATTCCTTATGCATCGGTTCTTCGTTCGGGAATTGTTCGCTTTGCTCTTGATGGCGAAGTAAAAGAAGGAGTGGCAGTACAGGCAAACGATCGTCGCCTAAGGGATGCAACTACCGATTCGAAGGGCATAGTAGAATTAGCTTCTGATGGAGAAGATCGAGAAGGAGTTGTGGTTCAAGGAAACGATCGTCGATTGAAATATGCTTCAGAAGATTTACCAGGGATTGTTCGTTTTGCAAGAAACCGCGAAGAAAAACCTTTGTATGCTGTCCAAAGTAATGATGATCGATTAAAGCCAGCGACGACTCAGAGCAAAGGGATAGTAGAGTTAGCAGAGGATGGAGAAGATAGGGAAGGAGTTGTGGTTCAAGGCAATGATCGTCGGTTAAAAAAAGCAACAGAGCATTCCTATGGTATTGTAAAATTAGCAAAACTCGGAGAAGATTTACCTGGTGTTGTAGTTCAGGCAAATGATCCTCGATTAAGGGAAGGAACCACAGAGTTTAAAGGAATTGTACGCTTGGCTAAACATGGCGAGACAAATGATGACTGTGCAGTTCAAGGTAGTGATCCCAGAATCAAACCAGCAACGACCCAGAGCAAAGGGATAGTAGAGTTAGCAGAGGATGGAGAAGATAGGGAAGGAGTTGTGGTTCAAGGCAATGATCGTCGGTTAAAAAAAGCAACAGAACATACTTATGGAATTGTAAGATTATGTCCCAAAGGAGAAGAAATTTCCGATGCAGTGGTGGTAGGCGATGATCCTCGCTTATCGGATGCAAGAGTGCCCCTTCCACACGAACATAATTATGCACCCAAAGTCCATGATTTTAATAGCCATAGTGGTACCATCAAAATCGAAAGAAGTATGGGTAAACCCTTCGATGAATGCTTGCCGCCTCCTTTTGATCATAGTCCTATCTATGGAGAAAATACTGGATTAGGCAGTGGTATTACAGGCAAAGGCAGGATCCAAGGTGTGATTGGTTATGGAGAAAAACAGGGTGTATTAGGAATTTCCGAAAAAAATATTGGTATAGTGGGAAAATCCTTCCAGGGAATGGGAGGAGGATTTTTTTCCGAAAAAGGATTAGATCTATTGGTGGGTAGTCCTCTTAATACAAGTGATAATATCGATGATGTTTTATTTAAAAATGCTTTGGATAAATTATCTCTTTTGGTTAAAGGAAAGAGTTTTTTTCAGAATAGTATTTATTTCGATCAAAGTTATGAAAGTTGTATTGCTCTCTATATGCCAGTAAAAGAAAAAGAAAACTTTTTATCGGGAGATGTAGTGATTGCTTCTATAAAAGAAGGAAATGTACAACGATGTCATCATAAAAAAAGTAATAAAGTAATCGGAGTAGTAGTAGAAAATGCAGCGATCATTCTGAATGCGGATTTAAAAAAAGAATGGGAACAAAAACCAATTTATGATTTAGTTCTAGTAGCCTTCTTTGGTATTGTCAATGTTCGAGTTTCTGCGGAAGTAAAAAAAGTCGAGATTGGAGATCTACTGATGTCTTCTTTTCAGTCGGGGTGTGCAGAAAAATACGAAGGAAGCTTTGAACCAGGAACAATAATAGGTAAAGCATTGGGAGCAGTTAATCAAGGGATAAAAAAAATTCCCGTGCTTTTGACCTTTTAGTCTTCTAGTTCTAACAATTTATGGTATAGCAGATCAATCTTTTTGATTAGGTTAAGAATTTCGTCATATCCTTGATCCTTTCGTATAAAGGATAAGTCGATATGAGGAATTTCTTCTCCGCTAAGACGAAGATCCAAAACGATGTTTGCTTTTTCTATGGGTAGAAAAACATAAGTTTTGTAATAATATCTTAGTAAAATTGATAACACTGCTGTAATAATAAACGATGTAGTAAGATAGATGATCTCTAAATAGTTTTTGTTTTTGTATAGGTCGATAAAACTAACAAAGATCCCTTCGGATGGATCTTTTCCTTGAACATAAGCAAAGTGTATGTTGGGTATAAGATAATTTTGAACAAAGCTTTTGTCGAAATAATAGATTACGTAATATTTTCCTTGTTGGTTTTGTTCAATTTTTAAGATCCAACCGGGGACTTGTTTATACAGTTCTTGTAGGGGATAAGATTTCGTTAGATTCTGAACTTGGATTAATCGATTTTCTTTTTCTTTTGTTAGATATTCTGTGTATAAATAACTAGTAAAGATTCCACCAGAAAAGAGAAAAAAAATGATGCTAAGTCCTACGGTATTCATCATTTTATTAAAAAAAATTGGGTAATGTTCTCTTAAATAAAAGGTTTTTTCTTCGATAAGAATTTGTATGATGGGAATCAGTCTTAAAAAAATTGTTCCCTTAAAATAAATGGCTCCTGTAAGATCGTAAAATTGATGGTAGTAAAAAATAATCAGAATCCAAGAAGGTAAAACAGAAACAATTTCTATCATCCAATAGGTTTTAAAGAGAGGATTTAAAGTGATGAATCTTAAAAACGAGATGATGGTCATATAAATTAAGATGATGATATAAATAAATTTATAGAGTTCTAATTCAAAGATAGGAAGAAAGGTAATCGAAGTATAAAGGATCAAATAAATTTGGATTAATGCTACAAATAACGAAATTACTAATAATAGATTACTGGAATGAATTTCTTTTAATTTTTGATAAAAAGAAAGAATTCTCATTGATTCTTTTATCGGAAGGAATTGCTATATTCTCATAAAATTTAATTTACTAATTATAATTATTGTAAAAAGTGTAAACAATTATATGGAAAAAATTATCAACATTCTAAAAAGAAAAAAACCTACCTTTTCTTTTGAATTTTTTCCCCCTAAATCTACTGAGGGAGAATCAAAATTAGAAGAATCTATCTTAGAATTATTACCACTAAAACCTGATTTTGTCTCTGTTACTTATGGTGCAGGTGGATCCACTCGTACAAAAACTGATGAATGGGTAAGAAAGATTCAAAACCAACATCATTTAACATCGATGGCTCATTTAACTTGTGTAGGCTCTACGAAGGAACATATAAAATATATCTTAGAAGAACATAAATCTCATAACATAAAAAACATTATGGCTTTAAGAGGAGATCCCCCAAAAGATAAAGAATTTTTCGTTCCCGAAAAAGATGGGTTTCGGTATGCAAGCGAATTGATATCGTTTATAAGAAATCAATTTTCCAACGATTTTTCTGTTGGTGCAGCCTGCTATCCAGAAAAACATCCCGAAGCAAAAACCTTAGAAGAAGATATAGAACATCTAAAAATAAAAGTAGAAAGTGGAGCAGACTTTCTTATTACTCAACTATTCTTAGATAACGATAAATTTTTTTACTTTCGGGACCTACTTGTAAAAAAGGGAATCGAAGTGCCTGTTATCGCGGGAATCATGCCAATAACCGCTTATAAACAAATCGAACGGTTTACTCAAATGACTCAGTGCTATATACCCGAAGATTTACGAAATAAGATGTATCGATATCAATATGACGAAAAAGATCTTTTAAAAATCAGCTTAGAGTATTCGATAAAACAATGCGAAGATTTATTAAGAAATCAGGTTGATGGAATACACTTTTATACTTTAAATCAAAGCAATGCAACTTTTCTTATTTTGAGTGAATTGTTTAAAATTTTTCCTATAACGATATTATAACTGGAATTATCCTTATGGAAGTAAAAGAACAAAAAAAAGAGTATTTAACCCTTAGTCAGATTAGTGATATTGTATTTCGCATCAATTCGGAACAAGATTTGGAAAGTTTACTTACTATCATCATGGATACGGCAAGAAATTTGTTAAAAACCCAAGGTGCTTCTTTGTTGTTGTATGATGAAGAAACAGGCGATTTAGTATTCGATATTGCAAGAGGCGACAGAAGTAATATATTAGCAAGCAAGAGAGTTCCCAAAGGTCAAGGAATTGCAGGAGAGTGTGCAAGAACAAAAAAACCCATCATTGTAAACGATGCACAAAACGATCCGCGATTACTACGCGTTATCGATCAAACCAGTGGATTTGTAACAAAAAAGCTTATTGCTGTTCCTATGCTTGCAAGAGATAAGTTGATCGGTGTATTAGAAGCTGTAAACACATTAGATGGAAGAGATTTTAACCAAAAGGATGTAAAGCTTCTGATGTTTTTGTCGGGAATGGCTGGTATTGCAATCCACAACCGAAGACTTTACGATGAATTAAAAAATCGCGTAGAAGAGTTAAACTGTATCTACGAAATATCACAAAATATCTATCAGTATGATCATATCGATCAATTGCTTGATGGAATCTTGCAAGCTATTTCTCAGGTATTAGAAGTGGAACGTCTTTCGATTATCTTAAAAGAAGGTAAATCGGACTTTTATGTAAAGAAGACCTTAGGCTTTACGTTAGAAGAAAAAGATATTCGTATTGATCCAGAAAAAGGGGTAAGTTCGATTGTTTTAAAATCCGGAGAACCTTTATTAGTACGGGATATGGTGAAAGATTTGGGGTTATCGCAAGAGAATGTAGTGCGATATAAAACAAAGTCGTTTATTTCTGTTCCCATAAAAAAAGATCAGGAGGTGATCGGAATTTTGAATGTAGCAGACAAAAAGAATGGAATGCCCTTTGATCAGTTTGAGTTAAAAGTACTCCAAACAGTTGCAAGTCAGTTATCGTCGGCTTACCAAAGAATAGAAGCAAGAAAAAGAGAATTCGAGATAAAAATTTATAAAAAAGATTTAGAAACTGCGGCAGAAATACAAAGAAATTCGCTTCCAGATATACCATCAGAAATTGCAGGGATGGAAATTGCTGCTGGTTATAGAGCATGTAGGGATGTTGGTGGGGATTTTTACGACTTTCACTATCATAGCGATAACATGATTTCTTTGGTAATTGCGGATGTATCGGGAAAAGGAGTTCCTGCTGCTCTTTTTATGGAATATTCGAAAACTTTGCTGGGAAGTTTTATTCCGCGATTTTTACATCCAGTTAAAACACTGCAAGAAATAAACGAAGAGTTGATCAGAAATTCGCGAATGGGTTTATTTGTTACTGTGATGCTCATCCAAATAGAACGAGATTTAAAAAGAATTCGCGTTGCATCGGCAGGGCATAATCATCAAATTTTATTTCGTCGTTCCATAAAGCAAATCGAACTACTTTCTGCTAAAGGACCACCTTTGGGGGCAATTCCCGATGCAGAATACAAAGAAAAGATCTATCATTACGAACCGGGGGATCTTTTAGTTCTATACACAGATGGTATAACAGAAGCTTACAAAGAAAACTATGTTCAGTATGGAGAAGATCGATTATTCGAAATGATTCAGAAAAATTACGAAAAAAAACCCAAAGAATTAGTTCGATTGATTTTTGATGATGTGCAAAACTTTATCAATGGTTTCGAAATGATGGACGATGCTACTTTAATGATTGTTCGTTTGTAAATTTATTTTTTCTTAAAATTTGCTTGATAATTCTTTACCAAAAAATAATCTAACAAGTATTATGAAAAAAATTCTTTTTATTTTTTTACTCTTATCGATTTCTTGTGCTTCTAAACCAAAACCTACTAGTCCACCACAAGAAAAACCGAATCAAATCCAGAAAAAAACAGAAGATCGAATTGATTGTAATTATTTTTGGCCAGCAAGACAGGTACATGTTTGTATTAAAGAAATGCCTATAGAGGAATGCGAATTTTTGTTTTCTACTGGTCAGTTTATTCGAGAAGATTCCTGTTATTGTGATTCTGCACAAAGAGAGAAAAATCCAGTAAAAACTGCTCAATACATTCAATACGATTGTAAACATTAAGGAGTATCCCTATGAAAAAAATTTTATTTTATTTTTTTACTATTTTTGCTATTGTTTTTTGGGGTTGTAAAACCACCGATCCTATCAAACCACAGCCGGGTAAAAAAGTAGCAATTTCTTGCGAAAACAACCAAACCATTCGTTATCATTATGATCCCAGTTCTGGAACTATCACAGAAAAAGGACCTGTTTTACTGCCAAAGGATATGACCTGTTCTAAGGCACAAAGCCTCGACGAAAAAGAAATTTTAAAATTTAAAGCAGATGGCTTATGGCAGATGTTTTACAAAGAAACCAATAAATTGTTAGGCGAAGGTTTGTATAAAAATGGTAAAAGAGAAGGCGAATGGAAATTTTATGACGCCAACGAAAATCTAACAAAGATCACGATTTATAAAAATGGGCAAAAAGATGGTCCCGAATATGGATACTTTGCTGGAACTAAGATTCTTTCTTACGAAGGACAAAATAAAGAAGGTAAGAAGACAGGTTTGTGGAAGTATTATTCAGATAAAGAACATCAATGTATTTCCCAAGGTAATTATGTAGATGATATGAAAGATGGAGAATGGGTAGAATGTAGCGAAGATCCTAACACAAAAAAATGGTATGTTTCTTTTAAAGGGAAATATTTTAAGGATTTGAAAGATGGTCCCGTCGAAAACTATTATCCTGATAAACAATTGTCTTCGAAAGGAAGTTATCGAGCAGATCTCAAATGCAAAGAAAATCCACCTCCCGAAGGAGAAAAAGCTTGCGAAAAAAAGATCGGTAAATGGGTGTTTTATTTTCCCAATGGCAATGTATTAGAAGAAGGAAACTACGATCCCAATACTGGTCGTAGGACCGGTCTATGGAAAGAATACTATCAATCCGGACAATTAAGAGGGCAGGGAAATCGCGAACATACAAAAATAGGACTTTGGACCTTTTATAATAAAGATCAAACCATTTTGGGGCAGTTTGAATTTAAAGGAAATGATTTTATGGCAAGTTATTGTGTCGAATTCGAAAACAATAAAAAAATTGCCGAAGGTCCCTGCACAGCCAAAATGATCAAATACGAAGCAGAACAAGATAGTTTAAAAATCACCGCGGGGATGAAGCAAGGCAAATGGAAAGGGTATTATTCTAACGGAAAGTTGGCTTGGGAAGGTGAATTACTAATGGGAAAAAGAAATGGCCATTGGAAATTGTACGACGAAGCAGGCAATCTTGTAGGAGAAGGTGACTATAACATGGATAAAAAGACTGGCTTTTGGAAAGAACTTGTCGATGGAAAGCTTGTAACAAGAGAATACGATGCCTTTGGAAGGTTAAAGAATTAAAGAATTTTTTACAAGCAATATCCGACGGCGGCGCCGACGGGACAAGCATTTCCGATAGGGAAGGTAGAACGAAGGCAGTAAGAGATGTGGTTCAGCATATTTACGAACCTACCTCGAAGTATATTATCAAGAAGCTGTATAGAAAATATCTACGCACTTAAGTAGATAAAACAAAAATTCATAGCTATCAGTATAATGAAAAAAGGGAGGAAAAGAATGTTCTTATTTAGAATCATTTTGTTTAGTTTGATTTTTTTCACCTTAGTTTTTTCTTCTATCAATTCTACTGAACCTCCCAAGGAGTCCATCCTCAGAATCGAGACGGCGATGCATATGGCAGCAATTAGAAGAATCGGTATAGGTAGTTGCCGAAAGATATCTTTTTATTGGGTCAGAAGATAAGACCATAAAAGTATGAAAACTAAAAACAGGAAAATTCATAAAAACTCTAAGGTCACCCATAGGAAGTGGCAATAAAGGAAAAATCAATGCGGTAGCAATATCTCCTGATGGAAATTATGTCGCTGGAGCTGGCTGGACTGGTTATGAATGAGACAATGCTCATTCCATCTATATCTTTGATATCAATACAGGAAGGATCATAACTAGACTTTCAGGATTGCTTGAAGTAATCTCTTATCTTATCTACTCAATAGATGGGAGATACCTTGCTGTTGGATTGGGATCAAATAATGGTGTAAGGGTTTATAGAACTGGGGACTACTCCTTGGTTAAAGAAGATCCCGATTATGGAGATAGTGTCTATGGGATGGATTTTAGTCAGTATGGAAGGTTAGTTACAACCTCTGGTGTATCAAGCTTTATGATAAAAACTTAAATTAATAAAAAAAATAAAAGTACCGGGTGGAGAAAGACCCAACATGTAAGCTTTTCTCCAGATGGTTCAAAGATTGCTGTTGGATATGGATATGGTGATGCAACCAATTTAGATGTCCTTACATCAGATGATTTTGATAAACTTTATTCTGCTGATACAAAAGATTTCTTCGGATGTAATTTTGGCAGTGTTAGCTTTTCCTCTGATGGTCTATTTTTATATGCTGGGGGATCGTGTGGTAAACCATTGATTCTTCGCTGTTGGAATAATGCTGGAAAAGGAGCGTATATCGATATTCCTCTTGTAGATAATACGATTTTTCAACTCCTACCTGTTAAAAATGGTGGAGTACTCTTTTGCTCAACTGAGCCATCTTTTGGCATTCTAGATTCAAAAGAAAGACTTGCCTTTTATATAAAAATGAGGTTATAGTTCTTAAGGGTAAAGGGGATCAATTACGGATTTCCTATGATGAGTTATAAGTTTTGAATTCAAAGAATGGGGGAAATCTCCAGCAGTCTTTGAGGATCCGCAGTGGGGAAATGGAGCATTTACAAAAGCTTTAATTGAGGGGTTTAAGAGGCAAAGCAGATCTTTTGGGCAAGGGAAGATCACCATCAGCATGTTAGATGCATTTATCGCAGAAAGAGTAAAAGAGTTTATCTAAGGAAAACAAACACCAGTATCCGCGAAACCCGAGACGATTCCCGACTTTCTGATATTCTGCTATCGGTAAAATAGAAATAAAATCCTCGCGAAAATCAAACGATATTACAGAAAAATGCGATGCTTTTAGAAAATAAAAAATTAAAGGATTTTTAAATCGTGGGTTGATGGTTCAAACAAAAGAGAACGATGCTGTAAGGTTTCGTTTATAGGAAATTTTTTTTCGAAATAATAAAAACAAACACCGGGATAGATGATTTCTGGTGTTAATTGAATTGGCTTGTTTTGATAGCTATGGTTTTTTAGATACTGGATGGCATCTTTCTTTTTTATAAAAATTTCTTTGATTTTCTGGAATTGTTGGATTTTGAGTGGAATCATTTTTTTTTTTGGTTTTCTGTAAAGATTCGTCGGTTTTCGATTAGTTTTTTGTAATAATTTAATTCTTCTTGTAGTTGATGGAGTTCTTTTTCGATTTTTTTGAATTCTTCTAAAAGAATTTTCAAAATATGTTTGTTGTTATGATGATATCCAACAAATATTTCTGTTTTTAGAAAAGAATTATTTCCGAAGATTTTACATTGTAAGGATTCAAAAAAAATTGTTTTGCCTCCAATAAGAGAGCCTTTTTCGCTTAGAATCGATATAGATCCATGACAAACGATTTCGGAATTTAGGATGGATTTTTTTACAACGATATTTTCTTGGCATATAATAGAAGTGTTTTCGATAAAATTTGCATAAAGGGTTTTATTGCAAAGAATTGTTCCAGAATTTGCTGTGTTGATTCCTCCTTCGCAAAAAATATTGCCCAGAATACGAAGCATTCCACTTTCTATGTTTCCTTGAACATATAAATCCTTTTCGCAGAATACTTCTAAACCTCGAAGTAAATTTTTTTTGATTCGAATGTTGTTTTTGAACTTTAAATTTCCTTTTTCGATGGATGCATCATCATCGATGATAAGTTCAGGAAAAATATCGATGGTATTATCTTGTATTTGTAGAACGCCATAAATTTTCGAAATTCCTAAAATAGATCCATCGTTTTGTTGTAGAAGTTCGATATTCATTCCTGTTTTTATGGGGATAGGATGAGGTTCTCTGGAAGGGATTTTTTCGCCATAGAGGTTGATTCCTTCTTTTCCTTTATAGGGTGGATACAAAACAAGAATTTCTTTTTTGGGTGGAACAATTTTATAGTATTCGATATTTTTGTAATCAATGGATCCATCGCTTTTTTGTGGTATGATGGGTTCTAACGAAATCAACAATTTATAACTTCCATCTCGGGATTCTTCCGCAGGAATTCCTTTTGCAATGATTTCTTTGATTTTAAGAAATTCTTTGGAGGTTTTGATTGTTTGAAGGATTTCTAATATTTTTTCTTTTTGGATTCCAAAAACGATCTTTTTTTCGTTTAGTAAATAAAAGATTTGTTCTTGGTGAAGGGTATCGTAAGGTTTGCCGTGATAGATTAAATAACATAAAAGTTTATCTTCTGTAATATGTAGTTCGAACAAGGAATCCTGCATAGTTACAAAAAAATAAGGCAATAAAAAATCTTCAATAAAAAATATTAAATTTTCTGTAAAATGGTTGATTCTATGTGCGATAAAACAGATGATAAAAAAGATTCTCTTTGGGATTTAGTTTCTATTTAACAAAAAAACATTTCTAAAATAAAAGTTGATAAAATGTTTTAAGAAATTATTCATGAGTTTGATTTAGAAATGTTCATTCATTTTTTTCAAGAAAAGAATGCTTATTTTCGACCTCTTGAGGAAGATTATTCTATTAAGGATTTTAAAGATCAATTTCTTAATGGAAAATTCTTAGGCGAAATGGATTTACCCGATGGGAATTTTGTTGTTTTTGCATTTCTTGTAAAATAAAAAAAGAATTATCATAACGATCAGGAAAAAAATCCCAGTATGAGCTTGCTAAAAAGATTCTAAAAGAATTGCTAAAAGATACTGGAATCTTTATTTTTTACGACGAAAAGAAGGATTTTCGCTTTTTTTTGGTTTTTGCAGAGTTCTATGGAACAAAAAGAACGTTTAGTCATTATAAACGATATACTTATTTTGTAAGTTCGCGTCTTACCAACAAAATCTTTGTTGAACAAATCCAAAATGAAGGGGATTTTTCTTCGATAGAACGTATCAAACAAGCGTTTGATGTTGAACCCGTAATCAAACAATTTTACGAAGAAATCCAAAGCTGGTATTTTATGGCAATGGATCAAGTGGAATTTCCATAAGATTATCAGTATTCCCAAGACAAAAACAAAGACAGAGAAATTCGTAATGTAACGAGTTTAATTCGTCTGATTACAAGAATCATTTTTATTTGGTTTATCAAAAAAAAGCTAATACCCAAAACCTTGTTCGATAAAGAAAAATTAAAAAATATTATAAAAAATTATAACAAATTAAAAGCGATGAATTATTATAACGCGATTTTGCAAAATCTTTTTTGCAACACTCAACCAACAGAGAAAAGATCGAAAATTTGCCAAAGACGAAAACATTCACACCAATAGAGAAGAGTATGGAGTAAAAAACCTCTATCGATATAGAAATAAATTTTTGATTCGCAAAGATATACCGTTCTTGAATGGTGGTCTTTTTGATTGTTTGGATAAAATCGATGAATCGGGCAAGGTAATCTACATCGATGGTTTTTCGAGAAACCCCAAAAAAGAAGCAAAAATTCCCGACGAACTATTTTTTGGGACAAAGAAAAAAGCGTAGATTTTTCGGATTATGGATTAAGGTCAAATAAATCTGTTTGTGGACTAATCGAAATCTTAAAAAACTATCACTTTACGATTGATGAAAGCACTCCCATAGATCAAGAAGTAGCATTAGACTCGGAACTATTAGGCAAAGTCTTCGAAAAATTTATTTGCTTGCTACAACCCAGAAACAGCAACCACAGCGCGAAAAGTAACCGGAAGCTACTATACACCACGTGAAGTAGTCGAATACATGGTAGAAAAAGTCTTTTTAATTATTTAAACAATAGATTTGTATCTTAACTCAACATTACTCAACATTATCATCTATGTTTTTAGAACTACTTTCTAGAACAAACTTAGGCTTGGAACCCTAAAATTTGAAAAAGTTGATGCTTTGAGATTTTTGTTATTAACACCAGAGAATTTATCTTTTATTTTAAAAGTAAATATAACGGAACAATTTCTTTCTCGCCCCATCAAATCCATCTTCGAAGAACTCGACTTTTCGAAATGCACTCAAAAGAATTGCAAGTATCTCGAACATTCTTATGAATTTGTAAAGTCCGAAGAGGTGTATTTTGATAAGATGATGCCCGATCGAAGTGAACTTGACAAATTCGTTTTCGATGTATTAGGCTTAATCGAAGACGAACAACTCCAAGTCTATTGCGCCGTGTTAGAACTCGTCAAAAATTGCCTAATAAAAGCAAAATCAAAATAAAGTGAGGAGTAAGAGATGAGGGGCGAAAAGTAGAGCATTGCCATTGCTGAGAAAAAAAATGGCAAATAGGGGTAGAGTGTGGGGGATATGATAAATAATATCAATAAAAAAATAATATAAAAAAATATAATAATTAGCTAATTTTTAAGCTGCGGGAAACGAAAATTCACTATAAACTTCTAAATTTGCATGACTCACCCTATTGTATGCAGAATAATTATTCCCAACCTGGATTTGAGAATGAGTTAACTCATCCTCTGGTGAAAGGTGGGGTTTAATAAAAATTGGCTCAACAGGGATTTCTTCTTCTTGCATTTCCCAGTCTAGCATGATACGAATGATGAAACTCATCGAGAAGCCTAAAAGAAACCGTAGTTCATACAACTTGCCCCAATAGGTAGGCTGAATGTGAATTTTTTTTATGACATAATTTTTGGTTCTTGGCTGGTAGGATGCGGTAAGTGTTCTTTTTGTAGGGGCCTGACTAATCAAATAAAGATAAGCTAAATATTTTCTTAAAAGATAATCCACTGCAAGAGATAGATTGCCTTCGAATCGTGTTTGTGTAAGTTCCATCAAATACTGATAGTGAAACGGAGTGATATTAATCGATGTAATGCATTCATCCCAAGTAAAAAAATGTTGTCTTCTCATATTCATTTAATATGCTTTTTTGAAAAATTTATCATAAAAAATTTCTCCCAAGGCGAAAAAAAATTATCGAAACATATTACCATTGCATCTAAAAAAAAACTACAGAAAAAAAGCTCCTAATTAGAATAATAAAACAAAATTTTTATTTTGTTATCATCAAATCAAAAAAAATGGGTCTTATGTTTAACAAACCAAAAAGGGCGTTGATTTTATCTGGTGGGGGAGCAAGGGGCGCATACCAAGCGGGTGTATTGAAATTTCTAAAAGAAATGGATTGGGAGCCCGATCTGATATGTGGCACTTCTGTGGGTGCTGTGAATGCTGTGGCTCTTGGTTGTGGGTTGTCTCCGGAAGAAATTGCCTTACTCTGGAAAGCAATCGAAAAAAGGCAAGTCTATCGCATTTCCTTCTGGAAGCAACTTCAATATTATTTATTTCGTAAAGGCTTTGTTCCGCTAATGGATACAGAACCATTAAAAAATTTATTATTACAAAATTTTGATATCCAAAAATTAAGAAAAAGTAAGACAGAAATTATCATCACTGCTGTCAATATTCTAACGTCACAGATCAAGTTTTTTAACAACAAAGAAATTGATATTGAGCATGTGATGGCTTCTAGTGCAATTCCTATCTTGTTTCCTTGGCAATACATCGATGGTGAACCTTATTGGGATGGTGGAGTTATGGCAAATACCCCCATATTACCTGCATTAGAAAGAGGAGTAAAAGAAGTGATTGTGGTGCTACTTTCTCCTGTTGGTGGTCAAAAATTACCTCTACCGAATACAAGAACACAGGCATTAGAACGGGTGTTTGAACAAGGGTTGATTGGATCCTATCAGGCATTTATGTCACATTTAGCCTGGCAAAAACGCCTTAAATGGCAAAAGGGATTGTTTGCTGCTATGACGCGAAAAATCATCACAATAGAAGATGTTAAGATTGCTACGGTTGCACCTGTAAAAATGTTGGGTTTTGGATCCCTACTTCGCTTTACACAACAGCAATCCGATGTATTACTACATGCAGGTTATAATGATGCTCGCTATCAGCTAGCAGAATTTTTCGAATTAACAAGAAAGGCTTAATTATAAATTTTTATAAAAAAAATTACATAAATTGATTTATTTTATCTTTTAACCAATTTCTCAAAGCTTCTAATTCTTCTATACAAATCGTATGAGCAATGGGATATTCTTCCCATTGTAGTTGATAATTGGCTCTTTTTAAAATTTCCGCATGCCTTTTGGCAAGCGAAATGGGAATTAAATCATCAAACTGACCATGTGCCATAAAAATCGGAGTATTTTTTGATTCGTCTGTAAAATCAGAAACATTGCCGAATAAATAACCCGAAAGACAAACCAACCCACCATAAGGTTCTTTTGAGCGAAGTCCTGTATACAAAGAAACCACTCCACCTTGGCTAAAACCAGAAAGAAAGATCCATTGTTTGGGAATACTTAATTCTTCTTGTATAATTCTAACACTTTCTTCGATCCTTTGGCGAGAATTTCGTAAACCAATTTCTTGATCCCCATCGATATCATACCATTTCCAGCCCATAAAATAGGGTTCTGGCGCGTTTAATAGCAGCGTATGAATTTCGTTTTTTAACAAATATTCGGGGAGATCTCTGTAAGAATACATCTCGTCTCCTAATCCATGCATCACAACCAGAAGAGGAGAGAGTTTATTTTTTGCTGGAAACAGCAAATTCTTTAAAGGTAAATTGAGAGATTCAAACTGCATTATTCTTCTACTACTTCTTTGTAACCTGTTCCTCTTCTATGAGCCTTTTTTCTTTTACTTCTTAAATTCCTTTTTTCGCGTTTTTTTTGGATATTTTGACGTACTTTCTTTTCTGACTTTACCTTTTTCACAATTACCAAAAAAAATAGTCGCTCTATAATATCAACTATCTTTTATGGAAATGTGTTAACATGGGTAGAGATTGATTCTAGTGCACTTTTATTCAACATCAAAAATTTTAAAAAAATTATCAATAAAAAAACGAAATTTTATGCAGTGGTTAAATCCAATGCTTATGGACATGGAATAAGACAAGTCTCTAAGATTATACGAAACGAGGTAGATGGATTTGCCATCAATCATATATCAGAAATAAACGAAATTTACGATTTAGTCGATAACCCCATCTTAGTTATGGGAGGATACGAAGAATCAGATCTAAAAAATCTATTAGATAAAGATTATCGACGCATTATGTTAGTATTATCGAATTCCGATCAACTTAAAATATTAAAAAGCATTCTTAAAAAAGACGTACAATTTTTTATTGAAGTTGATACAGGAATGTCTAGGTTAGGATATCGACCAGATTCAAAAGAATTTCTTCAATTGTTGGATCTCTTAAAAGATCACCAAGATCAAATCTTAGGGCTTATGACCCATTTTTCTAACGTAGAAGATGTTACAGAACAGTCTTATGCTTATCAACAACTACAACAATTCGAAAAGGCAAAAAAAATTTTGTATCAGTATTTTCCTAAACGAAAAAAGTTTTTTCGTTTTCATAGTGCATCGAGTGCTGCAACAATGTTAATTCCTAAATCGCATCAAGATTTAGTTCGAATTGGCATTTCTTTGTATGGGTTGTGGCCCTCTCTTCCCACAAAATTATCTGTATACAATGTTTACAACGATTCTTTCCAGTTAAAACCTGTATTAAAATGGAAAACTCGCATTGTCCACATCAACGAAGTTCCACCAGATAGCAAAGTAGGATATGGATGTAGCTATCACACTTCGAACAGAACCAAGATCGCCGTTTTACCCGTTGGTTATAACGAAGGTTATGATCGCAGTTTATCAAATCGAAGTTCTGTCATCGTTCGCGATAAAAGAGCTATGGTAATCGGTAGAGTTTGTATGAACATGATTATGGTAGATGTTACCCATATTCCCAACGTTCAGGTAGGAGACGAGGTGATTTTAATTGGTGGGTCAGCGAAAACCAAAGAAGAAGTATCTGCTGATGATTTAGCAGATTGGGCAAATACCATCAATTACGAAATTGTAACCAGAATCCATCCATCGATTCCGCGAATTGTTCAGTAGATTATGAATCCTATCATCGAAGTAAAAAATTTAAAAAAACGTTTTAAAGATTTTTGGGCATTAAAGGGGATTGATCTAGAAATTCCTCCTGGAACCTTTGTTTCTGTTTTAGGCCCTAATGGGGCAGGAAAAACCACTCTTTTAGAAATATTAGAAGGATTACAAAAACCCACAGAAGGTGTAGTAAAACTTTTCCAAAGAGAATGGACTAAGGAAAACGAAAAGTTCCTAAAACAAAAAATAGGTTTATGCTTACAAGAAACGCGATTTATCGATAAACTTACTGTAAGAGAAATCATGATGGTTTTTTCGAGTATCTATGATGTTTCTAAATCTCGCGTAGACGAAGTCATCGATCTATTAAACCTAAACGACAAAAAAGATACTTATACAGAAAACCTTTCTGGTGGTCAAAAACAACGATTAGCACTTGCTATCAGTATTTTACACGAACCAAAATTGTTATTTTTGGATGAACCAACTACGGGTCTAGATCCCGAGGCAAGAAAAAATATCTGGGATGTACTGTTGTACTTTAAGAAAACAAACAAAACCATCATCCTCACGACTCATTACATGGAAGAAGCACAAAACCTTTCGGATTATATTTATTTAATCAACCAAGGAAAGATTATTGCACAAGGAACTTTAAACCAAATTCTCCAACAGTATGGCAAATTTGTTTCGCTGGTTTTTCATTACGATCAAATGGCTTTAAGTCAAAAACAAAAACTCCATAGGTTATTACAAAAAGATCAAGAACTATTTCAGTTTCAGCTCTTTGAACACGAGAAAAAAATCAAGCTTGTCCTTAAAGAGACAAAACAACTAATGGAAATAATAGAAAACTGGATCGCGAAGTTAAAAAAACTTCGGTTAAACCTATACGATTTAGAAATCCATCGCCCCAACCTAAACGATGTCTTTTTGTATTTAACGGGAACAAATTTAAAACAAGAAAGCGAATAGAAAACTTATGAAGCAAATCCAACAGTTGTTTTTAATCAGTGTAAGAGAATTTTTAAGAGAACCAGAAATATTGTTTTGGGCATTTGTTTTCCCCATCAGTTTAGCGTTAGTTTTAGGACTTGCCTTCGATACAAATCGAACAACCCAATATCCCATTGGTTTATCTCAAATTCCTCCAGATGTTATAAAAAAATTTGAACAAAATCCTCACCTAAAAATCGATGTTTTAGAAAATAAAGATCAAGTGAATGCTTTCTTAAAAAAAGGAAAAATTGTTTTATTCTTAGAGTTTCGTCAAAATGCATATTATGTTTATTACGATAAAAATTACGACAACGCGAAATTAGCCTATTTAGAGGTAATAAAAGCACTCTCGAATTCATCTAAAAATCAAATTATCGAAAAAGAAATCGAGATAGCAGGTGCGCGATATATCGATTATTTTATTCCTGGTCTCATTGCAATGGGCGTGATGAATAGTGCCTTATGGGGTATCGGTTGGACCTTTATCAATATGAGGATAAAAAAACTTTTAAAGATTTTTAGCGCTTCTCCTGTGAATAAAAATTATTTTTTTATTGCTTTTGTATTCGCGCGAGGGTTGTTAAGTATAATAGAAAATCTTTTGTTGGTGGTAATTGTTTCTTTCTTTTTTAAGATTCCCTTCTTGGGTAATCTTTTTGATCTGATTTTCGTGTATTTAGTGGGTTATTTAAGTTTTTCTGGTATTGCTATCTTTGCAGCTTGTAGAGCCAATACAACTGTTGTAGGAAATGGTATTATCAATGCAATCACATTACCCATGATGGTGTTTTCGGGAATCTTTTTTAGTTATCATTCTTTCCCAGAAGTTTTGGTCCAAATCATTCAGTATTTGCCTTTAACCATCTTGGCAGATCTAATTCGAGGCATATTTCTGGAAGGAATAACCTGGATAGATTATATTTTCCCTTTATCGATTTTAGCATTCCAAGGATGGATTTTTTATTTAGTTGGTAAAAAATATTTTCTTTGGAAATAGTATCAAAAAATTATTGGTTTTTTAGGTTTAAAAAAAAATTTGGTATAAGACCTTTATAAGGAGAAGAAATTGAAGGTAACAATTATAGGTTCTGGATATGTCGGTTTGGTGACAGCTATTTGTTTTGCAGATTTAGGACATGACGTAATTTGCATCGAAAAAGATGAAACCAAACTCCAAAAGCTTAAAAAAGGCATCGTTCCTATTTATGAACCCGGTCTCGATGAATTACTAGAAAAAAACATCCAAGCAAATCGAATCCGTTTTTCTCATTCCATCCAAGAAGGGATAAGTTTTTCGAATATTTTGTATTTATGTGTTGGTACGCCCCAAGGCGAAGATGGGAAAGCAGATCTTTCTCAAGTAGAAGAGGCATCTCGGCAAATTGCACTTTACATGGATGATTATAAATTGATCGTAGAAAAATCTACTGTGCCTGTCAATACCCATCAATGGGTAAAAAAGACCATCAAAAGATACTTAAAAAACAAAGAAATTGAGTTTGATGTTGCCTCGAACCCAGAATTTTTAAGAGAAGGTTCTGCTATCTATGATTTTATGAATCCTGATCGTATTGTAGTAGGTGTAGAAAGTAAAAGAGCTGAAGAATTATTAAGAGAACTTTATAAATATTTTATAGAAAAAAATTTTAAGTTTTTGGTGACTACACCAGCAGCAGCAGAACTAATTAAACATGCTTCGAATTCTTTTCTTGCAATGAAAATTTCTTACATCAATATGATTGCAGATCTCTGTGAAAAAGTAGGAGCAGATATAAACCAAGTGGCTGATGGTATTGGTTCCGATAAACGCATTGGAAGATCTTTTTTAAATGCTGGTATTGGTTATGGTGGTAGTTGTTTTCCCAAAGATGTAAAAGCTTTCATTAAAATTGCAGAAGAACATGGTTTAGAGTTTGGCTTACTAAAAGAAACAGAAAAAATCAACCAACAAAAGCGACTTCGGTTTATCGAAAAAATCGAAGAGGTTTTATGGATCAGCAAAGAAAAAAATATTGCTGTATGGGGACTAGCTTTTAAGCCCAATACCGATGATATCCGAGAAGCACCTTCCATTGATGTTATAAAAGAATTAGACCGCTTAAAAGCCAATTTGTTTTTGTACGATCCCAAAGCAATGGATAATTTTAAAAGCATCTTCCCAGAAAAAGAAAACATTCATTATACAAATGATCCCTATTCCGCAGTAGAAAATGCGGATGCGTTATTGATCTTAACAGAATGGGATGAGTTTATTCACATCGATTTAAGCAAAGTAAAAAGCAAGATGCGACTCCCCATTATCATCGATGGTAGAAATATATATGATAAGAATCGATTAGTCCAAATGGGTTTTGAATATTACTCCATAGGTAGATAAAAATGAAGGTAGCATTAATTACAGGAATCCGAGGACAAGACGGAGCATATTTATCCAAATTCTTGTTAGAAAAGGGTTATAGAGTAGTTGGAGCAGATCGAAGAAGTGGAGATTCTTCGAATTGGAGACTCAAAGAATTAGGAATCGAAAACGAAATCGAAGTGGTTTACATGGATCTCTTGGAGTTTGACAATATCTTTCGTACTATACAAAAAATTCAACCAGACGAGGTATACAATTTAGCAGCACAAAGCTTTGTTGCCACTTCTTTTGAACAACCTTTATTAACAGCTGATGTAGATGCATTAGGCGTTGTTCGCTTGTTAGAAGCATTAAGGTTGATAAAACCCGATGCAAAGTTTTACCAAGCCTCAACAAGCGAAATGTTTGGAAAGGTTCAAGCTATTCCTCAGAACGAAAAAACGCCTTTTTATCCTAGAAGTCCTTATGGTGTATCGAAGGTTTTTGGACATTGGATTACTGTTAACTATCGCGAATCTTATAATATGTTCGCTTGTTCTGGAATTCTTTTTAACCATGAATCTCCTCTTAGAGGTCTTGAATTTGTAACGCGAAAAATTACTTACAATTTGGCTCAGATCAAGTTCGGGTTAAGAGATAAAATTGTCTTGGGAAACCTAGATGCGAAAAGAGATTGGGGTTATGCTAAAGAATATGTAGAAGGTATGTGGATGATGCTTCAACAAAAAGAGCCCGATGATTATGTTCTTGCAACAGGAGAAACTCATAGCATAAAAGAATTTGTTGAAAAAGCTTGCTATTTTGCTGGTTTTGATCTAGAATGGGAAGGAAAAGATGATAACCTAAAAGGGATTGATAGAAGATCTGGTAGAGTGATTGTAGAAACCTCAAAGGAATTTCATCGTCCAGCAGAAGTTGATCTTTTGATAGGAGATGCGTCCAAAGCAAAAAGAGTATTAGGATGGCAACCTAAAACGAGTTTCGAAAAATTAGTAGAAATTATGGTAGATGCTGATTTAAAAAGAGTAGCACAAGAGTTAAATCGATGATATTTTGGCATTAAATATGAAAGAACTAATAGAAACCATCACCGATATTCGATTAGAGCGAAGAGATTTTCGTCATACAAAGATTATTTGTACCCTAGGGCCAGCAACCAATACGCCAGAAATGATTGAGCAGCTCGCAAAAGCTGGGATGAATTTAGCTCGAATCAACATGTCCCATGGAACGCAAGAATCTCATCTTAAAGTGATCAAAGCAATTAAGGGATTAAACCGAAGACTTAACCATCCTATTGCAATTTTGATGGATTTGCAAGGCCCAGAGATTCGAACCGGAGAAGTAGGAGATACCCTACATTTAAATATAGGAGAAATCTTTACTTTTACAGTTATTCCCGATATAAACGTAGAAGAAAAAAGTGTTTTCGTAAATTATAAAGATATTATCAAAGATTTAAAAAAAGGTGACAAGATAACCGTCGATAATGGACTTATTAACTTACAAGTACTCGATAAAAACGAAGAATTAGGTACTTTAAGGTGTAAAGTTTTAGAAGGTGGAAAGTTGGGTTCGCGTAAACATATTAATCTACCAGGTGTAAGAGTTAATTTGCCTTCTATTACAGAAAAAGACAAAAAAGATATTTTGTTCGCAGTAGAACATGACATTGATTTTATAGCATTATCTTTTGTTCGAAGTGCAGATGATGTAAGACAAGCAAGAGAAATTATCGAAAAAGCTGATGGTCATGCTCAGATCATTGCAAAAATAGAAAATCAAGAAGGTATTGAACATTTCGACGAAATTCTCGAAGAAGCAGATGGAATCATGGTAGCACGAGGAGATTTAGGTGTAGAAATTGAGATAGAAGAATTGCCCGTTGTACAGCGAGAAATGGTTCGCAAATGCATAAAAAAAGGAAAACCCGTAATCGTTGCTACCCATATGTTAGAATCTATGATAGAAAATCCTATGCCCACAAGAGCAGAGGTTACAGATGTAGCCAATGCTGTGTACGAGCAAGCAGACGCCATCATGCTTTCGGGAGAAACTGCGGTAGGAAAATATCCTGTAAAAGCCGTTACTATGTTGGATAAAATTGCCCGAAGAATCGAAAAAGAAAAGAGTTTGAACTTTCACTTAGAAAGAGAAGCAACTTCTGTAAGAGAAAACCTTGCAAAAAGTGCATGTCAATTAGCAGATAGTATTCAAGCTCCGGCTATTGTAGTAATTACAAGACGGGGTGCATTTGCCAAACAAGTTGCATCTTTTCGACCCAAGAAAGCTATTATCTATGCATTTACGAATATGTCGAGTACCCGAAGAAAATTGTGGTTGGTTCGTTCTGTTGTTCCCTTTTTGATGGAATTTTCGAAGGATCCCGAGACCACCATTCGAAGAGCATTCCAAAAACTTAAAGAAAGAAGCCGAGTTTTACCAGGCGATCCTATCGTTGTTTTATCCGATATAGAAGCTGGCGGAGAAAAGGTTACAAGTGTTCAGATTCGAGTTTTTCAGTAATAATTTTGTAATAATTTTATTGCAATAAAATCCATTTATTTTAAATTGGTCTTATGAAAAAAATCACATTACTATTAATACTAAGTTTGGTTTTTGCAGTAACTTGCAAAAAAGAACAAAAAGTAGAAAAAAGCGTTAGCTTTGTGGATTTACAAGATGGTGCAGAAGTTGTAAGTCCAGTAAAGGTGAGATTAACAAGTAACAGGAATGCAAGTAGCACTAGCAGGAGAAGTAAAAGAGGGAACTGGTCATCATTACATAATTGTCCAGATTTTATCGAAGCGGGCCAAGTTATCCCATCTGATGAAAAAAATATTCATCTAGCAAAAGGCGAAACAGAAGTAGAAATCAACCTACCAGCTGGAGAACATACTTTAACAGCTCAATTTGCTGATGGAGAACATAAATCTTATGGTCAACCACTTGCAAAAAAGATTAAAGTGGTTGTAAAAGAATCCAAAGAAGAGTCAAAAGCACAAGAGAAAAAATAATTTTTATAATGTTAGGCGGTAGTTTTCCGCCTAATCCTTTATTTTTCTACATCCCCCATAAGCAATACCCCACTGACCTAAATAGTAAAACAACATAATTCCTAATTGTGCATAGGGAAATGGTTGAACAAATTGATTGATGGCAATCATACTATCGGAGATTAGAAATAAAACTGCACCAACAATTGCGTAAATATTCCAATATTGATAAAAGTTGGTCGTTATAGCCATTGTAGTAATTACAAAAATAACACTAAAACGGGAATTTTTAAATCCTGTTGTAAGTTTGGTATAATCCAATAACTAACTCCGATAGAAGCAAATAGAATTAATAGAATTATCAAAGAAATTAAAAGTCCTTTAAAATTAAATTTAAAATTTTTTATAAAATAAATTATATAAAAAATATGACCTATCAAAAAACTGCTTAGTCCTAGCTTAAAATAAACCTCTTCGGAATTGGTTAAAAAAATATCCCCCAAAGAGCCAAATAATAAACCCACAGTTAATAAAGCATTTTTCTTTTTATAAGTATAAATTGCTAAACACCAAATGGGCAGGGGTTTTATCAAAAAATCCAATAGAAAAGACCCAAAAATGTGGTTTAGGAATATATATAGAATTCCTCCAGTTATACCAACAGTTATAAAGTAAGGTGTTTTTTATCATAAAAAAACATCTATTTAACAACAATCTTGTCAATACTATTGACTCTTATTCTTGTTTTGTTTTTTTGCTTATATGGAAAAAAATTATTATTTAGATACATTAAACGAAAATCCTTTACTCAACTTAGAACCAAATCTTCCTATCGACTTTAAAACCATCATCGAAAGAAAAGGAAAGGATTTTTTACCAGCACTAGAATATTATAAAAAGATTGCTTTAGATCGAATCCATCAAATCAAAAAAAATACCAAAGAGCCAAATTTTGAAAATACAGTATTAGCATTAGAACAAGCTGATCAAGAGCTTTATGAATGTTCTTCTGTATTCTATGTTTTATTTAGTGCAGAATGTATCGAAGATATACAAAGGATTGCACCAGATGTTTCTTCTTTTTTAGCAAAACATTCCAACGATATATACTTAGATGCAGAACTCTTTAAAAAAATAGATTATGTTTATAAGACAAAAAATGGTATAAATAACTCAGAACAATTTCGTCTAACGGAATTGATTTGGAAAAATTTTAAACGCAATGGTGCTTTATTAGACGAAGAAAAGAAAAAACGATTGCGCGAAATAGACGAAGAATTGTCAAAATTGTCCCCGAAATTTTCAGAAAATCTATTAAAATCTACTAATGCCTTCGAATTGCATATAACCGATCCAAACGATCTAAAAGGTTTACCAGATAACTTAATCCAAACTGCAAAAGAAAATGCACAAAAAAGAAACAAAGAAGGATGGGTCTTTACCCTTCAAATGCCTGAATATTTACCTTTTATCACTTATTGCGAAAAAGAAGATTTAAGAAAGACAATGTATTTGGCTTTTCGTTCCAGAGGATTAGGAGGCGAAACAGATAATAGACCTGTCATAAAAAGAATTTTAGAATTAAGACACCAAAGAGCAAATCTATTAGGTTATAAAAATCATGCAGAGTATATTCTAGAAGAGCGAATGGCAAAATCTCCAGAAAACGTAAGAAAATTTCTCGATGAATTGTATGTTCATGTAAAAGATTATGCTCTAAAAGAAAAGGAAGAACTAGAAAAATGGATCTATCAGGAATATAATCTAAAAAAAGAACTACAACCTTGGGATTATCGGTATTATGCAGAAAAATACAAGCGATATTTGTATGATATTGATCAAGAAGTTCTTCGTCCCTATTTTCCCTTAGAGAATGTCCTTGATGGAATCTTTCTGGTTGCAAAAAAGCTCTATAATTTATCTTTTAAAGAGCGGTTTGATGTCCCAGTGTATCATCCCGAAGTCAAAGTTTACGAAGTATACGAAAAAGATGATTACATGGGATTATTTTATTTTGATCTTTTTCCGCGCGAAACCAAAAAAAGTGGTGCTTGGATGACTTCGATTCGCGAGCAAGGTTTATTCAAGAATCAGATTGTAAGGCCTCATGTAGGAATTGTTTGTAATTTTACCAAGCCAACAAAAGATCAACCTTCTCTACTCACCTTAGAAGAAGTAAAAACCTTGTTTCATGAATTTGGACATGCATTACATGGACTTTTATCTAAAGTTCATTATAGAAGTTTAGCAGGTACGAACGTATATTGGGATTTTGTGGAACTTCCTTCGCAAATCATGGAGAATTGGGTAAAAGAAAAAGAAACCTTGGATCTTTTTGCAAGACATTACCAAACAAAAGAAAAGATTCCTTACGAAATAATCGAAAAAATCAAACGTTCAGAAAATTTTCATGCAGGGATACAATTTCTAACTCAACTCAACTATGGTTATTTAGATCTGTACTATCATACAACGGATCCTTCTCTAATAAAAGATGTGGTTGATTTCGAAAAAAAAGTTACAGAAAAAACGCGATTATTTCCAGAACCCGATAATGTATGTATCTCTACGGGATTTTCGCATATTTTTGCTGGTGGATATTCTGCTGGTTATTATTCTTATAAATGGGCAGAGGTATTAGAAGCAGATGCTTTCGAATACTTTAAAGAAAAGGGAATTTTTAGTCAAGAGGTAGCAGAAAAATTTAAAAAATATATCCTAGAAAAAGGGAATACAGAAGATCCCTTAGAACTTTACAAGGCATTTCGCGGAAGAGAACCCGATGTAAAATCCTTATTAAGAAAATTTCGTCTACTCAACGAAAATGGGAAAATTGCCGGGTAATAAATCTTCTCTTAAAAAAGTCAGGCTCCAAGAAGAATCCTTTGCTACACGGAGCCAGACTTCTTCTGTACGATAATCTGTTAAAATATAGTTTTCGTTTCTTTTTTCGTAAACAGGAATCTTTATCTTATATCGATAATAATATATAAAAGAATTATTATAAACTTTTTTTAAGATTCTTTTTTGTTTGTATTCTAGGATTTCCCAGTTTTGGTTTTCTTCTTGGTATTCTGGAATAGGAAAATATTTTTTTAAGAGTATTTGAAGGACTTTTTTTCCTTCTTCGTAAGAAGGAAGTTCTATCTTTGGGTTAGAAAAGATAGAACTACAAAACCAAAAAAATATAATCAGCTTAATGACCTTCGAATGCACAAATGGTAAATACAGGAACTTTGGTTAATTCGTATATCTTTCTGGAACCACCTAAGTCAGGTAAGTCCACAATGGCAGCTGCTTCGACAACTTCTCCCCCTAATTGACGTACAAGTTCAATGCCAGCAATCATTGTACCACCTGTTGCAATTAAATCATCCATTACTACAACTCGATCTCCTTTTTTAATCGCATCGATATGGATTTCGATTTCTTCTTTTCCATATTCGAGTTCATATTCCTTAGAGATCGTTTTCCAAGGAAGTTTGCCTTTTTTTCTGATGGGTACAAAAGAAATGTTGAGGGCATAAGAAACCGTTACACCAATCAAAAAACCACGAGCATCAATTCCAGCTATTACGTCGATATCTTTATCGATATATCGCTGAATAAATGCATCCATAAAACCGCGCAATGCTTTTGCATCTTGAAATAAAGGTGTTATATCGCGAAACATTACACCTTTTTCGGGCCAATCAGGAATTGTACGAATGATGTTTTTTATATAGTTAGAATCTACTGAATGCATAAATTCAGGTTTTTTTTAATTTCGTATTTTACAAGATCTTTTTAAAAATCACTTGCTTCGGAATCCAACGAAATCATTGTTCCTATACCTTGGTAGCTAAATAATTCAATTAAAATAGAATGTGGTACTCTACCATCAATAATATGGGTTCTATGGACACCTTGATCTAATGCTTCTAAACAACATTGCACTTTGGGCAACATACCACCTTGGATAACCCCTTCGCGAATAAGTTCTCGAATCCGTAGAGGAGTAAGTCTTGTTATTACGTTGTTGTTGTGTAAGACTCCCGCAGTATCTGTCAATAAAATGAGTTTTTCTGCTTTTAGAGCTCCTGCAATTGCTCCTGCCATATTATCTGCGTTGATATTTAAAGTTTTACCATCTTTATCAGGACTTACTGGAGCAATTACGGGAATATAACCACTTTGGATTAAATCAAACAAAATCTCTGGATGAACTTTTTCGATCGTTCCTACTTGACCAAGAAAAATTTCTTTTGTTTGTCCATTTTCTTCTTTCTTTAAGATTAATGGCTTAGCAATTGCTAAATTCGCATCTTTACCAGAAAGTCCAATAGCCCTACCACCATTTTTTTGAACTAAAGAAACAATTTCTTTGTTCACATGACCAGATAAAACCATTTCTACTACTTCCATCGTTTCTTCGTCTGTTACTCTATGACCGTCAATAAACTTCGAAGAAATGTTTAATTTTCCTAATAGTTGATTGATTCGTGGTCCTCCACCATGGATAATTACAGGATGAATGCCAATATATTTTAATAAAACAACATCTTGCGCGAAAGAATCCCTTAATAAGGGTTCTTTCATTGCAGCACCACCATATTTGATTACTACAATCTTTTGGTGGAATTTTTGTATGTATGGTAATGCTTCTAATAAAATTTCTGCTCGTGTGTTGGGGGATATTTCTTGGTTGATCATAGCTCTTCTTTTTGCAACATTTCTATAAAATGTTTGATGGATTCTTGATCTTTTTTAAGGGAATTTACATAGATTTCTGCTATTGCAACTTCTATTGCACCACCGATAAACATAACTTTACTCGTGATGTTGATTTTGTATTTTCTTACTGAGGTATTTTCGTCTTTTCTTTCGTAGAGAGATTCTCCGTCAATTCGAAATAATGTATCGTTTCTATCGCTAGGCATAACTGTAAACTTATGTATGTTGGTATCTAGATAAAAATCCGATTCTTCTAATAGGGTATCTGCACCTTTTGGTAAAACTTGGGCAAGTATAGGTGGAGCAGAAGCGCCTATAGCAATGTGTCGGACTTGGTGTAGAATATTGCCATCTTGTTTTTCTTCTACAATACGAACATTTTTTAATTCTGGAAATTTATCTAAGTGTTTATATCGTTCTTGCCTAGCTTTTAATAAAATATCTAAGGGAACGTTAAATTCTTGAACAATTTCTATTGTCTTCATACAACAACCTAATAATTTTATTTTTTCTTATGTCCACAATATTTTTAAAACTGAAAATACAAAAAGTTGATAGTATCGGGCGAAGAAAAAATCAAAATCATCCAAACTTGTAAAGATAATGATAATGTTAAACGTTTGGTTTTTTCTATTTCGATGTTATTTTTATTCATGTAAAATTCATAAATCCATAATAAAATTAATAAAATCAAATAATCTGTATAGATCATTTTGGGATACCAACTTGCGAACTTAAAAGAACTTGTAATGTCTTCGAAACCAAATAACCTGCCTATCATAAAGTTCGCTTTTTGCATGTTTTCTGCTCTAAACCAAATAAAACCAAAATTTAAACAGAAAAACAAAATAATTCTTGCTATTACTTCCCATAATAAAGGAATTTTTGTATGTAGAAATTTTTGTAGACTCGATTGATCGTAAATTCGATGGACAACAATCATTACATACTGCCAAATTCCCCATACAATAAAATGATAAGCCGCTCCATGCCAAATCCCTGTTGCAAGCCAAACAATAAAAATATTTAAATAGACGCGAGCTGGGCTTACCTTACTACCACCTAAGGGAATATAAAGATAATCTCTTAACCATGTTGTAAGGGAAATATGCCATCTCTTCCAATGTTCGGTAATGTTTCTTGCAGCCATTGGATAAGCAAAGTTGATTTCGAATTCATAACCAAAGAATTTAGCAACACCTCTTGCAATATCTGTATAACCAGCAAAATCAAAGTAAATCTGCCAGCCAAATGCTAAGGATGCAATCCATAGATCGATATAATGATAATTTTGAGGGTTTGCAAACACTGCATTTACCAAAGGAGCCAAGTTATCTGCTAATACAAGCTTACGAAAAAAACCACTTATAATAAGAGCAAACCCTGTTTTGTAATCTTCGAAAGTAATAGCTTTTGTTTGATCCATTTGTTTAAAGAAAGTAGTTGCGCGAACAATAGGGCCTGCAACTAGTTGTGGAAAGAATGTCACATACAAAGCAAAGTCGATAAAACTTTCGCGAGCTTTTAAAATACCTCTGTAAACATCAATAGTATAAGAAAGACTCTGAAAGGTATAAAAAGAAATCCCCACAGGAAGAATGATGTCTAATGGTGTAAGATAAAAGGGGGTTTGGTTCAATTGAAATACATCATTGATTACTTCTAAACCAAAATTTGTGTATTTAAAAAAACCTAATAGAGATAAGTTTAATATTAAAGAAATAGTTAGA
>Ga0308419_1000356_pt1 | contig 34249 bp, 40 predicted proteins | sample HotsprSampleMS50_FD_203674 | JGI IMG/M metagenome (GOLD analysis project Ga0308419, IMG submission 203674) | Hot spring phototrophic mat microbial communities from Mushroom Spring, Yellowstone National Park, Wyoming, United States - 20090730_MS50 ... | reverse complement strand
ACCAATCTTTACATCATCACCAATACAGCAAAAGGGCCCGATATAAATGTCCTCTGACAATTCCGCCCGTGGGCTGACTATTGAAGTGGGATGTATGTAGATTGCCATTGCCTCAGATTTCCTTATCCGATACCATAGCAGTAAACTCTGCCTCTGCGACGACCTTGTCATCCACATAGGCAGTGCCTGCCATCTTCCATACATTGTTTCGTTTGTGTAAGGCCTTCACAAATAGTCTAAGTTGATCACCTGGTATAACGGGCTTTCTAAACTTGACCTTTTCAATGCTCATGAAATACACGGCCTTACCCTCTGCCCCTGATTTAAAGGCCAGTACTCCTGCGGTCTGGGCCATGCCTTCTATGATTAACACCCCTGGCATGATTGGATTATCGGGGAAGTGCCCATGAAAGAAGGGCTCATTGATGGAAACATTCTTTATCCCAACGGCACTGATACCCTCCTTGAGGTCCACAACCTTATCAATCATCAAAAAGGGGTATCTGTGTGGGATTATAGACTGGATCTCCTTAATATCAACCATTGCCAAACCTCCTTTTATACCTTTTTGAGGACCAACACCGCATTATTGCCGCCAAATCCAAAGGCATTACAGAGGGCAACATTTATTTCCTTTTGTCTAGCCACATTGGGGGTATAATCAAGGTCGCACTCAGGGTCAGGCTCTGTGTAGTTAATAGTAGGCGGTATTAAACTTCCTTTTATCGCAAGCACAGTGGCAACAACCCCAATAGCACCCGATGCCCCTAATGTGTGCCCTACAAAGGGCTTGATAGCACTCATGGGGATCGTGTATGCCCTCTCGCCAAAGACCCTCTTTATGGATTCGGTCTCTACCTTGTCGTTAAGAAGTGTCCCTGTGCCATGACAGTTTATATAGTCCACATCCTCAGGATTTGTATTGGATGACCTAAGCGCCATAGACAAGGCCTTAGTCTGCCCATTCACATCAGGGGCCGTTATATGGCTTGCATCATGGGACATGCCATAGCCAACCACCTCACAGTATATCTTACCGTTTCGTCTGCTTACGGCCTCTTCGTCCTCAAGGACTACAAAGGCAGCGCCCTCACCAAGCACCATGCCGTCTCTATCCTTGCTATAGGGCCTACAGGCACCCTTAGGGTCATCGTTCCTCTTTGAGAGTATCCTCATGGCGCACCATGCAGCAAAGATGGCCTCGCTCAAGGTGGCGTCTGTGCCACCGCAGAGTACTGCATCGGTGTAGCCCTCTTTTATAAGCCTGTATCCCTCACCAATGGCATGAAGACCTGAGGCGCAGGCCGTACTGAGCGTATAACCAGGCCCTTTTATACCAAACCTCCTTGAGAGATGGCATTCGGTGGCATTATACATCGCCATAGGGATTGTCAGTGGGCTAACAAAACGGTGTCCCTTTGTGTATAAGACCCTGTGCTGTTCATCATCAGTGGTTATCCCACCCAGTCCAGTCCCAACCACTATGCCGTGGTACTCATCAAAGTTGATGCCTGCATCTTCTTTGGCCTCCTCAGCAGCGGCAATGGCGATCTGGGTAGCCCTGTCAATATCTCTGACCTCTTTTCTATTCAGATAATTCACTGGGTCAAAACCCTTTATCTCACCTGCTATCTGGGAGCGAAATTGGGAGGCATCAAAAAGTGTTATTCGGTCAATACCGGATCTGCCTTCCTTTAAAGAAGACCAAAAGGCCTCTTTACCAATCCCTAAGGCACTGATAATCCCAAGCCCTGTTATAAATACCCTTCTCATTTAGAAGGCCCCTTTCGGTAGGTTTATTACCTTTAGGTGGAGTTATTTTAGGATGGTGGGCACCGTTACCCCTATTTGAGTTGCCTCTTTACAATATCTACAGCCGCCTGGATTGAATTCATGGCCATAAGATCCTCATCGGGGATAGTTATGTTGAACTCGGCCTCAAAGGCAGATACAAGGGCCAAGGCCTTAAGAGAGTCCCCTCCAAGTTCGGCAATAGTAGCCTCATCGGTTATAGCCGACTCCTCTACCTGAAGCTCCTCTGCAATTATCCTCTTTACTTTTGTATCTATATCTTCTGTATCTATATGTTCCATCTCTAAGAACCCTTTAAGTCTTTAACCTGTTTAACACCTATGTTGACAAAACCCTCAAGTCTCTCAAGCCTCTTTTTCAGTTCTGGTAGTTCAGGGAAGGTCTCATAGGCCCTGATTACGGTCTTATAGGGCCTGCCAGGGGTGCCGATGTAGATATTTTTTCTGAGTCTCCCTGTAACACCCGACTGGGCCCCAATAATCGTGCCTGAGTCAATCTCTGTGTGATCCGAGACCCCAGCCTGTCCTGCCAATATCACACCCTCACCGATCTTACTGCTCCCCCCGATACCAACCTGTGCAACAATAATTGAGTTATCTCCTATGGTCACATTGTGGCCAATCTGCACCAGGTTATCTATTTTTACGCCACTACCGATCACCGTACTTCCAAAGGTGGCCCTATCAATGGTGCAATTAGCACCAATCTCCACATCATCGCCTATTTCTACATTACCAATTTGTGGGATCTTCCTGTGCCTACCCTCTTCAAATACAAAACCAAAACCGTCGGCCCCGATTACTGCCCCTGCATGGATTATCACCCTGTGTCCTATATGGCATTTCTCCATGATGCACACATTACTGTAGATGACGCAATCCTGCCCGATTCTTACACCTTCTCCAATAAAGACGCCCGGGTAGATCACGGTCCTCTCACCTATTGATACCCCTTTGCTAATCACTGAAAAGGGGGCTATGCAGACCCCCTTACCTATAATCGCATCCTCTGCTATCTCAGACCTCTTGCTTATACCAGAAAAGGGGTGCCTTTTGGGATAGAAGTATTCAAGTAATAAGGCGAATGCGGCCTTTGGGTTCTTGACCACTATCTGGGCTATTTCTATATCAATTGGTTTACTGACAATTACGGCAGAGGCATTACAGACAAGTCCCTTTTTGATCGGTGGCATAAGGTATGTGATATGCCCCTCTTGGGCCCTGTCAATGTCCATGGGGCCGATGATCTCAATATCCCCATTGCCATAAAGTTTGCCATTGACTATTTTGACGATCTCTCTTAGTTTCATCTACTCTTTCGCTTTCATTAACGCACTTGCTGACTCTACCACTTCCCCACTAACGCACTAAGACGCCCTTGCTCACCTTACAATATTGGGTGTTATTTCTTTTTGGTCTCGTTGAATTTCTTTATTACCTTATCAGTAATGTCCACTGCCTTGTCGTAATACAACAGACCACCCTCTGAGGCCTCAATAATATAAAAGTACTTTTCCTCCTCTCCAATCTTGGTGATAATCGCCCTGAGGTCCTTTATCAGGTCTACTTCTACCTCGCGTTGTTTTTTCTGGAGTTCTGCGGTTGCATCAGACACAAGCCTCTGAAAGTCCCTTATAAGCCTTTCTATCTCCTCTTCCTTTGACTTCTTTGCATCGGCCGACAGTACAGAGGCCTGTTTATCCAGCTCTGCCTTCATTTGCTCAATCTTCTTGCCCTTTTCATCTATGGTAGCCTGCTTTGACTTCTTCATCGCCTCAATCTCTGCGATTGCCTTCTTACCATGCTCTGAGTCATTAAGGGCTTTTAGCAGGTCTACAACACCTACCTTTGAGGCCGTCTGGGCCTGTGATACTGCTATTGATGACAAGACAAACAGCATGACCGAAAATACTACAACAGCTCTCTTCATTGCGAAATCCTCCTTAATTGGACTTTAATTAACCAGAATACTTGTTGCAAGGCCCATAGGATACCTCGTTATTAAAGAGACCCTATAATACCTAAAAGAACGAGCCAAAGGTAAACTCCAGTTTGCTTGTAGACTCCCCTTCCTTTCTGTTTAGATTGTAGCCCCATTCAACCCTAATAGGACCCATTGGCGATATCCATCTCATACCTATACCGCTGGTGAGTTTCAGGTTCTTTCCCCAACCATCGCCCCTATCGTAGGCCCTGCCTGCATCAAAAAAGACGAGGCCTTTAAACTTGTATTCCGACACAATGGGAAATATGTATTCTGCATTAAATATAACCTCCCTCTCGCCACCAATGGCCTCACCATTGATGTCCTTTGGGCCTGCCTCGCCGTAAGAGACGCCTCTAATGGTGTGTATTCCCCCCACATAGTACCTCTCATAAAGTGGGAGCCTCTTGCCAAAGAGGCCTGTAGTCATCCCGACCCTACCCCGTAGGTGTATGGTGGTCACATCAAACACAGGGAAGTACCAACCCGAATCAAAGAGTATCTTATAAAAGGCGGTGGTGCCTCCAAGCCCAGCAAGGGTGGTATAAAGGGCGTTCTTTGAGCCCCTAAGGGGGTCAATGTAGTTGTCTCTGGTATCTCTGGCTATGCTGAGGCTTACACTGCTGGTGAGGTTTGAGCCCTCCTGTTCCTTGATTACAGAAGAGGCGGTAGGGCTTATATCATAGATGTTAGTGCGCTCAAGGTTATAGGCAATAGAGGCCCCCCAGTATTCCCAGAAGCTCTTGCCAAAGGAGACCTCAAAGCCCGTTGAACGGCGCGAGAAATCGGCATACTCCCTCTTAATCCTATACACACTGACCCCAAAGGATATGGGCTTATCCATAAAATAGGGATTACGGAAGGAGAGTTCGTAAAAGGAACTCACGCCCCCCAACTCACCCCTTGCCTTCAAGTAGTAACCCTTTCCAAGGAAATTGCCCTGTGTGATGTCCACCATACCTATTAACTTGTCAATTGAACTATAACCACCACCCACGCTAAGAAAGCCCGTTGGCTTTTCTTTGACCTTTATGTCAATGTCAACAACCTTGTCTTCTATTCGCGGTTTAGGGGTAAGCTCCACAGGTTCAAAATACTGTAGATTATTGAGCCTCTCATAGCTCCTCTTTAGGGCCGAACCACTAAAGACATCGCCCTCATCAAGCCTCATCTCCCGCCTGATCACCTTATCCTCGGTCTTTATGTTGCCTATGATTTCTATCCTACCGACCCTGAACTTCTCACCCTCGTTTATCTTATAAAGGACCCTTACAAGCCTGCTTGTCTCCTCCGGGACTACTTCAGGATTTACTGACACAAGGGCATAGCCATTGTTGTAATAGAGTTCGCTCAAGGCATTGACATCTGATTTTAGGACTGACTTGCTAAACACCTTCTTGGGCTGCAGCTTAATGAGTTTATTGAGATCCTCATCCTTCATTGCCTTGTTGCCTGTGATACCAACGGACTCAACAGTGAACTGCTCCCCTTCAGATAAGGGGATCACAATGACCATAGACTCTCTATCATCAGATATCTTGACCGTTGGCTCACCCACAGAGATCTTCAGATAGCCATTGTCAAGGTAGAGGTCTTTAATCCTATCAATGTCCTCAATCATCATATTTTTTTTGTAATAGCCCTTACCAGTGATGAAAGAAAGTAGCCCCCTCTCGCTGGTCTTCATAGCGCCCTTGACCTTAGAGGCAGACAGGGCCTTGGCGCCCTCAATCCTTATCTCCTTAATCTTGACCTTCTTACCCTCTTCAATGTAGAAGGTCAGCAGGACCTCTTCGTCGGAGACCTTCTTTAATACAGGCATCACAGTGGCAAGGTAGTAGCCCTCGTCCTCATAAAAGGCCCTTAGCTTACCGGCATTGTCGTTTATGAGGGTCACATCTGAGATAGCGCCTTGTAGGAGGGATATCTTTTCTCTGAGTTGACTGTCCTCAAAGTTTTTATTGCCCTGAAACTCAACCCTTACGATGGTGGGCTTTTCTTTTACTATGTAGATGACCCTTACCCCTCCTTCAAAGGGCTCAATCTCCACACGGACATCGTCAAAGTAGCCCATCTTGTAAATGGCCTTGATGTCCTCTGTGGTCTTTTCGCTTGAGAGGACCTCCTGTAACCTCTGTGTAAGCTTTGCCCTAACAGCCCCTGCGTCTATACGCTTTACGCCCTTGACCTCTATGGCAGTTACAAGAGGCAAGTCTTGGGCAAAAGCAGGTAGATACATTGATATGGCAAAGAAAAATAGGATAGCAAGGATTATGGATCTATTTAGCACAGGGTTCATGTTAGTTTTGGTCCTCAAAACAGGGTAGTATAGCAGAAAAAGACCTTTTTGTGTAGTATGTGGATAGAGGCTGGTAGCCTAAGTAACGCATAAAGCGACCTGAAGGGTCAGATTGGCCGCAACGCCTGACAAGACATCGTCAAAGATTATAGATGGTCCTCCCTTAAGCCCCCTTTCAAGTGCCTTTATTGGATAGGGTTTCAGGATGTCAAAAGACCTAAACAGTGCAAATGAGGCCAAAAGATTTGTCAAGCTTAAAGGGACAAAGAGTAATGCGACCATCTGCCCCAGAAATTCGTCAATTACGATCTTCTTACTGTCTTTGCCCCAGCATGACTCTGATTGCTCAGAGGACCATAGCCCTACCAGGAGGACCATCGCTATCAAGAGAAGGTGGATGAGGTAAGAGGGTTTTAATATATAGATAAAGAGTGCCCCTGCAAGACTACCGAAGGTGCCTGGTGCAAAGGGTATAAAGCCAATAAAGAAGACCGAAGAGAGTAGGTTAGAGACAGCAGAGAGAGGCCTTTTATCTACCCTTCTGTCTTGTTCCTCAGACAATTTGCTTACTTCTTCTGGCCCTTTTCAATAATCTTGACCTTCATTTCTATAGGCACAATTGGATTGTCGGCCCTGTCTCGGGGTTCATTGACGATCTTGTCTGCCACCTCCATACCTGAAACCACCTCTGCAAAGACGGTGTATTGCCTATCAAGGAATGGGGAATCCTTTACACAGATGAAGAACTGAGAGCCTGCGCTATCAGGATGGGCTGCACGGGCCATGGATACAATACCCCTCTTGTGGGGCTTGTCATTGAACTCGGCCTTAATGGTGTAGCCCGGCCCGCCCATACCGTGTTTAGACCTATCAGGGTTTTTTGAGTTTGGGTCGCCGCCCTGGATCATAAAACCGGGTATTACCCTGTGAAAGGTAGTCCCATCATAAAACCCCTTCTTGGCAAGGCTAATGAAATTGTCTACATGCCCTGGCGCCACCTCAGGGAAAAACTTGAGCTCCATTGAACCAAACTTTGTCTCTATTATTGCCCTCGTCTCTGACATCCTCTTGATATCCTCCTTTGTAAATTCCTTTTTGCCCCGATCAGCATTAGCGATGCTAAGGGTCATAAAAAAAGCCAACATCAGTGCTGCAACAATCCTCATCCTAAAGGCCTCCTTTTTTGATCGTGTTGAGACCATAATATCATTTTCATCTCAATTATAGAAAGCCCTGTACCTGAACCCAGAATGAGCAAGCCCCATTTGTGTCATGGTTGTGAGTTGTCATTCCGAAAATGGATGAATACCGCTTGTCTATAGCCCAGAAAACTCCGAGTTAAAAGGGTTTTGGCAGTCCTGCCTCCACTGCATTTTTTGGGTTAGGCTTAATTCTGATATAATCAACCTATGAGAAAGTTTGCCTCAAAGTGGCTCAGGCAGGCAGAGGCGGATTTTAAGGCCTCAACGGATAGCCTCCAATCTGGTAACTATGAGTGGTCCTGTTTTCAGGCACAACAGAGTGCAGAAAAGGCGCTCAAAGCATATCTTTATGAAAGGGGATACACATCAATAATGACCCATATGTTAAAAGAACTCGTCAATGAGTGCCTTAAACTTGATAACTCCTTTGGTGAAATAAAAGGGGCTGCAAAGGCCCTTGATATGTATTACATCCCTACCAGATATCCAAACGGACTTGGAGGGGACTTGGCACCAACGGAATTTTACGAAAAGGGGGATGCCGAAGAATGTCTAAACTCCGCAGGGTTGATATTAAGCACCGTCAAGCGATTATTGATAAGATAAAGGAGTTTACCCTGTTGCTAAAAGATGCTCTGCCCGTCTCAGAGGTTTATCTATATGGTTCGTTCGCTACAGGAGAAATCCACGAGGGTAGTGATATTGACCTGCTGATTAAAGGCGATTTTAAGGATAGACCCTTTGACCGCATCGGTAAGGTGCTTGATCTTACAGACCTCCCCATTGAGCCAATTGTATATACCGATGAAGAGTTTGAGAGGCTAAAAGGGGAGCAAAACCCCTTTATTATAGAGGCACTCAAGACTGCCATAAAGCTCTAAAACCCCTACAGCCCCACCAGGCTGACCCAAGACATGACATGCCCAACAGTGCACCCTTGCCATTTTTGTGCAACTACCTTCATCTGTGACCAGCATTGCATTACTGCCACTCATCAGAGTGTGAGGATACTCAGTCTCCTTATTTAGATAGTCTTATCGCCTTGATAAGTTTTGAGGGGCAATCTCTTGCCTGCCTTTCTTACAATCGCCCAATTTAGGCAAAAATCTCTCCCTTTATATCAAAGACCAGGCGTAAATGCTGCTGTAACACCTCAGTGCTGACCATATCTTTGGAACTCACACTAAAGCAAATGGCTCAACTCAAGAGACCCAAACGACAATTTTGTATTACAGCTACAAAATTGTATGACCCTTCTATGACATTATCCTTGATAAATCAACCACATAAACGATGGCATTGATATTGCGTAACCATAAGTAATCATGGAAAGCCTTAAGGACAAGATAAAAGCCATAGAGCAGGAGGAGATTTTAAAGGCCCTTAAGGAGTGCAACTGGGTAATGGCAAAGGCCGCAAGGAGACTTGGCATTACAGAGCGCATGATTTGCTACAAGATAAAAAAATATGGCCTAAGAAAGGAGGGTGGTAGCCTTGAAGACACAGGCATAGGAGGGCAGACAAACAGACAGTCCTGACTAAATCAAACTTAAAGGAGGATCATCATATGAGAAAGGTTGGTTTGACAGGTATCATCTCAGTATTTGTGCTCTTAATGGTATTTGCTACGGTTGTCTTTGCTGAACCCCCAAAGGTAACAGGCAATGCGTCACTTGATTTTATGAGCAACTATGTGTGGAGGGGCATAAAACTGAGCAAGGATTTTGTAATTCAACCTGCGCTTACCATCAGTTATGCAGGGTTCAGTATGAATATGTGGTCTAACCTTGACACCAATTACTATGGCAACTCTATGAATGGCAAGAAATTCAAACACACTGAGACAGATATTACGCTGAATTACACACATTCCTTTGATAAGCTCAGTCTAACCGGTGGTTTTATTTACTACGGGCTTGAAGGTGCGCCTGATACACAGGATCTTTATCTTAGCGGCTCATACGATGTCCTGTTAAAGCCAACCCTCTCTTTGTATTACGACATCAAAGAGGGCAAGGGCGGTTTTCTAACGGCATCAGTAGGCCACTCCTTTTAACTCTCAAAGGACATAGCCCTCAATCTTGGGGCCTTAGTAGGCTACAATCTAAAGAACAAGGTGATGAGTTATGAGGCCAGCACAGGCAAGAACTTCAATAATTTTTATAATGCCGAACTTTCGGCCTCAGTGTCTATACCTCTGACAAAACAGATAAGCCTTTCGCCAAAGGCCTCTTACTCTATAGCCCTAAGCAGCGATGCTAAGACGGCCATTGGCGCAATGGATGTAAGCGGCAAGGATAAAAAGAACATCTTCTATGGTGGTGTGAATATCAGTTTTAACTTTTAAAAGTTAACAGGCTTACCCTCCTCACTTAAGCAGTCAGGACAGGGTGATGCCCTGACTGACTGCAATCTTTTTAGCCGAGGAGAGGATTGATTGTAAGGCTTTAAAAAGAGAAAACAAAGGAGGTTGATCCCAATGAAAAGGCTTATAGTTATAGTTTTATTAATGCTGACATGTGTATCTGCCTTTGCTGAAGAGAAGGCAGCTGAGGTGCCTAGTGCAGCACCTGTGACCAGTGAACCCGCCCCTGCGCCACCTGCAGCACCAAAGATTGATACAGGCGACACTGCCTGGTTGATCGTCTCATCGGCCTTTGTGATGTTTATGTCTCTACCTGGGCTGGCCATATTTTATGGCGGTATTGCAAAGAGGAAGGACATCCTAAACACCCTTGCCATGACCTTTTCGGCTTACGCTATAGTTAGTGTGTTGTGGGTAATTTATGGTTACACCTTTACATTTAATGGAAACATTGCCGGTCTGATAGGTACTGGAGACAAGGTCTTGCTTGCAGGTGTTACGGTAAACTCCATAATTGATGCAGCCAAGACCATCCCTGAGATAGTCTTTGTAATGTTTCAGTGCACCTTTGCGGCCATAACGGTCGCTCTGGTAAGCGGCTCCTTTATTGAGAGGATGAAGTTCTCGGCATGGATACTCTTTGTAGTCTTGTGGTTCACCCTGTCGTATGTGCCAATAGCACATTGGGTATGGGGAGGCGGCATCCTTGCCACAATGGGGGCCCTTGACTTTGCCGGTGGCACCGTTGTGCATATAAATGCGGGTATTGCAGCCCTTGTGGGGTGCATCATCCTTGGCAAGCGTAAGGATGCGATGCTCCTTCCAAACAACCTGCCCCTCGTTATAATTGGCGCTGGTATGCTCTGGTTTGGATGGTTTGGCTTTAATGGCGGTTCAGCCCTTGCCGCCAATGGGCTTGCAGGTATGGCATTCATTAATACAAATATAGCAGCGGCCCTTGGGGCACTGTCATGGATGTTTGCAGAGTGGCTATATTCAAAAAAGCCTACCTTGCTTGGTCTTGCATCAGGGGCAGTGGCAGGGCTGGTTGTTATTACCCCTGCAGCAGGTTTTGTCAATACCAATGGCGCAATAATTATGGGCATCTTTGCAGGTATCATCCCCTTCTTTGCAGTGGCCGTGGTAAAGCACAAGTTGGGATATGACGATAGTCTGGATGTATTTGGCATCCATGGAGTTGGCGGCATGGTAGGTGCAGTCCTCACGGGGGTATTTGCAGACCCTGCTATAAATGAGGCAGGCAAAGGACTCTTATATGGCAATCCGGGGTTATTGCTGACCCAGATAATAGCAGTGGCAATAACCATTATCTATGTTGCCATAATAACGGCCGTAGTCTTCATGATTATCAAGGCAATTGTGGGCCTGAGGGTTGACGTTGAGGATGAGATTACTGGTCTTGATGAGAGCCAACATGGAGAGAAGGCCTACAATTAATAAGGAGACATTGAGGGGATTAAGACAATCATGCAGTCCCACTTTGCCTCAATCCCCTATGAGTGGTATAGGAAGAACGAGATAGACAAGTATGAAGGATATTATGCGAGTGTGTTTTATAGCTATTTTGCCTCAATAGGAGTAGAAGTGAAGGCAGAGGAGCCGACGAGTTATGGGAAGGTTGACATGGCGGTGGTGATGCCGAAGGTGGTGTATGTATTTGAGTTTAAGGTGGTAGAGGGAGAGGAAGGGACTGGTGAGGCATTAGAGCAGATAAAGCAGAAGGGCTATGGAGATAGGTATAAAGGAATATGTAGGGGCGTATTGCAATACGCCCCTATTTATTTAATTGGCATAGAGTTTAGTAGGCTTAAGAGGCAGGTAGTGGCTGAATCCACTGTGAAGGTGGGCATCTGCATATTCTGTGTACCCCACAGTACAGCAGGGATAACCATCAACGAGGGGCCGATAATTCCGTAAAATAGATAGCCTACGAAAGCGGCCTCAACATATTGATAGACGAGACAGAGCTACCAGTAACAAGTGGTGTAAATGGTGCCTGTGAACTCCTCGGCCTTGATCCACTTTATGTGGCTAACGAGGATCTGTTGAATCAAAGGTAGGCTGAAGGCAATGTGCAGAAGGCCTTGGCTATAGGCTGAGGGGTAGCCATAGGCTTTAGCTTGCGATTTTAAAATACTATATAGAAGTCGCTGATAATCCCTTCTTTCATGGCCTCAGTGTCAAAAATAAATCAACATTTTTCCAAAAATGATGTCATAATGTTGACATTCTTCATCATTTACTGAAGTAATTCAAAGTCTTATAATTTGGCACAGTCTGTGCTAAAAATAAATGAGTTATGTGGCGGTGTGGTAATACCAAAAAACGGTGGTTTACTTTTCAAACCTCAATGTAGCTCTATATTCAAGTAGTGTCAATACCATCACAATAAAAGGGAGGCATTATGGCTGAGGAAAAAGAGGGTTCTGGTGAACAGGGCGGACAAAAGAAGAAGGGATCAAAACTGCTCCTAATCATCATTGCGGTAGTAGTGCTTGCTGCGGCAGGTGGTGGCACTTTTTTCTTTCTCACAAAGAAGTCAGGGGACCAAAAGACTGAAGAGAAAAAGAAGGAAGACAAGCCCATTGAGACCGTAAATTTTGGGCTTGATCCCTTTGTAGTAAATCTCAATGACCCTACGGGCAGTAGGTTTTTGAAGCTGACGATTCAGATAGAGCTTGCCAACGCTAAGCTCCTTGAATTAGCAAAGGCAAAGACACCTCAGATGCGTGATGCGATTATTACGCTGCTCACGAGCAAGTCTTCTGAGACCCTCATAGCCCCTGAGGGCAAGCTCCAGCTCAAGGATGAGATAACTATCAGACTCAATCAGGTGATGGGCGAGGGGAATGTAAAGAATGTCTTTCTCACAGAGTTTGTAATGCAGTAGTGTCGCAGAGGTCTTAATGGACGATATACTGTCGCAAGAGGAAGTTGATGCGTTATTAAGGGGCATATCTGACGGAGAGATAGAGACTGAGAAGATAGAGGAGGTCTCTGGTGTCAAGCTCTACGATTTCACAGGTCAGGAGAAGATCGTCAGGGGCAGGATGCCCTCACTGGACATCGCCAATGAGAGGCTGGCAAGAAACTTCAGGCTCTCCCTCTCAGCAGCAATCAGACGCATGGTAGATGTAACCAATGTGACAGTAAACATAACTAAGTTTTATGACTTTATGCGAGGAGTCCCATTCCCATCAAGCATCAACATTTTTAGGATGGAGCCTCTGAGGGGCTTTGGCCTCTTGGTATTTGATGCGCCGCTAATTTTTAGCCTCATTGAGTTCTTTTTCGGTGGCACTGGCAAGAGCTACTACAAACCTGAGGGGAGGGAGTTTACCCCTATAGAGCAGAAGCTCATACACAAGGTGGTCTTGATGTTCTTTAATGATATGCAAGAGGCATGGAAACCGATCCATCCTATTAACCTTACATATGTGCGTTCGGAGATGAATCCCCAGTTTGTGACCATTGTGACACCAGTGGATGTGGTAATCAAGGTAGAGTTTACCCTTGAGATAGAGGGCAAGCAGTGTAAGGCCCACCTCTGCATACCCTATGGCACAGTAGAGCCAATAAAGGAAAAGCTGTATAGTGCCTTCTCAGCAGACCGTGATGAGATGGATGTCAAGTGGCTTGAGCGTCTAAAGGAGAGGCTGCATAGCCTGCCAGTAGATGTAGTTGTCAAGCTTGGCAAGGCAAAGATAGATGTGGATCGGCTACTTAGCCTTGATAAGTCTGATGTGATAGTCCTTGATAAGGGTGTTGATGACTATCTTGGTGTTTATATTGCAGGGGTTCCAAAGTTTGGTGGCAAATACGGCGTCTATAAAGGCTCTTATGCAGTAAAGATCTTACACGAGATGACATCCTATGAAACGGAAAAACTATGATGGTTATTGTCCCTCACCCTTACGGTAATGTCAAAAGTTATATGGAAAATGCAGATTGTTTTTATGAAAGAAGGGAAACCGATAGGCTTGAGACTTAAAACTTCCTCGTTAATTGAGGCTATAACCATAAAACTTTGTTAGGCAGGAGGTAATATGGCTGAGGAATTAAGGGATCCGGAGGTACAGGAGTTTGAAGACACCGGTGAACACAAGACGACCAGGAGGGATATAAACTTTATCCTGGATATCCCCCTTGAGATGACAGTGGTCATTGGCAAGACCAAGATGCTTATACAAGAGCTCCTACAGTTAGGTCAGGGCTCTGTTATAGCCCTTGACAAGTTGGCTGGTGAGCCAATGGAGGTCTTTGTCAATGACAGGCTTGTTGGCAGGGGTGAGGTGGTGGTGGTAAACGAGAAGTTTGGCATAAGGATCACCGACATAATCAGCCCCGCCGAGAGGGTAAGCCAGCTTAGGTAGCTATAGGCTTAAGGATACATCGTGTTTTATCTAAAAATAGAGCGCCCATTATATGAACATCTATCTTGAGTTTATAAAGATGCTGGTCGCCCTCGGGGTGGTCATTGGGCTACTGTTTTTGCTCATGAGGCTCTTTAAACACAAGATAATGCCAAGGCAGGGACTTATCGCCATGCTGCACTATCAGCCCTTTGGGCCAAAAAAGGGTATTGCAGTGGTGAGGATTGCAGGCGAGTATTTTGCACTCGGTATGGCCGATGGTGCTATATCGGTAATCACCAGGCTTGAGGGGTCAAAGGTGGAGGAGTGTTTAAAGGAACACCAATCAGAGGACACTGGCATAGAGGGCTTTCCCCTAAAAAGGGTCCTACAAGATATGAAGGAGAGATTGCCATGGCGCTAATGAGGTCCATTATCCCAAAAATTGTAGAGACAAATAGGGAAGGCAGGGGCGTCAAAAGGCCTTATTTGCATCCACTCTTCTTTGCAGGTAGCCTTTGTTCTGAGCATGCGTCATTAAATAACCAGGCGATAAACAGGTCTGGGCAGCCTTACAATTGGGTTGGCAACCCTTATAGGGCCCTTGTGCTCCTGCTTACTTGTATATTGTTAATACCCATTAATGCTGAGGCTGCACCTGCAGCAGCACCGACGGGTAATATTTTAGGGCTTACAAGCCCCCTTGAGGTCCTCCTCTTTCTCACCCTCCTGTCGTTTTTACCAGCCCTACTGGTTATGACTACCTGTTTTATCAGGATTGTTGTGGTCTTTTCATTCCTGAGACAGGCCATGGGTACGCCACAGGTGCCGCCAAATACAATAGTGGTGGGGCTTGCCCTTTTTATTACCATCTTTGTTATGTCGCCTGTATTGGACCGCATTTATCAAGAGGCATATGTGCCTTACACTAACAAACAGATCTCTGGAGAGACGGCCTTGCAGAGGATGGCAGACCCCCTAAAGGAGTTTATGCTCAAGCAGACCCGCGAGAAGGACCTTGCCCTCTTTTTGAGGCTCTCAAAGGCAGAGCGGCCTGCAAAGCCAATGGACCTCTCCCTAAAGGTGGTGATACCTGCCTTTGCCATTGGGGAACTCAAGAAGGCCTTTGAGATAAGCTTTTTGCTCTTTCTACCCTTTTTGGTGCTTGACATGGTGGTGGCAAGTGTATTGTTGTCAATGGGCATGATGATGCTGCCACCGGTGATGGTCTCTATGCCCTTTAAGCTCCTGCTATTTGTCCTCGTGGATGGCTGGGGGCTATTGGTAGGCTCATTGGTGGGGAGCTTTAAATGACCGCCGAACTCTTAGAGCAGCTGTCAAGACAGACCTTTGAGACGATACTGCTTGTGGGAGGCCCTGTGCTACTTGTAAGCCTGGTGGTGGGCGTTTCTATTAGCCTTTTTCAGGCCGTTACACAGCTTCAGGAGATGACCATTGCCTTTATCCCGAAGATAATAGCGATCTTTGCCACCGTCTTTTTTGCCTTACCCTGGATGATCAATGTGATGCTGACCTTTACTAAAAACATCATAGAGAACATACCGACCTATGTAAGGTGAACAGTGGAGCTCTATAATCTCATACAACTCTATTCAGACCGTTTTATACCTGTCTTTGTTCGTGTATCATTGATGCTCGCTTTTGTCCCCTTTATTGGTGCAAGAATGACACCGATGGTAGTGAGGCTTGGGCTCGCCCTTGCCATGACCTTATTGGTACTCCCGGTTGCAGAGGTGCGGACCGACAATATGTTGGTGGCTATCTTTGAGGCCTTTTTTGTGGGGCTCTCAATGGGGCTTACGGTCAGGGTAATCCTGACTGCCATTGAGATGGCCTCTCAGTGGATAAACCTGCAATTAGGGCTTGGCATGGCATCGGTCTTTAATCCCCTTGTGGGTGAGACCCTTGGGCCAATTACATTCTTTTATACCCTATTGGGAATGATCATCTTTTTCCTGTTGGACCTGCACCACTCCTTTATAGAAGGCATCATACGGAGTTTTGAGCTCTCACATATAAGATTTAGCAGCATATTTCAAGGCATTGTGGAGCATAGTAAGCTCATGTTCCCCCTTGCCTTTAAGATTGCAGCCCCCATACTGTTGGTGCAGATCATAATAAATATTGCCATGGGCTTTGTCTCAAAGGTTATGCCTCAGGCAAATATCTTCTTTGTAGCGGTGCCACTTAATATATTTTTGGGCATATTCTTCATCATACTTTCAATACCGATAATGGTCGCCGTAGCGGCGCGCCATTTTATAAATGTCAAAGAGGCGATACAGGTAATCGTTAGGTAGGCCATGGCAGAGGAATACGAAGAGAAATCGGAACCGGCGTCGGGGCGAAAGCTTGAAGAGGCCAAAAAGAAGGGGAATATCCCCCGAAGCAGAGACCTCACGGCGGTCATACCTATTTGGCTATTTTTTCTACTCCTTGTTTATGGTGGGGGTATCTTCACCGGTCTTCATGCCTACTTATACCATTCCTTCAGGAGGGTTGGCGGGGGGTTATCCGATGTAGGGCTCATTGAGACAATAAGGGGTGATATTGTCAATGTGGGCTCAATGATGGTGCCCTTTTTCCTATACCTCTTTTTTTTGATGCTGTTAATAAATTTCCTACAGACGGGGTTTTCTTTTAGCCTGGGTAGCCTAGCGCCCAACTTCTCAAAGCTCAATCCATTGCAGGGGTTCAGTAGGCTCTTTAGCCTGAACGCACTCTTTGAATCCCTCAAGGGTGTGTTTAAAGTAATTGTCTTTGCGATTGTCCTATATCTACTCCTCAAAAACGATATGGACAGCCTCCCCCTGTTAGTGGATATGGACATAAACACCATCGTGGATTTTTCCCTCTCAAAGATAAAGAAGCTTGCCCTCATTGCGGCACTGGTCCTCACGATCTTTGCTGCCATTGACTTTGCCTATCAGAAGTGGCACTTTGCAAAGGAGATGAAGATGACAAAGAGCGAGGTCAAAGAGGAACTGAAACAGATGGAGGGAGACCCACAGGTGAAGGCAAGGATAAAGAGCCTCCAGAGGGAAATGGCAAGGAGACGGATGATGCAAGAGGTCCCAAAGGCCGATGTGGTAATTACCAACCCTACCCACATCGCAGTGGCCCTCAGATACGACCCAAAGGAGATGGAGGCCCCAAAGGTCGTTGCAAAGGGAGCCAATCTTATAGCAGAAAGGATAAAGGAGATTGCAATAGCAAACAGGATACCCCTTTATGAAGACAAACCCCTTGCCCGAACACTATTTCAGCTTGAGGTGGGGCAAGAGATACCAGAGACGCTGTATAAGGCGGTGGCAAACATACTGGCTAATATCTATAAACTGAGGAAGGCTGCGTAATGTTTGAGGCGATCCTAAAGAGGAGCGATGTCCTCCTTGCGGTAGGTGTGGTTGTGGTACTTATCTTCATGATCATCCCTATCCCCCCCATAATCCTTGATCTTGCCCTATCCTTTAGCATCACCATATCGGTGATTATACTCCTTATTGCCTCTTACATAGACAAACCACTAAAGTTCTCATCCTTCCCGGCAGTGCTTTTGATTACTACCCTGCTGAGGCTCTCGCTTAACATTGCCTCCACAAGGCTCATACTGCTTAGGGGCGAAGAGGGGCTTGGTGCAGCAGGCAAGGTAATCCAGTCCTTTGGTGAGTTTGTGGTAGGTGGAAACTTTGTAGTGGGCTTTATCATATTTTTGATCTTGGTGATTATCAACTTTGTGGTAATCACAAAGGGCTCGGGCAGGATTGCTGAGGTGGCTGCAAGATTCACCCTTGATGCGATGCCGGGCAAGCAGATGAGCATTGATGCAGATCTCAATGCAGGCCTTATTGACGAAAAAGAGGCACGAAAGAGGAGGGACGACATAAGCAGAGAGGCCGACTTTTACGGTGCCATGGATGGTGCAAGCAAGTTTGTCAGGGGTGATGCGGTGGCAGGCATTATCATTATGGCCATCAACCTTATAGGCGGCTTTCTCATAGGGGTCTTGCAAAAGGGGATGTCTGTGGCCGATGCAGCAGCCATATATAGTATCCTCACCGTCGGTGACGGACTTGTATCACAGATACCAGCCCTCATTGTATCAACCGCAGCAGGTATTATAGTCAGTAGGCACGCTGCAGAGACAGACTTGGGCCTTGAGGTATTTAAACAACTCTTTGTGGACCCAAAGGTGCTTGCCACTGCTGCAGGCATATTGGCCTTTTTTGGCCTTATACCCGGGCTCCCTCACTTACCCTTTCTGATCCTTGCCTCTTTAACAGGCACAGGTGCCTACTTTCTTAACCGATCAATCAAGATGAGAGAGGAAGAGGCCAAGAGGGAAGCACCACCACCAGAACCTGTGCAGCCAGAGGCCCTTGAAGGCCTGCTTACCATTGACCCCATAGCCCTTGAGATAGGTTATGGCCTTATATCCATTGTAGAAGAGGGAGGGGCTTTGCTCTCACGGATAAAGGCCATAAGGCGGCAGATGGTAACCGATATGGGTTTTATAATACCGCCGGTGCACATAAAGGACAACCTCTCACTCAAGACCACTGGATATTCAATACTGATAAAGGGCGTTGAGGTCGCCTCTGGTGAGGTCATGCTCGGCAAATACCTTGCGATCTCCCCTGGTGATGAAAAGACCAAGCTAGATGGCATACCCACTAAGGACCCAGCCTTTGGCCTTCCGGCCCTTTGGATTGACGAAAAGGACATGGAGAGGGCACAGTTAGAAGGCTACACAGTGGTAGATGTCCCTTCAGTAATCACGACCCACCTCTCGGAGATAGTCAAGGCCCATGCCTATGAACTCCTTGGCAAGCAGGATGTGCAGAAACTTCTTGATAATCTCGCCAAGGGCCAGCCAAAGGTGGTGGAGGACCTTATACCATCACAACTTAGCCTGACTGCTGTGCATAAGGTGCTACAGAATCTCCTTAAGGAGAGGGTCTCCATAAGGGACCTACAGACCATCTTAGAGACCCTTGCGGAATATAGCACCCTAACAAAGGACACCGATCTGCTTACCGAATATGTAAGGCAATCCCTTGCCAGGACTATAACCAAACAGGTATTGACTCCAGAGGGCAATGTGGCAGTGATTCTTGTTGACCCGAGGATAGAGAGGATAATTATGGAGTCTATACAGACCACCCCTCAGGGGTCCTATCTCAGCCTTGACCCAGCTATAACAGATCGCATATCTGAGGGTATCAGGAAGGCCGCTGAGGAGGGGCTCATGAAGGGTTATCAGCCCATAGTCCTATGTTCACCAACGATCAGGAGATTCCTAAAACGGATTGCCGAGAGGGTCTCAAGTACCATTATGGTTGTATCTCATAGTGAGATTGCCCAAAATACGAGGATCTATTCCTTTGCAACGGTAGCGATATAAAAAGAGGGCTCAAGTAGGAGGCGCAATGGAGGGCATGCAGATCAAGAAGTTTGTAGGACAGACATTCAAAGAGGCCATAGAGGCCGCCAAGAGGGAGTTTGGCCCTGATGTCATGATTATCCAAACCAGAGAGATCAAAGGGGGCGGTGCCTTTGGCATATTGAATAAAAAACTCATGGAGGTCACGGCTGCTATAGACAGGAGCCTTGCCACCCCTCCTGATAAGCCTGTTCAGACCATCAATGCAGAGGAGGTCCTTAAGGGTCTCAGAGAGCTAAAGGACGAGATTGGCTTTTTAAAGGAGACGCTCAGGCCTGTGGTGCCTACCCTAAAGATAGGTAAGGAGAAAAAGGGGCTTTATAACCTCCTTATCAGGCAGGGGGTGGAGGGCCAGCTTGCACTTATCTTGGTTGAGCGGGCCAATGAGGGTATTGACAGCCTCAAAAAGGTAATTACTCAAGATATGAAGGTCCAGGGGCTGTCTCCTTCAGAGGAAAGGGGGATGATATTTCTGGGTCCACCTGGGGTTGGCAAGACCACTACCCTGTCAAAGATTGCCCATATGATACACTCAAAGAAGAGGCCTGTTGGTATCATTACCTTAGATGACAACAGGATAAGCACTATGGCCCACTTTAAAGAGGTCTCAAGGATGCTCCACTGTCCTGTAAAGAATGTCAAGAAGATGAGCGAGCTCCCAAAACTGTTATATAAAGAGATGCAAAGGGTGTCTCTCTTGATTGATACGCCCGGTTACGATTTTAAGGAGACCTTGCATGGGCTTAGTGAGATATTTCCTTCCGGTTTTCCCCTCAAGAAGTGTCTCGTAATGGATGCCTCTATGAATGAGCAGACAGTTCTTAGATTTTGGCAGGACTGTATGAAGTATGGCATAGACAACATCGGATTTACTAAGCTTGATCTGGCCAGCCATTTTGGGGGCCTGTATAACATGTCCGTAATTACTGGTAGGCCCCTGTCCTTTATGACCACAGGACCAGACATACCAAAGGACATCAGGATACCTACACCAGAGTTTCTTGCCAGTCTTGTGGTAGGAGGTGTCTGATGGCTGCTAAGGGGATGCCAAAGGTAATAGCCGTATCAAGCGGAAAGGGTGGTGTAGGAAAGACTAACTTTGTAGTAAACCTTGCCACATACATTAGTAGTCTAAAAAAGAAGGTCTTGATAATTGATGCAGACCTCGGTCTTGCCAATATTGATGTGCTCTTTGGGATCACCCCAAAGTTTAACCTAAAGCATGTCCTATTAGGAGACAAGAGGCTCAGTGAGATAATAGTAAACGGGCCTAATGGCATAATGATACTGCCTGCCAGTTCTGGGGTCAAAGAGCTGACAAACCTCAACAACTTTCAGAAGATACAGATGCTCTCAGAGATAGAGGGCCTTGACCTCCCGGTGGACCTTATACTAATTGACACTGGGGCAGGCATATCAGATAATGTACTCTTTTTCTGTGGTTCTGCCCAAGAGACTATTGTGATTGTGACCTCTGAGCCCACATCCCTTGCCGATGCCTATGCCCTTATAAAGATACTCTCAAGGGACTTTGGAAAGGACCGATTCAAGGTGCTTGTGAACATGACACGCAGCGAAAAGGAGGCCCTTAGTACCTTCAGGAAACTTGCAATCGTGGCCGACAAATTCTTGAATCTCAACATAGATTACCTCGGCCACCTTCCCTATGAACAACATGTCAAGGATGCCATAATTGCACAGAAGAGCTTCATAACGCTCTATCCAAATAGCCCCTTTGCAAAAAAGCTTTCCATACTTGCTGAGAGGGTGATGGATATAGAACCTCATGACTCGGCAGGCGGTCTGCAACTCTTTTTCAGAAAGGCCCTCCGGGTAGGTTAAGGGGATGGCAAAAAAAAAGGAAATAGACCGAGAACAGATAGTCCAGCAGTTCCTGCCAAGGGTCAAGTATTATGCAAGTAGGTATAGCTTTGGCCTACCGCCCGAGCTCTCCACTGAGGACCTCGTCTCTGCTGGTATTGTTGGCCTCCTTGAGGCAGTAGAGAGGTATGATCCGTCAAAGAATGTCAGTCTTAGCACCTTTGCAGACTTTAGGATAAGGGGTGCCATGATTGACCAGATACGCTCCATGCAATGGACCTCAAAAGACGCCCGTAAGAGGCTTGAGGATGTTAGGAAGACCTATCAGGATATAGAGCGGGAGCACAACAGGGCTGCCACCGATGAGGAGGTGGCAGAGCGGCTAAATATCAGCTATGATGAACTCTACAAAACCCTCTCAATTGCCAACAAGATGAGCCTCTTAAGTATTGAGGAGATGAGCATCATTACCGATGGCAAGCCTATTGATATATTGGAACTCATACCTGACAGACAAGGCAAGGATATAATTGAAGAGCTCAATCTCAAAGAACTCCAACAGGCCTTGGGTAGATTCATAGAAGAGCTACCAGAGAATGAGAGAATGGTTTTGACCCTTTACTATTATGATGAGTTGACACTAAAAGAGATCGGCAAGATAATGAAACTGAGCGAATCCCGCATATGCCAACTGCACGGCAAGGCCATTGTGTTTCTTAGAAACAAGATGGAGGCCTTTTTGGGAGGTAAGGACATTCCCTTTAGGCAGTCGCACTGACATATCACTAAGACCTATTTGAGATTTATAAACCCCATAGTATAAACTCTTCAGGGTTTATGGAACTCCTCATATTTGACCTTGATGGCACATTGGTTGACTCCTCAATTGACCTACAAAGAGCAATTAATTACGCCCTTGAACCACTCCTTGCAGAACCAGTTTCATTAGAGGAGACCAAGAGACTTGTAGGTGAGGGCATTACGAGACTCGTGGAAAAGCTGATAGAAGAGAGGCCGGGTCTCATCACAAGGGAAGAACTCTTAGAGAGGTTCATAAACTATTACAGTGAGCACCTCTTGGATCATACAACCCCCTATCCTCAAGTAGAGACCACACTGGAGAGACTGCAGGGCTATAAAAAGGCAGTAGTATCAAACAAAAATGAATCCATGTCAAGGGCAATAATAAACGGATTTGGCATGGGTAGGTTCTTTGATATGATTGTAGGGGCCGACACTATAGGACACAAAAAACCCTCACCCTTGCCACTGCTTTATGTCATGGATACCTTAAATGTGGACAAAGAAAAAACCCTGCTGGTAGGCGACAGCAATTACGATATTGAGGCAGGCAAGGCAGCGGGTATATATACTGTGGCTGTCACATATGGTTTTCGGCCTGCTGAGAGCCTCAAAGATGCAGACAGTCTCATAGACTCCTTTGAGCAATTGTTAGATGTATTGCCCAGAAAATGGCCTTGATTTCCCCTTGCAGAGTTGCTCTATGAGCTATCTTCATTCCCCTTTGTGCCTACCTGCCGGCATGTGTGTTAACTCCATGTTTGTGGTAAATTAATTGAGTAACCCTGAGATCGTTGTATTGAGACATAAAAAGGACATTAGCAAACAAAATCTGCAGTAATTTCTTGCATCAATATACGCAGTCTATTAACTGCATACCATTAATTATTCTCAATATCCCAAACACTTTTGTATTTGGCACGATGTATGCATTATCAAATATCAAGAGGGACAAATAACAAACCAAGGAGGACGGTAAGATGAAGGTGTTAGTGCCATATGATGGGACATTGAATGCAAAGGATGCCTTAAGGCATGGGCTCAAGAAGGTTCAGGATAGTGGTGGAGAGCTTGTAATACTCAGTATCTTCAATAGAGAGGTATTTGTAGATTACGATGCCATTCCACAGGCAGAGGGTTACGCAAGGGCAGAGTTGGCCAAGTATCTAAAAGAGGCAGAGGGTATAGTAAAGAGTGAGGCTAAGGGGGTAAAGGCATTTATCGTGCAGGCAGAGGGCGATCCAGAGAAGGTTATTGCCAAGACCCTAAAGGACGAAAAGGCGGATGTCTTGCTCTGCCCTACAAGCTTCAGGTCAATAGTAAACAAGTATCTACCAACCCTAAAAGAGAAGGGTATTTACACAGGGCCAGAGTTTGAGCCTGTAACAGTAAGCGTCAAATCTTAGGTATAATTAGGGTCTTTTAAGGGCAAAGGGAAGGGAGATGTCTCATATCTACTCTTCCCTTTAGTTATTAACTCCAAAATGTTACCCTACTTTGTTCACTGTGGTAAAGTTGTGACTATATCAACCATATTTAAGAGAGGTCAATAATGACAACCCACAAAAAGGTCAAGGACATACTCATACCAAAAGAAAGGCTAATTGTAATTCCAGAACGTTTTAAGATAAGGCAGGCCTTAAAGACCTTAAGAGAAGGCAAGACCGATAAGGCCGATATTCAGGTTGTAGGATTTCTCGTTTTAGGTGACAATAATGAGCTGTTGGGTTCTCTGTGCCTAAAGGAATTTATAAAGGGTTTGGCACCACAGTTTCTTCAGCCTGTAAGTTCAGCACAGGTAGTACAAGAGAATGAGGCAAACCTTGCAGAGCTTTGGGATAGTGTCTTAGAGGATCAGTCAAGGCGCTTTAGTGAAGAACCGGTAAGTAAATACTATGCACCAATTAAGACCTCCGTTGAGCCTGAGGATGTGATCACAAAGGCCGCATATCTTATGCTCTTTCATGACTTAACCTTTCTGCCTGTGCTTGAGCAAAAAAGGAGGCTTGTGGGTGTTGTAACCATATTTGATGTCTTTAGAGAATTATCACTGCTTATAATGGAGGACTAATGACAGAGACAAAAACCCCTACCTTTATTGAGATACCAGCAGAGATCATAATCGGCATCCCCAAGACAAAGACAGACTATAAAAGGGTGTTCTTCATAGTGCTTGGCCTTGTACTGTTTTTGGGAGTATATTACTCGCCACCCTGGCCTGATGCTGTTGACCCAATGGGTAAGCACTTCGTCCTAACTAAGGAGGGTAAAGGTGCCATAGCCCTCTTTTTGCTCGCAGGCACATGGTGGGTATTTGAGGTCTTGCCTATTGGTGTAACGAGTATTGCCATTGGTGTGTTTCAAGCACTCTTTGCCATTAGGACTGCAAAAGAGGCCTTCAGGGACTTTATGGACCCCTCGGTGATGTTCATCTTTGGATCAGTAGTAGTAGGTCTCGCATTTACAAAATCTGGACTTACAAAGAGGCTCGCCTACAAGATGCTTGAGGTGGTTGGTGAAAAGACAAGCATGATCCTCCTTGGTAGTTGTGTCGTAACGGCAGCCCTCACGCTTGTGATGGCACATACCGCAGCCGCTGCTACCGTGTTTCCTATCTTACTTGCAATCAACGCCCTATACGGGGAAGGTGACAAACAGACCCGTTTCGGCAAGGCCCTCTTTATAGGCATGGCCTACGCTGCTGGAGCAGGGAGTATTATCACCTTTTTAGGGGCTGCTCGGGGTCCAGCAGCGGCAGGTATGTTTAAGGAGTTCACGGGGAGGGATGTTGGCTTCTTTGAACTCACAAAGTATATGTTCTTTTTGGGCTCTGTAATGGTCGCCATCATATGGGGCTATTTTATGCTATTTTTAAGGCCTGAAAAGAAAGAGATCCCGGGCCTGAGGGAGAAGGTCAAGAAGCTCTATCTTGGATTGGGCCCTATGAGCAGAAACGAGAAGATCGTAATAATCTGTGTGATCGGTGTGGTGGTAGTAATGTCTCTACAGTCATTCGTGCCTGCCTTACATGCAATGGACAGGGCTGCCCTGATGCTCTGCTCAACCCTATTGTTCTTCCTCTTAGGGGTGCTTACGGTAAAGGAACTTGAGGAGATTCCATGGAATATAATATTGCTCTTTAGCGGCGCCATGAGCATAGGCTTTTGTCTGTGGAAGACCGGCGCTGCCCAGTGGTTGGCCATAAATTGGCTTGTGATGTTCCAAGAGTCCCATTGGCTCGTCTTTGTCTTGGGTATCACCCTCTTTGTGCTCATAATGACAAACTTCATAATGAATGTGGCTGCCATTGCTATATCTCTGCCAGTATCGTTAGTGGTTGCAAAGTACCTCGGCGTGGCACCGGATGTAATATTTTACGCCTCTTTGGCTGCAGCAGGTATGCCCTTTTTACTACTTATTGGTGCTGCACCAAATGCCATAGCCTACGAGTCCAAACAGTTCTCTCCAGGGGAGTTTTTTAAACACGGCATCCCTATGAGTGTGATACTAATGATCGCAGTGGCCATAATGGTCCTTACTATTTGGCCAATGCTCGGCATGCCAATACTGACAAATTAGGAGACATCGGTATGGAAAATCCTATAGCCAAATACTTTCCCGTCTTTTACACTGAGCACGATTATCTTGAACGGAGTTATGGGTCATTACAACCCTTTGGTTTTCACACTGACAATGTGATCTCAGCAGTATGTATCTGTAGGGACGAGATATCCCAATCCCTCATGGAGGGAGTAAAGAGGCACTGGGGGGCCCCATTCAACATGGCAGGTCTTGCAGGCGTGTTTATATCTGGCAAGACGGCCCTCAAGGCGGCTATTCATCATGCCCCCATGGACAGTGACCGCCTAAGATATGTATTTTACGCCCTTCCTCATATTGCAATTGGCAAAAACGGTGAACTTGGTAGTTGTACCAGGCGAGGTATTGAGCAGTCCACTGCCTGTGGTGCCCTTGTGGCCTTCCACGCCGAGCTAATGGCTAAAAAGGTAAACCTTCTTGCAAATGATGATGACGAAGAGATGAACTCGCTCCGTAGGAGGCTCATCTCTGCTATACCCTTTGGTGAGACCCCAGACCTACTGAATTTAACAAGGCTGACAAGGGCGGTTATTCAACAAGACATTGAAAGGGTTATCACCAAGACTGTTGACACAGGATCTTCTGACTACGCCCTCTTTACGGGCTTACAGGTCCATGCACCTGATGGACTCAACTACATTGTGCCCGATGTCTCTTATGCAATTGTAGGAAAGGTAAGGCATGACTTAAGGCTATGACGAAGGCACTAATAATATCCAGCGAATCAAAGGAGATATACAATCACCTAAGGTCTCAGGGGATAAAGATAGATGCGGTAAGACAGAGACCAAATGATCGGATCCCTTCTGGTAGCGACCTTGAGAGTTTTGCCCTCGCGATCCTTGACTTAGACGACGAGGGATGGGAAGAGAGGCTCTCTATCCTCCATAAGTTCATCCCAGTAATCACCCTCTCAAAGTCCGATATATCAAAGGCCGTAAGGGCATTAAAGGGCGGGGCCACAGAGTATCTTGAAAGGCCTATTGATGCTATTAAATGGGCAGAGGTCCTCGGTCCTTATTGTATTAGCGGTGATGTGAGACAGGGATTTGAGGACCTGCTCGGTAACAGCCCCCTCATGAGGGAGGTTTACAACATTATAAAGAGGGCGGCCTCAAGCGACAGTAATGTACTGATTACAGGTGAGAGTGGTACCGGCAAAGAGCTTGTTGCAAAGGCAATCCACAGGCTCAGCCATAGGAGGGAAATGCCCTTTGTTACACTGAATTGTTCGGCCATCCCCGACACACTCCTTGAGGCAGAGCTCTTTGGCTTTCAAAAGGGCTCTTTTACTGGTGCATTACACTCTAAGAGGGGTATCTTTGAGGCAGCCAATCACGGGACGCTCTTTCTGGATGAGATCGGCGATGTCTCACCACTATTTCAGAGCAAGGTGCTGAGGGTTTTACAGGAAGGCGAATTTATGAGGATCGGTGACACCCGTCAGATAAAGGTAGATGTGAGACTGATAACGGCCACAAACAGGAATATCGCCGAGCTTATATCTAAGGGGCAATTCAGAGAGGACCTATACTATCGGCTCAATGTGATAAACATACACCTGCCGCCACTCAGAAACAGGGCCGAAGATATCCCTGCCCTGGTAAGACACTTTATAGACAAACACCGACCAAAGCGGAGAGACCTTTTTGTAAAAGGCATCTCTGAAGAGGCCCTTAGTGCACTAACAAGATACCACTTCCCCGGCAATGTTAGGGAGCTTGAAAACATCATTGAGCGTGCCATTGCACTGACAAATAGCCCCGAGATAGTCCCCTCTGACCTGCCCCAATCGGTATTTCAGGTAAGACAAAGGGAATTAAAAAAGACACCAAGACTGAAGGATGCCTTAGTGGATACTGAAAAGAAGGTCATTCTTTCGGCCTTAAATGAGGCAGGTTGGAATACCTCAAGGGCAGCCCTGATACTTGGCGTCTATAGACAGTTTCTGCAGAAAAAGATAAGGGAACTCCAGATAAAAAAGTAGCACAGACCCCACGGCCCTTGCCTACCTAGGAATTATGCAAAGATTGAGATCATATCCTTTTGAGAAATTGAAGAGATCTGGTTGTATGCCCTGATGGCAGGGTGGTTATGCCTTCGGTTTTTAGTTACCCAACTGTCTGACTGATTGACTGGATTGGTTTCGTTAGATGCATCATTTTTTCTATCTTTGACCACAATATCCACTGTCCTATCCTTTTCTGATTCATTATTGGCTGTGAGTGGATTATTTGTCGGGCCACTTTCTTTATTATTATCTTGCTTTGCCTTTTCGGCCCTTGCCCTCTGCTGTATCTGAGAGGCCTGTGCTGCTACTGCCCTGTCTTGTGGTGAGGGGTCTGCTGGGGCAAGGGCTGCCCTGCGGACGATCTCCATATTGCGTATAGTCTCGTCAGGGGTCTTGCCCTTAACAATCTGGATGGCCACCTCGCCACCTGTGATGTATCTCTTCCCATCAGGACCTGTGGTGTAGGTGTAACTGACTGCACCAGTGAACTGCCCCCCTGCCGATTTGTGTGCCTGCTCATGGGCCTTTACCTTCTCCTCTATGGCACGAAGCCTCTGGACTTCCTGCTGTATCTTCTGTTGCCTTGCCCGCTCGGCCTGAGACCTATCAGAGGCCCTTTGTGATGCCTCCAGTCCCTCCTTTGAGATTCTGACGCTGTCCCGTTGATCATGTGCAGATATATCATCGGATGGGGCCTCACCATCAGATTTAGAAAAGGCCTTCTTATCAAACGCCCTGTGTTGGCCGTATTGATTGTATATTGCCCCCTCTTGGTATAGTGTTATGTCAACATTCATGGTCTTACACCTCTATATGCAATCCTATCACAAGTCTTGAAGCCATGCAATGGTGTTCAAAAAACCCCCACCAAAGGCCTTTTAACAAGTCCTACCCCATGCATCTTTATATATCGTCTGAAGATGTGGGGCTTTTAAGCGGTATTCATGGCACATCTCCGTCCAAGACGGCCCTAATGGTCTTAATCAGGAGTTCAGGGGTTATTGGTTTCTGAAGGAATTTGGCTGAGATCTCAAGCATCCCGCTGCGGGTAAATATCTCTTCCGCATAGCCACTCATAAAGATTACCCTTATGTTAGGTGCAATCTCACTTATCTTATCAAAGGCCTCTTTGCCGTTTTTCTTAGGCATAATACCGTCCAGTATAACGAGCTTGATCTCATCCTTGTTTTCTATGAATTTGTTTATTGCATCCTCACCATCAATGGCCTCAATAACTTTGTAACCATACTGGGTAAGGGTTGTGTTAAATAGATGTCTCAGGGATTGGTCGTCTTCGGCCACAAGGATCGTCTCATTACCGCCCTTTAATTCAAGGACCTCTTTGTGCCCCTTTGAGTAGATCTCTGCGTCTTCTGCAAGGGGTAGGTATATCTTAAAGACCGTTCCCTTACCCTTCTCGCTGTAGACATTTATACAGCCCTTATGCTGAGAAACTATGCCATAGACCACAGATAGACCTAGCCCTGTGCCCTTGCCGACCTCCTTTGTGCTGTAAAAGGGTTCAAAGATGTGTGAAATGGTCTCTGCATCCATTCCGCACCCTGTGTCAGTAAAGGTAATCAAGGCATATTGTCCCTTGATTGAAAGCCCGTGCATCTTAGCAAATTCATCATCAACCACAAAAAAGGTGCTCGCAATCTCAAACCTGCCTCCAGAGGGCATCGCATCCCTTGCATTGGTGGTTAGATTTATAACAATCTGGTCAATCTGGTTTGGATCAGCAAGGACGACCATCTTTTTGTCTGAGAGTTTGAATTGGATCTCTATGTCCTCTCTTAGTAATCTCCGCATGAGTTTTTCAAGATTCCTGAGTGTCTCGTTTAGGTCCACAGGCCTTATGTCTAAGGTCTGTTTGCGGCTAAAAGCAAGTATCTGTTGGGTAACTGAAGCCCCTCTCTTACCCGCAGAAAGGATCTGTTCGGCGTATTCCTGTTGCGGATCGTCTTTTGAAACTTTTAGTTTTATAAGTTGAGCAAAACCTATTATTGCAGTTAGTAGATTATTGAAGTCATGGGCGATGCCACCTGCGAGATGTCCCAAGGACTCCATCCGTTGGGCATGAGCCAGTCGCTCCTGTAATTTGTTGCGTTCCCTTTCTGCCTGTTTTTTCTCTGTTATATCATGGATAATTGAGTGCAGAAGCCTTCTCCCCTTAAGGAGTATAGGACTACTGAAGACCGCCACTTCTCTTACCGTGCCATCAGCCCGCCTGTGACAAAATTCAAAATAGACCTTACCTTCCCCCACTACCCTTTGCATCTTATCTTTAATCTTTTCTGGCGGTAGGGTGTTTATGTCCGAGATCTTCATGTTTTTGATCTGTTCGTGCCCCCAGCCATAGAATTGACAGTGTAAGGGTGAGTCCTTGACTATGTCGTGTTTTATGTTACAATATCGTCATGCAACTACCTAAGACAAAAGATATGACACAAGAAATGGAAGGGATTAAGGTCTTGACCTTTGCAGATATCCTCCGTGCACTACGAGAGCATCCAGACTGGCTGGGGGAGCTGAGGAAGTTGATACTCACCGAAGAGTTACTTGAGCTCCCAAGAAAGTTTGAAGAGCTACTAAAGAGGGTTGATAGGATTGAAAAGAGGGTAGAAAAGATTGAAGAAGATGTAGCAGTTCTAAAGCAGGATGTAGCGGTGCTTAAGCAGGATGTAGCGGTGCTTAAGCAGGATGTAGCGGTGCTTAAGCAAGATGTGGCAGTGCTTAAGCAAGATGTGGCAGTGCTTAAGCAGGATATGTCTTACTGGAAGGGAGAGTTTGGTAGATTAAAGGGTAGGGACTTAGAGAGGACCATAAGGGAGAGGTATTATGCATATTTTGGGAAAGTTTTAAAGGGTGCGAAGGTCATAAGCATGGAAGGTCTTATACCCACCATTGAGACCTATGAAGACAAGGGAGAGATAACAGAGGAACAAAAAGATGGTGTGCTCAATCTTGACCTTATTGTAAGCGGACATAGTAAGTCCCTCAAGAAGGATGTCATCTTAGCGGTAGAGGTCTCTTATAGCCTTTATGAAGAGGACATTGAAAGGGCCTGTGAGAGGGCAGATGTACTTTCAAGGGTGCTCCAGAGGGAGGTCATTCCAACGGTCGTTGCCTGTCAGATAAAAGAAGGGACCGAAAGACTTGCCGATGAAAGAGGTGTCTTGCTCATAAAGGTTGATTACTGACCTATTAACTGAGTATCCATTTTGGCTAGAAGGCCTCTTAGTCATGTAATACATTACAGCCACATCAACTATCCAGCCCACTATCCACATCAGCGCTATTTTATTGAAGGCTTAATGCCGATACTATAGACCCTATTGGGCATAAAAAAGACAACAGAGGCGACCCTGTCAGATATCTCTTAGATTCCCCTAACCAAACATGTCATTTGGCTATAATAGACTATGCCACCTCCAGTAACGGTGCAGGTGAACCCCTTTAGTAAGATACTCATTGTAAAGCCAAGTTCTTTGGGAGATGTGGTGCATAGCCTGCCTGTACTGGATGCAATAAAAGGCACCTATCCTGATTCAGTGGTCCATTGGGTCATTGCAAAGGGTTTTGAGGGCCTGCTTGAGGGTCACCCAATGATCAACAGGCTCATAGTAATAAGCAAAGACCAATGGAAGCGGCCTTTAAGGTTCTGGCACACAGGAAGGGAATTCCAAATGCTTTTTAAGACCCTCAGGGCTGAGGGTTATGACCTTGTCATAGACCTACAGGGCCTCTTTAGGAGTGCGGTGATAACTCTTGCAGCCGGCTCGCCTTTGAGGATTGGCTTTAGCGATGCTCGGGAGTGCAGCCCTATCTTTTATACCCACACCACTGAGGGGGGTGGGGATATACATGCCGTTGACAGGTATCTGAAGATTGCAGGTCTTTTGGGTTGTAAAACCGAGCAAGTCCGTTTCCCATTGCCCAATTTCAGGCCCTCTGAAGAGATACACCAACTGGTCAATTCATTAAATAGATACATCACCCTGATACCTGGTGCCCGTTGGCAGACAAAGCGATGGCCACCTAAATACTTTGCTGAACTACTTGAACTCCTTGTTCAACATGCGGTGATACTTGGGACTGTAGAGGATTCAGAGGCGGGCGCATTTATTAAGGACCGTTGTGGCAAAAGGGTTATTGACCTCACAGGCAGGACGACCCTTAAAGATGCAGTCTATATCCTTAAAAACTCCCTTGCTGTGATAACAAACGACACAGGGCCAATGCACATCGCCGCTGCCCTAAATAGGCCGATTATTGCCCTCTTCGGACCAACCAGTCCCTTACGCACAGGACCCTATGGCAGCAACAATACAGTAATCGTTTCTTCTAAAGTTGATTGTGCCCCTTGTTACAAAAAATCTTGCCAAAATATGGCCTGTATGAATACTATATCCGTCCACGAAGTTTATAGCCACTGTAAAAATGTGCTGGGTTTATGAAAACAGGCCCGAAGCGTGGAATTGAGGAGGGTTTTTAAGATTCTCCATAGTATCCTGCGGCTCTGATACTGTGGCGTTTTGACAATACCTTATCAACAGGGAGGTCTGATGAAATACCAAGTAGGTCAACAGGGGAGGGTCATAGTGGTGCGTTTTGAAGATGGAGAGGCCATTCTTGAGGGACTACAGGAGATCGCCAAAAAGGAGGAGATAAGGGCAGCGGTGCTATTTGTATTAGGAGGCATTAAAAAGGGACGCTTTGTGGTTGGACCACAAAGGGATGACGAGATGCCACCAAAGCCACTGTGGCGTGAGATTGATGAGAGCAATGAGGTCGTTGCCACAGGGACTATATTTTGGCAAGGCGAAGAACCAAAGGTACACATGCACTGCGCCTTTGGCAAAAGGGATGCCGTAAAGATGGGCTGCCTTAGGGCAGATACAGAGACCTTTTTGGTGCTGGAGGTGGTAATAATGGAGATAAAGGGCATTAATGCAGTAAGGGAGTTAGACCCTGCTTCGGGTCTAGCTTTACTTAAACTATAAAAAGGGGGAAAAGATGATCTCAGAAAGGGCAAAGAAGGTAAAGCCCTCGGCAACACTTGCAGTGGACTCAAAGGCTAAAGCTATGAAGGCACAAGGCGTAGATATAATAAACTTCGGCGTTGGTGAGCCCGACTTTGACACGCCAGATCACATAAAAGAGGCAGCCATTAAGGCCATCAGGGATGGTTTTACAAAATACACCCCTGTGGGGGGTACTGATGAGCTCAAAGAGTCAATCATAAATAAATTCGCCAAAGAAAATGGCCTAAACTACAGGCCTGAAAATATCATCGTCTCCTGTGGGGCTAAACACAGCCTTTATAATATTTCGCAGGCACTCTTGAGCCCTGGTGATGAGGTAATTATACCAGCACCCTATTGGGTCTCGTATCCCGACCAGACACTCCTTAACGATGCTACACCCATAATAGTCCAGACCTTGCAAGAGGACAACTTTACCCTAAGACCTGAGCAGCTTGAGGCAGCAATTACAAAAAATACTAAGGCACTTATACTTAACTACCCATCCAATCCAACAGGCTTTACATACACGAGGGACGCATTAGAAAGGATCTCTGAATTGGCCATTAAACACAATTTTTACATAATCTCTGACGAGGTCTATGAGAAGTTCCTCTATGACGGTGCCGAACATGTGAGCATCGCCTCGCTAAGTAATGAAATCAAAGAGCGGACCATTGTGGTAAATGCCCTCTCTAAGTCACATGCCATGACGGGCTGGAGGATCGGCTATGCTGCTGGACCTGCTGACATAGTAAAGGCAATGACCAGTATCCAGAGCCAGTCCACCTCTAACCCCACTTCAATCGCACAGAAGGCTGCAGTAGCTGCCCTAACGGGTTCACAGGATTTTACAGCTGCAATGGTCAAAGAGTTTGATCGCAGACGAAGGCTTCTTGTTAATGGACTTAACAGTATAGAGGGTATAGAGTGCCTGATGCCAACTGGTGCCTTTTATGCCTTCCCAAAGGTCTCGTCATTATACGGCAAGAGAAAGGGCGAAAGGATGATCAAAAACTCCTTTGACCTTGCCATGTATATGCTTGAGGAGGCCAATGTTGCCCTGGTGCACGGTGAGGCCTTTGGCAATGACGCTCATGTAAGGGTATCTTATGCCATATCCGTAGAAGGCATAGAGAAGGCCCTCCAGAGGATAAAAAGGGCCATATCGGAGTTAGGGTAGTTGTCACAGCCTTTTAAGAGTGGTTTTGTGGCCATAGTGGGCAAACCGAATGTGGGAAAATCTACCCTTATGAACGCCATAGTTGGGGAAAAGGTCGCTATAGTCTCACCAAAGCCACAGACCACAAGGAAGCGGATAAGGGGTATAAAGAGCCTGCCTAATGCACAAATTGTGTTCGTAGATACCCCTGGCCTACACAAGCCTTTACACAAACTTGGAGAGCGGATGCAGGCAGAGGCCCTTGAGGCCCTAAGGGGTGTAGATGTGGTACTAATGGTCGTGGATATAAAACCCCCTTCAGTAGCTGA
>Ga0308419_1000352_pt1 | contig 34438 bp, 28 predicted proteins | sample HotsprSampleMS50_FD_203674 | JGI IMG/M metagenome (GOLD analysis project Ga0308419, IMG submission 203674) | Hot spring phototrophic mat microbial communities from Mushroom Spring, Yellowstone National Park, Wyoming, United States - 20090730_MS50 ... | reverse complement strand
TCTACTCCGCAATAGTATTTGCTGTTAATTTTTACTAGTTCCATTTTGGTTCTCCTTTTTTTATTAGATTATTTTTCTGTCAACATTAATCTAACAAAGGAGAACCTTTTAGTAAATATCACTGATTACACAGATTAGGCTGATTAGCGCAGATAAAATCAGTGAAAATCTGTCTTATCAGTGTTATCTGCATCTTTGCCTGAAATATTATTTAACCACTGAGGCACAGAGAACACAGAGAATCTAATCAGTGTAAATCTGTGTTATCAGCGTCATCAGCGAATTATTTTTTACTTTTCTTTTAGTTGAAAATAATTCTCAAGCTTTTGAACGAACTCATCAATTATAACAGGTTTATTAATTACTTCGTCGGCATATATCCATTCTTTTTCCTCATTAGTCGAGGCGTCGAATTTAAATCCTGTATCATAAGTAGCAGAAGTAAGAATGAAAACAGGAATATTCTTCCCGTGTTCATCTTTTTTAATACGATGACAGAGAACAAATCCGGAATCATATTCTTCCATAATTAAATCAATAATGCAAGCATCGGGTTTTGTTTTTTTGAAAACTTCCCATCCTTCTTTAGCACTATTTGCTGTTATTACCTCATAATTCTGAGATTCAATTAAAATTTTATTTTGTTCTAATAAATCTAAATCGTCATCTACTAAAAGAATTCTCTTTTTATTCATATTGATTGTCTTCCTTTATTTATTTGTCTATGATTCTAATTTTAGTTTCGGTATTGTAATTATAAATTTTGTTCCTTTACCTTCTTCAGAAGTAAATCTGATATTTCCTTTATGCATTTTAATAATTCCGTAGGAAATAGCTAAGCCAAGTCCCGTTCCCTTTCCAATACTTTTTGTTGTAAAGAAAGGAGTGAAAATTTTGTTTTGATTTTCTTTTGGTATTCCTTTTCCGCTATCATTAAACTCAATAACAGCTTCACTATCGTTACAGCTCAAATTAATAGTTAAGACTTTTTTATCAGAATCCATCATTGCATCGCAGGCATTTTTTATAATATTGATAAACACTTGCTTAATCTGATCTTCATCAGCAGTTAAAACGCATTCTCCGTTTTTATGATTGAGAATAAAATCTATTTCTTTATAGTTTGGATTAACTGTAAAAGGTTTAAGAATATCTGTTAAGACTTTTTTCAAATCAATTTCTTTGAGATTAAGTTTTCCCTGACGTGCAAAGTTTAAAAGATTCGAAACAATATTTTTACATCTGTTTGCTTCTTCAATTATAAGTTCGAAATCTGATTTATAGCGGTCGTCATTATAATATTTTTCAAGTTCCTTTTTCAGCATTGAGGTATAAAGCAGAATAGTTCCAAGAGGATTATTTATTTCGTGTGCTACACCAGCAGCAAGCTGCCCAATTGATGCAAGTTTTTCTGCAATCCTTAATTGTTCCTGAGTGTTGCTCAAATTTTCATAAGCATTTCTTAATTCATCTATAAGATAAGGCAAACACATTTCTTTTTCAGCAAGACCTTTTGCAATTGCAATTGCATATTCACGACAGGTTTCATAACCACAAGCGCCGCAATTCAGTTCATCTTTAGGAGAGAATTTCTTTGTTTGTGCAAGTATCTCTCTGATTTTTTCTTCAGTCGGCATTGGTCTGCGCTGATTATCAACCTTAAAGTTTCTCAACAAATTAAGTTTGCGTGCATTGTAAAGATTACTTTTCCAGACACGCTTATCAACATTATTTATTTTCTCGTGAATGAAGTCTATAACTTTTTCGCGGCGGGAATAGTAATTTAATGTTGTGTCAATTGCTGGTCCGCTGATACATCCTTCACAGAAAAGAATATCAGTAAATTTTGCATTGATATTATTGTGTGCGATCTCTTCAATAATCTCTAATACTTTTTTCTTGCCTTCAACTACAATTATATCTTTTTCAAGTATATCATCGTTTATGTCTGTAGTTTTAAGTAAACCGCCAGCTAAAGAATAAGCTTTGCCCATCATTGCGTGCGGCGGATCAAACTCGCTTTCAACAAGAGAATTAATATCAATATTATTTTCTATGAACATTTCTTTCAGCTCGTGAAATGTCAGCACCGCATCAATTACGCCTGCAACATCTTCATCCATTGCTTCGTGTTTTTTTGCAACACAAGGACCAATAAAAACTATTTTTATATCATCGCTTAATTCCTGCTTTAAATATCTTCCCAGAGCAATCATTGGTGAAACAACTTTAGCAAGATTCGGAACAAGTTCGACATAATACTTTTGAATAAAACTAACTACAGCAGGGCAGGCAGAACTAATAATTGTTTTCTCAGGTTCTGATTTAAGAATATCCATATAATTATTTGCAATCAAGTCAGCTCCGAAAGCTGTTTCAACTACTTGTTTAAATCCAAGTTGCCTTAATGCTGAAGGAACTTTTCTATAATTATCAGGAAATGAAGCAGCAAATGAAGGAGCAATTATTGCTATTGCATTTCCGGTATTCAGAAGTGAATAAGTTAAATCAATTTCAGAGAGGATTTGTTTTGCATCCTGTGAACAAACTTTAACGCAATGACCACAAGCAATGCAGCGTTCTTCAATTACCTGTGCCTGAGCATCAACAACACGAATGGCTGCAGCAGGGCATTCTCTTATACAAGAGTAACATCTTTTACACCTGTCACTAATTGTGCTGACTATTGCGTGATTCATCTTTTTCTCTGTGTGCTTTGTGACTCTGTGGTTTATTTTTTTCTCATCACAAAGCCATTAAGCTTCACTTAGTTATTTAAAATCTTCTTCTTATCAAAATACTCCGTATGAAGAATCTCGTGTGCTTTATGAGAATTTGGTTCGCCAAAAAATTCTCTATAAAGTGTTTTTACTGATTCATTCTCGTGAGATCTTCTGTGCTTTGCATTTTCATCAATCTGATAAAGAACTTTAACGCGCTTCATAACTTTTTCCGGCTTCTGATGAATTGGTTGTCCGCCGCCGTTAATGCAACCACCAGGACAAGCCATAACTTCGATGAAATGATGTTTAGATTTTCCAGATTTAACTTGCTCAACTATTTGTTTAACATTACCAATGCCATTTACAACTGCAATGTTTATATCCATTCCATTAATATTTACAGTAGCTTCTTTAACACCATCCATTCCGCGAATTTGTTCAAACTCAAGTTTATCAAGTTCTTTGCCTGTAAGTTTCCAATAAGCAGTTCTCAATGCTGCTTCCATAACTCCACCGCTTGTTCCGAAAATTGCAGCAGCACCGGTTGATTCGCCTAAAGGATTATCAAATTCACTTTCAGGTAAATCATTGAAATCAATACCTGCAATTTTAAAGAAACGAACCAATTCTCTTGTTGTTAATACTGCATCAACATCAGGAAGAACTTCTTCTTTTAATTCTGGTCTAGCTGATTCATATTTTTTTACTGTGCAAGGCATAATAGAAACGACATAAATATCTTTTGGATCAATGCCCATCTTTTTTGCATAGTAAGTTTTCAGAACAGCGCCTTCCATTTCGTGAGGTGATTTACAGGTTGAAATATGATCAAGAATTTCCGGAGAATTCATCTCAGCATATTTAACCCAACCCGGACAGCAGCTTGTAAACATTGGCAATGCACCGCCATTCTGAATTCTATGAATTAATTCAGAAGCTTCTTCCATAATTGTCAAATCAGCAGCAAAGTTAGTATCAAAAACTTTTTTGAAACCAAGCCGCCGAAGTCCGGTTACCAGCAATCCCGTTACATCAGTTCCGAGCGGCATATTATATTCTTCACCAATTGAAGCACGAACTGCCGGTGCAACCTGAACTATGCAATATTTTTTTCTATCATACAAAGCAGAGGCTACTTCTTTCACAGAACTTTTTTCACGAAGAGCAGCAGTTGGACAAACAAGAATACATTGTCCGCAAAGAATACAATCACTAACATTCAATCCTTTGTTGTAAGGAGTAGTAACAATTGAAGCAAAACCGCGTTTGGTAAAATCAATTGCGCCAATCTTCTGAACTTCGTGGCAGGCACGAACACATCTTCCGCAAAGAATACATTTTGCAGGATCGCGTTCCATTGAAGCACTTGAGATATCTATTGCGTGTGATTTTGTTTCTCCGACATAACGATGTTCTCTTACGCCATATCTTTCAGACAAATCCTGAAGTTCGCAGTTTTTGTTTCTGACACAAATCAAACAATCCTGCGGATGATTTTCAACAAGTAATTCAACAATAGTTTTTCTTGCTCTTCTTACTCTTGGCGAATCAGTTTCTACAACCATTCCATCGGAAACAGGATAAGCACAAGCAGGTGTTAAACCTCTGAATCCTTCAACTTCCACTGAACAAATTCTGCAAGCTCCTGATGGAAAAAGATTTTTCATATGACATAAAGTTGGTATTGATATTCCAACAGATTTTGCAGCATCAAGAATCGTCATTCCTTCTTCTGCATTTACTTTAATTCCGTTTATTGTTAACTGAACCATTTTTTACTCCAAAATTTCTTTTTTAATTTTTTATCACCCTTATATTGTTAAGGGTGAAAGTTAAAGTCAGACTTCGATAAACTCAGTCTGACAATTTATTGAGTTTATTGTTATACTATTTGTCATCCTGAGTTTAACGAAGGATAACTCTTAAAAACTCAATTGCATATAATGAATCAATAATTAAAAGAACTATATCTTATACTAATACTTAAACTTTAACTTATACTTAAACTTTAACTTTAACTTCAATTAACATCAATCGCATCAAACCTACAAGTTTCAACACACATTCCACACTTAACACATTTTTCATCAAGGATATAATGTGCCTGACCTTTTTCACCAACTATTGCTTCAACTGCACATTTTCGTAAGCATAACCCACAGCCGGTACATTTTTCATTATCAATTGTAAATGTTAAAAGCTCTTTGCAAACACCGGCAGAACATTTTCTATCGTATAAATGCTCTTCATATTCTTCTCTGAAATATCTCAATCCAGAAAGAACCGGATTAGGAGCTGATTGTCCCAATCCACACAGTGAAGTATCTTTAATTACATCAGCTAATCTCTGAAGATGAATCATACCTTTGAATCTGAGCAGTTGTTCATTCTTATCTTTTCCTGTTGAGTATCGCTGAGGAATTCTTTCAATTATTTCGAGCATTCTTTTTGTACCTTCACGACATGGAACACATTTACCGCAGCTTTCCTGCTGAATAAATGTTAAGAAATATTTTGCAACATCAACCATACAAGTATCTTCATCCATTACGACAAAACCACCTGAGCCCATCATTGCACCTATTTCTTTTAATGATTCATAATCAACCGGAGTATCAATAAGATGTTCAGGAATACAACCACCTGAAGGACCGCCAATCTGAACTGCTTTGAATTCTTTTCCGTCCGGAATTCCGCCGCCAATTTTGAAAACTACATCGGCAAGCGTTGTTCCCATCGGAACTTCAACAAGTCCTGTGTTTTTTACATTACCGCTGAGTGCGAAAACTTTTGTTCCTTTTGATTTCTCGGTACCAATTTTTGCAAATTCTTGACCGCCCATTAAAATGATTGGTGGTACATTAGCAAAAGTTTCAACATTATTTATAACGGTGGGTTTGCCCCAAAGCCCAGCTTCAACCGGATAAGGCGGACGAGGTCTTGGCATACCGCGTTTACCTTCAATCGAAGCTATCAAAGCTGTTTCCTCGCCGCAGACAAATGCGCCGGCACCTTTTTTAATTTTTATATGAAGTGAAAATCCTGTGTTGAGAATATTATCTCCAAGAATACCGTATCGTTCACAAAGTTTAATTGCATTTTGTAATTTTTCTATTGCTAATGGATATTCGGCACGACAATAAATATATGCTTGCGAAGCGCCAATTGCATAAGCTGCTATCATCATTCCTTCAATAACTCTGAAAGGATCGCTTTCAAGTAAAGAACGATCCATAAATGCACCTGGATCTCCTTCATCAGCATTACAGATTAAATATTTCTGTTCTGATTTTTGTTTGAATGCGAGTTCCCATTTTTTCCCTGTAGGAAAACCACCGCCGCCTCTTCCACGCAAACCGCTGATTGAAATTTCTTTGATAACTTCTTCAGGTTTCATCAATCTTACTACTTTATCAAAAGCTTTAAATCCGCCATACGCCAAATATGTATCAATCGAGTCAGGATTTATTATTCCGCAATGTGACAACACAATCTTTCTCTGAAATTCAAAGAAAGGTATTTCATTTATGTTTCTTGCATCGTTATTGGTTTTTCCGTGAGTACCTAAGAGTTTCTCTTTAAATATTTTTTTCTCAACTAAAACGGTATGCAAAAACTTTGAGACAATCTTAGGATTAATTTCACAGTACGAAACTCTGTCTTCACCTGGAAGTTTAACATCAACAATTGGTTCAACTGCGCAATAACCAATACATCCGGTTGCTTCAACAATAGCTTCAATGTTATGTTTTTTTAATTCTTCGAGAATTAAATCTTTAACTTTTCCTGCTCCTGATGCTAATCCGCAAGTTCCCATTCCAATTATTATTATTGGAAGTTCGTGCTCTTCATATTTCAATCTTTTTCTCAAAGAAGAAATTTCTTTGCGACATTTTTCATCGTTATGGCAAAGCGGACCTTCAGTACAGCATTGAATAAAATGCTCGCAAGGATTTTGTGGTGTGTGCCAGCATTTCTCACAGCAGAGTTGATCAAAGTTTTTCATTCTGTTACCTCCGCTTTTTTAGTTGTCTGATATTTCTTTAAGATTTTTGGAATATCTTTAACCGTTATTCTGCCATGATAATCATCATTAACAAGAATTACCGGAGCAATTGAACAAGCACCAATGCAGTTTACACCTTCAATTGTAAATTGTTTATCACGGGTTGTTTCACCTGCTTTTATTCCAAGTTCGCTTTCTAAAGCGTATAGGATATTTGCGGAGTTCTTAACATGACAAGCGGTTCCTCTGCAAACACGAATAATGTTTTTACCGAGCGGAGTTAATCTGAACTGATTGTAGAATGTAGCAACTCCATAAACCCGGCTTAAAGGAACTCCGACAAAATCTGAAATATCTCTTAAAGCATTTTCAGGTAAATAACCATAAATATTCTGAACATCCTGAAGAAGTGGAATGAGACTACTTCTGTCATTTGGTTGATAATTTTCAAATATTTTATTGTGCATTTTTTCCTCTTAGAACTTTATTAAGTGTTACTTATTTGTTACATATAAAGTGCCATAAAAAGTTTTCAAAGAAATTCAAATTCAAGCAGAAATCATAACAATATTTAATAAATAAAAATTATTTTCTTGATTTTGGGAAGATTTTGGGCAGATTTTTTTAATTCAACGATGCTAAAAGTACCTTTTATGATTGATATTTAACTTCAAGAAAAATCTTAAAAATTTTATAAAATAGGTTTCTGCTAATTTTTTTGAGGATTATTTAAGAAAAAAATGCAGGATTTTAAGAGTTTGCAATAAGATTAATTTATCGAATCAATGACAATTATGTTATAATTAATTCATTAAAAATTCCCAGTTTATTAAAATCATTGCGACTATTTAGCTTCAAATAACCTGTTGACAAATTAAACTTGATCTTTTTATCAAACAATCTTATAAATTTTTTAGATTTGACTTTAAATGATTTATTGTTACTAAGATTTTTCTTAAAACAACTCTAAATTCCAATAGTATTTATGATAAAAACTTTATTTTTCTAAAACCTTAATAAAAATACCAACAAAGAAAATAATTACTCTAATTAACTTATTCTTCAAATAACAATCACTCTTGAGTTAATAGTAAAAAACTTGCACTTTTCAGAAATAAATAAATTTATGTTGTTAAAACCAACCCCTGCTTTTTATTTTTTAGTTCACTGATGTGACTGCAATAGATGACCATTAAATGTGTTTTATTCTATATCAATTAAATTTATTCAACTGTTATTATAAATACACTGACATTAAGATCTTTAGCCACTTTTGATTAGAACCTGTCAATAATAAGATAGTATTACTTTTCATAATGGATTCAATTAAAAATGAATTAATGATTTTTTAATTTGAACTAAAATAAGGATTTATTGAACAGGTTTAATTTTATTTTGTACAAACCTGAATAACTTAATTTTCAAAAGGTATTGAGTAAACAAAAATATTTAATTCAATATACGTTTTAATATTTCATCTTTATCTAACTTTTTAGTACAGAAAAACCAATCTTTGAAATCTAAATCTTCTTCTTTCCCTTCAACTCTACTTTTAGCTGAATTACAAGAATTAGCTGACGGAACTAAGACATCATCACCAATTTGCCAGTCAGAGGGCGTAGCAACACCAAATTAATCTGCTGTTTTAAGAGCAATTAAAACCCGATATAATTCGTCAAAATCTCTTCCTAAACTCAATGGATAATAAATATTAGCTCTTATAATTCCCTAAGGATCGATAAAGAAAACCGCTCTAACAGTTTTTTTACTACTCTCACCCGTTTGAATCATCCCATAGATTTTAGAAATTTCCATAGTAATATCTTCTATTACAGGAAATTTAACCTCAATGTTCTTCATTCCTTTGAATTCGATTTTTTCATTAATGGTTCTTAACCTTGCAATATGTCTATACAGCCCATCAACTGATAATCCTGATAATTTACAATTGGCTTTATTAAACTTCTCTTCCAATACTGCAAAAGTCATGAACTCATTATTACAAACAGATGTAAAATCTGCAGGATGGCTAAATAAAATAACCCAACTACCAGCGTACTATTCTGGGAAGTTAATCTCTTCTTTAGTTGTAACAGCTTTGAAAGCTGGAGCTTTATCACCTATAAGAGGCATTGAATATAATGTTTGTTGTTCAATATTGTTTTTTCTTTTAATTGTTGATTAACATATTTTTAAATGTATAATGCTCTTCCAAATTCGCGTCTATAATTCAAAGTAATTTCATTATCTTCACCTAAATACTTAAAAATTGCAATACAAGCTTTTCTTGCACCTTCATCATCATATTGTTTGTATTCACGAATAACTTCAATAAATTTTTCCAGTGATTGAGAAAAATTTTTCTTAATCAGTTGCTTAATTGCTTCAATATAAATCGATTTTACTTGATGTTCTGGCAGTTTTTCTGGTGTTTGTAATTTTTCAAACAACTCCGCGAAAAATGAAATTGAATTTGCTAAATCTACTAACTCATCATAAGTATTCGAACTTTCTATCAATCTTAAAGCTTCTTTTGGATTTTCAAAAATCAAAATCTTCGATAGAAGGATTTTCGCTTCTGAATTTGTAATATCACCTTTGTGAACTTCTTCAAGAATAACTTTTGCATCCGATTCTTTGCCATTGCTTAACAAAAGTTTAGCTTTTTCAATCATATCAGAATATTTGCTTGGGATGGATTTTCTGAGCCAATCTTCTAGCATCTTCTCTGGCAATGCACCAACAAATTCATTTATAACTTTTCCTTTGTGAAAAAGCTTGACATTTGGAATACTTATAACTCCATATTTAGCGGCTATTTCAGGAAATTCTTCAGTATTAATTTTAATTAACTTCCATTTATCAGAATATTTTTGAGCAAGTTTTTCGAGAACAGGACCTAATATTCTGCAAGGTCCACACCAATCTGCCCAAAAATCAACCAATACAGGAATTTTGAAACTCTCTTCAATTACATCTTTTTGAAAATCTTGAATTTCTATTTCCATATTTCACCTTTTTTTTTCGTATTAGATAAAAAACTTCAAATTAGGTTACAAATATATCAAAGAGAAATTTTAAAAGTTTGCAAAGAATTTATTCATAAGATATATTTGCGAGTAGGTTTAATATAAATAATGCATTGATATTAAGTGTTAAGTATATTGATATTTGTTTTTAAATTACATAATGAAGCTTTTAATTCATTGTTGTTCTTAACATTTTGTTTTTATTCGGAATAGTATAGTTAGTAGTTTATCTCATCATAACGGGATTAAGTCAGAAGTCAATGTGCGGGAATAGCTCAGTTGGTAGAGCGCAACCTTGCCAAGGTTGATGTCGCGGGTTCGAGTCCCGTTTCCCGCTCAATAAAAAATCCACTTCAACAAGTGGATTTTCTTTTTTAGGGCGCTGTAGCCAAGTGGTCTAAGGCGGAAGTCTGCAAAACTTCTATTCGTCGGTTCGAATCCGACCGGCGCCTCAAAATTTTAATATTCCTCAATCCCTCACTTTAGATAAATCATCTTTTTTGTATCAACATACAAATCAGAACCATTAGAAAAATTTTCAACTTTTAATTGATAATAATAAACTCCGCTTGGCAATTCTGAATTTACAAAATATAATTTAGAATGACTTCCAGCATCATAATAACCTTCAACGATTGTTTCGATTTCTTTTCCTAAAACATCAAATAACTTAATTGTATGTTTGCCATTTACAGGTGAAAGCCATTCCACTATTGTGCTCGTATTAAAAGGATTGGGATAATTTTGTTTTAATAAAAATTTATTTGGTAAACCTACCTCTACTTCAATTTCTTTTGAAAAATCATAAGCACCATTGAAATCAATTTGTTTTAATCTATATAAGTATTTCCCTGGATTAAGATTTTTGTCAATAAAAGAATAATGATTAATATGTGTTGAAGTTCCATTACCATTTATAAAACCAACTGAGTTCCAATGATCTAAAAAAGAAGTTTTATCAACAATTTTTCTTTGAATTTCAAAACCATTATTATTTGTTTCAGTAGCAGTTGACCAGGATAGATGGACATTATTTTCTTGCGTTTCAGCTTTGAATGACAATAACTCCACAGGAATTATATTTGGAATAAGTTGGACATTTAAAGTAATTGTTGTTTTATAATTTGGAATCTGTATAAAGTCAGTTGTATATTCAAAATAACCTGGTGCTTGAAAACTTAATCTATAATTTCCTGGTTGAACCATTCTATTATAAAAACCAGTAGTTGCGTCTGAATAAACAAATGAACTATCGTAATCAAAACCAACTAAAGTAATTTTTGCACGGAGAGGATTTCCCATTGTATCTGTTACAATTCCTCTAAACCCATAAAAAATGTGTTCCATATAATTTAATAAAGAACGTTTATTGTACTCCCAAAATGCAGGTAGTTGATTAGCAGGGACTAATTTAGTATTTGATATTTCAATAGTTACTTCACGTCCGAGCCTATACCAATTAGTATAATCCTGTCTTCCACCTATAATGACATACCATGCTCCACCATTAGTAATTCCATTATTTAGATAAGTCATATATCCAGCAGGAGAAAAGAATTGAGCAGTGTCAGCATAGAAACGACTTATATATTGATACCAAGTTTGGTCGGCGTGGATTCTTGAATTTACACCAACATTAGACCATCTATCCCAAGGATAATTTACAACTTCAGCACCGCCGTGAAAATTTGCAATTAGAGAGAAATTATTTGCTTCTTGAATCGTTCTAAATCTTGTTGTTTCAGCTTGCTGATTTGGGTGAATACCATTAACTGGATCGGGAAAATTTCTATTTAAGTCAAAATTGTTTGCATTATTCCTAGTTGCACCACTTACTGTATGATTTCCACTTCGATAAGTTCCATCAGGATTTGCTAAAGGATTTATCCATATTTCTGCATTGTTTATCAGATTAGTTATTCGGGAATCATTTCCATAAGAAGTAAGTAAAGAATCGATTAACCTTAACATTAAAACATATCCTGTGGTCTCATCTCCATGCATTGTCGATGTATACATAAATTGAGGTTCAGGTTCTCTCTGATTAACATTATCAGAAATTACTGCAAATAGAATTTTCCGTCCCTGAACTGAATTACCTGCATCAACTATTCTACAAATGTTTGGATAGTTGGTCTGAAACTGATACATCATATTGACATAAGCTTCATAAGTTGGATATACATTCCATTGCATAATTTGTTCTAACGAATTACTCATTTCAGGCTCAATTAGAGTTGATGGGTTTGGTAAAATTTCAAATTCAATATTATGCTTCAAAAATTCAACAAATTCATCCTTGTTAGCATAAGCATAAACAGTTGTAAATTTAACATCATCAATTGAAATAATGCGAGTTAATTGTGAAATTTTTTCAAGGCTTTCAACATTGAATTTGAAATAAACCTCACTCTTATTATTGAAAATCTCCTCAATGTTAATTTGAGCAAACAAGTGAGTGGTAGAAAGAAAAATGATTGCTACAAAGTTTTTCATTTTAACACCAATAATTTTTTTTTACATAGAAAATATAATGGTTAATTAAAAATGATTTTTAGGAAAATTAATTAGATTTTTCTAATCTTAGCTTTATATAAAAAATGATTTCCTTCATAAAAAGTTTTATTTAAAACATCAAATCTCAAGTAATTTGAATTTAAGATTTTTCAATCCACTTAATTAATTACAATTTTTTATTTATTACAAAAAGAATTAAAAAAATTATACTAATACTTTCCTTACAAAATTCATATATTTCCTAAGGTAAAAAATCATATTGAGGTAAAATATGAAGATCGTAAAAATTCTCTCGGTTATAATTGTTTCTATTATTACTTTTTATTATTGTAATTCAGTTCCTATAACAGGAAGAAAACAATTAAATATTATTCCTGATAGTAAAATCAATTCTCTAAGTTTTCAGCAATATAATGAATTCATAAGGTCAAACAAATTAAGCACCGATGAAAAATCAACTGCACTTGTTAAAAAAGTGGGAATAAATATAAAAAATGCAGTTGAAAAATTTTTTGCCGAAAAAAATTTAAGTAAAGAACTGCAGGGCTATCAATGGGAATTCAATTTAGTTGAGAGTGATGAGGTAAATGCTTGGTGTATGCCTGGTGGGAAAGTTGTAGTTTATACTGGAATTCTACCAATTACAAAAGATGAGACTGGATTAGCAGTAGTAATGGGACATGAAATTGCCCACGCAGTTGCTAAACATGGTTCTGAAAGGTTAAGTCAGGCATTACTACAAAAATTAGGCGGATTAGCTTTAGATATTGCTCTTCAAGAACAACCTGAAGCAACAAGAAATCTATTTTTTGCAGCCTATGGTATTGGAACTACAGTGGGTATAATTTTACCTTACAGTAGAACGCACGAAAGTGAAGCCGATAGATTAGGTTTAATATTTATGGCTTTAGCTGGCTATAACCCCAATGTCGCTATAGAATTCTGGCAAAGAATGGCTGAATTAAACAAAGCTAAACCACCGGAATTCTTAAGCACCCATCCTTCCGATAAAACACGAATTGAAAACTTAAAAAAATTCCTCCCTGAAGCTATTCAATATTATAAACAATAATATGAATACAATTGAAATTATTAAAAAGAAGAGGGATGGAAGAAACTTAACAGAAGAAGAGATAAGTTTTATAATATCAAAATTCACAACTGGAGAAATCCCTGACTATCAAATGTCAGCCTTTCTAATGGCTGCATATTTAAATGGGTTTTCAAAAAAGGAAACATCCTATCTTACCAAAGCGATGCTTTATAGTGGTAAGGTACTAAGTTTTAAAACCATCAAGAATAGAAAAATTGACAAACATTCAACAGGTGGAGTTGGAGATAAAACTTCAATAATTATTGCACCGATTGTTGCTTCAGTAGGTATCTATGTTCCAATGATATCTGGAAGAGGACTTGGACATACAGGCGGAACTTTAGATAAGTTAGAATCAATCCCAGGTTTTAAAACAAAATTATCAGTAAAACAATTTGAGAATGTATTAATAAAATGCGGTGCCAGCCTAATTGGTCAAACAAAAGAAATTGCTCCAGCAGATAGACTGATTTACTCATTAAGAGATGTTACAGGAACTGTTGAATCAATTCCATTAGTAACCGCAAGTATAATGAGTAAAAAATTAGCTGAAGGAATTGATGGATTAGTTTTAGATGTTAAGACTGGCTCTGGTGCATTTATGAAAAAAATTTCTGATAGTGAAGAACTTGCAAAATCTTTAGTTGAAACAGCAAAATCATTTGGAAAGGATTGTATTGCATTAATTACTGATATGAATCAACCTTTAGGTAATTATATAGGAAACTGGCTTGAAATCTTAGAATGTATAGAAGTTCTTCGAGATGGGAAAAAGAATGATTTAACAGAACTTTCTTTAATATTAGCTGGTATTATGATTTATCTTGGTAATCAAGCTAAATCAATTGATGATGGAATTGAAATCGCAATTAGGATACTCAACTCTGGAAAAGCTTATAATAAACTATTAGAAATAGTTGAAGCACAGGGCGGAGATGTTAATTTTTTATTAAATACTAACAAATATCCTCAATCAAAATATACTTTTGAATTAAAATCAGATGAAGATTGTTATTTGTCTAATGTAGATACGTATGAAGTTGGAATGGCTGCTTTAGAGCTCGGTGCTGGGAGATTGAAAAAAGAAGATAAAATAGATTACAAAGCTGGAATAAAATTTTTTCCTAAAATTAGTGATGAAATTAAAAGAGGTCAGGTAATTTATCAACTTTTCTCTGATTCATTAGAAAAAATTGAGTTAGCAAAATTAAGGCTTAATAATTCATTGAAATTTTCTAGAACAAAAACTTCAAATAAAACTCTTATAAAAAAAATAATAAATTAGGAGGAACAAATAATGGTTTCAAAACAAGATATTGTAAAAGAATTACAAAAAAGTTATTGGATGGAAATAGAAACTGTTATGAATTACATTTCTAACTCTGTAAACCTTGATGGTGTAAGAGCAGAAGAGATTAAAAAATCTTTAGCCGCTGATATAACAGAAGAAATAACACACGCTCAAACTCTTGCTAGAAGAATTAAAGAATTAGACGGATTGGTAGAAGGTTCTGCTTCATTTAAATATGAACAATCTTTTCTCCAACCCAAACAAGACACAACAGATGTTGTATCAGTAATAGAAGGAGTTATTGAGGCTGAAAAAGGTGCAATTGCTCAATACAACAAAATTATAAAGATGTGCGAAGGAATAGATTATGTTACTCAAGATTTAGTTATTAGTTTGCTTGCTCAAGAGGAATCTCATTTAATTGAATTCAGAGGATTCTTAAAAGAATATAAAAATTAAATTAAACCAATTAAAGGGTTAACTAAAAATTTAACTTATAAATAAAAACTTTTAATGTCATTTAATTATTCTCGATTATTTTTCCAAAATAATCAACTTCAACTTTAGTTAACCCTTAATTGATAAATTTATAGTTTTTACCCTTTTATTACATTTAAATTTCTATCTCTAATCAGTATATTCCATTAAAAAAATAATCAATATAAGAGGTAAAAAATGCTATTCATCATAGCTTTATTTGGTTCATTAGCAGCATTTTTCGTTTACCAAAATGCAAAGAAAAGATACAATCGAACTGAAGCAACATTCTCTTTAGCAGGTTTCGTAATTGCAATAATCATTGCTTTATTACAATGTTTTACAATGATACCTGCAGGACATGTTGGAGTTATAGATTTTTTCGGAAAAGTAAGTGACCAAACTTTATATCCTGGAATAAATTTAGTGAACCCTTTAGCAAATGTTATAAAATTCGATGCAAGAACTCAAGAATTAAAAGAAGAAATGGTTGTACCCTCAAAAGAAGGATTAAGCGTTCAATTGGAGATTAGTTTACTATTTTCACTTAGTTTTGAAAATGCTAATAAAATCTATAAAACCGTTGGTGAAGATTATACTGCCAAAATTGTGGTGCCGCAATTTCGTTCAGTGGTTAGAGGTGTAACAGCAAAATATGAAGCTAGAGCACTTTACACAGCTGAAAGAGAAAAGCTTGCACGAGAAATTGAACAAGATTTGACTGCGTTGATTGGACCTCGAGGCGTTACTGTTGAAGCTGCTGCTTTAAGAAAAATAACATTGCCTGAAGGATTAACAGCATCAATTGAAGAAAAACTAAAAGCAGAGCAAGAAAGCCAGAGAATGCAATTTGTTTTAGAAAAGGAAAGACTTGAAGCTGAAAGGAAAAAAATAGAAGCACAAGGAATTTCTGATTTTCAAAAAATTGTATCTCAAGGTATTAGCGAACAACTATTAAAATGGAAAGGAATAGAAGCAACAGAAAAATTAGCAAATTCCTCCAATTCTAAAATCGTTGTTATTGGCTCTGGTAAAGAAGGGTTACCAATTATTCTAGGTGGAGATAGATAATATTCTTTATCGCAATATGATAGATACCATTCACACATTGAATATTTTATTACCAATATTTTATTTCACTGCCTTTTTAATTTATCTTTATGACTTTCTTAAAGAAGATAAAAGAATAAATAACTCCAAAAGATTATTTCTATTTTTGACTTCAAGTGTTCATATTCTCTATATAATTTTCAGAACAATAGAATTTGACCATCCACCTATAACCAATGTATTTGAAATTTTTACTTTACTTGCCTTTTCAATCAGCTTTTCATATTTCATCCTTGAACTTATAACCGATATTCGTAATACAGGAATGTTCATCATAATTTTATCAATAGCATTTCAAATTTTCTCAAGTTTTTTCATTGAAGATTTAACAGATGTTAAAGAGGTTCTTAGAAATAATTTACTTGGAATTCATGTTTTTAGTGCGTTAGTAGGATACTCAGGTTTTACGATTTCAGCTGTATATGGATTTTTATTTTTATTATTATACAATCAAATCAAACAAAATAATTATGGAATTATCTTTAATCGTTTACCTAACCTTGAAACACTTGAGAAATTATGCTTTTATTCTGCAATTATAGGATTTGTTCTGTTAACGATATCAATAATAATTGGCTTTATTTGGTTACCAAAATCAAACTTAAACTTTTCATATACTGACCCTAAATTACTAGGAACACTTCTTGTTTGGATTTTATATGGTATTGGAATAACAAGAAAATTATATGGAAATATGCGAGGTAGAAAACTTGTTGTGATTTCACTCGTTGGATTTATACTTACTATTAGTTCTACGATTGTAAGCAATTTTTTAGCTAAAAGTTTTCATTCATTTTATTAATTCAATATGAATTTAATTGGAATTTCAATAAATCATAGAACTGCTAAAGTTGAATTAAGAGAGTCACTAAATCTTAATGTCTCTGAAGTAAAAAATTTTATTAAAATCTTAAAGAATAATTTGCTAAAAGAAGGACTTATAATTTCAACCTGTAATAGAACAGAGGTTATTGGAATTCCGTACACCAATAATATTTCTTATCAAGATTTAATTAATGCATTAATACAATTCAAAAGATTTGAAAATTTATCTGATGACAACTTTGAAAAATTTAAATTCCTTCAAGTGATTGAACATTTGTTTCGATTAGTTAGTGGAATAGATTCAATGCTTATAGGTGATAATCAAATTTTCAAACAAGTAAAAGACTCATTTCAAATAGCCGATGAAGAAAATTTTATTGGCTTTTATCTCAAAAAAATAATGGACTTTTCTTTAAGAGTTGGAAAAAGGTCTATTTCAGAAACTGCGATAAGTGAAGGAGCAGTCACTGTCAGTTTTGCAGCTGTTCAGCTTATTGAGAAAATTTTTGCAAATCTGTCAAAAAAATCAGCACTGATAATTGGAACTGGTGAAACAGGAGAGATTGCATCAAAGCATTTACGAGATAAAGGTGTTACCAGGCTTGCATTAACTAATAGAACTTTTGATAAGGCAGAAAAACTTGCAAAAGAGTTAAATACTGCTGTCTTTCCTTTTGATAACTTTAAAGAACATCTTTACAAATTTGATATTATCGTAAGTGCAACTGGCTCTCAAGAATTAATTTTAACTAAAGATGATATTCAAAAAGCTATGAAGAAAAGAAACCTTGAACCGATGGTCATTGTTGATATTGCCGTTCCTCGAGATGTCGATCCTGAATCTAAAAATCTTGAAAATGTATTTTATAACGATATCGATTCATTAAATATCATAGTAGAACTAAATCTACAAAAAAGAAAAAACGAAATTCCAAAGGTTGAGAAAATTATTTACGATGAACTGAACAATTTCTCAGAATGGTTGAATTCGCTTCAAGTTTCACACGTTATTAAATCATTACGAGATAAATTTGAGTCAATAAAATTTGAAGAAGTTCAAAACAATATAAACAGATTCTCTGTTGATGATAGAGAAAAACTTGAGTTAGTTACAAAAAGAATAATAAATAAAATTCTTCATCAACCGACCAATGAAATTAAAAAATTAGCAACGGAAACAAATACACAAGACCTAAATAGAATTAAATTAAGTTTAGTTCAGGAGTTATTTGGTTTAAATAATTTTAACGAACAGGGAAAAAATTGAAGCGAAAATTAATTCTTGGAACTCGTGGAAGTGAACTCGCTCTCTGGCAAGCCAATTATGTCAAAAAAGAAATTGAAAAAAGAAATAAAAATGTTCATATTGAAATAAAAATAATAAAAACTAAAGGCGACAAAATTCTTGATGTTGCTCTTTCTAAAATTGGAGATAAATCTTTATTCACAAAAGAATTAGAAAATGAATTATTATTGAGTAAGATTGATTTTGCAGTTCACTCATTAAAAGACTTACAAACTCAATTGCCTGATGGATTAACTTTAGCGGCAGTCACTAAAAGACACAATGTAGAAGATGTTCTAATCGGACGGAAAAAAGGCATAACAATTTTCACTCTTCCTGAAAATGCTAAAGTCACAACTGGCTCATTAAGAAGGAAATGTCAATTACTTCATTTTAGACCCGATATACAAGTTTTTGATTTAAGAGGCAATGTTCCATCAAGAATTGATAAATTTTTAAACTCCGATTGGGATGCTATAATTTTAGCAAGAGCAGGCGTTGAAAGGTTAAGATTAAATAAATATATATCCTCTTTTATTCCTAAAGAATTATTTTTACCTGCGGTTGGTCAGGGTGCATTAGCAATTGAAACACGTGAAGATAATTTTATTGCACTTGAAATTCTTAAAACTATTCATGATGAAGATACTTTTATATCTATAGCAGCAGAGAGAAATTTATTAAGAACTTTAGAAGGTGGATGTCAGGTTCCCATAGGTGCATTCGCAGAAGTAAAAAGTAATGGACTTTATATGGACGCCTTTATTGGTAGTTTGGATGGCTCAATTATTTTTAGAAAAAAAATCAAAGGCTCTAAAAACAATCCCGAAAGACTTGGTAAGAAATTAGCTAAGGATTTACTCAAAGCAGGTGCAAATAAAATTTTAAATGAAATTTATAATAACTCAAAGGAGTCTTTATGAAAAGGCTTTTAATTCAACTCTTTTCCTTTGTAGTTTCTACTCTTTTTCTTTATTCCTGCAGTTGTAAAAGTTGTGAAAATGAAGATGCAATAATTCCATTTTCAATTTTATCAAAGGCTGATAAATTTATCGCAGACCAAACAGGGTTAACTTTTTTTAAGAACTATATTAAACCAGATTTTAATCGGAGCAGAAAATTAGAAAACGGTTACTTACTTGTTTATAATTTTTTTATTCCTGAAAAACCTTTTGTAAAAGGTGATATAAGGTTTACTGTTGATACTTTAGGTAATGTAAAAAAAGATATGGAAATTTTTGGAATACCACTTTGCACTGATTTCCCTGAAGATTGTATGTTTGTTATCGATGAATCTAAGGCAAAAAAAATTGCCCGGGAAAATGGACTTGAAGAAGGAATAAAAGAATGGAAATCTGGTCTAATATATGACAGTTTATTAAAAAAATATATTTGGCATATTCTATCAACTTCTAATGAGAGTGAAGGAGAATTTGGTTATCGTGCAAATGGAACTGAATTTTTAATATGTCCGAATACTGGTAAAGTTTTACAAAAAAATAAGTGGAAAATTAACTAAACTTAATGTCAAACTATAATAAAAGGACTTTAGTTTTAGCAAGAAATAAAGAACTATTAGAAGAATCATCCTTAATTTTCAAGAATTATGGTTTCAATGTTATCGAATTTCCAGCTTTAGAAATCGTTCCCATTGCGGATTGGACAAATTTTGATAATCTTATCAAAAATACAAAATTTGATTTCTTGATTTTCACTTCTGTAAATGCAGCCAAAATATTCCATCAACGAATCAGTTACATTAAACTTGATTTTAATTTGGAAAAAACTAAAATTGTTGCTGTTGGAGAAAAAACTGCGAATGAATGTACTCGTTTATTCAATAAAGTTGATATTATTCCTTCATTATATAGCGCTGAAGGCTTATTAAAAGAGTTGAAAAATATTAATCTTTTCAACAAAAATATTTTAATCCCTAAATCATCATTAAGTAAAGAGTTTTTGGAAATAGAGTTAAAAAAACTTGGAGCAAATGTTTTCAGTGAAATTATTTATAAAAATACTTTACATGATAGAAGTTAATTAGCTGAAATAATAAAATTAATTTCAACAACAAATATCGATGCTTTTATTTTTTCAAGTCCATCATCATTCATTAACACTTTAAAGTTATTAGATATAAAAAAACCTGAAGTATTTTTTGATAATAAAATAATAGCAGTTATTGGTGAAACAACTCAGCAAGAAGTTGAAAAATACGGTTCATTAAAAATAATTAAACCTAAAGTTTCAACATTAGAAAATTTAGCTATTAGCCTATATGAATATTTTAATTTGAAAGGAGACTTATTTGAAAAATCTTAAAAATGATTTATTTATAAGAGCTTGCAAAAGGCTATCTGTTGAAAGAACTCCAGTTTGGATTATGAGACAGGCTGGTAGATATTTACCAGAGTATCGCGCTATCAGGTCTAAGTATGATTTTTTAACAATGTGTAAAACACCTGAACTTGCTGCTGAAGTTACTATTCAGCCTGTTGATATACTTGATGTTGATGCAGCTATAATTTTCTCAGATATTTTAGTAATTCCCGAAGCAATGGGAATGAAACTGGAAATTCATGAAGGTAAAGGTCCTGTTTTACATAATCCTATTAAAAATGAGAATGACTTTCGAAGCTTGAGAGAATTTGATATAAATGATAAACTTAAGTTTGTTTTAAATGCAATATCTATAACTAAAAATGAACTAAATAATAGAGTACCTCTTATAGGATTTAGTGGCTCACCCTGGACTTTACTATGCTATATGGTTGAAGGAAAAGGTTCAAAAGATTTTACAAAAGTTAAAAGTCTTATATATAATAATCCCAATTTAGCCCATAAAATTTTAGACAAACTATCAGATATAATTTCAAATTTTCTTTCTGCAAAAATTGACTATGGTTGTAATGCCGTTCAGATTTTTGATACTTGGGGTGGAATTTTAGCTCAAAAGGATTTTATCGAGTTTGATTTACAATACATACAAAAAGTTGTTCAGTCTATATCAAGAAAAGAGGAAATAATTATTATCTTTCTCAAAGGTGTTCATCATAATCTTGATAAAATTATTAAAACTGAATTTGATGTGCTTGCTTTAGATTGGACAATGAATTTAGGTGAAGTTAGAAAAAAATTATCTGACAAAGTTGCTTTACAAGGAAATCTTGACCCGACTGTTCTTTATGCTAATGTGGACAAAATCAAAAATGAGGTTAAACAAATTCCCGCATCCTATGGTAAAGGAAGTGGACATATTTTTAATCTTGGGCAAGGAATTTTACCAGATGTTAATCCTGAAAATGTAAAAGCCCTAGTGAAATTTGTCAAAGAGGAAAGCAAGATTTATCATTCTAATATTCTAAATGAAATTTAATTAGTAAAAATCAAAAAAATTTCAACGAAAATTTCTCTTAAATAATTCTAAAAACATTTGAGTAATAAATGTTTGAAGTAGACCTGAAGAAGTTCAAAAAATATGATAAGCCAGGACCTCGTTATACAAGCTATCCAACTGCGCCTCAATTTAATGAGAAATTTACCTACAAAGAATTTGTCGATGAAATAATTAAAACGAACAGAGAGTTAGTCAAGTCACCTCTTTCTATCTACTTTCATATTCCTCACTGCGATACATTATGTTATTTCTGTGGCTGTAATATGATAGTAACAAGGAACAGAGAAAGAATTAGGGAATATATTAAGTACTTAAAGAGAGAAATTGACCTATTGAAAAGTTATCTATCAGAAGATAGAATTACTGTCCAACATCATTGGGGTGGTGGAACTCCTACTCACCTCAAACCTAATGAGATAGACGATTTAGCATCTTACATCAATTCAAAATTTAATTTTACAAAAAATGCTGAAATTAGTTGTGAAATTGATCCAAGAGAATTAACCAAAGAACATCTTGAAGCTTTGAAAAATAATAAATTTAATAGAATTAGTATGGGTGTTCAGGATTTTGATGAGAAGGTTCAAAAAGCTGTAAATAGAATCCAGCCTAAAGAGTTAACTTTAAAAACAATTGAATGGATCAGAGAATTAAAATTTGATTCTTTAAATCTTGATTTGATTTATGGTTTGCCACATCAATCAGTGGAATCATTTGAAAAAACAATTGATAAGATTATAAAAATATCACCTGATAGAATAGCAGTTTTTAATTATGCCCATGTTCCTTGGATGAAGAAACATATGATACTAATTAACTCAAACGACATACCCGCACCAGAAATCAAACTTGAGATATTAAAAATGACTGTTGAAAAACTCACCGCTAATGGTTATGTATTTATTGGTATGGATCATTTCGCAAAACCTGAAGATGAATTGTCAATTGCATTAAAGGAAAAAAACTTTATAGAAATTTTCAAGGTTATAGCACACACGCTGGAACCGATTTATATGCTCTTGGAATTACTTCAATTTCTCAATTAAAGAACATTTATGCACAAAATTATAAGACTGAAAAAGAATATTATTCTGCATTAGACAAAAATATATTTCCGACTTGTAGAGGATACTATTTGAATTATGATGATCATCTTCGTAGAGAAGTTATAATGAGGTTAATGTGTGACTTTGAATTAGACTTTAAATTTATTGAAAATAAGTATCAAATTAAATTTAAAGAATATTTCAGTTGGGGCTTAAATAATCTCTCCGAAATGATTGAAGATGGATTATTAGAAATTTCTTTCGATAAAATTAAAGTAAATCCTATTGGAAAACTATTAATTAGAAATATTGCTATGAACTTTGACGGCTTTATCGAAAGAAATGAAGATAAAGCTCGCTATTCAAGAACGGTCTAAACTTTTTTACCACTAATTATCAAATCCTATGTGTGTCTTACTTTAATTTAGAAGTAATTATTTACTTTGATTATCAAATTTAAAGCAACATTTCTTTATTAAATCATAAAAAAATCTTAGCTCCAGGACCGACAGGTAATCCTAATAGAAACCACACAACAAATAATAAAACCCAAACTAAAAAAAATATAATAGTATAAGGAAGCATTGTAGCAATCAAAGTACCAATCCCAGCTTTAGAATCATATTTTGAAACAAATGCTATAATTAAAGCAAAATAAGACATCATTGGTGATATGATATTAGTTACACTATCCCCAACCCTGTAAGCGGCCTGAATTAATTCTGGCGAATAACCTAAAAGCATAAACATTGGTACGAAAACAGGTGCCATAATAGCCCACTTTGCTGAGGCACTACCAATGAATAAATTTATAATTGCAGAGATAATGATAAATGAAATAAGTAAAGGTATTGGACCCAAACCAGAAGATTTTAGAAAATTTGCTCCTTCAACGGCTACAATCATTCCAAGATTTGTCCAATTGAAAAACGCTACAAATTGAGCTGCAAAAAATACTAAAACTATATAAGAGCCAAGCGTTTCCATTGATTTATTCATACCTCTAATAACATCGGTATCATTTTTAATTGTTTTAGCACCGATACCATAAGCTAATCCTGCTAAAACTCCGCCTAAAAATATAAATGAAACAATTCCTCTTAAGAATGGTGATTTAAGAATACCATTTGTTTTAGGATCTCTAAGAAAACCTCCATCAGGTAATAATCCCAATAGAATAATTCCTGTAAAAACTACTAAAGTCAATCCTGCGTACAATAAACCTTTTTTTTCATTTTCAGTAAGAGGTTTGATTTCTTCAGTTTGAATACTGCCCTGATATTTACCGAGCCGAGGGATTATTATTTTTTCTGTTACATAAGTTCCAGCTAAAGCTATAAAAAAAGTTGATACAAACATAAAATAGTAATTCGCCGCTGGATTAACCTCATAAGTTTTATCGATTATGTGGGCAGCCTCTTGAGTTAAACCTGCTAATAAAGGATCGATAGTGCCTAATAATAAATTTGCACTATAACCACCAGAGACGCCAGCAAAAGCAGCTGCCAATCCCGCAATAGGATGTCTTCCAGCTGCAAGAAATATTATTGCCGAAAGAGGCACTAAAAGAACATACCCAATCTCGCTTGCAGTGTTTGATAAAATTCCAGCGAAAACAACAACAAAAGTCAAAAGTTTTTTGGGCGACTTTAATACAATTAATCTTAAAACTGTTCCAATTAAACCACTATGTTCTGCAACTGCAATTCCTAAAAGAGAAACTAAAACTGTTCCTAATGGTGCAAATGCAGTAAAATTAGAAATTAAATTCAATAATATTCTATGCATACCCTCAACAGAGAGTAAGTTAACTGGTTTAATTTCTTTACCAGTTCCTGGATGTATTACTGAAAAATCAAATTGACTTACAAACCAAGACAAAATCAAAATTGCTATTGAGAATATTGCAAAAAGTGTTGTAGGATTAGGTAATTTATTACCTACTTTTTCTATTAATGATAAAAACTTATCAATGAATTTAATATTTGATTTTTCAATCATTAAATGCCTCTATAATATTTAATAATTTATTGATTATTCGTTTCAATATTACAAAAAGAGAATAATTAAAAAATTCTAACATAAATGAGCAAAAAAGCTAAAATAGTTTATACAATTAAATTTTAACCATGTCTGACAGATATAATATCGCCATCTCTAACGATATACTCCTTTCCTTCAAGTCTCCATTTGCCAAGTTCTTTAGCTTTAGCAAATGAGCCAGCTTCAATAAAATCTTCATAATGTACAACTTCAGCACGAATAAATCTTTTATAAAAGTCTGAGTGAATTTCACCTGCAGCCTCTTGAGCATTCATACCTTTTTTAATTGTCCAAGCTCTACATTCATCTTCGCCAACTGTAAAGAAAGATTGTAATCCAAGCAGGTCATAGGCTTCTCTTATAATTTTGTCCAAAGCAGATTCAGTTATACCATAATCATTCATAAAGATTTTAGCATCATCTTCAGATAAGTCAACTAATTCCATTTCAATTTTTCCAGAAAAGAATAAAACTTTAGTATTATTACCTGACTTTTTCTTAATTACAGTATCCAGAAATTGCTCAGCATTAGAAAGTTGAGATTCATCTAGATTTAAAGATATAAGCATTGGTTTTAATGTTAGAAATTGATATGGCTTTAAGATTTGCAATTCTTCTTTTGCAAAATGATGATAACGCAGAGGCATTTCCCTATGAAGTAATTCAAAACATTTCTCCAAAATGGGTAATTCTCGTTTTAATTTTTCATCTTGTGTTTTAAGAATTTGTTTTTTGATATTTTCAATTCTTTTTTCAATAACTCCAAGATCAGATAAAATAAATTCCATTTCAAAAGTATTCATATCTCTAATCATATCAATAGAGCCTTCTGGATGTGGGACTGCAGGATTATCGAACAAACGGACAACCTGAACCAATGCATCGTTAGTTCTAACTTTTGAAAGAAAATTTCCAGTGAATTGAGCTGAAACAGAATCACCTTTTTGTAATCCAACTACATCCACCACTTCAATTGTTGCATTAACTTTTTTTTTAGGTTTGAATATATCTGTTAATTTATCAAGTCTTTTATCAGGAACTTTTATTACTGCTTGATGAGTTTCAAATTTACCAATTTCCAGTTGATGAATATGTGTTTTTGTGATTGTCTGAAAAAGTGTGCTTTTACCAGAATATGGCAAACCTACTATTCCAATTTGCATCTAAATCCTCTGATTTATTTATCTAAAATTTTTTGGCAAATATAGTGAGTTGATAATAAAATTATTTAAATTTTTGACTTAAAATTTGAAGGGAAAATTTAAAAGTATCTAATTCACTTTAATTTTTCTGGAAAAGGTAGAATCGTTTTACCAACTAACTTCTCCTTGTTCCATACAAATTCATTTGAATAACTGGCTTCTCTGAATTGACAACTCTCCGTTTTACATAAGTTGCATAAATCATTCCAACAATAGTCAAAATGAATTTTTATTTCAGCATCAGATAAAACTTCTTTCAACTTATTTGTTATATATTCTTCTTCTTGATGAGATTGTTTAACGGTAAAATAAAAAGGTAATATTAAATGAAAGTCAAGAAATATTTTATTTGCTGATTTCCAAAATCTTAATTGATGAATATCGATCCAATAATTTCTTCTTGAGTTTATTAAAATCTTTACGATTGAATCTAAGATCTTTTTATCAGTTTCATTCATCAGTCCTGCAATTGATTCTCTGATAAGTTTAAACCCTGTAAAAAGAATGTTTAATGCAATTAAGATAGCAAAAATTGGATCAATTTCTTTTATTCCTGTAATCATTATAAAAAATAGTCCTAATATTACACCAAGGCTTGTTATTGAATCTGTTAAAATATGTTTACCATCAGCTATCAGTATTAACGAATTTGTCTCTTTACCAATTCTAATTAAATAAATTCCGAGAATCAGGTTAATTAAACCGGCAGAAGTAATTATAACAATTCCAATATCTAACTGATTTAAGTGAATACCTGTAAAAAAAGCACTTACACTTTCATAGGTTATAGTTAGAGATGCAATTAAAATTAAGAGACCTTCAATGCCAGCTGAAAAGTATTCAATATTACCGTGACCATAAAAATGTGTTTCATCTGCAGGTTTAGAACTAATATAAACACTAAATAAAGCTATTCCAGTTGCAAAAATGTGAACAATAGACTCCAGTGCATCCGAAAAAATTGCACTTGAGCCAGTAATGAAATATGCCGACAGCTTTCCAGCAAACATTAATAATCCAATTGCTAAAGAAATAAAAGCAGCTCTTTTTTTAAGTGAATAAGAATTCATCTTTAAATACTTTTAAGTTTCTCTGCTGATTTCTTTAATATCTCATCTCTCTTGGCAAAACAAATTCTAATCACTTTGCCTTCATAATCAGAATTGTAAAAAGGAGAAAGTGGAATGACTGCAATTCCAACTTCTTTAGTTAAATATTCTGAAAATTCAACATCTTTAAGATTAGAAATGTTAGAATAATCCATTAATTGAAAATATGTTCCTTCAACTTGAAACAATTTGAAATTTGAACTCTTCATCAATTCTCTAAAAAAGTCTCTTTTAACCTGATAGAAATTATTAAGGTATAGATAGTTTTTTGAGTCAGCTAAATAAGTTGAGTATGCATATTGAATGGGCGTATTTACAGCAAATACAACAAATTGATGTAATTTTCTGAATTCTTTGGATAAATACTCGGGCGCTGCACAATAACCTATTTTCCACCCTGTTGTATGAAAAGTTTTTCCAAATGATGAAATAACAAAAGTTTTCTTGCTCAAAATTTCGGATTCACACAAGCTTATATGTCTTTTATTATCAAAAACAATGTGCTCGTATACCTCATCACTAATTATAAAAATATCTCTGTCTTTTGATATAGATTCTAATTCTTTTATATCATCTTCGTTTAAAACTTTTCCAGTTGGGTTATGGGGGGAGTTGAGTATTATTAATTTTGTCTTGTCTGAAATTTTTTCTATTACTTGATTCCAAGGTATGTTATAATCAGGTTCTTTCAATTTAACAAAAACTGGTATACCACCGTTTGATAATACAGCAGGTGCATAAGAATCATAAACTGGTTCAAACATAACAACCTCATCACCAACATTAATTAAAACTGAAATTGCAGTATAGAGTGCTTGTGTTGCCCCTGCAGTAATAGTCAACTCTGTGTCAGGATTATAAAATTTGTTATGAATATTTTTAATTTTGTCTGAAATTACTTTCCGCAGTTCGAATATTCCAGGCATAGGAGCATATTGATTGTAACCCTTTTTCATAAAAAAATTTACCAGTTCAATAAGTTCTGGACTAACTTCAAAATCAGGGAATCCCTGTGATAAATTTATTGCATTATATTTATTAGCTAATTCAGTCATCACTGAAAAAATACTTGTTCCAATATTCCCAAGTTTTGATTTTAATTTCATATTAGTTTACCTTAAATTCAGTTGAAGAGGGTCTAATTTGATTATACAAATCTTTTAATCTTTGATAAGCAAACATATTTCCTCTTTGAGCAGCCTTTCTGTAATATTTAGATGCCTGTGCTTTATTGATTTTTGTGCCCCGACCTTTTTCGAAACAATATCCTAAAGCAACTTGAGAAAGAATAGAACCTTTCTCTTCATAAGATAGAAGTGTACTGATGATTTTGTTATCTATATTTTCATTTTCATTAAAAATTCTTGATAGTAATAATCTTATAGTTGCTTCAACACTACCATTTGATTCAGCGAGCTTCCAGAGTTGAATTGCTTTATTTATATCTTTTTGATAAAAATTACCAGTGTAATAATTTAATGCGAGCTCATTTATTGAAGATAAATGAAGGTTTCCAGAAGCTTCTTCTAATAATTTATAAGCGTCTTTGAGTATAATATCACTAAAAAATCTGAAATTAACAAGTCCATATAATACAAATTTAGAAACCTCATTTTTGGCCATTATCTCTTTTCTTAATCTCTGAACAAAATTATTATTATCTAAAAGTTCTAATAAAAATATTTGAGCTAATTGTGAATCATATCTTATAGCTAATAAATAATATTCAGCCGCAATTAAATCATTTCTTTCAACTAAGATTCCATTTTGATATAAATAACCTAATAAACTTAAAATCTCAGGAACATCATAATTCGAGTAATATTTCAACTCATCCAATTTTATTTTTGAAACTAAATCTGATACATCTTTACAATGTGTTAACGAAGTATCATTGAATAAATTCAAATTAACTATATCTTTAACCAATCTACTAACCAATTTAAGGCTGTCAATTGTTATTTTTGATTCAAAGTCAATAAAACTTAAACTTACTTTATCATTCAAAGGTTGTTCAAAATATTTTGATGAATTTTCTAATAACTCAAATTGAACTGATTTGTCTGAATGAAAAGATATTTGTTGCTTTCTAATTGAATCAACAAAAGATGCGGGTAATTTATCCTCTAAAAACTCAAGTAAATCATATTCCACATTAAAACCATTTTGTTTTGACTTATAAATCCAGTAATAAGCTTTTCGCCAATCAATTGGTACAACTAAATTATCTGTAAAGAATAACCCGGTTAAATATTGTGCAGGTGGAAATTCTTTATAGGCAGAGTTTTTAAGATATTTGTATGCCTCAAAAGGATTCCATTCAACACCAATACCATTTAGAAGCAAAATAGCGTAGTTATATTCAGCAGAGCTTAAATTCTTATCAGCAGCAGATTTTATCCATTTAACTGCTAATGTTGTATCGGCTGATAAACCCTCACCTAATAGAAGTCTAATTCCTAATTCATGTTGTGCAAATGGATCACCTGAATTTGCTTTTTGAATCAATCGGAATTGTTGTAAAATTTGATAAGATAAATCTGGTCTATAAAAAAATGGTTGTTTATCATCTGTGCGATTTCTTTTGAATGCTAAACTATAAGAAGTATCTTGAGAATATGCAGAGAGGGTTAAAGTAAATATTAAAACTAAATAATTTAAAATCAAATAATTTCCTTTTATTTACCTTTTTTATACTAAAATAGCTAATAGACAAAAAATTTTAGTCTAAAATATTAATCCATCAGAGAATTTTTATTATCTGTTATTTTCAATTTCTTTTAGAATTGACTCTATAATTTCATTAAAGTTTGAAAAAATATTTCTACTGCAGAACTCACGAATATTTTTTTCAAAGTCAATTTCGTTTTTTAATTCAAAAAATTTTAATATAGCATTACATATATCAATTTTAGTTGGATTTGCTGCAATTATTCCTGTTACACCATCAGTTACAAATTCAGATAATCCTCCGACATTAGTCACAACAACTGGTTTATTAAAGCCATAAGCAAGATTCAAAATGCCACTTTGAGTAGCACTTCTATAAGGTAATACAACTAAATCAGCAACATTGAAATATTCAATAACTTTCTCGTTTGAAATATATTGATCAAAAATTTTTATCTGTCTCTGAAGATTATGATTATCTATTAATTTCAAATATTCTGTCTTATCATCATAAAACTCTCCAGCGACTAATAATTTTACATTTAACTCAGGTTTAATATTATTAACCAATTTAATGCTTTCAATCAGTAAATCTAATCCTTTATATTTTCTAACATATCCAAAAAATAAAATAACATTATCGTCATTAGAATAACCAAAAGATTGTCTTAATTCATTAGAGTTCTTTTTATTGATATTTAAATGATTATAAATGGGTAATTCAGAGCGAAAAATTTTTCTTCTACCAGAAATTTTTTTCAAATCATTTTCAACTTTTTTCGAAAGTACTATGAAGTATTTTGCGAAATAAAGTCCTAATCTTGAAAAATAATTTTCAAGAGGATTTTTTTCGTGAGATATAAAATTTTCAGTTATAAAAACAATTTTATTTTTGATTTCTTTTCTTAAAAAAAGATTGATAACAAAGTGACAAAATGCAAAATAAGGATGCCACCAATCGAATATAAGTAGATCAGGATTGATTTTATTAATTAAGTTAGAAACTTTAATCCAATTTAATGGATTTATTGAGTTAATGATTCTAATACTATCTATTTTTTTAACTTCATTACTTAAATCAAATTGAGTTTTGCCGGGAAATAATAATTTAGGATAAAGCAGCTTATAATTAAAAATTATTACATCATAATTCTTAGACAAATTTTCATACAAAAATGTAACAAAAAGAGAATTACCACCTCGATAGGGAAAAGTTGGACCTACTATTATAATTTTTTTTTTCATTTATTTACCACTTAAAATGTTAATCATTCGATTTACATACTTATCATCTGATTTTAACAATTGTGCCTCACGAAAATATCTTAAAGCCAAACCATTATTTCCATCTCTGTAATATGCAATTGCTAATGTCTTTAGAATCGTAAATGAATTTGGAAAGGTTCTATTCAACATTCTCAAGAATCTAATTGCATCAGATGTATAACGCAAATCAGTTAATTCCTGACCGAAATAGGCATATTCTTGTTCAGATAAATTATACTCTGTTTTTAAATCATTTGATAAAAGTTGGAATAACGCACTGATTGACGAGTCTATTCCACCTTTGTTATACTTATCAAAAAGATAATCTGACAAAGTTTTTAGTGGTTCCTTAATATCGTATCCTTTTGAAATCAAAATCAAATCTCTTGCAGGGTCTTGCAAATTTCTATCACGAACATTTATCAAAAATACGACTGCAGTTTTTGTTAAAGGCTCAACTAAAAAGCCAGTTGTAAAACCAGTGCCTCTTCCATAATGACCGAAATAAATTATTGAATCATTTGCAGATGATAATGAAAATCCTAAACCATAATCATATCTTTTACCATTTTTTAATATTGTTGGAGAGGTCATTAATTTTAAGGACTCATTTGAAATTAATTTTTCTTCTAAAAGTGCTTTAGTAAATAATAAAATATCCTCACAGTTAGATATTAATCCACCACCAGCGATTTTAATACTTAAATCAGTAAGTGGAGCATTTACAAATTTTCTATCTGGTGACTTCTCATAACCCTTAACTCTTTCTAAAATAATTTCTCTTTGCTTATCAACTCTTGTATTTTTCATTCCTGCTGGCTTGAAAATATTTTCGATTAGATAATCTTCAAAACTCATTCTAGTAACATTTTCGATTAGTGCTGCCAGTAAAGAATAGCCTAAAGATGTATAATTATAATTAGTGCCCGGTTCAAACATCAAATCGTCTTTTGCAAAAGTCATCACTGCATCTTTAAGAGAAGAATAAAACATTTTGCTATTAAACTCATCTTCATTTTTATAAGAACGAATACCAGAAGAGTGATTCAACAGTTGTCGAACACTAATTTTCCATTTCTTTTTTGGAAAATAAGTTACATAAGAGGTAATATCAGCATCTAAATCAATAATTCTCCTTTCATAAAGCTGAATAACTGCTACTGCAGTAATAGCTTTAGTAATCGAAGCAATTCTGTAAAGCGCAGAAGGTTTTGCAGGAGTTAAAGTTTCCAAATCTATCATTCCTTTTGAATCTAACCATTGAATATTACCATCTTTAAAAACACCAGCAGAAATTGAGGGTATTCGTTTATTCTGAAAATATTTCTCTAAATATTCAAAATATTTTTTATTTGTTTCACCATCTAATCTTTGAGAGTTTAAACTAAATGGTATTAAAAATAAAATTATTATTATCAGTAAAATTCTTTGAAATTTAAAGAGGGACATAAAATTAGGGGTTGTGTTATAAAAAATAAATAATCAAATCAATAAAATTAAAGGAAATTACTTTTTATTAGGTCTTTTCTCAATAATGTCATCAATAAGATTATAATCTTTTGCTTCAAAAGCAGTTAAAAAATAATCTCTATCACAATCTTTAGCAATTTGCTCATAAGATTTTTCTGTATGCTTGGATAAAATATTATAAAGAGTTTCTCTGGTTTTTAACATCTCTTTAGTATGAATTTCAACATCAGTAACTTGTCCACCTATTCCATGAGTCCATGGTTGATGAATCATAATTTTTGAATGGGGCAAAGAAAATCTTTTACCTTTTTTACCACCAGCAAGAAGGATAGCCCCCATACTTGCAGCCATCCCTACACAAATAGTTGAAACATCAGGTTTGATGAATTGCATTGTATCGTATATTGCTAAACCTGCTGTTACAGAGCCACCTGGAGAATTTATATAAAGATGAATATCTTTATCTGGATCTTCAGCCTCAAGAAAAATTAACTGCGCTATTGTTAAACTTGCAATATGATCGTCTATAGGCATTCCAATAAAAACTATTCTCTCTCTAAGCAAACGCGAGAAAATATCCATTCCTCTTTCACCACGACCTGTCTGCTCAATTACATAAGGAACTAATTGATTGTAAAATTCTATCTTTTTATTCATTTATATATTTACCTCGTTTTGTTTCTGTGGTTTTACTTTCTTCATAATGTTATTTTCAAATAAGAAGTTCATTAACTTTTTATCTAACAAGTGATCTCTTTTATCTTTTGAACTATAATACTTTTCGATTTTTGTTACTGGTAATTGAGACAACTCTGATTCTTCTTTAATTACTTTCTGAATTTCTTCTTCTGTTATGAAGATGTTTTCTTTTTTTATAATTTCATCTCTAATTAAATACCATTTAAGACCTCTCTCTGTTTTCTCTGCAACTTTTTTACTGATTTCATTTTTATCAAATTTTATTTTTTTTCTTATGTAATAATCTTCTTCCTCTTTAAGATTCTCTGAAAAGATTTTATCAAATAAACCCTTTGGTAGTGTGAAATCATTTCTTTTAATTATTTCTTTGATTAGTTTAATATAAAAAATATCATAAATCATTTTATCAATTTCTTTTTGAAAAGTTTTCCTCTTATCATCTAAAAATTCCTCTACGGTTGAGATTTTGTTATCAGTTATTTTTTTAACAAAGTCATCGTTTAGAATTGGCTCAAGAAATTTTTGTATTTTTAATATCTTAACTTGATAAAAATATTTTTCATTTTTTTCACCTGAATCATCTATAAAGGAAAATTGGAATGAATCCCCAATTTTCTTAAACCTTGATTTTTCAATTATCTCAGGGTAGATACCATCTTCACTAAGGTCAATAATCATAACTTCAGGCTTAATGTCACTCAAAGGTAAATAATTTTCATCGGTTCTTACAGCTTCGATTTTAATCAGATAATTTCTATCCTCACCAACTTGTTCTACTGTCTCAAATTTTCTGTATTCTTTTAACAACAAATCAGTTTCATATTTTATTTTTTCTTCGTCAATTTCTAATTCTGGAACTTCAATTTCAATACCTTTATAATCTTTCACAATAATTTCAGGAAAAGATTCAAATTCTACTTTGAAATGCAATTTTTCTCCTAAAATGAAGTCTAGGTGAGTAATTACAGGCTGGTCAATAACAGGAATATTCTCTTTATCAACATAATCCCAGAAAAAAGTATTTGCAACTTTTTCTGAAGCTTCATATTCCAATGCATCACCCACCATTTTTTTTATAAGATTTATTGGAGCTTTACCTTTTCTGAAGCCTGGTATTTGTAACTTTTGAATTCGTTTTTTAACCTCTTTCGAAATTTCATCTCTAACTTCATCGTAAGAG
>Ga0308419_1000350_pt1 | contig 34525 bp, 23 predicted proteins | sample HotsprSampleMS50_FD_203674 | JGI IMG/M metagenome (GOLD analysis project Ga0308419, IMG submission 203674) | Hot spring phototrophic mat microbial communities from Mushroom Spring, Yellowstone National Park, Wyoming, United States - 20090730_MS50 ... | reverse complement strand
GCTTTCAGTCCCCTACTCATCGGGGCTCTAGCTGGTGGGACGGGCGCCGTGTGGCCGCGGTCGTCACTGACCGCGACCTTTCAGTCCCCTACTCATCGGGGCTCTAGCTGGTGGTTACCGACTTTGCTCTCCCCGCCTCCGTGTCCGTTCGCCCTTTCAGTCCCCTACTCATCGGGGCTCTAGCTGGTGGGGCGGGACGTGCGGGCGGAGGTCGCGCCGCTCACGGCTTTCAGTCCCCTACTCATCGGGGCTCTAGCTGGTGGTATGCCGATGGCGACTCGGACCCGCAGGCGAAATACCACTTTCAGTCCCCTACTCATCGGGGCTCTAGCTGGTGGGATGAGAGTGGCCTAAGGCAGTCCTGACGATCCGGAAACTTTCAGTCCCCTACTCATCGGGGCTCTAGCTGGTGGCGAGACTCATGGAGGAGGCCGCGCGGGAGTGGAGACTTTCAGTCCCCTACTCATCGGGGCTCTAGCTGGTGGAGAGCGAGCGACGTCGTTGCCGTGCGGGTGCAGTACCTTTCAGTCCCCTACTCATCGGGGCTCTAGCTGGTGGGGTTTCTCGCGGACCTGGAGTGCGCGGCGAAGAGGTACTTTCAGTCCCCTACTCATCGGGGCTCTAGCTGGTGGTCTTCCTCGTCTGTGACGAACCGTTCGGCTACCTCGCTTTCAGTCCCCTACTCATCGGGGCTCTAGCTGGTGGAGTCTCTGGGTCCTGGATGAACGTGACGGTCGTCTCTTTCAGTCCCCTACTCATCGGGGCTCTAGCTGGTGGCGTTCTAGGTCTGAGCGTGCCCGTCTGGGTGGGATCTTTCAGTCCCCTACTCATCGGGGCTCTAGCTGGTGGGCCGGCCTGGGTCGCTCGTCCCCGACGCGTTGGCGCTTTCAGTCCCCTACTCATCGGGGCTCTAGCTGGTGGCGCTTCGCTGGTGCCATGGAGGTCCAGTCCCGTACCCTACTCTTTCAGTCCCCTACTCATCGGGGCTCTAGCTGGTGGCCTGGAGATGTGGGCGCGGGCGTTTGAGGCAAAGTATCTTTCAGTCCCCTACTCATCGGGGCTCTAGCTGGTGGGTTGCAGTTGGACAGTCCGTGGTCGGGGCCTACAACGCTTTCAGTCCCCTACTCATCGGGGCTCTAGCTGGTGGGCAGCAGATTGCCATCCTGGAGGAGCTTGAGGCTCCTTTCAGTCCCCTACTCATCGGGGCTCTAGCTGGTGGGGCGTCTCGGTCGACTACCTCCTGGGCCGGACGGACGTGCTTTCAGTCCCCTACTCATCGGGGCTCTAGCTGGTGGTTGCTCTACACCGAGACTGTGGCGGGCAACAACCAGGCTTTCAGTCCCCTACTCATCGGGGCTCTAGCTGGTGGAGCGGCTGTCAGGGCTGACGCCGGGTGACGTGGAGGAACTTTCAGTCCCCTACTCATCGGGGCTCTAGCTGGTGGGGCGTCGTGCCATACCTATTCTTCCTCCCCACTAGGCCTTTCAGTCCCCTACTCATCGGGGCTCTAGCTGGTGGTGAGTTAACCCGCGTTCTTCACGCAGGGCCCTCAAACTTTCAGTCCCCTACTCATCGGGGCTCTAGCTGGTGGTTAGTAGCACGGACCATGTTCTCAACGGCGTCCTGTACCTTTCAGTCCCCTACTCATCGGGGCTCTAGCTGGTGGATGGAGGCCTCGTTAGGAAGCCAGGGCTTATCGAGGACTTTCAGTCCCCTACTCATCGGGGCTCTAGCTGGTGGCTTTTTTGACAACGCGTTGTCAAAATGACCCCGCCCACTTTCAGTCCCCTACTCATCGGGGCTCTAGCTGGTGGTTGCTCACTTTGAGTATTGCCTCCTCAGAGCAAAGGCTTTCAGTCCCCTACTCATCGGGGCTCTAGCTGGTGGGCCCGGGCGGCCCTGGCGCGGGCCAAGGCGCAGCAGACTTTCAGTCCCCTACTCATCGGGGCTCTAGCTGGTGGGCCTTGGATGGCCCAGGCCAGGACAATCTGCCCGGCACCTTTCAGTCCCCTACTCATCGGGGCTCTAGCTGGTGGCTGGGTCTGAACGTCGCCTCCGGTTACCATGCCAATCCTTTCAGTCCCCTACTCATCGGGGCTCTAGCTGGTGGAGTTGAAAAGATTTGCGTTCGATTATATATCCGAGGGCCTTTCAGTCCCCTACTCATCGGGGCTCTAGCTGGTGGGAGAAGCGATAGAAGCAGAAATAGAGACGATTGAACTTTCAGTCCCCTACTCATCGGGGCTCTAGCTGGTGGAGACCGCTAGCTGCGGTGCTGGTGCCGGCGGGTGGCCGGGGCGCAGTAACGGCCAGCTAGACGTGTGCTTGGGTTCGGCCCGAAGGGGGCTCGTTCCTGCATTGTCCCACCTCGCTTTCGAGACTCTTCATGGTCTCAGGAATTCGAGGCCCGTGGCTCGCGGATGCCGAGCGATAAGCCCAGCTACAGGCGCTAGTGAGCTGCGTACACGGGTGGCGTTCTGGCGCCGGACGGACACCCTCCAGGCCGGAGGCGGGTCGTCCCTCGAAGATGGCCAGATTGCACGAAAGTGGGGGCCGCCTTCGAAAGATACCCTGCCTCCGGCCTTCCGTCGCCGTCCGCTGTGCCTGTAGCCCCTGGTTCCGTCGCATCCCAATCACGGCATCGCCCCTAAGGAACCGTATGCGGTTGTCAAGGAGCCATGATGCGGCCTCCGGCCGATGCCGGATGCCCGCTAGGCACTAACGGGTTCAGGTCGGGTGGCAGACCCTCCAGAACCCGCAGCCCACGCCGCAGTCCGACGCGAGGCCTGGGTCGTGCTCTTCGTAGACCATACGGGCCTTCGCGTCGCGCTCCTCGATGAACCACTGCCGTAGTTCGTCGTCGATGATGTGGAAATCCTTTTCCACGATCAGCCGGTCCCCTTCGAACCGACCGTAGACGATACACCCGATGTTGATGGGGTACTCGGTCAGAGCCTCGCACACCATGGCGTAGCCGGTGGTCGTCAGGCGATGGAAGTCCCTGCGCCGGCCGAACTTGGTGTCGAGGATCATCACCTCAGAGAAGGTGTAGGCGTCAACGCTGAGCTGTGAGCTCAAACCCAGGAAGCTCCCGTCCACTTTCTGCTCCACGACCACCGGGACCGCGGAGGCGGCAAGGGAGTCGGTGCCGATGTAGGGCTGCCTCACCAGGATGTCCTGTATGCGGGCAACAACCCTCGATACCTCGAAGTCGCGCAGGACGCGGGCCTTGGCTTTCGCCTCGGCGGCCTGCCCGTCGGGGAAACGCTCCAGGACCTTGACGGCCTCCCCAGGCAGTTCCGGAGACCCGATACTCCGGTTGAGCTCGTCGAGGACGCTGCGGTACCCCTCAATCCCGTGCGTGTAGATGAGCCGCTTGGCCTCCACCAGGACAGCCGCCACCACGGCGTGGAACAGAGACCCCTGGAGCATCGCCACGCTCGGTTCCGGCCTGACACCCTGGACATGCCTGAGGTACACATCACGCCCGGAGGAACAATACCTCCCGGCGACCTCGAACAACGCCAGGCGCACCGGGTACACCGGCTCGAGGGGTGGCTGCGGCCACGACCATCCCCTGAGCTCCTCGGCCACCTCGGTCTGCCGTGTCTTGGGCAGCAGACCTTTCAACAGATGCTTGCGCTCGTCGTCGCCCAGGAAATACATTGGGTCTCACGCCCAGTCTCCGCAGTAATTGCGGTATTCGCACTCTCTGCAGCGGCCTGCCATCCTCGTGGGCGGTGGCGTCCGCTCGCACGCGATGACCGTCCGCATCTCGTCCAGCAGCCGGTGCACTCTCTCCCTGACACCGGGAGTCAAGGGCATCGGCACGACCCGCTTCTGGGGTATCACGTAGAGGAAGCCCGTCCTAACGGGGACTCTGAAGTTCTCCTCCACCAGCAGTCCGTAGGCGGCTAGCTGGTAACGGTGGTTGAGCGCTGGGCCCCTGGGGGCATCTTTGAACTCCACGGGATAATACCCCGTCTTGGTGACCAGGAGCAAATCCAGCACACCCGTGAGCCCGAGACGCTCGGAGCTCAGAGGTACCCGGAAGCGCCTTTCCCCTTCGGCTAGGCCGTACCGTGCAAGAGTCCGCCTGTTCTCGAGCTGCTCGAGCTGCAGGTGCTGCTCCATGCCCACGGTCATCTTATACGTACTCTTGCGCTCCACTGGGAGTACGTAGTTGAAGTAGACAATGCGCTGGCAGTACACCCACTGTTTGAGGTCGGACACCCTCAGCTCGAGCAAGCTCGCACCTCCTCCACTCCTCGTTGGCCGCCTCCCGGTCTACTCCGGCTCGACCGCGTCGTCCTGGGCCGCCCGGCTCCGGTGCTTGCGGCCGGACGGAGGGCCGCCCTGGATCTCTATCCTCAGAGCGATGTCTTTGTCACATATAGGGAAGAGCTGGATGTTGCCCTCTTCCCGCCCGATAGTCCTCCTCAGCCTCAAGGCCAACTCCTGCCGGCGGGCGGTGGAGAGCTCGCCCCGGAAGGCGGACCACTGTATCCGTTCAAGACCGTAGTCCTTACAGCACTCTGCCACCCGGTTCCGCGTCTTGTCACTCGGGATGTCGTAGACGACCAGCGTCTGCATGGCTCTGCCGTCGTCACCACCCAGCGAGGTAGGGCCTGTAGTGACCCTCGCCCCGGAGGAACATGGCCAGGCGCCTACACTGCATCTGGATGATGGTCTTCAGCCGATGTTGAGCCCCTTCGAACCGGTCCTCGTCCTCCAAGCGGGCCAGGATTTTCTCCGCCAGCTCGCGCCGAGTGCTATCGCTCAGGCGGTCGCCATCCATCTCGGGTTCGTAACCCCGGTTGAGCCAGGCGATGACCACCCGGTCCACCACCGGTTGGCGGAACACCTCCACCATGTCGAGGACAAGGCTCGGTTTCCCAGCCCGGTCGGCGTGGAGAAATCCCGCGAAGGGGTCGAGCCCGGCGAGGCTGAGCGCGCCGCTTACCTGGTGGTAGAGCATGCCGTAGCCGTAATTCAGCAGGGAGTTGACCGGGTCGGTGGCTCCACGTCTCTCGCGGCCGTCGAAGCCCAGAGACGGTGGCAGGATGCCGGCCACCAGCTCCCAGTACACCCTACCCCCTCTCCCCTCCACGGACAGGAGCTGCTCCCGCGCGTCATCCACACGCTCGGCGGTCAGGCCCATGAGCTCCTCCCGGAGAGCCTCCAACTTACCGGCCCCGTCGTAGAGCCGGCCGTACAGGTCGGGGTCCGCCTGGCGGCGGTGCTTGGCGAAGTACTTGAGGACGTTGGCTTGGTTGTGGAGCTTGCCCGCCACCGTCGCCTTGGCGAACTCGACTCCCCGAGAATCGAGGTACGCCAAGAGCTGCTCGCGGCGGGTGATGACCGTCCCAGTCAGCGCCGGAGAGACCAGTTTCGCGTACGGCTCGCCCGAGCCGGAAACGAAGTTGAGTTGGATACCCTGCCGCGCGCACTCCCGCACGGCGTCGGTCGAGAGGCTCACCCCGGAGCTCAGGATTGACACTTGCTCGAGGTCCCGGAAGGGGACCTCGACAACGAGGTCCCCTCCCCGTTTCACCACGAGACGCTCGCCCTTCTTGCCGATGAAGGAGCCGCGGTCGGAGACGAGGATGTGCTGAGCAGACATGACTTACTCACCCGTCCGCTCATAGAGCGAGTAGGTTCGACTCGAAGCCCGGAGTCGGCAAGGCAGAGCAACCGGGACAATCACTCTGTCACGTCCGAGCCGAGCGGTGGCTTCCGAGTAAGAGTTAATGGCGGCGAAGGTGACGCCCGGGCCGAAGTCATCCAGGAATTGAACTATCACATCTGCGCCGAGCTGGGCTCTCTCTTCACCCAAGAGATAGGTAAACCCCGCGCCTAGCTCGCCTACGCAGCTTAGGCCCTGGAATTGCATGAACCCTCCGCGCTTCCCGAGGTAACTCACCACCTTCAACAAGAGACCTAGCCGCTCGACCTCACAATCGCGTAGGCCCTCCACCCTTACCGCAACCGTGAGGTTGCCCTGCAGGTGCACGTACTCTCGATAGCCGACCGTAGCCTGAAAGCCCGGCTGCGACCGGTCATGCGGCTGTCGCTGGACCTTAACGAATGCGTTGTTGATGACCGCCCACTTTGCTGGCCGGAAACGGATGGGCAAAGACTTAACCACCTCAAAGACATGCTCCCCGTCCTCGCCCGCCTCAAAGGCAGCTGCGATGAGGGCCATCTTGACGGCATACATGGTCGGGCACAGGTTACTGCGTGCGCCAGAACTGGTAGCCATACTGCTTTTCAACGAGAAGAGCGCAGTTGGGGCGTACTCGGCGAGTAGCCACATGGGGGCCCCACTCCCGCTACACAGCCTGGAGCAGGTCCGTCATCACCTTGCTGAACTCGGCCAGCGACCCGAACTCGTATACGTCCACGGCGCCCGGCCACGTCCGGTTCAGCTGCTCAGTGATGCCCTTGACCTGCTCAACGTACCCATGACTGAGTGGGCTGACCGTCGGCGCCGGCACCGCCGCGGTAGAGACCGTGACCACTCCGCGGAAACCCAGGATGTGAGGGTTCTGCGTATTCCGATGCGCGCCGAGCGGCCTCACAAACGAGTACATCACGCTCTCCACGACCGTCCTCGCTCGCAACCGTCTCTGGTCCTCGTCCACTACATACTTACGGGTCAGATCGTTCCAACCCACGCGGGCCACCTCTATGGTACATACCGCCGCATAGATGCCGGAGCTCGCCGGCCGATAGAAGATAGCCTGGCCCACGTTGGCTCCCTCCGGGTCCCCAGAGCTTTCACCTCGCTTGCGTGGATCGTACTTCACGTGGAAGTACGACTCGGTCCGAGTGCTCTCGGGAAGACCCACGAGCCAACCGAATTCCACCGTCGACTTTCGCGGGAGAGACCTATTATTGGCTGTCACCAGGATGCCTTCGGCGTCATCCAAAGCGCAGTGCCTGATGACCGCATCCAGGCCCGCAGCGTTGTCGTCGACCGGAAGTTTCTCGACGAAGTCGGCTTCGGAGTTGATGCGGTTTGCGTCAAACACACGACAACCAGCGCAGAGCGGAAGGCCTCTCGCCTGAGCGAGAGACTGAAAATGCTCCGCCTGGATGTGCTTAAGCATGTCTCCGCTGATAGCGTTGACGACTGCCAGACGCCCGTCAGCATCGACAATATGAACCATCCGGGTAATCTGCTGGTTGCCTTCGGTGGTCTCATTATTCAGGGAGTGCATGTCCAGCACGAGTTCCCCGGAAATCGACACGGTGCGCACGGGGCACATTCGGGGTTCCTCCTTTCAGCTTCTGGCCATTCGCTCACTCCCGCGCCTCAGCGCCAGGACTCTCCTGAGGCTCACGGGCCGAGCCGTAGGCAATGAGCAAAAACCCCACGGTCTCGCAATTGTACTCGTCGACCAGCCGGACGAACTGCTCCAGCTCTTCCGTCGTGACTCGGGGCCGAAGCCTAACCCTGGGGTCCTTCCGGTCGCCCAGCCTCTCCTGCACGCGCGCGTTCTCGGCGTTGTATGACGCCACAAAGTCAGCCACTGCCTGCAGGAGCCTTTCCTTGAAGCGAGCAGCCCGACGGAGGTCGTGGAAGAGGCTGTACCGGATCTCATACTGTTGGTCCTGCTTGGAAGCGTGGTACTGCTCCGTCACCGTTGACAGCCGCACTGCCCGAGCAATCCCTCGGAAGCCCGCGTTATCAAGAATAGGGGCGTACACCTTCTCCATACTGACCACCAGCTTTCGGATGTTTCCAACCGTCATCTGTCTGACAGGTCTCTTATCTCTCCTGGCCCTGGAGCTCTGTACAAAGCTGGCGTAGCCGGCTGCGAACTCGAGGAAACGTTTCAGGTCATGCCCGCTGAGGAAGTCGCGGTAGGACACTATAAGCGAGTATTCCTCTGAGCGGTCCTCACGGAGTTCGCCGACCACACTGATGTGCTCCTCAAGAATGTCTACCCAAGCCCGGGCGCTCTCCGGGTCGGTCACAGGGAACCAACCGGGGAGGCCGATGAAGGAGAGGTTAGTGACCGCCTTCCCCTGGCCTAGGCTCTTGAAGTACGTAGTATACAGACCTGAGACTAGGTCCCGGGGAGTGTACCCCGCCAGGGTCCATTCGGAGTCGCCCCCTAGCAGACCACTCCTCTGAACGAGGCACTTTGCTACCTCTAGGCATCCTTGCACGTCTAGCTGGGACGAGGACCAAACCCTGCCGCTCACTGAGACGAAGGCCGGTCTCAGGACCTCACGGACAGCTGCTAGACGGATGTTCGCCGGGGCCAGGGCGAGGAACTTGACGTCCTTCTTCTCCTTGCCGATTGCCCTCGCAGTGGCCACTACCGGAGTGCCGGCGTACCGGAGCCATTCTTCGAACCAATCGGCGTACTTCTCGTCCAGGTTTTCCACGAGGGCCTTGTCAGGTTTTAGCCGGTTCACCCCCTTCCCAACCACCGGGTTGAATCCCTGTACCGGTCGAGCCTTGAACTCAAAGGGGGTTTGCTCTCTCGCAGGGTCGCGTCCCATGGCCATAGCTTCGAGCTTCAAGCGTACGGATTCAGCTAGAGCGTTGCGGTCGGCGGTACGGATGGCGGCAAAGAGAGCGTTGTGACTGCCTAAGGCCTGTAGCAGCCCCAATTGACGATAAAGCGGATACTCCGGGTCAACTTCGAGAGCCGCCTCTCCTCCTTCCGTTGCCTGTGGCACTTTCGCCTTCGCCTTGCGGGCCTTTTGGTGAGCCTGCCAGGCAGCCACCTTCTTTGCCTCAGCGGGAAGGTCGAAGAAATCGGCTCCTTGCGGAAGACTCTCGGTTTCCGAAGTCTTCACGTACTTGTATCCCGGCGTGCTCTGCAACCGACCATAGTCAAGCTGGTCTAGCTCTACGGGTCTGCTCAACTCAACGGCATAGTGGGACCCCGCGTCTCGAATCACGGGTGATTGCCCGGTGAGTACCCTTAGTAAGACCCCGAGTCCACATGCTGCAGTGCAGTCCGCGTACGTACCTGTCTTCTTCGACACCACAAACGACCCAGCCAGCAATTCTCGTCACCTCCTTTCTCCATACGTCTTCAGGGCCTCCTGGCTCTCTTGGTCCGCTAGTCGCACGAGGCGCGCCAAGAACCAGTACAAGGCCCAACTCTCGGGACGTTCCGAGGGGTCGAGGGCTTCGGCCACACTCCGCATGAGCTCTTCCATCTGTTGAGGACGGATCTCCATGTCAACCCGGTGCGCACAAGGGGCCATCGGCACCGGCAACACTTTTGCTAGTTGCTCGCGAGCGCCTGACGAAGCAACGAATTCGTCGCCGGAAACCGCCCCCGCATGGTGGTGTCGGGCTACCGCAGCCACTAGGGCAGCGATAGCCAACTGAAGAACAGGCGAATCCACGGGGGCCGCCTCAGGAGGAAGCAAGTCCTCAAGACCCCTCCAGCAGAGCTGATAGGCAAGGGCAGCTCCCGCGACGGCGTGGGGCGGCGGGCGGCGCGGGTGATGGCGGTAGGCAGAGTGAGCCAGGAACAGGCGTTCTTCGGCCCTCGAGTCGTCGACGCACAGTATAGTCTCAGCGCTACCCGGGTCCTGCGCAGGGTCTAGATGGGCTTGCTCCCTGACGAGCGCTTGCCATCGCCTATCCAGCTTCCCGGAGTCGTGCAGACATCCGGTGAGCTCCACTAGGTCCAGCAAGAAACCCTGCGGCAACCGCAACGCAACCGCAAGGCGCGCGACCGCGGCCCGCCCCTCCGCTAGCGCGAGATTCCTTGCCCTCGCCCCGACATCCATCGCATGGTGTCTGAATGATTCGGGGACCGCCCAAGCGTCGCTCTTTCTCTCTTGCTCCTGTCTTGGCACTGGCTTTACCCAGATGGAGCGGCTGGCCGAGCCCGGCTGCTCGTTCTGCGCACCACGCCCCAGACGCAGGCCCATTGCAGAGTCGTATGTAGCCACCTTCCACGAGACAGCCACGAAGGGCCGGGCCATCGCGTCTCTGGAATTGCTCACCTGTACCCAGTTGATTTCCGGTTCCTGACCGGCCTCGATGCCCTCGCCCCACTCCGGCACATGGACCGTGCCTGCATCCTCCCCCTGTAGGTCCAAACTGCGCAAGAAACCGGCCAAAGTCGAAGCGCTGACGGAAACGCCTTCGATGCCCTGGCTAAGGTCAAGCTTCCACGGTTCGTCTTCGATAATCACCAAAGACGAGTCGATGTCCCTGACGTACCGCCTGTAGGCCGCCGTCGCGTCGCTGGTCAAAGCAGACCTTATTTCATCTCGCCGTGCGGCCAACACGCCCAGGTGGAGAGCCTGTCTATCAAGCTCACCGAGACTCTTTTCTACAAGCTCACGCTCCCACTCGAAACTCGACTTGACCAGGCCCGACCCCACTAGTTCTCTCAAAGTGCTCCTCGTACGGTCGCAGTGCTCTTGCGGGTACGGCGCCCAAGGGTTATCCGTCTCCGGGGAATAGTCGAAGACCTGGACCTCACCCGTCTCTCCGGCAAAACGCGCACAGCGCCCGGCACGCTGCACCAGACTGTTGGCCGGCGCAACCTCTGTGAGGAGGCAGTCGCAACTGATGTTCAACCCTACTTCGACTACCTGAGTGGCAATCAACACCCCTTGGCCGCCGTCGCCCTGCTTGAAAAGCTCTAGAGCCCGTCTCTCCTTGGCCGCCCGGTCGGCGCTCAGGAAGTGAGAATGCAGACCGATTACCTCGACAGACTGGCTAGCACCGGACACGACAGCTTGGTACAGCTCCTGAGCCCGCTTGACCGTATTGACGACAGCAACAACACGTCCACGAGGGGCTCGTCGGAAGGCATCAAATACCTGGTCCGCAGTCAGCGACTCTTCCCGCCAGCGGTAAAACCGCATCCGAGTGGACTCCGCCGGCATGGACTTAAGGTCTTCTGCTGACGGCACCACCAAGTCCGCGCTTAGGTACTCCTGAGCGAGCTTCAAGGTGTACTCTGTCGCGGTCGCCGTCATAATCAGGACGCTGCAGATACCAGCCAAGCGCGCTCCCAGGTCCAAGACAGTCGCAAGGGCGCGTTGCGGTTCCAGAAGATGAAACTCGTCGAAGACCACATAGGCGCCGACCAACGCTCCCCCGCACACATTCGCTTGACGGGGGCTCACCGAAACCGGGTCTCCGACGTAGGCGCTGAGCAACTGATCTATTGTCGTGAAGCATACGTCCGAGCGGAACACAGGGTCTCCCTTTAGCAGCCCCGTTTGGAGGCTCGAGCGAAGACCGGCCCTTAAAAGGTCGTCTCTATACTCCGTGTGCAGGGCGGTTGTGAGGGTCCGCAGCGGCAGCGCGTAAATCAGCCTATCGGCCCAGGCCATCCCACACATTCGGGCATGTACGAAAGGCAAGAGGGCTGACACGGTCTTTCCGGAGCCGGTGGGTGCCAGGAGCACCACGTTGCGACCAGAGAGCAGGCGCTCGGCCACCTCAAGCTGATATGCATAGGGCTCTTTCCTGCCCTGGCCCCATATGGACTCGAACGTACTCTGCACCGTGCCCACACGTAGCCACCCCACTTACCAAGCGCAGACCCCGTAACATCCCCAGGTGATGCCTCGTACCGAATGCGAGATTGGTAACGGGAGCCCGTACCAAGACTATAAGACAGGCACACCGTCACGAGCGGACGGTGCAACTCAGAACTTCTGAAGTTCTCGCCTTTTTCACCCCCATAGGAGTCAGCATGGTAGAACCCTGATCCTGCCGAGGCCGAAGGTAGCGTTCTTTCCGATATGAACCATCTCGGAAAGCACCAGCAGCTCCCCAAATGGATGCAAGTTCCCCGAGTACTCAACCGCCCCGATGATGCCGCCTAGGTCCATCGAGGCGTTCTGGCGGTTTGAGTAACGGCGCCAGTGCACCCACCGCGTCTCGTCACGAGCAATCCGGACCTGCCGAGCGCGCTCTATAACTGCGTGGTAGTCCAGGTCCAAGGCCACCCCGTGGTGGAAGTAGGCCAACGACGATGCCCGCCGCAGCGCCGCCCTGACCAAAACCTCAAAATCGGGGCGGCTCCTCATCTCGTTGTCGGCCTTAAGGCGCGTGTGAGTGATGAATTCCACTCTCAGCGAACGCTGAGAGAGCGTGGTAGCCCTCGCCTGAACCTCGGGTCTTCCGACGCAAGCTTGTCTTACAGCCTCAAGGCTCAAAGCGTGCGGCGAATGTTCTCCGTCGTACAACTGCCATCGCCTGCTCCCTTTTACCTGCTCCACCCTCACCAACTCGAACCCCGCCCTCAAGGGGCCTATCCCCGTCCGCCCCAGCTCCTTGAAGGCAGCGATAAAGAACGGGAGGTACTCCACTCCTCGGCCGATGAGCACGAGCCCGAAGTCAAGCTCGTCCCCAGGGGCGTACTCGGTCCGGTCGTCCTCCGGAGGTTCGATGACGAAAGGCCTGGGGACGTCCTGGAGGTTGCGCAGGACCGTCGAGTCGGGTGGCGGCGAAGTCTCGAATACGTAGGCGTACGGACATACCGGTCTGACAAGGCAACCCAAACAGTCCCTCGCCCGTTGCGCGCAGGCCACGCGCCGGAAGGCCGAGCCGAAACCACCGCGCAGAACGCTACCTTTGTACGGTGGCAACCTCATCGGCTGCGTGACCTTCAGGTTCAGCCTGAAGAAGCCGACACGGAGCTCGTCGAACGTGATTTCTCACTCCCTTGCAGTCGGCGGACCTGCAGCACCCCTTCCTAACCACGCCATAGTCTCCAGGACTCTAAAGCAGGAGACGCTCCACTGCCCGAACGACCATCGGTCCTAGGCCCCTAGCAACTTTGAGAACACGCTCCGGCGGTCCCCCTGCCAACTCCAGCGCCGAAATAGCTGACCGAGACAGTCCAACCCGCTCACCTATGTCCTTCTGGGTCAACCCTTTCGCGCACCGAGCTCCGAGGAGAACATAGCTGTACGCTGGTCTCCGAGACCGGCAAACCTTACGCCGCCGGCGCACACTCGTGCCCACCTGGGTCCGTCGTCCTCTTGTGTTTCGCATCCAGCCCTCACCCTCTTAAGGGGGTTTGGACCTAGTCTAGACCCTGCGGGACACTCTTGTCAACACCTTGCCTCGAGTCCGACAGCGTCTCCTGGGCTGCCCTCCGCGCCCCAGACAACCGGCCTGGCGCTCTGACCAGTAAGAAAGCCGCCCCGGCCGGCATGCGAGACAGAGCCCACACCCGCTTGACTTTCAGTCCCGTATTGGGGCGGCGAATAGTTTTTCTACCCAACGAGAACGTTCCCTACCCCTCAAGCTCGATTGTCCGCGCCACTTCGTACACCCCCACCATCCCCTCCACCTCCCTCCGCACCGCTTCGCGGAGTTCCGGGGGTTCGAGGACCTCCGCCCCGGCCCCGTAGGAGAGGACCCACCGCCTGACCTCCCCCAGGCCGCCCACGTGGAGGCGGAGGATGAGGCCGCCGTCGGGCAACTCCTCGATGACCTGGCTTGAGTGCCAGTGGCGCTCCCGGACATAGCGGGCCTGCTCGGGCTTGAACCGGATGGCCACGTCCGCCGGCTCGCCACGCTCGATGCCGAAGGACGCGGCCATGAACTCCTCGGCCGAGAAGTCGGCCGGGCGCTCGAAGGTCTTCCCCGTGCCCTCCACGCTCTGCATGCGGTCCAGGGCGAAAATCTTCACCTCCCCTCTCAGGTGACAGTAGGCAAAGACGTACCAGACACCGGAATGGAGGTGGAGATGGTAGGGGTCTATCTCGCGCTCGTTGACCTCCCCGCGGTAGGCCGTGAAGTACACGATGCGCAGGGTCTCGCGGTGTTGGATGGCTTGCTGGACCTTGACGAAGCTGTGCAGGATGGCGTGCTCCTCGCCCCGCAGCGGTCCGACGTCGAAGGACACCCAACCCGCCGGCTGCGCCACCTCGGCGAAGGAGACCTCCCTCGACAGGTAGGTCGCCATCTTCTCGAGGGCGTTGGCGACGTGCTCCCGGTAGGGCGTGCCTCGGCACTGGTCGAGGAGCTTGCCGCCCAGGAACAGGGCCACGGCCTCGCCCTCGGTGAGTCGGATGGCCGGCAGCTTCAGGCCGCCGGACTTGAAGCAATACCCGCCCCGCTCGCGGTCGTACACCAGCTCGTCCGCCACGAAGTCCCTTATGCGCTCGATGTATCTCTCCGCCGTCCTCTTGGAGCACCCGAGCTTCTCGGCGAGCTGCACGGCGTTGGGGTAGGTCCCGGACTGGATGAACAGGATGGCCTCGATGATCTTGTACTCGAGCCTCTTCGCCACTGCCTGCGCCTCCCCGGTGCCCCCGCGGGCTCAGGCTCGACCCGTGTCGCACCGTGAAACATTCAGGCATCTGGCGGTCATTTCCTCCAAAAGGAGGGCCGTTCAAGCAGACGGAGCTCTCACTCCCTCTCTTGGCTCCCTAGGCCAGAAGGGCAGCTTCTTCAGCGCTTCCAGCAGGCCCCGCCGACCCTTGGTCGCACTCCGCACTAGGCAGTGGGCCCGCCCCACCGCCTCCAGCGCCGCCTCGACCACCCCTTCCATCTTGTGACTGGCGTAGGGGGCCACCACGACCACCCCGTCGGCCGACTTCGCCCGTCCCGCGCCGAGGTGGATGTCCGCCTCCGCGCCCTGCCCGATGAACTCTCCGCCGAGCTTCTCGATGAGGGCCCGGTAGCTGACGTGGAAGCTGTCCCCGCCGACGACGAGGATGGTCCGCCCGGCGAGGGGCAAGCTGTCGGGCCGGCGGAGCTGGCGGCCGGCCACTCTCTCCTCCCGGCGTCTCAGTCTGGGTCGTCGTGGCTTCGCCGCTCCGGCCGCCCCGACCGCTCCGGCCGCTCCGGCCTCCTCGGCCGCCCGGCCGGGGCTCCCGGTGCTGCCCTCGGCGGGGGCCAGGGCCAGGCCGTCCGGGTGCCGGCGCACCACCCTGGCGAGCGGCAGGGCCGGCAGACCGGGAGCCGGTGAGTGGAGACCTGCCGCCCCCCGCCCCTCGGCGCCGCCCCGCTGCCCCCCGGGAGTGACCCCGTACCCCTCGGGGGTAGCCCCTCCCCCGCCCGGAACGGGACGGACATACCCCACCACGTCGCCGTCCGCGAGGCCGACCCGGGCGGCCTCGGCCTCGCTGACCCAGGCCACCGGCCGGCGCATGAGGTTCAAGAGTTGCCAGGCGACCGGGGGCGCACCAGCCGTCGCCCGACCCGCGTCGCGCCCAGCAGGGTCTTGAGCCGCGGTCCCGGGGAGGCCCACCCGCCTGACCACCCCCAGCCCCTCCTCGCGGTCGACAGGCCCGACCAGGTCCAGGTTGACGCTCCGGCCGGGTCCCAGAGTCACCTCGACCAGGTCCCCGTCCACCAGGTCGAGCCGCCGCACGACCGCCGCCGGAACGAGCAGGCGGAAACCCCGCGACAGGCCGAGATAGCCGTCTGGCCCGTCGTAGGCGAAGCGGAGCACGCCTTGGTAGATGCCCGGCAGCCGGCCCTCGTCCTCCGGACCGGCCCCCTCACTCTCGGCAGCCGCGGGGGACCCGGTCACCCGGTGGTCCGGAGAGGGAGCCCGGTCCGCGTTCGCCCCCACCGTCAGGCGCGCCGACATCCTCTCGAGGGCGGCACGCAGGCGGGCGTTCCTCTGCTGTTCCTCTCCTATCCGATACGCGAGGTACTCGTTCTGCCACCTGAGGCCCTCGTTCTCGGTCTCGAGACGCTGTAGCGAACGATAGGCGGACTCGAGCTTGGCCTCGCGCTCCCGGACGACCTCCTGACCAAGGATGTGCGGCCCACCCGCCTCCAGTGCGGCCCGGAGGCGCCGGTTCTCCTCCTCTAGCGAGGCCACCCGCTTCCGGAGGTCGCCTATCTCCTGTCCCGCCGCCCCGGCCTGCTGCCGGAGACGGTCCCGTTCCTCGCATGCCCGCTCGAGCTTCTCGTGCTCCCGGGCGAGGTCCCGCTGCGTGCGGGAAAGCTCGCCGCGGACCCGGGCTAGCTGGCGTCGCAGGGTCCTGGTGCCGCCCTCGGTGCGGCGGCGGACGGGCGCCTCCGGGTCTTGTCGGGACACGGACCCAGCCGGCCCTCCCGGTGCTCCAGCAGGTCGCGCCGCAGCCTCCTCCCGGGTGCCAGTCGGAGTGTCCGCAAGGGCCACGGCCTCGGCCATCCGGCGCACCGACTTGCGCCCGTCCAGGAGTAGAGACGCCGCCAGCCATCCGGCCGGGTACCGGGTCCTCAGGTCGTCGAGGCCCGCCCGGAGCTCGGCCACCGTAGCCTCCTCGACCGTCCGTAGGAGGTCCCGGGCTTGGTCGGCGAAGACCCTGAGAATGAGATCAAACCAGACCGGCGACCGCCGGACCTCCCGCTCTATGTCCCGCACCAGGAGGTTCCGCGGGGCCTTCTCGCGCCGCCAACCCTGGATGGTCAGACCTAGGTCTCCGGCCAGCTCCCTCAGGCCGGCCACCGGCATGTCCCGCAGGATGAGGCGGACGAGCACCTCCGGCGCGCCGGACTCGGTCTCCTGAGCCCCTTCGGCCTCCGCCGAGGCATCCGTCTCCTGCCGCCTCGCCATCCCGACCACTCCCACCGGTCGCCCCGACTGGTCGCCCCGACTACTTCTCCTTTGAGAGCATTCTACCTGAACGCCGGTCGTGGAAGGACTCCCTCCCGGTCGCAGGAACACCTCGGGCCCCGGCCGGTTTCTCACCGAGGCCCAGGACCCTCTCCCCCACGACCTCGCCCGTCTAGCGTGGTGCCAGCCCTCGGTGCTAGCCCGAGGTCCGTCTCTTCCAGGCCGTGACGGCGCGCCGCACGACCTCCACGTGCTCGAGCTCGTGCTCGACGAACCGCCTCAGCATCTTCCGGGCCGTCCAGTTCTCGGCCGGCTGCTCGGAGCGGAAGGTGCCCGAGCGGAGTTCCTTGGGAAGCTCGAGCAGGACCCCGACGGCCCGCTCCATGGCCCATCCAAGGCAGGTCAAGGTATCTTCGGGCCACGGGCGGGGCATCAGTTCGGCCACCCGCTCGTAGCCCAGCAGGCGCGACAGGTAGAAGGCGTGGCACTGGGCCACGTGGATGAGGTTGCCGCGGACGGTGCGCTTGCCCCCCGGCGGCTCCCAGTCGAGGGCCTCCGGGGGCAGGCCGGCGACGAGGCCCAACAGGTCGAGTCGGGCGTAGCCGAGGCGCCTCACCGCGGCGGCCAGGTCCTCGTCGGTCACGGGACGGGAGTCCGGTTTGAAGAAACCCACGGCGCTCCCGGACTTACCGAAACCGGGCACCTCCTGGACCTCGCGAATCTCCGCCTTGAGGTCCTTGGCGGCCACCGGTCCCACCCCGGGCTCGCCGTGCTGCCGGAGCCACCGGTAGAAGGCGGCGATGGCGCCCGGGGCGGCCGAGATGGCCTCACCCTGGCTCGGGGCCAGCCAGATGCAACCGATTTCATCCAGAGCGTGTCCCATCCAGGGTCCCTCGGGGGCGCCGTCGAGGTAGACGTTGAGCCGCAGCAAGTTATCCCGCCTCTCCAGCCGCTGAGTGTGGTCGGTCTCGGAGTCGATTTTACCACCCGCGACGGGTTTTGCCTGCTAAAAAGCCTGCTAGAAGGCAATAGGGGCCGGCGGCACCCCGGGGGAGACTACCCCGGGTCGGTGTCCGCCGCCGGCCCCTGGCCCGGTGACCCCGGGCCCGGCCGTGGGCCCGGAGAGCCCGGGCTCGACCGCTCGGTCTCGACGCCAGCCGGAGAGCCCGGGCTCGACCGCTCGGGCCCCGCCGCCTTAGGCCACTCGCCGGACCACCTGCCCGCGCGTCCCCGTGCTGAGCAGGAGGATGACCGCCAAGCTCAGCACCAGCTCCGGACCGAGGTAGGAACCGTTGTAGACCATCGAGTACACCCACGGGTTCGTCCCGGCCGGGGCGTAGGAGGCAAAGAAGATGGCGCCCGAGACGACATGGGACACGAAGCGGCCGGCGACGCCGACGGCTACGCCGGCGTAGGGCTGCCGCGGGAATAACCCGGCCAGCCCGAGCAGGCCGAAGGCCAACGGATAGTCCAGGATGACCTGGGCCCAGTGGACCACGAACGGCTCCAGGGCGAACTGGATGAGCCCATGGGCTACGCCCGCGAGCAGGCCCACCCTCACTCCCCGGCGCAGCGCGAGGACCATCAGGGGGACCATGCTGGCGGGCGTGACCGACCCTCCTTGGGGCATGCGGTAGACGACGATGATGGAGAGCACCGTCGCCAGGGCGACCATGACCGCCGCCTCGACCAGGGCCTGGACGCTCAGGCGTCCGGACCCGGGTCCGTCGGTGGTCTGCCCCGGTTGCCTCACCTTGCTGCTGTCCTGCACGGCAGAGCTCCTCCTCCGTGTGGGTGGACTGGACGGGGAGCCGCCGGTTTTGCACCGCGGGTGGCCCCGGCCTACACCATCCCCACCGCGACCTGGCCCCCATTCAAGCATGAGGCGCGCGGGGCGAAAGGCCACGCGCGCCAAGAGGGACTCCTTCTTCTCCCTACGCAGGCATTACCCTGGTCAGGTTCTGCGGGTCAGGTGCTTGGCGCCCTTTCTCAGCCCCGCGTCAGGGGCTCCCCGTTGCATCTCCAATTATAGCTCCGCTGCGGCTCCGAGTCCAGGGGTAGGGCGAGGCGGCCGAGACCCTCGGCCAGGACGGTGACCACCCGGACGAAGGCCTGCCGGAGCTCCTCGCCCCAGAACCCGGGCCGCCACTCCCGCCAGAGCTCGTCGCTCACCACGAGCACGTTGGCGACCTCGAGGCCCCGCGCACGACCGAAGGCGTACATGGCCGAGGTCTCCATGTCCACCGCGATGACCCCCTCGGACCGGTAGCGCTCAATCTTCCAGATGTACTCCCGGTACGGGGCGTCCGTGGTCCAGTGCGGACCGGCGACCGGACGGAGCCCCGCCTCGTGCAGGAGGCCGCCGAGCAGCCCGGCCAGGGGAGGATGGGGGCCGACCTCCTCCTCGGGCGGGACATAGTGCGCCGAGGTCCCCTCCTCCCGGACGCACCTTCCGGGAAGGACCACCGACCCCACGGGCACGGTCTCTTGAAGGCTCCCGCACATCCCCAGGCCGATGAACCGACGAACCCCGGCGGCGGCCAGCTCCTCCATCATCGTCACCGTGGCCGGGGCGCCTACGGGGTAGGTGATGAAGCTTACCGCCTGTCCGTCCACCCTCGCCGTGTAGGCCCCATGGCCCGTATCCTCGGGGTACAGCCACCTCTCGCACTGGGTGGCCCCGGTCGCCTCGGTTAGACGCCGGGTGACGCCCCGGAACCAGGTACCGACCATCGTGGGGGCCACCTCGAGGTCCCCGAGAGTAAGCCCCCGGGTGGCAAGGTAGTGCTCGACGTACATCCGGGCGGTGAAGCGGACCTCCCCGCCGAGGTCTCCGGGCTCGCTCGGGTCGGAACGACTCAAGGCGTCCTCACTCCCCTTATTGCGGGAGGCTTCACCGACCTCCCCCATGACGGGGGGCTTCACCCGCATCCCCGATCACGGGAGGCTTCACCCGCCTCCCCTCCCCCATGACGGGGGTTCGGCAATCCCGCCCGTCCCTCCTTTGTCACCTCCTCCCAGACTTGGTTTCCGGGGTCAGACGGGACCTGACAGGGCAGGAAAATCTTGGCGCCTAACGAAACCCCTAGCGCGGCTCCCCGTCTACGGCCGCCGCGTCCGTCCGACGTTCTTCGCCCGGTTCCCCAGATGTAACCTGGCGCGTCCGGGGAGGGGCCGGCCCACGCCGGCGCGCCAAGGCAGCCGGCTCCGAGGAGGGATTGACCTTGGGACAACACCTTCCGGACCACGTCGTCCTCTCTGGCGGAGGCGAGCACGTCCTGCTCTTCCCCGGCTACCTCCGGGCCGTCGCCCTCGACCCCGACCGGGCAGGCCACGTGGCGGCTGGAGAGGACCCTAGGAGGGTGCCGGGGTTGCGCGAGCGCATCCTCTCGCCGGGGTTCGCCGCACAGGTCGGCCCCACCGCTGTCGAGGGCCCTCGTGAACTGGTCGCCGTGGTGAGCACGGGGCCGGAGACCGAGTCGGGGCCCCCGGCCGGCAGCGCGTCGAGGCCCGCCGCCTACGGTCGTTGGGTGACCCGGGTCCTCCTGACCTTCCCCACAATCCGCGCCGTGAGGATCCTCGGGACGGAGCTGGTCGCGGTCCTCGACGCGGTCCGCGAAGTCTGCCGGCGTGTCGAGGAACTGCGGACCGGCGGGCGTGACCTCGACCTCATCGTCGTCAGCGACGGCACGTCCGTCGACCGGGAGACACTCAGACTGTTCACGACCTACGGCGTGCGGGTGGTCCTCCGACTGGGCGGATGGGCTTCACCCGGGACGGGACCTCGCCTGTCACGTTCCGCGGGGGTTGACGGCTGGGTGCGCGCGACCCGTGCTCTCGATGCTCTCCGCCGGGCCCACCTGCCGGTCGAGGCCGAGGTCGCCTACGGGCCCTCCCATCGGGAGCGGGGCATCTCCGTGCTCGACATCCTCTCCGAGCTCGGCGCCCGCGGCGTGCGGCAGGTCGAGGTCGGCCTCGCGCCGCAGGTCGAGGTCGGCCTCGCGCCGCAGGTCGCGGTCGGTCTCGCGCCGCACGTCGCGGCCGGCCCGCAGCCCGTGCCGTCGACCGGTCACGGAAGCCTCCGCCCTGGCCACGACGGGCCAAACCCGGAGCCCGCCCGCTGGGAGGACACCATCCGCGGATTCGCCGATGCGGCCTACGACTCGACGCTCGCCCTCCACGCCTGGAGGCGCAGGCGTCCAGCGACAAAGCACCGCTCCGCCGCGTCAGGCCAGAGGTCGGCCCGGCCGGCGGCCCTGGCTCCTAGCCTGCGCTGCCTGGAGGTGCTCCGCTCCCGGACCTGGCAGCTCGAGTTCTGCCGCCACTACCCCGCGTCGCTGACCTTGGACCCGGAGGGCAGTCTCCGGCCGTGCTGCGCGACCATCGCAGGCCCAGGTCCCGGGCTGGGCCACGCTTCTTCCGACGACCTAGCTGCCGAGGTCCGGCTCCGCGCCCAGCACGTGCTTCTTCCCGCCAACGCCAAGACCGCCCCAGCCTGCCGGTCGTGCTGGAACCTCCCCTTCTGTCGGCAGTGCCTGCTCCGCCTCGCCCTCGAGGGCGGGTCGTCCTCGGACCCGCCCGAGCACCTCTGCCGCCTCGCCCGGGCCGTCACCGCCGCCACCCTCCTCGCCCTGGCCCGGGCGGGCCACGTGGTCCTGAGGTAAGCACCGCCCGACCCCGTCATGGTAGAATCCAGACGGCGGAGGGATAGACCCTATGCCGCCTACCCCCTCCGCCGGTCCCCGACCGTCCGGCAGGAGGTGTCCCTTTGGCCGTCTACCACCCCCGACCTTCGCGCGGCCGGTGGTGGCTGGCCGGCATCGGCGCGGCCGTGGTCGCTCTCGGGCTCTGGCTGGTCGGTCAGGGCCTCGCCCTCCGACCGGATGACGCCGCCCGCCCGGTCCTGTTCCTGGCCGGGTTCTCCACCGCCGCCTCGAGCCTGCTCCTTTTCGTGCCGTGGGCCTGGTTCCCGTCGATGCGCTACGAGCTCGACGACGAGCATCTCTCCCTCCGCTGCGGGCCGGTCCGCTACACCATCCGCCTGGCCGACGTGACCTGCGTCTCCCGCCGGGACCTGGCCTTATCCCTCTGGTCGGCCATGAGAGTGCCCGGCTTCGCCCTCGGCGAGGTCCCCTACGCCGGGGTCGGGACGGTCAACATGTGCTCCACCAGAGCGCTGCGGGACATCGTCCTCGTCGAGACGCCCCGGGCGCGCTACGGTCTGACCCCCGCTGCCACCGAGGACTTCCTCCGGGACCTCGAGGCCCGGCTCGGAGGCGTCCGCCGCGCCCACGCGCGAGGCTGAAGCCCGCGCCTATCTCCTCCGTCTACCTCCCTGCCGCCCGGAACAGCGCTTCCACCGCCGCGCGCATCTGGTCGTCACGGTAGCACGGCAGGTGGATGGCCTTCGCCGGACACTCGCCGGCGCAGGTGCCGCAACCTCGGCACTGTACCGGGTCTATCTCTGCCACACCGCGGTCGTTGATGAAGGGGACCTTGAACGGGCAGACCCTGACGCACGTGAGGCAGGCGGCGCACTTCTCCGCGTCCACCGTCGCCACGATGCCGCCCGCCACGAGGGAATCCTTGGCCAGCACGGTCGCCGCCCGCGCCGCGGCCCCCACCCCTTGCATCAGGCTCTCCACGATGGTCTTCGGGGCGTGGGCCCCGCCGCAGATGAAGACGCCCTGCGCGGTGAGGTCCATCGGGGCGAGCTTCGCGTGGGTCTCGACGAAGAAGCCGTCCTCGTTCAGGGTGACCTTGAGGAGGCCGGCCAGGCCGGTCGCTCCCTCGGCGGCCTCGACCCCCGTGGACAGGACGACGAGGTCGCAGGGCAGGAGAAGGTCGGCCCGGAGGTCGGCGTCGGCCACGGCTACGAGGACGCGGCCGTCGGCGGCCTCGCCCAGGCGCGGCGGCCGGCCCTCCTCGCGCCGGACGAACACGACACCCTTCTCCCTGGCCTCCCGGTAGGCTTCCTCCCGGAACCCGTAGGTCCGGACGTCACGGTGGACCACGAAGACCTCGGCCCCCGGACTCGCCTGCCGCACCAGGAGCGCGTTCTTCACCGCCTGCGAGCAGCAGGTCCGGGAGCAGTAGTTCTCCGGGCGGTCCTCACCGCGTGACCCGACGCACTGCAAGAACGCGACCCGCCCGAGGCCCCCGAGCCAGTCCGGCCCCTCCTCGACGAGGCGGCGCTCGAAATCCAGGCGCGTCAGGACCCGCGGGTTCCGGCCGTAGAGGGGGTAGGCGTCCGGGGAGGGGCGCCACTCGCGGTGGCCGGTGGCCACGACCAAGGTGCCGTGCTCGACGGTCTCGCCGCCGGGCTCCAGCACCGAGCGGAAGTGCCCGGCGTGCCCGCCGAAGTCGGCGAGGCGCCGCCCCGTCAGGACGGTGACGAGCGGGTGCGACTCCACCCGCCGCAGCAGGGTCTCGAGGAAGGCCTGAGCGTCGGGCACCTCGAGCGTGGAATGCAGGTGCCGGAGGTTCCCGCCCAGCCGATCCTCACGCTCGACCACCGTCACCGGGAACCCGGCCCCGGCCAGGGTGAGGGCCGCGCCCAGGCCGGCCACGCCGCCGCCGACCACGAGCGCCCTCTTGACCACCGGCACTGGGAAGGTCCGGAGCGGCTCGAGGAGGCAGGCCTTGGCCACGGCCGCGGCGACGAGCTCGACCGCCTTCGCCGTGGCCACCTTCGGGGTGGCCTTGTGCACCCACGAGCACTCCTCGCGGATGTTGACCATGTGGAAGAGGAACTGGTTCAGCTCCACCTCCCGGAGCATCTCCCGGAAGAGCGGACCGTGGGTCCGGACCGTGCAGGAGGCGACCACGACGCGGTTCAGACCGTGCTCGCGGATGAGGTCCTGCATGGCCCGGACGGAGTCCTGGGAGCAGGTGAAGAGGAACTCCTTGGCCAGGGCCACCCCGGGCAGCCGCGCCGCCGCCTCGACCACCGCCTGCACGTCCACGACGGAGGCGATGTTGATACCGCAGCGGCAGACGAAGACCCCGACCCGCGGCTCCTCGCCGGAGACGTCGCGCTCCGGCGGGAAGACCTTCTCGCGGGCCAGGGTGCCGCGGGCCACGGCCAGGAGCGTGCCGGCCGAGCCGGCGGCGGCGGACCCGCTCACCACGGTCTCCGGGATGTCCCTGGGCCCCTGGAAAGCCCCGGCGGCGAAGACCCCGGGGCGCGTCGTGGCGCAGGGGTCCAGGCCCGCGAGGGCACTCTCCCCCACCGGGCCCTCGTCCCCGGCCACGGCCAAGCCGGCCTCGCGCGGGTCCTCGAGGAAGCCGTGCGGGCCGAGCTCCACCCCGGCCGCCCGGGCGAGGTCGCGGGCCCCGGCCGGCGGCCGGAGGCCGGTAGCCAGGACGACCAGGTCGAAGACCTCCTCCCGGACGCGGCCGTCGGGGCCGGTCCAGGTCACGGTGAGGTCGCGCGTCGCCGGGTCCTCCCGGACGCCGGAGACCATGGAGCGCCGGAAGGTGACTCCGAACTGCCTTTCGGCCGACTCGACGTACCGCTCGAAGTTCTTACCCTGGGCGCGGAGGTCGATGTAGAAGACGGTGCACTCCACGTCGGGGTCATGCTCCCGGGCGATGATGGCCTGCTTGGTGGAGAACATGCAGCAGACCGCCGAGCAGTAGGGGACGGGCTCGGCCTCGCCGGACGACCCGCCGGGCAAGCCTCCCTCGGGCGAGCCGCCCTCGACCGAACCGCCCTCCGCCGAACCGCCGGAGGTCGCCCCGCTCCCTCTCCGGTCCCGCGACCCCACGCACTGGATGAAGGCGATGCGCCGCGGGTGGCGCCTGTCGCTCGGCCGGACGAGCTCGCCGGCCCACGGGCCGGTCGAGGAGAGCATCCGCTCGAACTCAAGGGCCGTGACGACGTTGGGGTAGACCCCGTAGCCGAACTCGGCCGCCCCCGAGCCGGCCTCGCCCGGACGCGGTTCGGGGTCGAAGGTGGCGTAGCCCGGGGCGAGGATGACCGCCCCCACGCGGAGCTCGAGCGTCTCCGGGCGGTCGTCGTGGCGCACAGCCCGCCGCTCGCAGGCCTTCTCGCACAGGAGGCACTCGCAGCATACGCCGCAGGCCAGGCAGCGGCCGGCCTCGGCGACGGCCTCCTCCTCGGTCATGCCCAGGCAGACCTCATCGAAGCTTCGCCGGCGGCCGCGGGCGTCGAGCTTGCGCTGCCGCACCCGGGGCCGCGGGGCGACACCGCGCGTGTCCACCGGGAGCTTCCGCACCGGCTCACCCTCCCCGAAGGCCACCCGGAAGGTACGGCCCTCGCGGAGGTCGAGGCCACGGAGGTAGCGGTGGATGGACTCCGCCGCCTCCTTGCCGGCCGCCACGGCGGCCACGACCGTCGCCGGACCCGTCACGGCGTCGCCGCCGGCGAAGACGCCGGGGCGGTTGGTCTGGAGGGTGTACGGGTCCACGACCAGGAGCGACCTTTCCCGCTCCAGGCCGCTGTCGGCGAGGAACAGGAGGTCCGGCGCCTGGCTGATGGCGATAACCACGCTGTCGGCGGGAAGGTCGGACTCGGACCCTGGGATGGGCACCGGCCGCGGGCGACCGCTCGCATCGGGTTCGCCCAGGCGGTTCCGGACACAACGCAGGGCGGCCACCCGCCCTGAGGCACCCGCCACCACCTGGACCGGCGCCGCCAGGAACTCGAAACGGACGCCTTCGTCGAGGGCGTCCTCGACCTCCTCCGGGAGGGCGGTCATCTCCGCCCGCGTGCGCCGGTAGACCACGGTGACCTCCTCGGCACCGAGCCGCAGGGCCGTCCGGGCGCAGTCGACCGCGGTGTTGCCGCCACCGACCACGACCACCCGCCGCCCCACCTCCAGGCGCTCGCCCAGGTTGACCCGCCGCAGGAAGGAGACACCGTGGTACACGCCCGGCAGGTCCTCGCCGGGGATGCCCACCCGCGTGGGCTCGTGGGCGCCGATGCCGAGGAACACCGCCCGGTACCCCTCGGCGAAGAGGTCTTCGAGGGACTTGTCGGTCCCGACGGCCACGTTGGTCCTGATCTCCACGCCTTCCCGGCGGATGAGCTCTATCTCCGCCTCGAGCAGGCGCCTCGGCAGGCGGTACTCCGGGATGCCCACCCGGAGCATGCCGCCGATGACGGGCAGGGCCTCGAAGACGGTGACCGGGTACCCCCGCCGGGCCAGGTGGTAGGCGCAGCTCAGGCCGGCCGGGCCGCTGCCGACGACGGCGACCTTCTCCTCGCGGGGCACCTTCTCGTCCCGGAGGGTATAGGCCGCCGTCCAGTCCTTGCGACCGGCCGGGCCATCGGGCCTAGCCTCGGGGAGGCTCTCGCGCAGCACGTACTCCCCAACGAACCTCTTCAGGCGCTGGATGGCCAGGGGCTCGTCCACGTCCCCGCGCTGACAGACGGTCTCACACGGGTGGTGGCAGACCGTGCCGCAGATCAACGGGAAGGGGTTGGCGCGCCGGATGACCTCCCAGGCCTCGAAGAAGCGGCCGCGGGCGATGAGTGAGACGTAGGCCTGGACGTTCACCCCCGCAGGGCAGGCCGTCCGACACGGGGAGACCCCCCGCTTCTCGATGTAGTACTTGTTCGGCACGGCTTGGGGGAACTGCTTGGAGATGGCCCGGCGCCGGTCCAGGCCGGCGTTGAAGGTGTTGGGGACGGACACCGGGCAGACCTGTTCGCACTCACCGCAGGCCGTGCACTCGGCGAGGTCCACGTAACGCGGTTCCTTGCGCACGACGGCGGTGAAGTCGCCTGCCCGCCCGCGCAGCTCGACCAGGGTGGCGAGCGTGTGCACGGTGACGTTCGGGTGGCCGAAGACGTCGGTCATCTTCGGCCCGAGCAGGCACATGGAGCACTCGTTGGTGGGAAAAGTCTTGTCCAGCTGGGCCATGTGGCCCCCGAGAGAGGGGTCCTTGGTCACCAGGTGGACCTGGTAGCCGGCCTCGGCCAGGTCCAGGGCGGCCTGGATGCCGCCGATACCGCCGCCGGCCACCAACACCGCCCCGACCGCCGTCCTCGCGGCGGCCTCACGGGGCTCGACAGCCATGGCTCACACCCCCGCGTGCCGAAACCCTCGCCCCGACCCGGGCCGGGGTCCTCGGAAGCCGGCGGGAGACGCCGGCCGGGAGACAGACGACACCCCGGAGCGGGTCGTACCGGGTCTCGACGGCTGAAGCGCTCAAGCCAGGTTGGGACGGAGTGCGCGAAAAGCTGTGAAGAGGGTCCGCTCAGATGTGTCCTTTGCTGTGACGCCCGGCTAAGCGCGCGTCGGTCCTCTCATCCCACCTCCCTCCGCCCGGACCCACGCGTCCTGCCCGGAAATCGTACATCCTACTCCGAGGATTCTAGTCACCCCGAGGCGTTCCTCCTTCCTCCCGCGGGACCGGGACCGACTCCCGCCGGACCGGGACCGACTCCCGCCGGACCGGGACCGAACCCTTCCCTCACGGGGAGGGGGGAATCTCCGGCACCCGTCGAACGCCCTATAGACGCGATGTGCCGTGCCCTCAGGAGGTTATGACCTTGAAGCCAGCCGCTGCCTCGCGACCCACCACACTCGCTCTGCTGGTCCTCGCCTGCGTCGTGGTCTCGCTTGCTTCGTCGCTGGGCGCCGCCCTCGGCTGCCGCCCGGCACGCGGTGAGCCGGACGACCTGGACGGCTCACTGGGCGAGCCGGAGAGGGTCGCCGTGGCCCCGAGGCCTGTGCCCGTCGCCTCGGACACGCAGGATTGCCTGGCGTTGGTCGGGTCCGACGGATGGGTCTACTCCTGGGTCGGGAACGAGACTTGGGGCGACCTGACGGGACCCTTGGCCCGCCGCCTCTACCGGCCCGAGCCCGGCTGGGAGGTCTCCGACCTGACCCTCTCGCCCCACCATGAGCACCCCTACCTGGGCGTGGTCGAGGCGCGGACCGATGGTTCCGGACGGGACACGCGGGTGACGGTGGTCGACCTCTCGACGGGCGAGGCGGCGCGCCTGCTCCCCGCCGGGGATTACACACCGACCGTCACGGGCCTACAGTGGTCGAGCGACGGCACCCGCCTGCTCGCCCTGGGCCGGCACCCCCTGGTCCTCGACCTCTCCTCAGGCCCTCGGGAGGCCCGCGTGAGTTGGGACCTCCGGGCGCTGTCCGCGGCGGACTCCGAGGCCCGTCGTCCGCTGGCCGCCCCGGACTTCTCGGTGGTCGCCTTCACCCGCTTTTACCTCTCGGCCGACCAGGAGGAAGACCTCTGGGTCCTCGAGGCAGGAAGGGATGACCCGCGGCGGGTGACCGCGGGCGGCCTCGGCGCCTACCCCCAGGTCTGGCTGGGCGCGCACCCCGATGGTTCGGACCCGGACGGCCCCTTCGACTGGCTGCTCGTGCGGCTGGGGGCCATCGGCACCGGTGGCGGTTCGCCGGGGGCGCTCGCGGCGGTCGACATCCGGACCGGCGAGGTCCGGCCATGGAGTGACGATGACGCCGTCGCGCAACACCTGGCCCTCCTCGACCTGGGAGAAGGAAGAGCCCTGCTCGGTCAGCACCAAGCGATGACCGGAGCCGACGCGCGCGTCCTCTGGCGGTGCCTCCGGGAAGGCACCGCCATCGAGGTCGACGAGCTTGCCGGACGCCTCCTCGGGTGGGCACTCGAGGCGGGGACGGACGGTCCCCGCATCGTCGCGCTCGCGTCTGAGCCGGAGTCGGGGGCCAGGGAGCTCTGGCTCCTGGGTCCGGACGGCGAGGCTGAGAGGCTGGGTACGTTCCCCGCGCAGACCCAGGTCCTGCCGGTCGGGACGTTGCGAGGACACGCCTACGCCGCCACGGTCACGGCGGAAGCGGACGGCAGGGAGAGAACGGCACTCCTCCAAGTGGATACGACCACGAAGGAAGTGCGCGAAGTCACCTTGTGGACGGCGGCGGGCCGGTAGCGACCAGGCGAACGAGCGACGGCAACGCGGGGCGCGCGGCCCATCGCTCCGGGACCTAGTGCTCCCACCTGAACTGCCACCGGGTGGCCACGGGCTCGAAGCCCCAGCAGCGGGCGATGGCCAGCGCGGTCTTGTTGTCGCCGGCAAGCTCGACGCGCAGGACACGCACGCCGGCGGCCTCGAGGAGGCCGAGCAGCACCCCGAACCCGGCCGTGGCAACACCCACGTGGCGCGACCGGACGACCACTCCCGCTGCCGCGAGTTGGGCCCGCCCGGGAGACGGCCGCACGACCAAGACCTCGCCCACCGGGGCTCCGTCCAGGAGGAAGACCAGGCTCAGGTCGGGCGAGAACTCCCCTTCGGCCCCGGACACCAGGCCATCAAGCCAGTGCTCGTCCGCTTCACAGGCAGAGCTCTCCGGTAGCCGGCCGCCGGTCCGGGAGAAGACCGCGGCGTGGACTTCCCGGAAGAGCTCCTCGCGGTCGGGAGCGTAACTGACCCACTCGACCCTGGTGCCGGCGACCGACCAGTCCCTGGAGGCCAACGCCCGGCAGACGTCGAGCTCGAGCATAGTGAGCGCTACCCAAGGCACAAAGCCCGCCCGCGCCGCCTCCTGCTTGAGGGGTCCGGCCGGACAAGGCCGGAGGAAGGCCCGACGGGCCCCCCGCTCGACCACATGGGCGACCGCGGCCCGGAGGGCTTTCCCCCAGCCCGGTTCGCCCGCCGCGAGCAGCCGTGGCTCGAGGAGGACGTCACGCTGAGCGAGGTACCTTGACAGGACGGCCACGCGCACCCCTACGGCGGACACGGCCGGGACCAACACGCGCACCCCCGGGTCGGCTAGGTCAAGGTAGCGGGTAAGCCTTAGGCCGGCGGCGGGTGAAGCACCCATCTCGGCCAGGTGCCGGGTGAGTTCCGCCTGGTCCGCGCGACCGAAGACCCGGAAATCCCCCACGTGCTCATCCTCCTTGGCCGCCCTCTTGTGAGGGAAGGCGAGCCCTCAGGCGCTCGCCAACCGCCCGACGACCTCCGCGGCCCAGGCCGCTTGGAGGGTGGTCCGCCCGACCTCGTCCTCGGGCAGGCGCAGCGGTCGCCCGCGCCCGTCGAGCACGAGCCCGAGCCCGCCGGCGACGAACTCCCCGCGCCACTCCACCCCACGACCCCGCCCGACGTTGTAGGGTGCCGCCGGACGGATGATGAGCTCGACGCGCCGTCCGGCGGGCAACTGCACCCACAGGAGCTGCCCTCGGCAGAGCTCCCAGGTGCGCTCACCGTCGCGCCAGGCCCCCTTCACGGTCGCCTCCAGGACCAGTTTCCGCCCGGCCTTCCCCCACTTGACCGCTTGCACGAGCGGGGCCACGCAGACGGCGCTCCCCGCCAGCAGCGCCGCCGCCGCGTCGGCCCAGGAGGGCCCGTCCGCGCCGAGCCGCCCGGTCACCAGCCCTTCCCCCAGACTGGCGACAAGACCATAAGGGTCCAGGAGCAGCCGGGTGACCCCGGTGGGCTGGCAGCCGTCCACGGCCGCCAACAGGGCGTGCTCGGGAGTGGGTAGCCAGGAGATGAGCGGTCCGCCCACGAGGAGGTGGTGGGACCTGGTACCGTAGGAGGTGTCCGCGGCGAGTATCTCGCGGAGCCGGACCATCGCCCTGGCGAGGAGCCCACCGGTCAGACAGGATGCGACGAAGGCTTCAGGCCCCTCGTCGACAGCGGTGAGCCCGCCCTCGCCGAGCAGGCGGCCGACGATCAGGGCGGTCTCACCGGGGGGCAGCACCGCGGGAGCCATGGCGAAGAGGTCCCCGAGGAGGCGTCCTCGGTCGGTGCTGTCCGGGCCCAGAGTGGCGCCGGCGACGACCCCTTCCCGGACGGCGACACACTCCACAAGGCCGGGCCCGGCGTTGACGGCTACGAGGTCGTGCGGCACCGTGCGGCCGACCGACGGGCGGCGCTCCGGGGCGTCGAGCCACCCGAGGACGGGGACGAGCCCGGCTGCGCCCCGGGCGAAGGCCGCGCGGGGCGCGTGCCGCCCGCCGCGTCGCTCGCGGACCCTGCGCTCGACGGCGGCCAGCGTGGGGGCGAAGGGGTCGCCTTCGGCTCTGACGCCCTCAGCCCTGCCCTCGGCGCCCTCTCCGTTCTCCTCCGGGACCGGTCCGTCTCTGACGACCGGTTCGAAGTCCGGGTCGGGCGGAGGCGGGCAGATGTCGCCGACAAGCTCGAAGGCCAGGCCGTCGAAGATGACCCGGAGGTCCGGGCCGAGCTCCTCCGGACCGTTGAAGACGAAGGTGACCGGTCCGGTGGCCGAGCGCAGCGTCCCCTCGCGTACCCGCTCGGCGAGGGCCGCGCACTGCTCGGCGCTCATCCCCGAAGACAGGACGACGAGGTCCGGCTCGTGCCGCTCCACCTCGCGCGGGTCGGGGGAGCCGTTCCCGACGAGGTGACCGCCTCCGAGGTACGCCGCGCTGCGGGAGCGGAGGAGACCTTCGCTCACGGTGTCGGCCCCGGCCACGTAGACGTAGAGCTCCCGGGCACGTCCGGGAACGACGGCCTCTCCGTCGCCGGCGGAGGTCCGGACGCCCGCCACCGCGGGCTCGCCGGTCAGGTCAGAGACGACGGCACCGTCCCCGTCCGCACCCGGGCGCGGCGCCGGGTGGACGGCGGCTTCCGAGGCAGGCTCCTGGACCATATCCTCGGGCGGGGGCTCGGAGACCGGCCGCCGGCGCCCGGCCCGGCCAGGCCAGGCAGGGACCCAGGCCGGCCCCCACCTCGGGAGCCGCCCCTGCGGATCCTGGTTGGTTCGCGGCGCCTCAGGTCGCAAGAGCCGGTGCCGCAGCCTGGCGAGGTGCCGCCGAGCCTCGGCGGCCAGCGGGTCGTCGCGCGGCAGGGCCTTCTTGACCGCCAGCCAGTGCCGGTAGGCCTCTGCCGCCCGGCCGAGGGCCTCCAGCTCCCCGGCGGCCGAGACGTGAGCCTCGATGAGGCAGGGGTCGAGCTCGGTGGCCCTCTCCCAGGCCCGGATGGCCTCCACCTGCTCGCCGGCCGCCGCCAGCGCTTCGGCCCTGAGGAGCTGGACCCACGGGTCCGGTGTGCCCGCGGTGAGACCGGCCTCGTCCAGGATGGCCAAGGCCTCGAAGGGGTTGCCGCCGAGCTGCTGGTCGAGAGCCCTCCCGAAGAACCAGACCGGGTCCTCGACGTCGGCCGTGGCGACCTCCTGCTCGAGCTCGCAGAAGTCGATGAGCTCCCACAGCCCGCCGAGGAAGCGCCAGATGGCCTCGTAGTGCCGGTGGAGGTTCGACGGGCGGCCCTGCAGCCGGGCGTCCAGCCGGAGGGTCATGTCGCGGGCGTCCCGCGCCGCGGCCACGGCCGCCCGGGCCAGGACGAAGGCCGCCTGGATGGAGGCCATCAGGGCCGCCTGGTCCTCAGGGTTCTCACGCAGGTCTTCGTCTTTCTCGAGGTAGTGCCGGATAGCCCGGCGCACGTGGTCCCGTCCGTCCACCCGCCGCCCCGCGTCCCCTCCGACGCCACGAGTGCTCTGGCAGTTCCTGGGGGGCGCCTGTTCGCGCGTCGGAGCCTCCATCCCTCCCGACAGAATGCGCGCGGCATCGACCGCATTCGCGCCGCCCGGGGGCAGTCTTCGCACCCCCGGCCTCCGGACGCCGTCGAAGACCCGTCGCCGCGGTCGAACGTGGGAGCCCAGGGGTCGGAAAACGATGACCCGACGGACATAGCGGCAGACTTGCCAGAAGATTGACTTTAACGTAAACGTAAAGATAGAATGACCTCGGGCGTGCTCACGCAGGGTGCACCCAGGGAGGTTCGGCCCGGGGTGGGCGGCGACCGGAAGGAAGCGTGGACCATCTCCGACCTTGCCGCGGAGTTCGGCGTGACGCCGCGGACCTTGCGCTACTACGAAGAGTTCGGACTCCTCTCGCCGCGCCGCGCCGGCGGCGACGGGCAGCGCCTGTACAGCCGTCGCGACCGGGCCCGCCTGAAGCTCATCCTCAGGGGGCGCCGTTTCGGCTTCTCTCTCAAGGACATCAAGGAGCTCCTCGACCTCTACGACGCCGACCCCACCCGCAAGGAGCAGATCCGCCGCACCATCGAGGTCGGTGAGCGGCGCGTGGCCGAGATAGACGAGATGATAAGGGAACTGCAGGTGCACCGCCAGGAACTTCTCGACTATCGTGACCGCCTGGTCGCCTTCCTCGAGGGGAAGGCGGGTCCGGAGGCTTTGGACCTCCCGGTGGACGGCACCGAGGACGACGGGGCCGGATAGGACGACCTGTGCCCGGTAGCCCCGGACGGCACGGACCCGGCGGCCCCGAAGGGAGTGAGGCCCAGATGCACGACCACCTCCTGACCGAGGTTGAGCGTGGCGTCCGCGACGAGGCGCGGGCCTTCGTCCGCGAGGACGTGCCCCGTCAGCTCATCCTGGACATGGACGCCGACCGCGTCCGCTACCCCCGCGAGTACGTCGAGCGGGCCGCGGCGCGGCGGCTGCTCGGCCTGCGCTTCCCGCCCGAGTACGGCGGTCGCGGCCTCGGCTGGCGGGCCGAAGTCGTCGCCATCGAGGAGATAGGCATCCTGGGGACCTCCCTCGGCTGCCTCTACTCCCTCCCCTCCATCGTCGGCGAGGCCGTCCACCGCTTCGGGACCGAGGAACAGAAACGTCGTTACCTGGCACCGACCATCGCCGGGCGGCTCATGACGGCCGAGGCCCTCACCGAACCGCACGGGGGGTCGGACTTCTTCGGCCTCAAGACCGAGGCCAGGCGCGAGGGAGACCACTTCGTCCTGAACGGCCAGAAGCGGTTCGTGGTCGGGGCCGAGGGCGCCGACTACTTCCTCGTCTACGCCCGCACCGACCCGGATGCCCCGCCGCACAAAGGCATAAGCGCCTTCCTCGTCGACCGCGGGCCTGGCGTCGAGGTCGCCCACGTCTACGGGCTCCTCGGGACGCGTGGCGGTGGGACCGGACGCCTGGTCTTCCGCGACGCCCGCGTCCCGGCCGAGAACCTGGTCGGCCGCCTTAACGGCGGCGCCGAGATCTTCTACCGGATGATGGTCCCCGAGCGTCTGACCAGCGCCGCCGGAGCGGTGGGCATAGCCCGGGCGGCCCTCGAGGTGGCCACCCGCTATGCCGCCCGGCGGAAGGCCTTCGGGCGGACCATCCGGGAGTTCGAGGCGGTGAGCTTCAAACTCGCCGAGAGTCTGACCCTCCTCGACGCCGCCCGCGGCCTCCTCTGGAGCGCCGCCGCGGCCGACGACACCGGCCAGGACCCGGGCCTTGTGCGCCGGCTTGTGTCCGAGGCGAAGAAGCTCTGCACCGAGACCGCCTGGACCGTGGTCAACCATGCCATGCAGGTCCTGGGCGGCATCGGCTACACCAACGTCTACCCCGTCGAGCGCCTTCTCCGCGACACCCGTCTCATCATGATCTGGACCGGCACCAACGAGGTCATGAACCTCATCATCCAGCACGAGTGGTTCAAGGAGAAGGAGCGGGAGTGGGCCGCTTTGGCCGGCCTTGCCGGGGCGGCGGGGGCGGAGGCCTCCGCGGAAGCGGGGGACCGTCCGCCGGCGGGCACCGCCGCCCCGGGTCCGGTCAGGGACATCGAGGCGGACGCCGAGGCCGCCGAAGCAGAAGACGAGAAGGTCTACGAGTGACGCCTTTCCCCGCCCCTCGGGCTCCCGCCCGGGGGTAGGGTTCGAGCAGGGCTCCGGCGGTAGGGCCTGCGCGGGACGCCGCCGGGGCCCCTTTCTTCGCCCCCGCCCCCGCCACACCGGTCCCCACCATCCTCCCGCCCCCCCCACCTTCCACCCACCCATCTCCCACTCCCCCGCCCCCCTACTCCGATGGCAGACGCCGGTGATGGCAGAAAACGTGGCAGGCCAGCGCACCTGCAGAAGGAGCTGAGTCCGCGTCGATGGAGAGCCCGGCGGCGTCCAGCTTCAGGTACCTCCGGAAGGCGCTGTTGCCAATCAGCTGCTTAATAGAGTCTCACTTCTAGGATTGCTTCGCAAGGCCGGGATGGATGGGGACGTGGACTTCCTGCGGGAGAGCGTCGAGATGCTGGCCCAGGCGGTGATGGAGCTGGAGGCCAACCAGCGG
>Ga0308419_1000348_pt1 | contig 34626 bp, 32 predicted proteins | sample HotsprSampleMS50_FD_203674 | JGI IMG/M metagenome (GOLD analysis project Ga0308419, IMG submission 203674) | Hot spring phototrophic mat microbial communities from Mushroom Spring, Yellowstone National Park, Wyoming, United States - 20090730_MS50 ... | reverse complement strand
AGGCAGGACCATCCCCGCATCCGTTCCCGCCAGACCGACTTCCCGGGTCACTCGATCTCCTACCAGATGAAGGCAGACTCCAGAGCCCAGGAACGACGAGGCTTCAGGGGTTCTTCAGGGACCACGTTTGAGCTCAAGTACGGAAGGCAGTCGTAGTAGTAGACGCGGAAAACAGCAAATCCCTCCGCACACCACTTAGCGAACTGGCCATAGTCAATCCGTAGTTTCCCAAACCGCCTGAGTACGCTGGTCAGATAACCGCCGTCGATAAACACCGCAGCAAGGTCCACAACTACTCCTCCCTACCACCGCTTGACCGAGGATTCGGTCGGAGCCGGTGGCCTCCTTTTGTGTTGGGCCATCCGACACCGGTGGAGGAGTCGCCGGATTTGACTCCGGGACGGGAACCGCGGGGGAACCTGTCATACAGTCACCGACCCCGAATGCAGGACTCGGGGCAGACGCACCGGCACGAAGCGTCCTGAAGGAAGCCTTCCCGCCCTGTCGAACCACCGAGTGGTATTTAGCCTTCCGAAGGGAGTCTTCCACTTGACCCTAGCCATCACCGGAGGAAAGGTCCTGACCATCACCCGTGGTACCCTCGAAGGCGGCACCGTCATCCTGGAGGACGGCAAGATCAAGGCCGTCGGCAAGGACATCCCCATCCCGGCGGGGGCCGAGGTGGTCGACGCCACCGGGAAATGGGTGCTGCCGGGACTCATCGACGCCCACAGCCACGTGGCCGTCTTCGGCGAGCCGTTCGTCGAGCCCCACGACGACGGTAACGAGATGACCGACCCCATCACGCCGCACGTCCGGGCCATCGACGCCATCAACCCGGACGACCCGGCCATCCCGGACACCCTCTCGGCCGGCATCACCGCCGTCTGGACCGGCCCCGGAAGCGGTAACGTCATCGGCGGCACCGGCGTGGTCATCAAGCTTGCCGGCTGCACCCTGGACGAGATGTTGGTCCCGGGCACAGAGTCGATGAAGATGGCCCTGGGCGAGAACCCCAAGCGGGTCTACGGCAAGCAGAACAAGTTCCCGAGCACCCGCATGGGTAACGCCGCCGCGCTCCGCGAGGCCCTGGTCAAAGCCCAGAACTACATGGAGAAGTTCCGGAAGGCCGAGGAGGAGGCCGCGAAGGAGTCGCGCGAGAAGGGCACGCCGGTCGAGCCCAAGTACCCGGAGCGGGACCTCAAGATGGAGGCGCTCGCCAGGGTGCTCCGGCGCGAGCTCCGCTGTCGCATCCACTGCCACCGGGCCGACGACATCCTCACGGCCATCCGCATCGCGGAGGAGTTCGACCTGGACTTCACCATCGAGCACACCACCGAGGGCTGGAAGATCGCCGACGTGCTGGCGGCCAAGGGTGTGCGTTGCACGGTCGGGCCCAACGACCTCTACCGCGTCAAGATGGAGTGCCAGAACTTCAACCTGGCCAACGCCGGCATCCTGGCCCGGGCCGGCGTGAAGATAGCCGTGCAGGTGGACGGCTTCTCGAACACCAGATGGCTACCCGTCCACACGGGCGTCCTCGTCCGCTACGGCCTGCCGGAGGACGAGGCCTTCCGGGCCGTGACCATCAACGCCGCCGAGATCCTCGGGGTGGCGGACCGCATGGGCAGTCTGGAGCCGGGCAAGGACGGTGACGTGGCCATCTTCGACGGTCACCCGTTCTGCTCGTTCACGCGGTGCGAGAAGGTTTTCATCAACGGGCGGGAGGTCTACGACATCCGCAAGGCCGGCCTACCCGAGTCCGGGCGGCGGTCCAGGTGCTAGACCGGCCCGCCACGTCGGACCCGGGCAAGGTCCGGGTCAAGGCGCTCGGGCTGCTCGGCCGGCGTCTGCCGGGAGGCGGTCCGGTGGAGGTCCCGCTGCCCGAGGGAAGGGCGCTCACCGTCCGGGAGGCCGTCCGCTTGGCCGGCCTCCCGGACGAGGAGGTCTTCGTGGTCATCGTCGGCGGGCGGCGCGTGCCGCCCGACCATGTCCTCGCCCCCGGCGACGAGATGGTCTGCGTCCCGCCGGTCGCCGGCGGGTAGGCGGCGCCCGGCCCGCTCGTGGGCCGGCGGGTAGGCGGCACGGGCCCGCTCGGCGGTCGGGACGCAGGCCGGGCCGCCCCCCCGGGGCGCCTGGGCTAGGCGAGAGGCACACAGGCGCGTAGGCCAGGCGAGAGGTACAGAGGCACCAGGCCAGGCGAGAGGCACAGGACGGAGGATGACGGACATGCCCGGCTACTGCGGCAAAATCCTCAGGGTGAACCTTTCCACGGGCGAGGTCGGGGCCGAGGCGCCCCCAGAGACCTTCTACCGGCGGTACTTCGGCGGCCGCGCCCTGGCCCTCTACTACCTCCTCCGGGAGGTGCCCGCTGGGACGGACGCCTTCGACCCCGCCAACCTCCTCATCCTAGCCCCCGGGGTCCTCGGGGGGGCGCCCATCGCCGGCGCCTCGCGGGCCGGGACGGCCTGCATCTCACCCCTCACGGGCGGCCTCGGCAGCGCCGAGGGCGGGGGCTACTGGCCGGCGGAGCTCAAGCGGGCCGGCTGGGACGCCATCGTCGTCTCGGGCCAGGCGCCGCGCCCCACCTGGCTCCTCATCGAGGACGACCGGGTCGAGCTCCGCGACGGCTCGGCCTTCGTCGGACGCCCGACGGCCGAGGTGGACGCCCTCATCCGGGAGGAGGTCGGCGGCGACGGGCTGCGCATCGCCCAGTGTGGGCCGGCGGCCGAACGCGGGGTCCGCTACGCCAACATCTCCTTCGACCTCACCCACTTCGCCGGGCGCTCGGGCACCGGTGCGGTCATGGCCTCGAAGAACCTCCGGGCCGTCGCCGTCAGGGGCTCACGCCCGGTCGAGGTGGCCGACCCGGAGCGCCTGAAGGAGCTAGCCCGCTGGATGGCCACCAGCGGCCTGGAGCAGGCTAAGGACTTCTCGACCTACGGCACCCCGAGGGTGGTCCTCCCCCTCGACGCCCAGGGCGGTCTCCCCACCCGCAACTTCCGCCAGGGTCAGTTCGAAGGGGCCAGGGCCATCGACGGTACGACCCTGAGAGAGACGCTGCTCTCTGGCACGCACACTTGCTACGCCTGTCCCATCGGCTGCAAGCGCAACGTCCGGGCCGAGAGCCCCTACGCCATCGACCCGACCTACGGCGGGCCCGAGTACGAGTCGCTGGCCGCCCTCGGCTCGACCTGCGGGGTGAGCGACCTTGCGGCTGTGTGCAAGGCCAACGAGCTCTGCGCGGCCTACGGCCTGGACACCATCTCCACCGGCGTGGCCATCGCCTTCGCCATGGAGTGCTTCGAGGCCGGCCTCCTGGACCGGGCCGCCGCCGGCGGTTTGGACCTCAGGTTCGGTAACGGCGAGGTCCTGGTCGAGATGGTCGGGCGCATCGCCCGGCGCGAGGGTCTGGGGGACCTCCTCGCCGAGGGAGTCGCCCGGGCGGCGGAGCGGCTGGGCGGGAGGGCCCGCGAGCTGGCCATGCACGTCAAGGGTCAGGAGATACCCATGCACGAGCCCAGGCTGAAGCACGGTCTCGGACTCGGCTACTGCGTCTCCCCCACCGGGGCGGACCACTGCCACAACATCCACGACACCCTCTACGCCAAGACGGTGAAGGGCGTGGCGGCCCTCGGCATCCTGGAGACCATGCCCGCGGACGACCTCGGCCCGGCCAAGGTCCGGCTCTTCTACTACAAGACGTCCTGGCAGCACTTCATCGACTCGGCCGTCCTGTGCATGTTCGTGGACTGGAGTCTCGGTCAGGTCGTGGACATCGTGCGGGCGGTGACGGGCTGGGACACGAGCCTCTGGGAGCTGGTGAAGGTAGGGGAGCGGGCGGCCAACATGGCCCGGGTGCTGAACCTCCGCTGGGGTCTCGGGGCGGAGACCGACCGGCTGCCGGCGCGGTTCTTCGAGCCCTTCCGCGGCGGCCCCCTGGACGGCGTGGCCGTCAGCCAGGAGGTCCTGGAGCAGGCCAGGCGCCTCTACTACGGCATGGCGGGCTGGGACCCCGATGGCGTGCCCACCGCGGTCAAGCTGGTCGAACTCGAACTGGACTGGCTCAGCGCTCCCGGCGCGGTCCGGTAGGGTAGTCGGGAGAGCAGGGGCACCCCCTGACCACCCGCTGACCCCGTGTCAGCCCGATGTCGGGGAGCCGATGTCAGGGAGCCGATCTCTCAGGGAGGTGACGGGTCGCCCTCTGCCTCCCGGGCGGTCGGCTCGAGGTGCGGGCGCCGGCCGGCCTCGGGCCTGCCCGGCAAGAGGAGCGAGGCCGCCACGGCCGTCCCCATGATGCCGACGACCACTCCCAGGGCCACGGCCACCGGAATCTCCACGTGCTCGGAGAGGAGCATCTTCACGCCCACGAAAGCCAGCAGTACGGCGAGACCGGGCTTGAGGTAGCGCATCCTCCCGATGAGTCCCACCACAAGGAAGTACAGCGAACGAAGGCCCAGGATGGCGAAGACGTTCGACGTGTACACGACCAGGGGGTCCCGGCTCACCGCGAGGACGGCCGGGACCGAGTCGATGGCGAAGGCGATGTCGGCGGCCTCGATGGAGAGAAGGGCAAGGAACAGGGGGGTAGCGGCGAGGCGCCCCTCCCGCCGGACGAAGAAGCGTCCGGCGTCAGTGTCGGCGACGACGGGCACGAGACGGCCGGTGACTGGGGGCCGTGCGGCGGGAGCCTTCTCCTTCTCCCGGACGAAGCCGATTCGGACGGCTGTGACGATGAGGACCACTCCCAGGACGTACACGGCCCAATGAAGGCGGGCGAGGAGGGCCGTGCCCGCCACGATGAAGATGGCCCGGAAGATCAGCGCGCCGAGTATCCCCCAGAAGAGCACCTGGTGCTGGTGTTCGTCACGCACGCGGAAGCTCTGGAAGACCGCCACGAAGACGAACATGTTGTCCAGGCTCAGGGACTCCTCGATGAGGTAGCCCGCCAGGAACTCCAGCGCGGTCTTGGAGCCGCGGAGGAAGTAGACTCCGAGGCAGAAGAGGATGGCGGAGGAGACCCAGATCCCGGTCCACAATGCGGCCTCCCTGAGGTTGACCGCCCGCGGCCTTCTGTGGAAGACGCCGAGGTCCAGTGCCATCAGCGAGACGACGACGATGCCGAAAGCCGTCCAGAGGACGGTCTCGACCCGGGGCCCGGTCAAGGCCTTGCACCCCTGCCGCCATTAACGACGTGGTCAGAGCCAACAATCTCAGTCTACGTACGGTAGCCGGGCCTTTCAAGGTGGAAGTCCTACCGGAGCACCTCCCGCAGCCCTCATCCGCCCGAGCTCCGGACCGAGCCAGCCCTCTCTTGGCCGGAAATATCCGATGACTACGGGAGCGCCGGCCTGGGAGTGCTATAATGCCGGGCGGCGAGGCACTGGTCGTCCCATCTCAGCAGAAGGGAACGGTTCGATGACCCTCACGACCCTCCTCACGCCCCTCTTCGTCCTGGTCGCCGGTCTGGCGGTCATCCTGGCCGGGGCGGAGCTGTTCACCAACGCCGTCGAGTGGACGGGGAAGCGCCTCAACCTGAACCAGGGGGCCACCGGGAGCGTGCTGGCGGCCGTCGGCACGGCGATGCCCGAGACCCTGGTCCCGGTCATCGCCCTTGTCTTCGGTGGGAATGTGTCGGAGAGCCGGGAGGTCGGTGTCGGCGCCATCCTCGGGGCGCCCTTCATGCTCTCGACACTGGCCTTCTTCATCACCGGTCTGGCCGTCGTCATCTATGCGCGGAAGGGGCGGCGACCCCGTGATGTCTTGGCCTCACCGGTGGTCGTGCGGCGCGACCTCGGCTACTTCATCCTGGTCTACGTGTTGGTGGTGACGGCCGGGCTCATCGGGCCGGGGAAGCTGCGCTACTTCCTGGCCGTGGTCCTTGTGGGGCTCTACGGTCTCTACCTCTGGAGGACCTTCACTTGCGGGGAATCGGGCGCCATCGAGGACGAGTTGCCTCCGCTCTTCTTCGGCCGGGTCGTCCGGTCGGCCGGGTCCCGGCCGGCGCTAGGGCTCGTCCTGGTGCAGCTCGCCGTTGCCCTGGGGGCCATCGTCGGCGGGGCCAAGGCCTTCATCTCGGGCATCTCGGCGGTCTCCGAGCTTGTCGGGGTGCCGGCCTTCGTGCTCTCAGTCATCATCACGCCCATCGCCACGGAGCTCCCGGAGAAGTTCAACAGCGTCATCTGGGTCAGCCAGCAGAAGGACACGCTGGCCCTGGGCAACATCACCGGAGCGATGGTCTTCCAGAGCTCGGTCATCCCGGCCATCGGCATGGCCCTCACGCCCTGGAAGCTCACCGGCCTCGAGCTGGCCACAGCCCTCATCGCCCTTTCCTCCTCCACGGCCGCGTACATCCAGGTCCGGAAGCTCGGGCGCATCAGCCCGTACACCCTCCTGGCGGGAGGCCTGTTCTACCTCGCCTTCGTCGCTGCTGTGATGGTCCTCCGGTGAGGGGGCGGTGCTTAGAGGGCAGACCCTGGGGAGCAACTCCCTCGGGGCGATGGTCCTTGCGGATGTGAGACGTACGGATGTGAGAGGCGGGGTGAGGAATTCCGCCCGACCCCGTCGGACACCCTTAGTCCTGCCGCCCGCGCGGCGGCCGCCCGCAGGGCCGGGGAGACGGGCCCTCGACCCCGCGCGGCGGCCAGCAGCATGCGTCCGACGCGGCCGGCGCGGGAGGGTGGGGGGTTGTCCAAGAAGGGACCGCGTAGCCAAGCTTTCGGTCTACTCACTTCGAGCCTATCCGACGACCTTGTAGCGCGCTACCTGGAGATAGCCCACTACGTGCGGGAGCAGGAGCTCGCCCGCCGGCGGGAGATGGAGCGCCTGAAGGCTGCCGCCCGCCGCCAGAAGCAGGCGGAGGAGGAGGCTCGGCTGCGTGAGGCCCTCAAGGCCGCCGGCCTGCTGGAACCCGAGGAGCCGGCCGGGCGGGCCGCGGCGGTACGGAGCGGGCGGACTCCCGCGACGCGGAGGAAGCGGGGCAAGAAGGACGAGAAGAACAAGAAGAACGAGAAGATAAGGAAGGCGGGGTCCGGCCCGCCTCCGGTGGAGGCTACCCGCTTGGGCGGACTTCAGGTGGCCGCGCCCGAGGTGCCCGAGCCCGCGCCCGGGGTGCCCGAGCCCCCGCCTTCGGTGCCCGAGGCTGCGCCTGCGGTGGTCCAGACTGTGCCTGCGCCGCCTGAGGCGGTGCCCTCGGTCCCCGAGGCCGAGCCCCAGGCCGACGAGCCGGAGGATCTTCCCAACCTCGGGACACCCAAGCCTTCCCGCCGCCGCAAGCCCATCACGCGTGAGGACATCCTGAAGCTCGCCATCGCCGACGACCTGGGCTACCTGGACAAGGTGCGCAAGGATGGTTGGGGCGGCCTGACCACGGCCGAGAGCGGCCGCGTCGGTGGCATGATGACCCGACGCATGAAGCGGCTCGAGCGCGGGTTACCTCCCGTCTAGACCGGACTCACCCGACGCGCGGGACCTCGCCGATGGGCAGGAAGAACCTGACCCGCGTCCCCTCGCCGGGCCGGCTCCAAAGCTCGATACGCCCTCCGTGTAGGGCTACCAGGCGCTTGGAGAGCGGGAGGCCCAGCCCGACCCCTTCGAACTTCCGCTCGTAAAGGGTCTCGCACTGGTAGAACTCGTCGAAGACTCGCTTCTGGTCCTCCTCGCTTATGCCGATACCGGTGTCGGTCACCGAGATGGCGACCTCGTCGCCCGCCTGCCGGGCCTCGAGGACCACCTTCCCCCCTGGCGGCGTGAACTTCACGGCGTTGGAGAGGAGGTTGTAGAGCACCTGCTTGATGCGTAGCGGGTCGACCCAGAGCGCCGGAAGGTCTGGCTCCACGTCGGTCCTGAGCTCCAGACCCTGACGCTCGGCCTGGTGGCGGACGATGGCCGTCACCGCCTCCACGAGTTCGTCCACCCGGACCTCCTGCCGGGCCAGGACGATCATGCCCTGCTCCACCCGGGAAAGGTCGAGGATGTCGCTCAGGACCTGGAGAAGGTGCCTCGAACTCCTCAGGATGATTTCCACGTGCTCCTTCTGCGTCCGGTTGAGCTCGCCGTAGAGGCCGTCGTGGAGCATCTCGGAGAAGCCGATGATCGAGTTGAGCGGTGTTCGGAGTTCGTGGCTCATGTTGGCCAGGAACTGCGTCTTCAGGCGGTTGGCCGCCTTCAGCTCCATGACGGCGTCCCTGAGCTCGATGGTCCGCTCCTCGACCTTCCGCTTGAGGAGGAGGTTCGCCTCTTGCAGCTGCCGGGCCAGGCTCTGGAGTTCGGACCGCTCGCTGTCGAGCTGACGGAGGCTGTCGTAAAGGGTCGAGGCCATCCGCCTGAAGCACGACTGGAGGTGCTCGAGCTCCTGAACCTTGGGTTTCTGCGCCGGGCCGAGCTCTTCGAGTAGCTCCGGGGATATGGCCTCCGTGCGGGTGATTTCCTGAGCCAGGCGGCACAGGGAGGCCACCGGCGCCGCGCAGCGGCCGGCGACCGCCGCCGAAGCGCCCATGGCGACGAGCAGAGCTGCCGTGAGCCAGACGACCAGGGCCACGATGGTGTCCCGCTGGAGACTGGCGAAACCTCCCGACGGCACGCCCACGCTCAGTGCGGCCACGGGCCTCCCGGTGTGGTCACGGATGGGCTCCGAGACCACGAAGTGGATGTCGCCGGGCTCGATCTGGGCCCGCCCGGTATAGCGACGCCCCTGGCTGGTTGCCGCCACGAGCTCCTCGGACTGCCGGATGCCGACGAAGTCGGAGTGCTTGGAGCTCCTGATGTTGGCTGACACGCGGACTCCGGAGAGGCCGATGGAGAGATACGACCCGGGTATCCGCCGCGAGTACTCGCTGGGGACCGAGGTGTCGTTGTTCACCAGTCGCACCGCTACCAGAGACCCCACGCCTCTGCCGCTCTCGTCCAGGACGGGGACACCCACCACCTGGACCAGGGCCAGCGGGAACGTGTCGCGGCTGCGGTCAGCCTCATCGCGGAGCTCGATAGTCGCCTTCTCCTCGAGTGACGGTTCGAAAGCCACGAGTTCGGTGACCGGGACGACCTCGGACGAGGCGGTGACCAGGCCCGAGCGATAGCTGGGGGCGGCGGCCTGGACGACCGCACGCGGCACGCTCGTCGGTTCGCCCGAGGCCAGGATGGGGCGCCCCGAGGTGTCGAAGACTACCCAGACCTCGAACCTGGGGTCGAGCAAGCTCGCCAAGCCCGCCCCACGACCGCCCGCGAAAACCTCCTGCGCCTCCGCCGAGCGGCCCGCGACGGACAGGGAAGCCTCGCCCTCCGCGAAGAAGCGGTCGTACTCCTCCCAAGCGATGACCAACGACCGGTCGAGGAGGTTGTCGATGTTGGTCCGGATGCGTCTCTCCAGGACCACGTAGGCGAAGCCGGCGAAAAGGACCGACAAGACCACCAGCAGCGCGACGAAGGACCGCACAAGGTACTGCTGGATGGAGAGATTCCGCCTCCGGCGGGCCGGCCGGCGACCGTCACGAGTCAAGGTTCTCCCTCGCTCCCAGCCCCTGGTCGAGGGCGAAGATGGCCAGGCCGGTGCGGTTGGGCACACCGACCTTGCGGAGGAGATGGGCGACGTGGGTCTTCACCGTGTTTTCGCTGATGAAGAGTCGTGAGGCGATGTCCTTGTTGGTGAGACCCTGGCCGATGAGGCAAAGGACCTGAATCTCCTGCCGCGTGAGCCCGCGCGAGGCCAGGACCCGCAGGACCTCGGCCGGGACACCGTCGGGGCTACGGTCGGCGGACGGTTCCAGGTTCAGCGGCAACGAGTACAGCACCTCGAGCAAGGGGCGGAGGCGCCGGAGGGCGGCTTCGTCCGCAGTGCGGCCGGCGACCAGTACGGCGCATCTGTCGCCCAGCCGGAAGTTCGTCGGGTACGCGAGCAAGAGAAGGTTGCGAGGACATCTCACCAGCCCCGTGTCTTCGCCCTGTCCGGCCAAGGCGGCCTCCGCGGCGTGGCGACCGCACTCCTCGCACGCCGCGCTCCCGCGAGAACAGGTCGTCGGGAGCCGCGAAGGGATGGTGACCTCTTGCCCTTCCAGGTCGACTAGGGTCAGGCTGAGGTTGAGCGCCTCGGCCAGCAGGTCTTGCGCTCTCTGGACATCGGCCATCAACACGGCACCCCGCACGTCGCGTCCCCCCATTTGCTCGGGCACTAAGACCGGCTGGCACGAACATGAGGGCCGCCAGCCGGCTCCTTACAGCGCACAACCTTATGTTACTCCTCCTCTCCGGCCCTTTGCTACCTTGACGGGCACCAGGAGTTACTGGGCGCCAGACCTCTGTAGAGCCGTCTTTTCCTAGATATCTCATCCAAAAGCATGACACGGCGCTTTGGCTTCACCCGTTTTTCCGCCCCATGTAGCATGGGTTACCTGTCGTCCGGGTGGTACCGTGGGTATGCGCCGCGCTGTGGGCTCCTGGAGCCGGGTGAGTGCTGGCCCGGACCGGGGCTCCGGCGGCAAGGACACCGGCGGAAGGGCGGTGGTATGTAGCGACCCTGGGCTGGCATCGCCTCTCCCCGCAGAGCAGTGCTTAACACGAGTCGGAGGAGGATAGAGATGGCGAAGAAGCTCGCCGACATCCTGAGCGAGAAGGGTATGCCGATTAGCTTCCAGTACGGATGCGCGACCGGCAGCACCGAGCAGATGGTGGAGCGGGAGGTCAAGAAGTCTCCCACCCCGCGGGCGAAGAAGCTCCTGGACCTCTACTTCGATACCCTCTCCTCGGCCACCATCGAGTTCCCCTACTGGTACACCCGCAGGTACATGGAGCTTGACGGCGAGGTCCCCATCGTCCGCCGGGCCGAGGCCCTGAAGGCGGCGTTCTCCCACCTCACGCCCACCATCTGGCCCGGTGAACTCCTGGTCATGGGTAAGGCCTTCTACTACCGAGGCTCCTTCCCGATGCCGTGGCTCTCCGAAGGCTACTTCATGGCCAAGGAGGACGAACTCTACCAGGCCGCCCTGGCCCGCGGTTCGACCAGCGCCGACGAGGTGACCAAGTGGGGCACCGGCGGCGGCAACGTGACCAAGAGCTTCGGCAACGTGGTCTCCATCGCCGGTAAGTTCGGCATCCGGCAAGAGGAAGTCCCCGCGATGCTCAAGCTCGCCCGCGCGTGGGTGGGGAAGTCCGTCGACGATATCGGCCACAAGTACGAGATGCAGGTGCCGGAGTACCAGGTGAAGGAGAACATCATGCGCTCCGTCGTGTGCATGTTCGACTCCGGCTACACCCTCCCGCAAGGCCGCGAGGTCATCAACTACTACTACCCGCTCCAGTACGGCTTCGACGGTATCATCGAGCTCTGCAAGCAGCGCCGCGACGAGGTGGCCGGCAAGGCTGACGGCGACGGCGTGTGCGGTATGGACCGGCTCTACTTCTACGACGCCGTCATCGCGGTCGTCGAGGGCATCCAGGCCTGGATCCTCAACTACGCCAAGGAGGCCGCGCGCCTCGCCTCCGTGACCGAGGACCCGGTCCAGAAGAAGGAATACGCCGAGCTCGCGGACATGCTCGAGTGGATCGCGCACAAGCAGCCGCGGACCTTCCACGAGGCCCTGCAGCTCACCTACACCATCCACATCGCGGTCATCAACGAGGACTGCATCTCCGGTATGTCGCCCGGTCGCGTCGGCCAGGTGCTGTGGCCCTGGTTCGAACAGGACATGGCTGCCGGTCGGCTCACCGAGGAGAAGGCCCTCGAGCTCCTCGAGCTTTACCGCGTGAAGTTCACCTGCATCGACTGCTTCGCCTCGATGGGTGTCGTGGGCGGCGTCTTGTCCGGTAACACCTTCAACCACCTCTGCGTCGGCGGCCTCACGAAGGACGGGCAGTCGGCGGCCAACGACCTCGAGATGCTCATCCTCGAGGCCGGTATCACCTGCGCGACCCCGCAGCCGACCCTCGGCGTCCTCTACGACGAGAAGCTGCCCGAGGCGTTCCTGCTCAAGGCCATCGAGTGCGTGAAGACCGGCACCGGCTATCCGGCCTGGCTGAACAACCAGACCGCGATGACGTTCCTCCTCAAGCACTACGGGCCGGAGGGCATGACGGTGGAGGAGGCCAGGGCCTGGTCGGTCGGCGGCTGCCTTGAGACCTCGGCCGGGTGCTGGAAGGAGCTCACGCTCAACGGCAAGAGCTACTGGGTCCCCGGTGGCTGCGGCCAGCCGACAAGCGTCGGCGTCCACTTCATCTCCTTGCCGAAGATCCTCGAGCTCACCCTGTTCGACGGGTACGACCACCGCACGAAGCTCCAGGTCTTCCCGGCGCACGGCAAGAAGCTCGAGACCTACGAGGAGCTCTACGAGCAGGTCAAGCGCTACTTCGAGATGGCCGTGGACGTCCTGGCCAAGTGCAACAACATCCAGCACGACATCTGGCGCAAGAACAACATGGCCGTCTTCAACTCCATGTTGAAGCCGGACTGCCTGGACAAGGGTCTGCACATCGGCCAGCTCGGCTACCGCTACAACGCCACCTACAACATCGAGAGCGAGGCCACCATCAACCTCATCAACTCGCTGGCCTCGCTGAAGAAGCTGGTCTACGAGGACAAGAAGTACACCCTCGACCAGGTCAAGGACGCCATGCTCAACAACTTCGGCTTCAAGCGGGCCGAGGAAGTCGGCAGCTTCTCGCTCGCCCAGCAGGAGAAGCGGGAGGACGCCGGCACGAAGTACGACGCCATCTTCGCCGACTGCCTGCTCGCGCCGAAGTACGGCAACGACGACCCGTACGTGGACTCCATCCTGCTCGACTGGGAGAACTACTTCTGCAGGATGTGTTACAACTACGAGTCCCTCTACGGGAAGCCGTTCTACGCCTGCCAGATCTCCGTCTCGACGCACGGCCCGATGGGGGCGGCCACGATGGCCACGCCGGACGGCCGTCTCGGAGGGACCACCTTCGCCGACGGCTCCATGTCGGCCTACCCGGGCACGGACCGCAACGGCGCCTACGCGCTCTTCAACTCGGCCACGGTCTGGGAGCACTCCATGTCCCAGAACTCGCAGATGAACCTGAAGGTGCACCCGACCGCCATCCGCGGCCTGGAGGGCTCCCGCAAGCTGCTCGAGCTCACCCGGGCCTACCTGCGCAAGGGCGCCTTCCACATCCAGTACAACGTGGTCGACTCGAAGGTGCTGCGTGACGCGCAGGCCCATCCGGAGAAGTACCGCGACCTGATGGTCCGCGTCGCCGGCTTCACCCAGTACTGGGTCGAGATTGGCAAGGCCATCCAGGACGAGGTCATCGCCCGGACCGAGTATCTCCAAGTCTGAACCCAGGAGGCGAGCGCCATGGAGGCCACCAAGCACTCCGACTGCCGGAACTACTGCCCGGTGGACGTGGCGAAGGGCCTGTGCCGTATGAGCGGCGGCAAGGTCATCATCGACACGCCCACGTGCCCGAAGTTCCAGCGGCTCCCGAAGTGCAAGAACTGCGAGCACTTCACGCCGAGCCCGACGGAGCAGTATGTCGGCACGTGCAACGCGGACAAGTCCAAGCCGTGGGCTCCGTCCGAGCTCATCGCCGTCACCTGCGAGAACTACAAGCCGAAGGCAGCCAGCTGACGCAGCCGGAAGGGGGCCGGCCGGGCCGCGGAGGCCCGGCCGGCCCCCTCGCAGGAGCGCTGTTCAGAAGCTGCCCGGAACCTAGTACGACGAGTCAGAACCCTGGAACGAGGTGAACCTCGTGTCTACCGCGTCCAACCAGGCCAGCCCGGCCCTCGGTCAGGACCGCGCCAGGCAGATAGGCAACATGGTCGTCGCCTCCGCCTGGCTCGCCGTGTTCTGTCTGTTCGGCTACCGGGCGACCTTCTCGGTCCTGCTCGGTCCCATGCGGCAGGCGATGGGGTGGACCGTCGCCCAGACCTCGCTGGGCTACTCCCTGATGATGTCGGTCTACGCCGTCACCGCCTTCTTCAGCGGCATGCTCATCGACCGCTACGGGACCCGGCCGGCCTATCTCATCGGGGCCGTCGCCGCTTCGCTCGGCTTCTTCCTTACGTCCAAGGCCCAGACCTACGCCCAGTACCTCGTCCTCTACGCGCTCTTCGCCGGTATCGGCACCGGCATGCTGTGGGTCTCCTCGACGGTGTCGGTCCGCAAGTGGTTCGTCGGCAAGGCGTACGCCACCAAGTGGGGTCTTGCCTTCATGGGCGCCCCGGTGGCGCAGGTCGTCTTGAGCCTCGGCGTCAAGCAGGTCCTGCTGACGATGGATTGGCGCGACGCCATGGTGCGTCTCGCCGTCGTCGTCCTCGTCGCCCTCGCCGTCGCCGGCCTCATCTCCAAGCGACCGCCCGAGCACTACAAGCTGCAGCCGTTCGGTCTGCCTCCGGCGGGTGCCGGGCCGGCGAAGCCCGAGTACGTCTGGAAGGTGGGCGAGGCCTTCGGGCGCTTCGCCATCTGGGGAGCCATCCTGGCCTTCCTGACCAGCATGGTCGGTGAGTTCCTCATCTGGACCCAGGTCGTCTCCTACTGGACGAAGGACGTGCAGCTCAGCTTGGCCCAGGCGACCAACCTCTACGTCACCATCGGTCTGGCCGGCATTCTGACCATGCCTCTGCTGGGCATCGTCCAGGACAAGGTCGTGAGTGCCCTCAAGCACGAGGCCAAGGGGCGCAAGGTCATGCTCATCTTCGCCCCGGCCATGGGCGTCCTGGCCTGCATCCTGCTCCTCCTGACGCCGAAATCCATCGCGTTCGGCGTGCTGGCCTGCATCCTGTTCGCCGTCTACTGGGCCATCGAGCCCGGTGGGGTGGCCGGTTACGCCGGGGCCATCTACGGGCGGCTGACCCTGGGCAAAATCTGGGGTCTTGCCACCCTCATCGTCATGGGCATCGGCCCCGCCGTCGGGACCTTCATGGGCGGCTACCTCTACGACCTCACGGGCACCTACAACAACTCCATCATCTTCGCCCTGTGCGCGTTCGCGCTGAGCGCCCTGGCGGCGTGCATCCTCCCGCTCCAGGCCAATCCGCCCAAGAAGGACTAGGTCCCCTCCCGCCGGGGGGCGGTGGATGGTGAGGCGTGCGCGCGCCCGCGCCGTCGCCCCCCGGCATACTTTTTCGAGAGGAAGGTGCGACCGTGCCAGACGTGAAGGGCCTCGTCTTCGACCTCCAGGCTCACTCGGTCCACGACGGTCCGGGCTGCCGCACGCTAGTCTTCTTGAGCGGTTGTCCGCTGCGCTGCGAGTGGTGCTCCAACCCAGAAGGGTGGGAGCCCCGGCCGCGGCTGATGTTCAGCAACGTGAAGTGTAAGCAGCGGCAGTGGAGATGCACCCGTTGCGTGGAGGCTTGCCCGCGCGGGGCCATCCGGGTCGCCGAGACCGAGGCGGAGGAACAGCTCGTCATCGACCGGTCCCTGTGCAAGGACTGCACTACGTTCGACTGCGCCAAGGCGTGCAGCGTTGAAGGCCTGCGCGTCTGCGGGCGGGAGATGACCGTTGCCGAACTCATGCGCATCCTCAACCGGGACCGCCAGTACTGGGGCCAGGGTGGCGGCGTGACCTTCACCGGCGGCGAGCCGCTCTTCCAGAAGGACTTCATCCGGGAGCTCCTGAGGCGCTGCCAGCGGGACTACATCCACACCGCCGTCGAGACCACGGCGCACACCGACCCAGATTTCCTCCTCAGTGTGCTGCCCCACCTCGAGTGGATTTTCGTCGACATCAAACACATGGACCCTGAACAGCACCGGGAGAAGACCGGCGTGCCCAACGACCTCATCCTGGCCAATATCCGGCGGATAGCTAGGGCTAACTGGCCCGGGCGCCTCATCGTCCGGCAGCCCGTCATCCCCGGCTTCAACGACACCGCGGAGAACGCGGCCGCCACGGCCGACTTCCTCCGGGAGGTGGGCCTGGAGGAGGTCAACATCCTGCCCTTCCACCGGCTCGGGGACTCCAAGTGGACCCAGCTCGGCTTGACCTACGCCTACAGCGGCCAGGAGTCACCGCCCGCGGAGACCATGGAGGCCATCCAGAAGGTCTACCAGGGTAAGGGTCTCGTCTGCTACGTGGGGTACAAGACTCCGTTCTGAGGCAGGCACAGGCAGGCGGTCAGTCCGACGGCTCGGGCCCGCCGGACGACGGCTGCCCGCCAGGTGGCGTGAGCCCGACGGACGACGGCGGCTGCCCGCCGGGTGGCGTGAGCCCACCAGACGACGGCGGCTGCCTGCCCGGCGGCATGAGCAGGGCTGCCGCGAGGGCCAAGGCCGCCTCATAGCGCTCCTGGGCGACCTGCTTGCGGTCCGACAGATTGGAGACGACGAGGTATAGCTCGTCGAGGTCGATGGGCTTAGCGAGGAAGGCGTCCACGCCGGCCTGGAAGGCGCGGACGCGGTTGGGTTTGTCGGGGAAGGCGCTGGTGACCACGATGGGTGGGCCCGCCGAGGGTCCGGTGGCCGCGCGGATCTTCTCGGCTACGACGAAGCCGTTGTCCCCGGGCAGGCGCAGGTCCAGGACGATACAGTCGAAGTCCTCCGTGGTGGCCCGCTCGACCCCGCTCGTGCCGTCGCGGGCCCACTCCACCCGGGCCCCCTTGGCCCGGAGATAGTCGGTGACCAGGCGGGCGCTCGCGGGGTCGTCCTCGATGACCAGGACGCGGGTACCCGGTCTCACGGCCCGGCCTCCTCCCGGTCGGTCGCCTCGCTTGCGGTGCCGCGGCGGAGGTAGGACCGGAGCTGGTCGGCGAAGGTCCGTGTGTTGATGGGTTTGGCGATGAAGCCGTCGCACCCCGCCTCCTTGGCGCTGGCCTCGTCCTGGGCCATGGCGTAGGCCGAGACGGCCACGATGGGGATGGTTCGCGTGGTCGGATCGGCCTTCAGCTCTCGGGTCAGGGCAAGGCCGCTCGTGCCCTTCAGGCTGATGTCCATGAGGACAAGGTCCGGCTTGAGCTCGCCCACGAGACGGAGGGCTTGGTCTGCCGTCTGGGCGCCCACGGGCTCGAAGCCCCGCGCCCGGAGGAGGTCGCAAGTGAGGCGCATGTTGTCGAGGTTGTCCTCCACGACGACCACTACTGGGCAAACGCGGCCGGTAGCATCCACGAAGCCCGGCCTCCTAGGAAAGAATCGCTGGCTGTAACCCATTAAAGAATACCCACCGCTTGCCCTGCTTCCTCTGTCCGGCTCGCGGTGGGCACGCTTGCGAGTGGCCGCATCGCGCAGACGTGGTGGCCTACGCCTATATCACGCACCTCCGTGCCACGTGCGGCTCAGTACTCCCTCAGCACCGCCTGGACAAGGCAGGTAGGCCCACCGCCCATGTTCAGGCCGAGCTCGCGGTCCGGGAACTCCTCTACGCGCGCGCCGCGGCGCTCGAGCTCGACACGCACCCGTGGGTTCCCGGCGACGACCAGGCAGTGCCTCGGCGCCAGGGCCAGCACATTGCAGCCCAGGTTGGCGAACTCCTCGGCCGTGACTTCGACGAACTCGATCCCTCGGGCGGAGAGGAGCTCCACCGTCTCCACCGGGTGCGGTAGGACCGCCCGACGAGGGCGACGTCGCGGTCCACCCACAGGAGGTCGCCCCCTCGGCCGTGCCCTCCCCGGCCATGCGGTGTAGGATGGGTATCCCCAGACGCCGGAAGGCGCGCTCGGCGAGGTCGGCCTCCGGTCGCCGGACCGCCTTACCCGGCTTGAAGACGACCGCCCCGGCGTCGGTCACGACGCCCCAGTCGCAGGCGAACACCGAGTCGTAGAGGGTCTCGGCCGGCTCGTCGTAGACGAGGACCTCTACGCCGGCGCGCCGGAGTACCTCCGTCAGGGCGCCGTGCTCCTCGCGGGCCCGGCCGACATCGGGCGGTGAGGAGAAGCCCCAGGGCGCGAGCTCCTCCCGCATCGCCCGGGCCTGTGACCAAGAGGGCGGTCTCACGAGGGCGCGGCGCAGGGGGCGATCGCAGACTGGGCGCCCCATGCGCGCAGGTCCGGAGAGACGACGGGCGGGGCCAGGCGGGACCACCCTTTCTCGGGTCGAGGTCGGTCGGGAGCCCTCCGCAGGGGGGCTTGCTCCGCTCGGTGACTTCTCCGTCGGTGGCGGGGCTCCTCCGGAGGAGGCCTTGGGGTGCGAACGCCGGGCTCCGGAGGGAACGGAGTCGCTTGGCAAGAAAACAGGGGCGGTCAGGGCACGGCGTGGGCCTCGTTCACCTTTTCGACTTGCTCGAGGAGTGAGGGGCGAGAAGAAGGACCGGTGTACGCCCCCTGGGTTGGAGGAGTGCCTCCCCCGATGAGCACTGCAGTCCGGTGGTCCCCTGCCCGGTCGCCCGGAGTCGCCGGGGCGCTCATTGTCATGGGCTCACAGGTTCTCGCGGGGGTCGTAGCTCTAGGGGTGATTGATACCCTAACGTGGGTACTGGCTACCCAGTCAGTTACCGGCATCTTCGTTGCCCTATGGTTGGTTGCGAGGCGGACCCGGGTGACGCTAGCGGCTGCTGCCAGTCTGCTTCTTCCTAGGCTGGCCGACCTCAGGGGCACAGGTGGAATCTTCCTTGCCATGCTGGCTTCCTTAGTATATAAGATGACGCTAGACCTACTAGGCATATGCACCGCGGCCCCGCCTCCTGAAGTCCATGAACTGTTTCTCTCGCCTTACTTCTGGGTCAACCCCGTGATTCTCGCTCCAATCGTTGAAGAGCTAACCTTTCGTGGCTTTCTATTCGACTCGCTTCTCAAATGGGGGCGCACCACTGCAGTAATCGTGTCGGCCTTGGTGGCAACCCTGGTTCACGGCTATCTGCCACAAATCGTAGCCATACTACCCTCTCAGCTGATTCTCAGCTACGCAAGAGCCGGGACGAACGAAGTCACCGTTTGCATTCTCTTTCACAGTCTAAGTAACTCAGCGGTCCTGGTAGCCGTGCTCTGTATGTCTAGCCTCGTTGGCAACTGACTAAAGTCTTGGCACGGCGGGTGGGTGGGACCTTCCCCCGCAGGTGCCGAGGCGCGTTCGGAAAAGGCCTTGGCGCTGACGGCCGGGTTCCGGAGGGAACGGACTCCGCCGGCAAGAATAGGGGCGGCGGGGGTGACGGTGGTGATGCCGGGGCCGCCCACGGAAGGATTTGCTCCAACCAAGCGTGCCGAACTAGAGGCGGTGTGCCGCCGACACGGTGTGGGCCTTGCCTACCTCTTCGGCTCGCTCGAGAAGCGGGGGCTCGACATCCTCAGGGGGACATCGGTGGTAGCCGAGGACCCGCTCCGCCGACCTTGACATCGGCGTCGTGACGGTCCGGCCCCTGCCGGGCGTGGCCGACCGGCCCTCGTTCTACGCCGCGCTCTTCAACGACCTCGAGGACCTCTTCCGCCCACTCCGCCTCGACCTCAGCCTCCTGGAGGAGAACCACTCGGTCTTCCAGGTGGAGGCGGTGAAGGGCACCTGCGTCTACCAGGTCAGCGAGGGCTTCCGGGAGAGATACGAGATGATCGTGCTCAGGCGGGCCGCCGACTTCCTCCCCGTCCTGCGGCGCTTCCACCGCGAAGTCATCGCGGAGGTCACTCGAAAGCTACCTCCGCCGAGCGCTTGAGGCGGTCTTCGACAAGCTGGACGGCGACCCGTCACGCTCGCCGCTTCTCTACCGTGCCTCCTCCCCGTGGGCCTTCTGAAAAGGAAAAGGAAACGCACAGGCACCTCGGTATTCTGTATTGAAATCGCCCGGAGGCGACCCGGTCGGCAGCCGCTGTGGCCAGCGCCGACTGCCCGTAGCGGTCCGACCCTGCCCCGCCCCGGGCTACGACGAGGAGGCGGGCCCTTTGACGAAAGCCATTGAGGACCTGCGGGAGGCGGTGCTCGCCGCGGACGAGGAGGCGGCCCTCGAGGCCACCCGGGCTCTCCTCGAGGCCGGCACGGACCCGAGGGCCATCCTCGAGGACGGCCTGGCCCGAGCGATGACCGAGCTCGGCCAGCGGTGGAACCGCGGCGAAGCCTTCCTGCCGGAGGTCGTCGCCGCCGCGGACATCTTCAAGCTCTGCAATGAGCTCGTCGAGCCGGCCCTGCTCGCCCGGGGCGGCCGGAGGACCGGCCATCTCTTCGTCATCGGCACCGTGGAGGGCGACCTCCACGACCTCGGGAAGAACATCGTCAAGGTCATGCTCCAGACGGCGGGTTTCGAGGTCCTGGACCTCGGCAAGGACGTCCCCGCCGCGCGCTTCGTCCAGGCCGTGGCCGACAGGCGCCCGCGCCTGCTGGGGCTTTCCGCCCTGCTCACGACGACGATGCTCGAGCAGAGGACGGTCATCGAGGCTTTACGGGCGGCCGGGCTCAGAGACACCGTCCGGGTCATGGTCGGCGGGGCGCCGGTGACCGCCGAGTGGGCGGCGGAGATAGGCGCCGACGCCTACGCGCCTAGCGCCCCCGCAGCCGTCGAGACGGCCTTGAGGCTCGTCGGCCAGGGGGCAGGGGGTGTGGCCGATGGCTAGGGTGGAGCCGCTCCGGGTCCTCACGGACGACGAAGTCGCCCGTATCCACGCCGCCGCCCTGCGGGTGCTCGACGAGTGCGGCGTCTACGTCGGTCACCCCCGGGCCCTGGAGCACCTCGCCGCCCACGGCGCCAGGGTGGACGCGGCCTCGGGGCGGGTCCGCATCCCCCCGGCGCTAGTCGAGAAGGCCCTCTCGACCTGCGTCTCTTCGTTCACCCTCTACGACCGGGACGGTAGCCCAGCCCTGAACGTCGGGGGTGACGAGGTGCACTTCGCCACGGCGTCCTGCGCCATCCGCTACCAGGAGGGTGGCTCCGCCCGTCCCTCGACCGCCGCGGACCTTGTGCGCCTCACCCGGGTGGCCGACGCCCTGCCCCAAATCGAGCTCCAGTCGACCGCGGTCGTGGCCGGCGAGGCCCCGAAGGAGCTCGCCGACACCTACCGTCTTTATCTCGTCCTCAAGAACTCGCCCAAGCCGGTCATCACCGGGGCCTTCAGCGAGCCGGGTCTCTGGGACATGAAGTCTCTTCTTGACGCCGTCACCGGCGGACAGACGGCCGACGCCCCGCTCGCGGTCTTCGACGTCTGTCCGTCGCCCTCGCTCAAGTGGACGGCCATCAGCGCCGCCAACGTCATGGACGCCGCGGCGGCCGGGCTGCCCGTGGAGTTTATCTCCATGCCCATGCCCGGAGCGGCCACCCCGGCCACCCTGGCGGGGAGCGTGGTCGTGCACACGGCCGAGACCCTGAGCGGGGTGGTCCTGGCCCAGACCGTCCGGCCCGGGGCGCGTCTCGTCTGGGGCGGGGCCCCGGTGGGCTTCGACATGCGCTTCGGGACGGCTCCGCTGAGCGCCGTGGAGGCCACCCTGGTCGCCGTGGCCTACGCCCAGATGGGCCGGCACTACCGGCTTCCCACCCATACCTACGCCGGCCTGAGCGACGCCAAGGTCGTCGACGCCCAGGCCGGCCTCGAGACCGCCCTCAGCGGGACCCTGGCCGCCCTGGCCCGCATCAACCTCATCGCCGGGGCCGGCGCGCTCGACTTCGTCGGCACCCAGAGCGCGGAGAAGCTGGTGCTCGACGCCGAGGTGTGCGGACTCATCCGGAGGGCCCTGGCCGGGGTGGAGGTCACCGACGAGAGCCTCGCGACAGACCTCATCATCGGACTCGGCCCCGGCGGGGATTACCTCCCGCACAAGCACACCCGGCGCTGGTTCAGGACCGAGACCTACGTCCCCGGTCCGGTGCTGGACCGCCTGGACCGGAAGGCGTGGGAGGAGCAGGGTGCCGCCGATGTCCTCACCCGGGCCACCCGCCGCGTGGAGGCCATCCTCGCCGAGCACCGCCCGCGTCCGCTCCCTGAGGACCGCGAGAGGGCTTTGGAGGCGGCCATGCTCGGGGTCATGCGGCGCCTGGGACAGGAAACGAGCCTGTAGCCATGCCGACGCTCCGCATCGACCTCGAGGCCATACGCCACAACGCCCTGCTCGTGGCCGACCTGTGCCGGCGGGCCGGGGTCCGGCCGAGCCTGGTGACCAAAGGGGTCCTCGGGGACCCCACCCTGGTGGGCGAGGTCCTCGCCTGCGGGCTTTGCAGCGTGGCCGACAGCCGCCTGGGCAACATCCGGCGGATGAGGGAGGCGGGGCTCAGGGCCGAGTTCCAGTTGATGCGGGTCCCGGCCCCGGCCGAGGCGGAAGAAGTCGTCGCCCTAGCCGACTTGAGCTACCACTCCGAGCTCGTCACCCTGCGCGCCGTCGCCGCGGCGGCCGAGGCGACAGGCCGGGAGCACCGGGTCGTCCTGATGGTCGACGTGGGGGACCGCCGGGAGGGATTCTTGCCTGGGGATGTCCTTGGAGCGGCCCGAGCCGTCCTCGGTCTGGGGAGCCTCCGCCTCACCGGCCTGGGGATGAACGTCGGCTGCGTGAGCGGGGTCCTTCCGAGCCCAGCCAACCTGGGCCTTCTCGCCGAGCTTGCCGCGGACGTCGAGGAGCGCCTTGGCGTCGGGCTGGACGTCGTCTCGGGCGGGTCGAGCTCCTCGCTGGCACTGGCGGCGGAAGGCAGACTGCCCGCCCGGGTGAACCACCTGCGCGTCGGGACGGCCGTCTGGCTCGGCGACTACAACGCCGGGGACGACCCCATCCCGGGTGCCCGGCAGGACACCTTCGAGTTCCTGGCGCCAGTGGTCGAGGTCAAGTGGAAGCCTTCCCTGCCCTGCGGGGAGGTCGGCGTCGACTCCTTCGGGCGCCGGCCGGTCTTCGAGGACCGGGGCCCGATGCTGCGCGTCCTGCTGGGCGCGGGGCGCCAGGACGTGTGGGTGGAGGGGCTCCGGCCGCGACTCGAGGGCCTGCGGGTCCTGACGGCGTCGAGCGACTACATCGTCCTCGACGCCACGGCTTGCCCGCGGCCGCCGCAGGTGGGCGAGGAGCTGCGCTTCGGGCTCCGCTACCCGGCCATGCTCTTCGCGATGCAGGCGGTCCACGTCCGGAAGGAGTCCCGTGCCCATACTGACTTCAGGAGACATTGACGCTGAAGGAGCCACTACCATGAGCCATGTCCTTGTCCTCGGTGCGGGCCTGATGGGCCCGGCCATAGCCGGCGACATTTTCCGGTTCGGCCTTGCCGACCGGGTGGTTATCACCGACGTCGACGCCCGGCGGCTGCGCGCGGCGACGGACTACATCCGCTGGGCGGTGGGGGATGCGGCCGACGGTCGCCTCGAGGCCAAGCCCCTCGACCTCCGCGACCGGCGGGCACTGGTCGAGGAGATGCGGCAGGCCGACGCGGTGGCGGGGGCCTACCCCGTGGCCATGGTCCGCGAGGTCACCGAGGCCGCGGTCGAGGCCGGGACCCACCTCTGCGACCTCACCGGCTCAGCCGAGGGTTTCGACGTCTTCGCCTACGACGAGCCGGCCCGCCGGGCGGGGATGGTCATCCTGCCCGGCTGCGGGGTAGCCCCTGGGCTGACCAACGTCCTCGCCGGGCAGGGCGCGGCGCGCCTGGACGAGCCGGAGGAGGGGGTGCTCTACGTCGGGGGCCTGCCGGCCGAGCGGCTCCCGCCCCTCGAGTACCGGGTCGTCTTCTCCCTCGACACGGTCATCGACGAGTACTGCGCGCCCGTGCTCATCGTCCAGGACGGCCGGACGACGGTCGTCCCGGCCCTGGACGGACTCGAGGAGCTCACCTTCCCGGACCCGGTCGGGCGGTGCGAGGCCTTCTACACCTACGGCCTCGGGACGCTGGCCCGGACCGGCGTGGAACTGGGTTACCGCTACCTAGCCGAGAAGACCGTCCGGTACCCGGGCCACCGCGACAAGGTCCTCTTCCTGCGCGAGTGCGGTCTCTTCTCCCAGGAGCCGGTGGAGGTGGACGGCGTCAGGGTGGTGCCGCGCCGCGTCACGGCGGCCGTCCTCGAGCCGCTCCTGCGGCGGGGAGGCGAGGCCGACATCACCGTGCTCCGGGCGGTCGTCCGCGGCCGCAAGGGCGGCCGGCGTGTCGAGTGGGTCTTCGAGATGGTCGACCGGTATGACCCGGTCCTGCGGGCGACGTCCATGGCCCGCACGACCGGCTACATGTGCTCCGTCATCGTCGGGATGCTCCTTGCCGGGCGTATCCCCGAGCGCGGCGTGGCCCCGCTGGAGAGGGTGTTCGCCGACGCCGGCCGCTACGCCGAGCTCGTCCGGGAGCTCGCCAGGCGGGGCATCGTGGTCACGGAGAGGTCGCGGGAGCTCCCGGGAGCGGAGCAGTAGGTGCGGATGACCTGCTGCGAGCGCGTCCGGGCCGCTCTCACCTGGCGGCGGCCGGACCGGGTGCCGGTCGGGGAGTTCGAGCTCTCCACCCTGGAGCCGGCCCTCGCGCGAGCGGGGGCCCGGCCGGATTCGGTCGGGGTCGTCGTCGGTCGTCCCGGGTGGAAGGACCGCTTGGTCCGGCTCGCCGGCCCGGACCGGGGCGGGGCGTTCGTCTGGGCGGTGGTCGACGGTCCCTTCCAGGGGCTTACCGCGGAGCGGGGCCTTGAGGGAGCCCTCCTGGCCACCCTGAGGTCGGGCCGGGCGGAGCGGGTGGCCTTGTTCCGCGACCGGGCGGCCCGGGCGGCAGGCCAGGTGCGGGAGGCGCTCGAGCTCGGGGCGGACGGTGTCGTCGTCGGCGAAGACGTCGCTTACGGGGGTGGTCTGATGCTGCCCTGGGACGTCGTCGCCGGCGAGCTCGCCCCGCTGTGGGCCGAGCTTGCGGAGGCTGCCATGGGCTGGGGCTCCAAGGGCTTGGGTTCGGGGACCGCCGGTGCGGAGGTCCGGCCTCTCGTCGCCCTCCACTGCGACTCGGCCGCGGTCCGCCTGATGGACCTCGCGGCCGAGACCGGTTTCGACGCCTTCCACCCCCTCGAGGCAGGGCCGGCGGCAGCCGCCGGGGCCGGGTGGCCGGGCTGGGTCGAGCGCTGCCGGGACCGGCTCGACCGGTACAGTGGGCGGCTCGGCCTCTGGGGCGGCCTTCCCCTGGACCTCCTCACCAGGGGTGAGGCCGCGGAGGTGGAGGCGCTGGCCAGGTGCCTGGGCGACCTCGGTCGCGAGGGCGGTCTCGTGGTGGGCACGACCTCGGGCGAGGTGCCCGCCTGGGTCCCGGTGGAGAGACTGGCCCGGGCCTACGCGGCCGTGGCGTCCGGAGCGGGGGAGTACGGCCCGTGCGGAAGAGAGGGAGCGACCGTTGCTCATCGTCGGTGAGCGGCTGAACACCACCAGGAAGGCTGCGGCGGCCATCGTGGCCGCCCGCGACGCCGGGGCGCTCGTCCGCGAAGCCACCCGGCAAAAGGAGGCCGGGGCGGCCTACCTCGACGTCAACGCCGGCACCTTCGCCGCGGGGGAGGGCGAGGCCCTGGGCTGGATGGTCGAGACCATCCAAGGGGCCCTGGACGTGTCTCTCTGTATCGACACCTCAAGCCCGGCCGCCATGGCCGCCGCCCTCAGGCTCCACCGCGGCAAGGCGCTCTGCAACTCCATCACCCTCGAGGAGGCGCGCCTGGGGCCAGTGTTGGACCTCGTCCGGGAGTCCGGGTCGGCGGTGGTCGCCCTCTGCCTGGGCGACGACGGCCGCCTGCCTGCGGGGTCCGCCGAGGCGGCGGCCAACGGGCTCCGGCTGGTGGACCGGCTCCTCGGGGCCGGGGTGCCGCTCGAGGACATCTACCTCGACCCGCTGGTGAGGCCCATCGGCACGGACCCGGCCGCCGGGGTGACCGTCCTGGAGACCATCCGCCGCCTGAAGGCGGAGCACCCGCGTCTCAAGACCATCTGCGGGCTGAGCAACATCTCCTTCGGTCTGCCGCGCCGGGCCGTGGTCAACCGGGCCTTCCTGGTTGCGGCCATGGCTGCCGGCCTGGACGCGGCCATCCTGGACCCCCTGGACCGGGACCTCATGGCCCTCCTCGCGGCGGCCCGAGCCGTCCTCGGGCAGGACCGCTACGGCCTTGCCTTCGTCCGGGCCTGTCGCCGGGGCGCCTTCGACCAGGCGCGTCCGGAAGAAGGGCTGAGCCCCGGCGGGGCAAGTGAAGGGGTGGGAGAGTCAGGAGGGGCGGGGGCCGGCCCTTGACCGCCACGAGCCGGCGGCGACGTGGGGCCCCGGCGGACCCGGAGCGTCCGGCGGCCCCGGAGCCCCCGGTGGCCTCGGATCGTCCGGTGGCCCCGCGACGTGCGGTCCGCGTGCGGTTCGAGCCGGACGACCGGGTGGTCGAGGTGGCCCCCGGGACCACGCTTGCCGAGGCCCTGAGGGAGGCCGGTCTTCTCCTAGACCAGCCCTGCGGGGGGCGGGGGCGCTGCGGGAAATGTGCGGTCCTCCTGCGGGAGCCCGGCGGGTCGCGGCGGGTCCTCGCCTGCCGGCACCGCCTTGAGGCGGACGCCGTCGTCGAGGAGCTGGAGAGCGCCCTCCCCGCCGACGTCGCCGGACTCTCGGAGAGCCCGGCCTGCCCCTACGACCTGGGACCCGCCGCTCGGCCGAGTGCAGCCGACCGGGCCCTCCTCGGCGCGGCCGTCGACATCGGGACGACCACCGTGGTCGTCTACCTCTACGACCTCGTGAGCGTCCGGCGGCTGGCCGTGACCTCGGGTCCCAACCGCCAGGCCGCCTACGGCGCGGACGTCGTCTCGCGTATCGCCGCGGCGACCCGCGACGGAGGGCGGGGACTCGACCGACTCCGGCGTGCCGTCCACGAGACCGTCGCCGGACTCCTCGCCCGGGCCTGTGCCGAAGCCCGGGTCTCGGCGGCGGACGTCCGCGAGCTCGTAGCCGTGGGCAACACCGCGATGCACCACCTCTTCCTCGGCCTCGACCCGACCTGCCTCGGCCGCGCTCCCTTCCGGCCTGCCTGCCGCGGGATGGTCTCGGTCCCGGCGGCGTCGTTCCCGGAACTAGGTCTGGACCCCCACGGCCACGTCGTCTTCCTGCCCGTCATCGCCGGCTACCTGGGGGCCGACACCACGGCCGTCATCCTGGCCACCGGCCAGCACCTCGCCGCCCGCAACCGCCTCATCATCGACATCGGGACCAACGGCGAGATCGTCCTCGGCGGCCGGGACGGTCTTTGGGCCTGCTCGGCAGCGGCAGGGCCCGCTCTGGAGGGGGCGGGCCTCTCCTGCGGGATGAGGGCCGGGCCGGGAGCCGTCGACGAAGTCCGCCTCGAGGAGGGGCGGGTCCACGTCACGACCATCGGAGGGGGGAGCCCCAGGGGGCTCTGCGGGTCCGGGGTGGTCTCCGCCGTGGCTGAGCTGCTCCGGGCGGGCCTCCTGACGCCCGCGGGGCGGCTCAGGACAGCGGCCCGCCCGGAGGGCGGACCGGACCTTCTTGCGGGGGCATCCGGGTCTCCTGAGGCGGCCTCCGAAGGAGTGGTCCTCGTCCCCGCTGAGGAGAGTGCGACGGGGCGGCCCATCGTCCTCACCCAGGCCGACGTGCGCGCCGTCCAGCTCGCCAAGGCGGCCATCGCGGCTGGCATCGAGGTGCTCCTCACCACGACCGGCGTCCCCAAGGAGAGCGTCTCCGAGGTCCTCCTGGCCGGGGCCTTCGGCAACTATCTGGACATCGCCGACGCCAAGACCATCGGGCTCCTGCCGGACCTTCCCGGCGTCCCCGTCCGCCCGGTGGGCAACGCTGCCGGGGCTGGGGCCCAACTGGCCCTGCTCTCGGCGGAGGCCCGGGCCGAGGCCGAGCGCATCGCCGCCCGGGTGACCCACGTGGAGCTCGGCGGCCGGCCTGAGTTCGAGGCCGCCTTCATCCGGCATCTTGCTCTGACCGGATGGGCCTAGCCGTAGCCCGAGCCGGCCGGCACGACCGGCCCGGCCGGACCCGGCCGGGCCAGCCTCGAGCCCACACCACGGCGGCCGGGTTCACTAGACTCGGTCGCCTGCCAGCCGCCTTTCTACGAAGTCCAACGCCTGCTCGGCGATGCGAATGGCCCTGGCCGAGTCTTCGGCGTCGTAGACCTCGAAGGGGAGACCGCTCATGCCGAGGCCGTTCGGGTAACGTGTAGGGATGTAGTACTTGTCCACCGGGGCAACGGTTGACCTGAGCTCGCGGAACGCGGGGTCCAGGACCGCGGCGTCTTCGCACAGCGCACCGGCGCCGTGCCCGCGGACGTCCCAGGCGCCCCGCGAGAAGAGGAAGGCCTTGAGAGCCTTCTCCACGGCCTGCTGACAGTGGAAGCAGGCGAGGTTGTGGTGGCCGGCGGAGGTCAGGACCCGAGCTGCCTCGAGGTCCTGCCCGGCCTGCAGGAACCACCGGCGACCCTCAGCCTGGGGGTCAGGCTTCATAGATGACCCGCCCTTCCCTGACGACCCGCTGGATGAAAGCGCTGGTCTCCAGGAGCTGTTCGAACTCCTCCGACGTGTAGACGAGGACGTCGAGGCCCACGCGGGGCTGGAGGACCGTGAGTGCCTCCTCGATGCGGTCCACGAAACGGAGGGAGGTTTCCTTGACCAGGATGAGGTCTACGTCGCTCCACTCCGTGACATCCCCGCGGGCCAGCGACCCGAAAAGGACGGCCTTCTTCACTCCTAACTGCGCGAAGAGGCCTGCCCATCGGGAGAGCTCGTCCTCCAGCCGCCGCTTGCGCTCGAGGTCCGGTCCGATCTTGAACGGCAGCGGCGCCGCCTCCCTCCGCGGGGTTCCCGTACGGAGTCTACCACGAGGGGCGGCGCCACGGTTCAGGCGCGGTCGGAATCACGAGGGGGCATCTGGACAAGAAACCCTGCTCTCACGGTCCGCATTCTGCTCTTGGACGCTCCGGACCCTGGAATTGAAGACCTGGTCAAGCAACACGAGGGATGCTATCCGGACTTCCTCGTAGTCGTAGTAGGAAGGGCCTGACGCTACGGGGTGACAGTGTAACTTCGTGAGCTCCTCCCACGTGGGCGCCCGGCTAAACACCTTGTTCACCCTCCTCAGATAAGTTCTGTGCACAGTCACCGGCAGAATACTCCTCGGTGGCTGCTGTCTCCTGTTCGGCGGCTTCAATCACCGTAAGAACCCGGGTCACGAAAGACACCCGCCCACTCTGTGCGACCCAGTATTCGAGGCAGTCTTCTTCCTCCGGGGTCGCGAGCCTGGCCGGAAGCCTTAAGGCTTGCAGTTCCTCACAGTCAATGACGAAATCGTGCGACGGGTAGCCCATGGCCAAGCGTTGAGCTACGTCAACATCCGGGGAGCGGCCGCACCACCGGAGGACCCGTTCGCAGTACTGCTTGGAGACCTCGAGTAAACGCATTCGAGTGCCTTGGTCCAAGGGGTTTACCTGCGCATATACTGGGGCAAACAGCGTAGCCACGAACTGGCTCACGGGTGACAGAAGCTCCCTTGCACTCATGCCACCTGTACGCGCGATTAGAAGGGGCATGAACGTGTCCAGTGTTCTCAGGGTCCCCTTTGTGAGAGCCTCCAGGGCCAGATACTCGTCCAACACCGGTGTGAACTTAGTCTCTCCCGGTTTGCATTGTAAGGGGTCCAGTGGACCGAGCTCAGCTATGCGGGTCATCACAATCTCGTCTGCCGCCAAACATATGAGAGTGGCTGCGCTCTTGGCGAACCGAGGAACTACGACTGTCAGCTTCGACGCGTGAGTGCGGTACAATCTTGCAAGCAGATAGGCCGCGTGTATATCTCCGCCGGGTGAATCAAGAACCAGAACGACGGTGGGGGAGGAGTGAGTCGGGAGGCCAAACAGCTCTCGCCGGCGGCACCATAGCTCAGTCGCCAATTCCCTGGTAAGGGGTTCGGGACTTGCCAGAAACAGAGTAACGTCAGGCCTAAACTGCTGGGCCACTCGCATTGCCGCCCGGTCCATCTCTCGAAGAACAGTCCCACTGGGCGGGGACTCCGTGACATTGGCAGCTCGACGGGACCGCCTTTGCCTCAAGGCATCCACCTCCAACGCGAACAAGTTCTACCACCACACACAGGGTTCCTCTCGCCCAGTCTTTGGACCTGATTTGCGCGGAGGGGCCACCATGGGCCCGTCGGGAACGGAGCGAGCATGGTCCAGGCGCGACTTACGCTCCGTATTCGGCAGGTCCGCCGTCACCTGGTGGCGAAATGTGGCGCCCGGCGCGGACATCCAACACCTGGGTTGCTTGGGACATCTGGGGGCCTGGCGTGTGCTCGACACGGATTCCCTTTCGAGGCTGCGCGAAGCCATCCGCAGGCGGGCGGAAGCCGACCGGACGGTCCTTGACGAGCTCCGCGAGGAGGTGCGGCCACTAGCCGCGCAGGTGCAAGAGATAAAGTCAAGGTCGGCCACGGCCGTCTCGGTGGTGGCCGCGGACGGCGGCAACAACAGGCTCGAGTTCGACCCCTATCTCATGCAGGTCATCCGCATCGTCGACTCCTACGGGCGCCTTCTCGTCTTCGACGTCATCTCGACCTCTACCGATACCCGAGAGCTCTCCGAGGCGCAGTTCGACTCCGCCGGGAACCCCAGAACGGCTCTGGGGCACCTGATGAAGGACCTCGGCGTGGGGTACCTCCACGAGCTCAGCCCCATGATCCCGGACTCCCGGCGCCGACGGGAGAGAGAGGCCGGCCCTTCGTGGGTGCAGGTCTACCGTGACCTCTGCGAGTGGGCCGCCCTATACCACGAGTTGACCCGCACTTCCTTCGCGACGGACACCCTCGTCGTCCGTGACGGACTCCTGAGGAGCAAGCTCTTCACCCGGGAGTTGTTCGTGACCATGTGCCACCGGATCGAGGAAGCCATCGAGCGGGTCTACCGCGAAGACCGCCGGCGTGTCTTCCTCGTCGGTCTGGCCAAGCGCAGCAAGGTCCTGACGAGATACCAGCTCGCCATGGCCATCGAGGGCATCCTGGCGGGCGACTACCCGTGTTTCGTCCGTGTCCCGCGTGAGCTGGAGATGAAGGCCTTTGTCTGGCCCGAGTGGGCCATGTCCGAGGCTGCGACGGAGGGTAGCGAGGTGCCGAAGTTCGTGGCTGGGGTCCTGCACTTCGTGCGGTTCGGGCGAAGCCCGCACGACCAGGTCTGGCCTGTGGACATCCTCGAGAGCCAGGCCGACGCCGCTCCGGTCATCCTGGGCTACCTCCTCGCGGACGCCAGGGAGGGCTTCCCGGTCCCCAATTACCCGCGCTGTCTCCAAAAGGCCCACGAGCAGGCGGCGCTCACCGGGTTGGACATCGCCATGCTGCAGGACGCAATCTTCGAGGGAATCCGCGACACCTTGCCCGAGCGCAGGCGGACGGTCCTCGACTCTTTCCGCCTCAAAGGGGACGGAGCGGCCCTGAGGTATGAGTGAACTGAACCTTTTCCCGAGAGAGAGGGTCGCCGGGGTCTTCCGGGGGTTCAGCCACGGCGGCCTGGAGTTCCACGCCGACATCGTCTTGCCGTACCGGGAGCGCTTCCATAGTGAGCCCATGCACGGCCAGTTCTTGCTCGTGCAGCTTGCGAGCGACGAGGAGGCGGTCCTGGGCCGGGTGACCTCCCTGCACTCCGAGGGCCGTCTGGTCTCCAGCGAGGGCGAGGACTTCGGGCTCCGTGCGGTCGCCGAGGGCCGCCCCATTCCCGAGGACCTCATGGAGCAATACGTCAAGTACCGGGTCAACCTCAGGGTGCTCGGCGTGCTCCGCCAGACACCCGAGGGGCTGGTCTTCGCGCCCTCCCACCGGCGCCTCCCACACGTAGGGAGCAAGGTGGCCTTCCCCTCGGACGAGGTCCTGATGGAGATAGCCGCCCACAACGTCGCCGGGGCGGACCTCGGTTTCTTGACCTTCGGCGAGTTCATCTACGCCGGCACCGACCGGCGCCTGCGCCGGGAACCCTGGCACCAGGTCCGCAACCCGGCCATCATCGCCAAGTTCCCCGTGAGCCAGTTGGTCTCGAGGCGCACCTTCGTTTTCGCCCGGGCCGGCTTCGGCAAGTCCAACCTGGTGAAGCTCCTCTTCTCGAACCTGTATCGCGAGACGCCGACGGTCGAGAAGAGGGGCGGCCGCAAGGTGCCTGTGGGGACGGTCATCTTCGACCCGGAGGGCGAGTACTTCTGGCCGGACGAGAAGGGGCGCCCCGGTCTGTGCGACGTGCCGGAGCTCGAGGACAAGATCGTCGTCTTCACCTCGCGCCGCCCGCCGAGCGATTTCTACGGTTCCTTCGTCGCCGGCGGCATCCGCCTCGACATCCGCCGCCTCCGCCCAGCCGACGTCGTGGGTCTGGCCCTCTCGCCGGACCGTCAGGAGCAACAGAACGTCCGCAAGCTCAAGGGACTGTGCCGGGAAGAGTGGGAGGCGCTCGTCAACGAGATCGAGGCCAACGGCAACGCCACCGACCTGAGGGTCATCAAGAGGATCCTCAAGCTCGACGACCAGTCCGACGCCGAGGCCATCGCCGCCCGAAGCAACATGACCTTCATCGTCAACATGCTCCACGACAAGTCCAGCCGCATGATGGACATGCTCCTCGCCGCGCTGCGACAGGGGAAGTTGTGCGTCGTGGATGTCTCCCAGCTCCGCGGTGGGCCGGCTCTCATCATGACCGGGCTCATCCTCCAGCGCATCTTCGACACGAACCAGGATGAGTTCACCAAGAGAGAGCCCCGGACGATACCGACCATCGCGGTCCTGGAGGAGGCCCAGGCCGTGCTCGGTCAGGAACCGCGTCTGACCGAGACGCCCTACGTCACCTGGGTCAAGGAAGGCCGCAAGTACGACCTCGGGGCCGTGCTCATCACGCAGCAGCCGGGCAGCATCCGGCAGGAGCTCCTGAGCCAGGGCGACAACTGGTTCGTCTTCCACCTTCTCTCCGCGGGCGACCTCGTGGCGGTCCAGAAGGCCAACGCCCACTTCAGCGAGGACATCCTGGCCAGCCTCCTGAACGAGCCCATCCCGGGCCATTGCGCCTTCTGGAGCAGCTCGGGCGGAAAGGCGTACCCGCTCTCCCTGAGGGTGCTCTCCTTCGAGGACGCGACCCCTCGCCGCGACCCGGACTACGACCGACCCGCCGTCCGCACGTCGGCGACGGAGCTAAAGGAGAGGTTCGACCGTGAGCTGGCCGAGGCCGTCGGTCGGCTCGGCGAGCTGACGTACCAGATACCCGAGACCTCCATGATTGTCCCGGAGGGTAACGTGAGGGCCCAGCCGGCCGAGGAGCAGGCTCCGGACGCCTTCGACATCATCCGGCGGGCTGCCATCGAGGAGCTCAAGCGCAACGGGCAGCTCTGGGCGAGGGTGCGGTCGAACGGGGTGCCCTGGAGGCACCTCGTCGAGGCGTTGGAAGCCCTACTCCCCAAGGACATGGACTTGCGTGACAGCATCCACGAACTCGTGCGGTCCGCCCTCGACGCCGTCCTCGGGAAGGACAACTGGCGCGAGGAGAAGCGTCCGAGCAAGAGCGAACCCGGTAAGACAACCCTCTGGGTGGTCGCCAAAGAGGGCAAAGGGTCGTGACTCGGCCCGTGACCCAGGGCCTCGGACTCAACGTCGTCTGTCCTTACTACACGATGTTCCCCTTGGCCTTCCCGGCGGAGCTGCTCCGCCGCGCGGCCCCGGGGGACTGGGTCCTCGACCCCTTCTGCGGGCGGGGGACCACCCTGTTCGCCGCCCGCGAGGCCGGCCTGCCGTGCGTCGGTGTCGACAGCAGTCCCGTGGCGGTGGCCATCGCCGAGGCGAAGCTCTGTAGCGCCACCTCCGCCCAGGTCGCCGCGGAGTGCGAGCGCATCCTGACCTCGGGTAAGGGACTCCGCGAGCTGCCGCAAGGCGAGTTCTGGACCCTGGCCTACCACCCCGACACCCTCCGGGAGCTCTGCACGCTCCGGGAGGACCTGCTCGAGGACTGCTCCACCGACGTCCGGAAGCTCCTTCGCGCACTCATCCTGGGGCGCCTGCACGGGCCGCTCCGGAGAGGACTCCCCTCGTACCTGTCCAACCAGATGCCGCGCACGTTCGCCCCCAAGCCAGCCTACTCGGTCCGCTTCTGGCGCGCCCGGGGGCTCCTTCCTCCCAGGGTGGACGTTCTCGACCTCGTCCGCCGCACCGCGGGCCGCTACTTCGACCGCCTCCCGGCCGCGGTGTCGGGCCAAGTGCGGCTGGGCGACGCGCGCCGGACGGACTTCGCCAGCCTGGGAGGACCCTACGCCTGGGTCATCACCTCGCCGCCCTACTACGGGATGCGCACGTACGTCCCGGACCAGTGGCTCCGGAACTGGTTCCTCGGAGGTCCGGCCGACGTGGCCTACGAGTTCGAGGGGCAGCTTTCGCACCGTAGCCCCGAGCAGTTCGTCGAAGACCTCGCCACGGTCTGGAGGAGCGTGGCCGCCGCCTCCCGTTCCGGAGCCAGGCTCGTAGTGAGGTTCGGGGGCATCCGCGACCGGAAGGCCTCGCCCCGCGACCTCCTCGTGGCCTCCCTCCGGGCGTCGGGCTCCTGGCAGCTCGAGACGGTCGTCCCTACCGCTCCGGCGAGCCGGGCCGGGCGCCAGGCAAGCCAGTTCAGGTTACCCGGCCTCGCCGAGCCCGTCGAGGAAGCGGACTACCACGCCCAGCTAACGGGACCAGGTCCGTTTGGAGGAAGCGGAGGTGCTTTCGCGTAACCTCTCTATTGAACTCTAGCTATGGGCCTGGCTAGGAGCCCGTGTTAGAAATCCGCCTGGTCGTTTGACAACGGAGACCCATCTGGGGCTTAGGGAAAACGGAAGAACCCGAGCATCAAGCCAAGGCAGCAGGCACCCGGGCTGAGAGGTGGGCCCT
>Ga0308419_1000343_pt1 | contig 34919 bp, 30 predicted proteins | sample HotsprSampleMS50_FD_203674 | JGI IMG/M metagenome (GOLD analysis project Ga0308419, IMG submission 203674) | Hot spring phototrophic mat microbial communities from Mushroom Spring, Yellowstone National Park, Wyoming, United States - 20090730_MS50 ... | reverse complement strand
ATGACAAAAAAGTGCACAGACTATCTGTGTTCTACGGTATGACAAAAGAGAAGTGCGGAGCAGTGCAGCAAAACCTACACATCATTTGTCAACACAACCTAAAAAAACAGTTCTAAGTGATTTTTGCTACCTTTGGGCAATACCTATGAAAAAGGCAACGACCAAACAATTTGTCTTGCGCTGATGATAAAAAAGTGCGAAGCCATCGTGCTGCGTTCAATTGACTACCGAGATGAGTCAAAAATCCTGACGCTCTATACCAGAGAGTTTGGAAAGCTATCGGCAATAGCCAAGGGCTGCAGGAGTGTGAAGAGCAAATACGCGTCGGCTTTTGAGCTGGGCTCGCATATTTCAATAGTGCTCTACAAAAAATCAACACGCGAAGTGCAGAATATCTCTGAAGCCAGCCTGAAGACCCCGTTTTTGAATATCACGGCATCGCTGGAGCGGCTGGGCGTGATGCTGCAAATTCTTGAGCTGACACGCTTAGCCACAGAGGAAGAAGAGGCACATCCCAAAATCTTTCAGCTCTTGCTGGAGAGCCTGCGTCAGATTGATACGGCAAAGAAAAATCTGCGCAACGTTTTCTTTTTCTTTCAGACGCACCTTGTCTCACTGCTGGGCTTTAAGCCAAGTTTTAACGAGTGTGTGATTTCAGGAAAAAATATCATAGCAGAACGCGAAACGCCACAAGGCAAGGACTTGGTGCTTTTGCCAGAGCGCGGTGGAGTAGCCCTGCGCAGAGAGGCTGAGTGTGCAGGGCTTAGTGGCAAACCCATATCGGTGCAAGCCTTTCGCTGGATTCAATTCTTGAACCAGACGCCGCTCAATTCAGTAGAAAAGCTGTATCTTCAAGCCTCTCTCTGCGATGAAGTGGCGCAAATGCTGGACGCATACCTGTGTTATCATATTGAGAACTTACCACCGCTTCGCAGCAAGGAAATTTTTAATGCGCTGATGCGTTAGAAATTGCAAATTAAACTTTCAAAATCTCTCTCTCGTAGAGAGCAACCGAGTTTGTAACCAGATTGCATCAAACTTCACGATTATTAGGAGACTTTTCTATGAACAGAAATACTCTGCTAACGGCAATTGGACTCATCTTCATCGGCATCATCATCGGGGTCTTTAGTGTAACAGGGCTGCAAATGACCGACAAAGTTGCAGCGCAACAGACCCGAACAGTGGCGCTGGGTAACCCTACTTACACGCCGAAAGAGTCTATGCAAGCCATGAAAGCCATCAATCAAGCATTTATTGATGTGGCAAGTGTGGCGAAACCTGCGGTGGTCAGCATCTATGTCGAAGCGCCAGCTCGACCCATCGGCGATAAATCTGAAGGTGAAGGCGACTTGCCAGACGATATGTTCCACTTCTTTTTCCGCCAGCAGCCACGCGGCAGCATTCCCATGCGCGGTTCAGGGTCAGGCGTCATTATTACATCTGATGGCTACATTGTGACCAATCACCATGTCATCAATCCAGCAACCAACAACGGTGTCATTAAAGTCGTGCTCGATGACAAACGTGAGTTCAGAGCCAAGCTCATTGGCAGTGACCCCTTGACCGATATTGCCGTCGTCAAAATTGATGCCAAAGATTTACCGATGATGCCGTTTGGCGACTCTGATGAAGTGCAAATCGGTGAATGGGTCATTGCCGTTGGCAATCCGTTCCAGCTTACTTCAACGGTAACTGCAGGCATTGTCAGTGCAATCGGGCGCGGAAACTTGCGTGTTATTGAGGGCAGTTACAGTGTCGAAAACTTCATCCAAACTGATGCCGCTATTAACCCGGGCAATTCAGGTGGTGCACTTGTCAATATCGAAGGCAAACTCATTGGCATTAACACTGCAATTGCCACACGCAATGGTGGCTACCAAGGTTACGGTTTCGCAGTGCCGATTAATCTTGCTAAGTCCGTTGCCGAAGACCTTATCAAATTCGGAAAGGTCTCTCGCGGCTATATTGGCGTGCAAATTCAAAGCATTGATGCGACAACTGCTAAAGCCCTGAAGCTGCCAAAACCAGAAGGGGCATGGGTGCAAGCTCTGGTGCCTGATGGTGCCGCAAAAGAAGCTGGGATTCAAGAAGGAGATGTCATTATCGCCGTGGATGGCAGACCTGTCAAAGAAACCAATGACCTGCAAGCCTATGTCGCACGAAAACATCCGGGTGATAGAGTGGTCGTCAGAATTTGGCGCGATGGCAAAGAAAAAGATATTGCAGTTACACTGAAGGCGCGCGATGAAAAATCTGAATTAGTTACTCGAGAACCAGAGCCAGAACCAGCCAAGCAGCTTGGCTTGGAAGTCAAGGATTTAACCGAAGCTGATAAAAAGCGCTACGAAGTAGATTATGGCGTACGCGTAAGCTCTGTGGAGCTTTTCGGACAAGCAAGTGAACGCGGTATTGTTAAAGATGATGTGATTTTGGAGGTCAATAAGCAAAAGATAAACTCGGCTAAAGAGTTCAAAGACGCAATCGCTCAAGTCAAGGAAGGAGAAGCCATTCTGCTACGAATCCGTCGCCGCGATAAATCCACAGCCTTCATTGCAATTGAAATGGGTAAAAAGTAAATGACATAAAAACGGACGCAACAGACAGCGTCCGTTTTTCTTTCGAATGCTTTTTGCTGAAATCAAAAAACTACACTGCAAATGAAGTCTGCAGAGATTATTATTGTTGGAGCTGGCATTGGCGGCTTGACAGTAGCGGCACTCATGCAACACGCTGGGCTGCAAACGCTAACCTTTGAGCAACATACTGTAGCAGGGGGCAGTGCCTCCATGTTTCGCAAAAAAGGCTACATCTTCGATGCAGGCGCCTCCATGTTCTATGGCTTTGGCACAAATGAGCAAAGCGGTTCGTTGAATCTGCACACGCGCATTTTCAACCGACTGGGTGTAACGGTTAAAACCATTCATGACCCCGTACAAATCTGCTACCACTTGCCGAACGGCTTCGAAGTGGCTACACACTACGACCGTGAGCAATTTCTCGCCGAGCTCATAGAACGTTTCCCCAAAGAAGCCAAAGGGATTCGCACCTTCTATGATGAGCTCGAAAAAGTCTTCAAAATTATCAGCACTTTTCCAGCTGGGTCATTAGAGGATACAGGGCATCTGCTCCGCTTGGCGGTTCGCTACCCGAAAAAAGTTATCCAGCTTGCCTATTACACACTCTTCTCAATGGGCAGCGTTGCCCGGCGATTTATCAAAGACGAAGAGCTGCTGCGCTTTATCGATATCGAATGTGAATCATGGGCCCTGCAAGATGCCAGCGCAACACCCTTTGTCAATGCCGGAATATGTCTGGCGGACCGACACCACGGCGGGATTAATTATCCTGTCGGCAGTTCAGGCGCGATTGCAAAAGCTTTGGTTGAAGGCATTCGAAAATTTGGTGGAAAAGTGCGTTTTGCTACGCCCGTCGAAGAAATTCTCGTCAAAAATGGGAAGGCAATTGGCGTAAGGTTGCAAAATGGAGAAATTCACTATGCCGATGCTATCGTGAGCAACGCCACAATTTGGGATACCTTCGGCAATTTGGTCAAAGATGAGCGCTATAAGGTCGATGAGTCAAAGTTTGAGATTTCCCCGAGCTGGTTCCAGCTGCATTTAGGCGTCGATGCGCGCATTTTCCCCGAAGGATTTCATGTGCATCATATCATTGTAGAAAATTGGCAAACCTACCGAAACATTGGCGGCACAATTCGCCTGTCAGCACCGTCGCTCTTGGATAGAACCTGTGCGCCTGAAGGCAAGCATGTTGTGCATGCCTTCACGACCAGTGAAGCCTCACAGTGGCAGAAGCGTTATCCAAAAGATGAAGTATATGAAGCCGAAAAGGCGCGTCAAGCTGAAAAGCTCATCGCCCGCATTGAGCGCATTTTACCTAATCTCTCATCAGCAATTGAACTGCAATATGTGGCGACACCGCTAACACACAAGCGTTACCTCAAGCGCTACTTGGGTTCATATGGACCGCTACTCAAAAAAGGGCAAATTGTCTTACAAAAGCCGCAGAATTCTACGCCAATCAAAAATCTCTATGCTGTGGGTGATAGTTGCTTTCCCGGTCAAGGTGTCATTGCGGTAACTTATTCAGGTGTATCTTGCGCGCACCTCTTATGCAAACAGTTCGGCAAGAAGTTTGAATACCTTTGAGACGTCATCTGCTCACTTGAAACACAGTGCTAATTTTACCTCTGCTGCAACACGCATGGCTTGGTCTGTGTGCAGCGCATGGCTCTGTGTGGTGTTGCTCTGGTCAAATGCTGCTAAAGCCCAACCTTACTCGCTCATTGATACCCCACTACGCCAGCTCACGCTGGAGACAAGCTATGGGTTTGCCAGCACAACTCTGCCCGGCTTTCCTAATCCTATCGTGGCAGCACTGCACTTAGAAGGCATGTTTGGCATAAAACGCTACCTCTTTTCAGAGCATAGTAATCAAATCGTGGATTATGCTCATCCGCACGCATTTGCAGGATACTACACTGTGCTGGCCGCGCCAGTGGAAACAGGAGTCGGCGTGCAAACCGTTACGATGAACTTGTTTCGAGTGGGCTTGGGTGTTCGCGATGGAATTGGGTATCGCTTGACGCAAGTAGCGATTACGCCCACCATCAACAGTGCTATGCTACTGGCACGACCGTCATTTGGGCGTCTGCCTCAAGACCGCGACAGTGCCAGTCGAGCAGAACGCCTCAACAACAGCTTGCACTTTGGCACACTCACTGCCGCTGGTGTGGATTTTCAAGTGGCTTCTGCTCTCGCCGTAAATCTCAATTACGATTGGATGATAGTGTTCCCGCGATTTGTGCTCTTGCAATTCATGGGCAGCCATTTTCTGCAATGGGGCTTACAAATCGCCGCAGGTTATGTGATTGATGCAATCTTCGGCAAGTTTCCGATGCTACTCCCATGGGCGCACTTTTTAATCAAAAACACCATCAACTTTACGCTCTATGCACTGCGACAAAGTCAGATGCACTTTCCACTTGCAAGCGAAGCTCCGATGAGTGTACAGAGCTTTAAGGTAGGCGTCTCATTCTACATTGGTCCGAAAATTCTGGATTAGCGCCTCATGCAAGCCCGATTGAATTTTTTGTGACGCACTGACTCCAGCCAGCCAGCCCGTCGAGTAAGCCCCTTGCAAATTGAACCCACCCACTTCACCAGCAATATCCAACGCTTCGCCCGCCACATAGAAGTTTGGCACAAGGCGTGATTCCATCGTCTTAGGATTGATGTCGCTTAGAGCCACGCCGCCTGCTGAAACCTCTCCGCGCTCCAAAGGTACTTCCTTCACGGTGCCAAGTGGATAGGCTTTCAAGACATGTAACAGTTTGCGGCGATGTTCCTTTTTAAGATGACTCCACTTCTGCTGATAAGCCACACCAGCCGCCTCAAGAAGAAACGGCACAAGTGCATTGGGCAATTTTCCCTCAAGAAATGTGCGTAGAAACTGTGTGGCGTGCTCATGTTGCACTTGGCATAGCAAAAGCTCTAACTCATCAGGGGACTGTGTAGGGAAAAAATCAAGGAACATCTCAACTGGAGAATTTTCCGACGCTTCAGCAACCTCTCGTGATAGAGAAAGCGTGGCAGGACCGGAAATGCCTAAATGAGTAATCAAGACATCATCTACACGCGCAGCCGTGTGAGCAGCACTTTTGGCAATCAGCTTAACAGCACGCAATGAGATGCCGACAAGTTCCGCAGGTGGGGGAGGCGTAAGGTAAATTGGTGCCAAAGCGGCGCGTGGTTTTACAATGCGATGACCTAACTTTTCTGCAAAGCGCAGTCCATCGCCAGTCGTCCCTGTTTTGGAGTAAGACACTCCACCTGTGGCAAGAATGACCGCCTGCGCTTGAAAAACCAAATTATCCAGATGCACAAGAAAGTGTGAATTTTGTCGCTCGACATCTCGCACCAAAGCATTTGTAAAAACACTGATGCGATGCTCACGCAGCATGTTCTCGAAGGCAGAGAGAACATCGGTGGCTTTGCCAGAAAGCGGAAAAATTCGTCCGTTTGGGCGAGTGTAGGTGGCAACCCCATTCTGATGTAGCCACTCGACCACTTGGCGATTGGTGAGACCAAAAAAAGATGGCTTAAGAAATCGCCGCTCTTGCGGGCGTAGAAATCCTTTTTCTAACACGCTCATCATATCGCCATCGTGAGAGATATTGCACTTGCCGCCACCTGAAATGCGAATTTTGATGCCGAGTCGAGCATTTCGTTCTAAAATGACGATGTGAAACTGCTCATCGGCAACTCCACACCGCCGCAAATGCTGACGAGCACCAATAGCGGCGCACATGCCAGCCGCACCGCCACCAACGATAACAATATGTGCTGAAAGAGTCTGCATTTATGCCTCTCCAAATCAGTCGGCGATAACTTGAGTTGCTGTGAAAATAAGCGAGGTAAGTAAATCGACTGGCTCTGACCTGCCTATCAGGTAAGATAGTGTGAACCGCAGACGATTTTCATCCATGAATCAGCAAAATGCGCGTTTTAGGAGCGATGAAATTTACTTAACTTGAGCCGAAAAAGACCAAGTTCCCAAAAAATGAAAATTCTCGTTGTAGACGACGAAAGCGATTTTGAGACGCTTATCATAGAGCGCTTTCGAAAAGAAATTGGGGCAGGGCAATACGAATTTCTTTTTGCGCCAAATGGTCTCGTGGCACTGCAAAAATTGCGCGAGCATCAAGATGTGCGGATTGTACTGACAGATATCAACATGCCAGAAATGGATGGGCTGACGCTGCTATCTAAAATCGCCCCACATAACCCGCTCCGAAAAGTAATTGTCATTTCGGCGTATGGCGATATGAAAAACATTCGTGCCGCAATGAATCAGGGCGCAGTGGATTTTATTACCAAGCCAGTCGACTTCAAAGACCTTAAGCTAACGGTGGAAAAAGTGGCATTGCAAGTCAGTGCCATGCTCGATGCTTGGAATAAGAATGCAGAGCTAACGGAAGCCAATCGCATGCTCAACGAAGCCAATCAGCTCAAGACGGAATTATTAAGCATTGCGGCACATGACCTCAAAAACCCCTTGCAGTCTATCATAGGCTTTGCTGAACTCATCAGGGAGTCGGTAACACAGATGCCTCATGCCGAGACGGATGAAGACCTAAAGAGAATTGTGCAATGGTCGGAGCGCATCTCTCAAGCCTCACAGCGCATGCTCTCACTTATCAAAGATTTGCTCGATACCGCCGCCTTGGAAAATGGCAAGTTGCGCATCACTCTGGCTGTGGCAGATGTATCGCAAATTACTGAATCGGTGGTCATGCAAAATAAAGATGTAGCGGAGCGAAAAGGTCAGAAAATACGACTCATGCTGCAACCAGACTGCTTAGCCAAAGTTGATAGCAAAAGGTTCTATGAAGTGGTCGACAACCTTATCTCCAACGCCATTAAATACTCGCCACTTGGCAAAATCATAACCGTGAGTTGTCAGAAAATTAGCCGCAATCAAAATGGCATATCAAATACATACATTTTGCTTGCTGTTAAAGATGAAGGACAGGGCTTAACGGAGAGCGATATGACAAAGCTCTTCGGCAAATTTCAGCGGTTGTCGGCACAACCAACAGGCGGAGAAGGTTCGACAGGCTTGGGGCTGGCAATTGTCAAAGAGCTTGTGCAGCTGCAGGGCGGGCGAGTGTGGGCGGAATCTGAAGGAATAGGCAAGGGCACAACATTTTTTGTCGAACTACCGGCGGTCTAACTCTTTAGCACACATATTTGAATGCGGCACATCAGCATGCCGTAGCGGTATCTGCATCGGAACGTGATGAAGTGAAAAAGAGAGCCAGCGCACCTACTAAACCCGAAAGTACAGAAGCAAAAAGAATCCCCATTTTTACAGAAGCAATTGCCGCATCTTGTCCAGCAAAGGCGAGTTCTGCAATAAAAATTGACATGGTAAATCCAATACCAGCCAGTGTGCCTACGCCCAAAATATGCCTAAAGTCTGCACCATCAGGCAGGTCACCAAGGCGCAGTTGGAGAGCCAGCCAAGTGAAACTGAAAATGCCAAGAGGTTTGCCGATGCACAAGCCGAGCAGAACGCCTAAGGTAATCGGGTTCATCAGTGATTCAAACAAATGGTCGAGTGCAATCATGACGCCAGCGTTGGTCACAGCAAAGATGGGAATGACGAGAAAGTTCACTGGGGCTTGCACACCATGTTCCAAGCGCGTCAGCGGGCTGGCGACAGCACTTGCAGATTTATCAATTTGCTCGACAATCTGGGTTTGCTCTTTACTGGCGAGAATGAGTTTATCTTCATTGCGCAACGACGCAAGTTCTTCAAGCAAAAAGCGAAGGTCTTGAATAAATTTCATGGGGTTGCACTTTGGACGAGCGGGCACAACAAATGCCACCAACACGCCCGCCACTGTCGCATGCACACCAGAGCCTAAAAAGCAAAGCCATACCACCACACCGAAAAGTGCATAAACCCACAAACGCCTTATACCCAGCAAGTTCATGAGCCACATCAGCCCCAAAATGCCCAAGCCTGAAAAAAGGTAAGTGAAAGAAATTTGCTCGGTGTAAAAAATGCCGATAACGGCAACTGCACCCAAATCATCAACGATGGCAAGCGCTAAAAGAAAGGTCATGACTGAACTGGGCACACGACTGCCCAGAAGGAAGAGCACTGCCACAGCAAATGCAATATCGGTCGCCATAGGAATTCCCCAGCCGCAAGCCGCATCGCCACTGGGGTTCAGAGCAAAATAAATGAGCGCAGGTACAATCATCCCGCCAAGGGCTGCCAGAATTGGCAGAGCGGCTTTACGCAGTGAAGATAGTTCGCCAACTAAAATCTCTCGCTTGATTTCCAAGCCCACAAGGAGAAAAAACAGAGTCATCAACCCATCGTTGATGAAATGGTGAAGAGAAGTTTCCAGTACAAACGAGGAGATTTTGATGCCGATAGGTAGATGCAAAAGATGGGTGTATTCATCTGAAAACTCAGAATTAGCCAGTATCATCGCCGTGATGACGGAACAAAGCAGTACTGCACTACCGAAAGTTTGCTTTTGAACAAACTCCTTGATAGGCGAAGAAAAACGACGATAGAATTTTTCCAGTGGAGCAAGATAGCGGTCATCGTGCAAGGCAGCTGAATGTTGCGACGAGACAGGAGATTCTGACGGTGCATCAGGCAAGTTGTGAGGTGTCTCTGTATCTACGGTGCTGGATTTCATGTTCGTTAAAGTTTGCAGTGCAAAGGTTTTTCACCAAATCACAACGCAAGTTGCACGGGTATCGTTTTTTGTAGAGCAGCGACAGCAAAATGCACAAAAAAGGCATTTATGCATGAGCCTGTATATGCAAGGCATGAATTTGCTCAATGGTGCGAATCAGGCGTTCGGCATATTTTTCTTTTGTATAGAACTGATGAAACTTCTTGAGGTTATTTTCCCGCATTCTCTGGCGCAAGTGTTCATCTTGAGCAAGTAGCAGAATTTTTTCGGCAACGGCATTGGGGTCTTGTTCGGGCACAATAAATCCATTCACGCCATCTTCAACAACTTCAGGAATAGCGGCGCGCCCTGTGGTAATGATGGGCAATCCTGCTTGCATTGCCTCCAGATTCACAATGCCAAAGGTTTCAATTGGGTAAAACGTGGGAAAGACAAAAATGTCGGACTCATAAAACAATTGCTCCTTGGCTTCGCCTACAACAGGACCTTTCCACACCACAAAATCTTGCAACTGCTTTTCACGCACAAATTTTTCTGCATCGGCTTTATCGCGTATATCTTTCCATGCGCCTGCAAAAACAAACCGAATGTCTTTGAGGTGAGCAATGACCTGCGGAATGGCTTCCAAAAGCACAAAAAATCCTTTTGTGCGAGTAAGATTAGAAAGATACAGCACTTGAGTGTGCGATTTTGTTTTCTGCAAGGGCGGCGAAAATTTGAAGGTCTCAATACCATTATGGACGCTGAAGATGCGTTCGTGGGGAAGAAAAGGCGTAAAATTAAACTTCAAGTTTTCGCCCACAACAATTGCTGCCGTGGCGACACGCACGAAATTATCGATAAGGTGCTGTAACCACTTCGGCGAGCGACTGTGGAACTCTGGCAAATGATTGCCATGTGCATAGTAAATGATTTTGATGCCAAAAAGCCTGACAACCGAGAGAAGAATCACATCGCGCAGAAATGGAATAGCAGAAAAGCAAATCGGATAAATTGCGTAATCGTAACGCTGTGTGAGGCATTTGCCGAAAATCTGGAAGAGATATTTGATGAGCAGAAAAATTTTCCTAAAGCTAAACTTACCGCCTAATTCATCAACGCTTGCGGCAAAGTTGATGACTTGAAGCCTGACATCGAACGCCGACATAAACTCTGATTCAACCGCAACTCGGTTCATGACAGTAAACCCATGATACGGGGGTGGCAACTGGACAAAAAAGAGCAGCTTCAGCTTCGAAGCAGAATGAGCCATGCTGGTCGTAGCAATTAGGTTATGACTTCTCATCTATGTGAGCGTCGTCTGCAAAAGCAACTGGCTTGGAAGAAAGCCCATCTTGCAACCGCACAATGCGCTGTGGCACTGCGAGTTTAATGCCTTCTTGGGTGAGCGCGCGGTGCAGTTCTTCTCGCAACTCAATTTCTGTATCAAAGCGTTGTGTAAAATCTTCCACAAAGCACGCTAATCGCATTTCAATGCCTAACTCCGTGATGCGCATAGCTTGCACTTCAGGTGCAGGCTCATTCGTAACAAAGCGATGCGATTGCATGACTTTGAGCGCAATCTCGCGAACTTTGTGAGTATCTGTGCCAAACGGTAAAGTAAAGAGCACCAGTACACGCGTCTTATGCGTCGGATAAGCAAAGTTAATCACCGTGCTTTTGACCAGTTCAGAATTTGGCACAATGTGGTAGTTGTTGTCAAAATCCAGAATGCGTGTAGAGCGCAGTCCAATAGCTTGGACATCAGCCAGTGTACCATTAGGCAACTGGATGCGGTCGCCCACACGAAACGGCTGATCGACAGCAATAATCACCCCAGCGATGATATTAGCAAGCGTGTCCTGTGCGGCAAGCGCCACGGCAAGCGAACCAACACCTAAACTCACCAACAAGCTGCCGATGTTGATAGAAAAATGGTCCATCACGATTGCCGCCGCAATCAGAATCACCAGAATCGAAATCAAATTTCGGGCAAGCGGAGCCACCGTCATCAATTGCTTGGTATCTTGATGATGCGATTGAGCTGCCGACTCGAGCAAATACTCAATCGTTACACGAATAAATCCAATCACCACGCTGATGCCAACAAGGGCCGCGTAGATATAAAGCACCGCATCAATTACCTTGACAATGCGCACAACGGCAACACTGTATCCATCAGTTGCCATCTGAATTTCCCAAAGCGCATAAAGCGAAAGGATGGCAAACGCAATAGACTTCGTTCGCTTTTCTAACACTTCCGCAAGGCGCTCATCGAGAGAAGTCTCCGTGCGCGAGAAAATTCTCGAGCGAACGGCATGAATTACTTTTTTGAGCAGCCAACCCAATGGAAATGACAAGACAATAAACAGTAAAGCCAGCGCAAGACGATAAAACAGCGGATTTGACTCAATCCAATACAGAATGGTCTCGTAGGTCATGAGCATCAAAAGGTTTTGATAAGGTTGCAAACAGATTCGATGTTTTCTCTGGAAAGGTCTAAGTGTGTAACAAGACGAATAAAATTTTTCTTGATACTCGAAATGAGCACACCGTGTTGCTTGAACCAACTGACCACGTCGGTGTCAGAATAGTCAGACGGTGAAATATCAACGGCTACGATGTTGGTCTGTACGAGTCTCAAGTCTATGCGAAACTTTGGATTTGTGCAAAAGGCTTGAGCAAGCACTTTAGCGTGCGTGTGGTCTTCTACCAGTCGTTCGTAATGATGATGCAGCGCATAGCGTGCCATTGCTGCAAGGATGCCGACCTGACGCATGCCGCCGCCCCACATTTTTCGGAACCGACGAGCCTGCGTAATCGCCGATGTTGAACCCACAAGCATAGACCCCACAGGTGCACCTAAACCTTTCGAGAAACAGACTGAAATAGTGTCAAAGTGTTCTGCATACGCTTGTGGCGCAATTCCTGTTGCAATGCAGGCGTTCCAAAGCCGAGCACCATCTAAGTGCAAACGCAAATTTTTGGAGCGGCAAAGCGCTGCAATGCGCTCAATTTCAGAAATCGGATAGACAGTGCCGCCCGACCGATTGTGTGTGTTTTCAAGCACAACCAGCGATGTGCGCGGATACCAATCGGCGCTGGGACGAATAGCGTCAGCAATTTGTTCAGCTGTCAAAATACCGTGTTCGCCTTCAATAGGACGCAATTGCACACGCGAGAGCATAGCTGGTGCCGCAGTCTCATACTGAAAAATATGCGAGCCAGCTTCTAAGATAACTTCATCGCCTTCATGCGTATTGACACGCAACGCAAGTTGATTAGCCATCGTCCCGCTTGGAACAAATAGCCCTGCTTCCTTTCCTAATAAGTCAGCTACCTCTTGCTCAAATTCCTTTGTGAGCTCATCTTCACCGAAGACATCATCACCGAGCTTGGAGAGAATGCTTGGATGAAGCGCTGCCGAAAGCATAGCAGGCGTGGGTTTGGTCACCGTATCACTGCGCAAGTCAATGTATGATGGTGCCATTTATGCAAAAGAAGTTGGTGTAGGTTGATGGTATTCGGGTTCAGGGGCAGTACGAAATTCACCGCGTGGCACAAATGACGGATGAGTCTCAAAGAGTCGCTGAAATTGAGAAGGTGTAAGGGCTTTGGCTCCACCAAGCGCTTCAGCCGCCAGCAGGGTTTTAGCCGCATGCTCGAGTTTTTCCGTGCGGTAGAGCGCTTGCCAAATGTCCTGACCGAAAACCACAACACCGTGATTGGCTAACAGAATGGCATTGGCGTGCCTTACAAACGGTGAAAGTGAGGCTGCCACTTCTTCAGTGCTGGGCGTAGCATACGAGGCAAGCGGCACGGCACCAATATCCAAGATAACTTCGGGGAACACCGCAAGGTCTAAGGCACAGCGCGCCGCCGCAAATGCCGTGGCACATACTGCGTGTGTATGCAAGACTGCATGCACATCCGGGCGCTCGCGATAAATGTAGAGGTGCATGCTCGACTCCGATGATGGACGGCGTCGCCCTTCCAGCCACTTCCCATCAAGCGATAAAAGCGAAACATCATCAATCGTTGCCTTACGCTTGAGCGTGTGTGAAGCGGTAATGTAAATGCCTTCCGCAGCGCGCAAACTTAGGTTGCCATCATAGCCAGCCACAAACCCTAAGGCGGCAATTTCGTGTGCAACCTCCACGAGAACCTTTTGCAGTGAAAAGTTCATCCCGAATGAAGAATTTTCTTACCCTGAGCGGTGTTAAGCGCATAAAAATAACCAATTCTAAGCAATAGGAAAGCCAAATTGACCCATTTTCCACAGAGGCACAATTTTTGCGCCCTGCAACTCATAGACTCATACTGTCTTAAACTGGTTATCACTTATTTCTATGGAAATACGATACAGAAAGCTACGCAAGTCGCTTAAAAAAATGAAGGATATACTCGAGCAACTCGAGTTGCTGGAGTCACTAATGGAGGATGACATGGAGCACAACGAAGTTGCGCCGCCTGTAGAACGCGCAACGGACGAGTTTGCGCTGACCTTGCATGCCTTCCTTAAAGAAGTGCCAAGTAACATGCTCCCTAAACACCTTCAGGCTTTGCGCAATAACCAGATGCGGAGCACAGAGCAAAAACTCTCTGCGGCCACAGCCGTAGTGGTAAGCAATGGCGCTGAACAAAACTTGGCAGAAGAACTTCGACAAACCGAAGCGCGATTGCAAAACTTCATGCGCGAGCTCTTGAAGAAAGAATTGCCGAAGTTATCAAAACTGCCAGCGCGCAAAAAAGAAGATGAAGAAGTGAGTGAGCTGGTTAAGCAAAGTGAGCAGCGCCTACGCACGATTATCGACTCCACCCCGCTCGGCATTGTCATCACAAACGAAGACACCATCATTGAATATGCAAACCAAGCCTACTGCGAAATCTATGGCTACTTGCCTGAAGAGTTAATCGGTAAGTCCTTTACAATAGTTGTTCCACCTGAGAAAAAAGACTTCTGGATTGACCTGCACGAAAAGTACCTTGATGGCTATAAAGAAATTCGTGGTGAGTGGGAAGTGCGCCATAAGAGCGGGCGACCGATCTACATCCTTGCTGATGCCGCACGTATCACTGGAACCGATGGAAAACGCAAGAAAGTCACTTTTGTAAGCGACATTACCGCAATGGTCAAACTTAAAGAGGATGCACGTCAGACCGAAATCCAGCTGATGCAATCTGAAAAAATGAGTTCACTGGGTCAAATGGTAGCCGGTGTGGCGCATGAAATCAATACCCCGTTAGGTTTTGTGAAAGGCAATCTGCAACTGTTGCTAGAAGCGCAAAGTGAGGTGCAAAAGCTCATTGAAACTTACACACAGCTCAAAGATGAAATTCTCTATGGCACAAGCGAAAAAGTAGCCGAACTCATTGATACCATTGAGGAGCAGTCTAAAGCACTCTCCCTGCACCGCGAGTCTGTAAGACTGTGCAAAAATTCTCTCGATGGCATCCTGCGTATCCAAGAGTTGGTCAATAGCCTGCGCAACTTCTCCCGCCTCGATGAAGCGGCATCTAAGTCCGCTAAAGTGACGGAACTGTTGGATTCTTCGCTCAAAATTACCGAACACCTCTTCCGCGAAAAGAATATTGAAGTGGTCAGAGCCTACACCGATGACCCAAGCGTACTCTGCTACCCAGCACAGCTGAACCAAGTCTTTCTGAATCTCTTTGTAAACGCCGTACAAGCTATCGAGCACGACAAAGGAAAAGTGGTCATCTCTTTAACCAGCTCACCAGACTGGGCTGAAGTAAAAATCTCCGATAACGGCATGGGCATCAAGCCCGAGCACCTCAAAAAAATCTTTGAGCCATTTTTTACAACAAAGGAGGTCGGCAAAGGCACGGGACTGGGGCTTTCCATCGCATACAAAATTGTCGAAAAGCATCATGGCAAAATTGAAGTAGAAAGCAAAGTCGGTCAGGGCTCAACCTTTACTGTAAAACTGCCGCTCAATGTGGCGCCTAAGGCAGAGAAAACAGAGACAGCAGAGTTATCCTCGCCATTTATTGACGAAGAGCCTACTTCAAGGAAAAAAAGTGACAGAAGTGCATGATAGCTAATCAGTAAAAGTTTACTAACGAACTAAATCTTACCTGAATACCATGAACACACCAGACAAAAAAATCCTGTTTGTCGATGACGAACCGCAAGTCTTAGAAACCATCAGCCTCATTTTCCGAGGTTGGCATTTTACAACGGCAGTGGGCGCAGAAGCTGCCTTGAAAGCAATTTCAGATGATAAGTTTGCTGTGGTGATCTCTGACCAGCGCATGCCGGGAATGACAGGGGCAGAACTGCTCAAAAAAGTCCGAGAAATTGCTCCAGAGACCATTCGCATTATCCTAACAGGCTACTCCGACATGGATAGCATCATTGAGGCTATCAATTCAGGAGAAGTGTGGCGCTTTATCAACAAGCCGTGGGACAATGGAAAACTAAAAGGCACAGTAAAAGCCGCAGTGGATTTGTACGAAGTTAACCAAATGCTGAAAGAACAGCAGAAAGCAGGTCAAGCTGTTAATGTCAAGCAAAGCGACACTGACACCGTTCTCTTCATTGATAAATTGGTAGAACACCTGAAAAGATATCAGGCGCTCTTTGAGGAGTCGTATAATATCTGCACCTCTGAAACACTGCCAGACGCACTGAAGATTTTGGAAAGTAAGCCTGTATCGGTCATTGCCTGCGATTCCTCTTTGGCAAGCGAAGAAGGAGCTGACTTTTTGGCAGCCGTAAAGCAGCGATTCCCAGCCGTGGTTACCATTTTCATGTCTGACTCAAAAGATGCAAATGAAGCCATTCGGCTCATTAACGAGGGACAAATTTTCCGCTACCTTGTGAAGCCATTTCCACGTCAGGCTTTAATGGATGCCGTGCAAGAAGCCATTCAGAAGCATAATGAACTGAAATTATTGCCAAAAGAAATGATTAACGCCACACCGAGAGTGGTCTCATTTAGTCAAATGATGTCTGATATTCGCCGGCGCCGTGAAGAGAAGAAAGCCTATTAAGCCTATTAAGACATACTCTACGAGTAGATTTTTTGGTAAAAGCCATGGCGATTGAACGTAGCAGAAGGAAAGAGAAAGCGTTACTGCTTGTGTTTAGGTGTGCTCTCAATCTCTTTGAACTCGGCATCTTCAATTTCGTCCAAGCGAGGGGGGCGGTCGGAACGAGTTGTCTTGACATGTTTCGGCATGGTAAGAAGCGAGTATAAAAATCTCAAGAGGTAGTATAGGGCAAAGCCAACAGCGAAAAGAAAAAGAAGTCTTAGCATACAGCCTCCAAGTTCAATGCTCAAAGAGCGCTTTAGTATAGCCTTTTTTCGGGATTAAAATACTCCGTTCCAGAATGAGTATGGTTGCAAATCAGATTGTAGAGCACCTCAAAATCAGCAGGATTGGCAACAAAATCTAACTCCGTGGTATTGACTATCAAAAGCGGCGTTTTGCGGTAGCGAAAAAAAAAGTAGTTGTAAGCGTCATGTAAATCGCGAATGTAGTTCTCCGTAATGTATTGCTCATACGGACGATTGCGTTTTTTGATGTTTTGCAAAAGACGCTCCGGCGTAGATTGCAAATACACAACTAAATCAGGCAGGGTAATCGATTTATCCATAAGATTGACAATCGTCTCATAGAGCCGTAGCTCATCATCTTGCAGGTTGAGATAAGCAAAAATTTTGTCTTTGTCGAAGATATAATCTGTAATGAGGTATTCGTGAAAGAGGTCGAAGTTACGCAGGTGCTGCTGCTGCTTGTAGCGGCTGGCAAGAAACGATAGCTGCGTTTGAAACGCATATCGTTCTGGATGTTCATAAAAGCGTTCAAGAAAAGGGTTATCCTCAAATTCTTCTAAAACAGGGCGCGCAGAAAGGCGTTCAGCAAGCTTAAGCGCCAAGGTGGTTTTCCCTACGCCAATCACACCTTCAATGGCAATGTATTTTGGAGTCTGCATAGGTCTTAACGCCTCGCTTCCCGGCGAAGTTTGTCTTTTAGCTCCAACTCATAGACATGATACTTGAAAGCCAATCGTCCATTGATGAATACGACAGGAATTTTGGTGCCGTATTCATTGATAAGATTTTCGTCATCATTGAGCTTAACTTCACGCAGTTCAAATGGAATTTCCTCTCTGACTTTTAACAAGATGGCTTTAGCTTCATCGCAAAGACAGCAGTCATCTTTTGAGTAGAGCTCGACCAGTATCATAATGCTTTATATGCTAAGCGGTTGTTTCTTGGGAAACTTTTTCTTTTTTGTCTTTGCAGCCGGCGAAGCCGATTGAGCAACTGCAGACTGTGCAGACACACGCTGCCACCCAACAAGAGCTACAATCAACAGGACGATAGAAATCAGCTGAGCTTGTGTGAGCCCAAAAGCAACAATATCGTTGAGACGTACAAACTCTACCAGAAAACGGCTGACGGCTTGCAATGCCAGAAAGAGAAAGAACAGCTGACCATCAGGGCGAGCCTGAAGTCGCATGCGCCAGAGCACCGCAAAAAAGAGGAAAGCATACAAAGATTCATAAATCGGCGTAGGATGCACAGGAATATCAGCAGGTACTGGTTGGTTGGGGAAGAGACGCTTGAAATCATACACAAGCTGTGGGTTCTTGCTGGCAAGTGTAGAGACAATGCCATTGGGGTAAGTCATTGCCCAAGGCACATCGGTCGGTTGTCCGTAGCAACCATCGCCAGCAAGCAAACATCCGATGCGTCCAATGCCATACGCCAACATAATTGCGGGTGCCGCCGCATCAAGAAAGGGTAATATGGGGACTTGCCGCCATTTGAGATAGATATAATTTCCAATCAGTGCGAGTATCAAACCGCCGTAATAGGCTAAGCCGCCCGAGCTAAGCAAGGTGCCAAGCGGGTCACGTGCCAAATCGTCCAAATGCTCGACCACATCAAAGAGCTTAGCCCCAATCAATCCTAAGATGATGGAGAGCGCTAAGACCACATTCGTAACATCAGGGAGTTTTTTGCGAGAGACTTCTTTTGCCACCAAGTAGTTTGCCGCAAGAAAAGCTAAGGCTAACATGGCGCCGAAGCTATAGAACTTTATCGGACCGATAGAGAAAAGCTCTGGATACACAGTAAAAACGGTTTAACAGTCAGGTTAAAGAATGTGGTGCATATGCTTTGAGAAAATAAAGCAGATTGTCTCATTTATCAACCTTTATGTGACCCAAAATTTCGCTAAGTAGTAAAGCGCGCTGTTCGCCAGTCAATAGGTTTTTGAGTTGAAATTCCCCCGACTGCATTTCTTGCTCGCCAGCAATCACGGCGTATTTTGCGCCAAGCCGATTGGCTTCACGTAACTGCGATTTCAGGCTGCGCCGCAAAACATCGACTTCGGTGGCAATGCCTTCTCGCCGAAAAAGTTGAGCTGCTCCAATCGCCCAGCGACGCGCTGACTCGGACTGTGCCACAATCATCACCGTAGGCGTCAGAGGTTTCGCCGTATCGAAGAGCTGATACTTTTCCATGGTCATGATGAGCCGTTCCATGCCAGAGGCAAAACCAACAGCAGGCACGGGTTTTTCACTGCCAAGAAGTGAGGCAAGCCCATCGTAACGACCGCCACCACCTAAGGCATTTTGTGCGCCAAGGTCTGAGCTTTGCAATTCAAATGCTGTGCGAGAGTAGTAATCCAAGCCACGCACCAAGCGATGGTCAATCGTGAAAGTGATGCCAAAGTCATGAAGAAAATCTTGCACGGCTTGAAAATGCTCCCGCGAGGCTTCATCAAGATAATCAATGATGCGCGGTGCGTGTGCAATTAGCTCCTGCAAATCTGGATTTTTGGAATCCAAAATCCGCAAAGGGTTTTTCTCGAAGCGTTCTTTTGAAACCTCATCTAAGCGTTCATAATGCGGGCGCAAGTACTCACGCAGGACTTCACGATAAATTTTGCGCGTATGGGCATCACCAAGGCTATTGAGCCGCAAGACGGTATTACGCACACCAAGTTCCTGATAAATGTGCATCATGAGGGCAATAATTTCAGCATCGGCTTCAGGTTCAGCACTGCCAATACACTCACAGCCAAATTGCCAAAACTGACGCTGACGCCCGGCTTGCGGTCGCTCTTTGCGAAAAAGCTCGGCAATGTAGTAGACTTTCGTTAATGCAGACTGTGAAGCAAGATTGTGTTGCAAATAGGCGCGAATAACGCTGGCGGTCATTTCTGGGCGCAGCGTCAGCGATTCCGAATCAGGGTCAGGCTGAAAAGAATACATCTCCTTGCCGACAATATCCGTCGTCTCACCGATGCTGCGTTGAAAAAGTGCAGTGTCTTCAAAAATCGGTGTGCGAATTTCGCGGTAGCCAAAGCGCTCGAAAATGCTACGCACCTTATCCTCAATGTAACGCCACTTGTAAATGTCGTCAGGTAAAATGTCTTTAGTGCCTTTAATAGATTGAAACTTCATAGTGTGGTTCTAACTCGGTCAGTGGGCTTAGATTTCAGGAAAGGATTGCTCTTCGAGCTGGAAGAGCTCCAACACCTCCGTCGAGGTTTCGGCTTGAAGCAGTTTTTCACGAGTGGCATCGGAGCCTACAACTCGAGAGATGCGGCTAAGCAGTTTGAGATGCTGCGTCAGCATGTGTTCAGGTGTAGCCAGAAGAAAAACTAACCTGACAGGTTCATCGTCAATAGAAGCAAACTCAACTTCACGTTTGAGCACCGCAAAGCCAAGGAGCGGTGCGCTAACTGCGCTGGTTTTAGCATGCGGCAAAGCCACATTCTTACCAATGCCAGTGGTCATTTCTTTTTCACGTTTGAGTACATCACTGCGCAACTTGGCTTTATCTAAAATCGCGGGGTGAGATGAAACAAGCATCAACATTTTCTCTATCAGGTCATTCTTCGACTTGGCTTCAAGGCCAATCTGAATGTATTTCTCAGAAATGATATCGGAAAGTTTCATCACTCAGTGACTTAAAACACTTGAAAATGTGGGCATCAAATATAGCAAAAAACACCCTGTCCCTACATTGCATACTTTACATAGAGAAACACTGCTGGCGAGGCAATGCAAAGTGAATCGAAACGGTCAAAAAAACCACCGTGACCGGGTATGAGACGCGAAGAATCTTTTAGACCGCTTTCACGCTTGAACATGGATTCAATCAAATCGCCAATCGCACTTAGCACGCCAAGCAAGATGCCAATGACAAACAGATGTGTAAGCGAAATTGATGTCAGCCATGCTAGACCAAAACCTAATGTTACACCAAGGCAAGCCAGCAAGCCAGAAAAGAAACCTTCCCAAGTTTTGTTAGGACTGTGCCGCTCAAAAAATTTGGTCTTGATGAACTTCTGACCAAAATACTTGCCACCAAAGTAAGCCGCAGTGTCTGCTGCCCAAACACCGATGAAAACCATCATCGTAAAGTAGCCATTAGGCTCGCTTTTGCGCAGTTCTAAGAGAGTGGAAAAACATAGTGGCGCATACAAAATAGCCAGCAATCCTGCCCCAACATTGTGAATCGGCGAACCATATTTTCGAAAAATCTCAGCAGACGAGAGCAATATCACACAAAAGACAATCAGATGTGCCATAGAAAAAAAATCATACTGTGCGTTAATCAAAATGCTGGCGGCAAGAGAGTATGTAAAAAGCGCCGCAGGAAAAGTCTGTGTAGCTTTGAAAAGCTGCGACATTTCATAGAGAATCCCGATGGCAATAATCAGCAAGACGATAAGAAAGGGCGCTCCGCCTAAGTAAGCACAAAAAAGAATCAGCGGGCCAAAAATTGCGGCGACTATAATGCGCTGCAAGAGATTCAAGCTCAATTGTCAATCTCCCAATTTGGCGCTTGTGCATCAAGTTCTATCATCAGGCGAACGGCATCGTCGTAGCAATCTTCTCTGACCAACAGGCTGACAGGCTCAGTTGCGCTAATGCTATGGAGCATAAAATCTCGCTTGGAGTAAATCCATACATCAATGTCTGAGGCAGCCAGATAAGCTCGCAAAAGTTCAGCTTCTATGGAAGAACTAAATTGTGCCAGCTCTCGCCAGAAGTACGGTGGCTGTGATGCAGAAAAAGACCTCATGGATAAATCTGAAAAATGCCAACAAGTTTGAAGAAATCTCATGCATTACGCTGCCATACGGTGCTTGAGACTGCGCTGATACAAAACAACCAAAGCAAGGGTCAGCCCCGCTGAAAGAAGCATAGCAAGAATTGCCGTGGGCGATGATATATCGGGTTCATCAGAGTGCAACCGCCTCAGCACCGCTTCATCTAAACCTAAAACGTCTTTATGACGAACAGCCATTAAGCCCAGCACAGAAAAAAAGTTGTTGACAAAGTGTGCTATCATCGGCAAGATGAGCGTGCCAGATGAACTGCGAAGATACGACAAATAAATGCCGAGTATGACTAATGGGATAAGCTGCACTGGGTTAATGTGATACAAACCAAAAATAACGCCAGTAAGTACTGCAGCACGAGTGGCAGACATAGCGCGGGAAAAGTTCTTTTGCACATAGCCACGAAAAAGACACTCTTCACACACCGCTGGCACAAGCGCCACAATAACAACAACAAGCACAAACTCTGTAGCACTGTGCACCGCAGTCAGTCCCTCGAGCAAGGCTTTATACTGCTTGTACATCTGACCAATACTCTCACGCCAGCCCAAAACATCATTCATGATAACAAGCTGCACATCGCCGACATAGCTCAAAAAAGGCGACATGGCAACAATCGCCAACGATGCTGAAAACAAAGCCGTAGCCGGCGGACGCTGATATAGCGCCAGAAACTCAAAGTTAGCCGTCGAAAATAGCCACTTGCCTGTATGAAGTGAGACAAGCATGAATGTAGGCAAAGCCAAAAAGAAAATTTGGGACAGACCTTGCGAGAGCCTAATCGCAGTGCTACTCCAATCCGAAATCTCGGTCGAAGTCGGACCAACAAAAAGAATCGTAAGTATAGCGCCACCGATTTGATAGATAAAGAAAAGCGCAAAAAGTGCGGAAAGCGCTACAAGTGGCGGTGAAAATCGCTCCTGTTCAAAATATCCCGTGTAGGTCAAAGGCGGTGGCGACGCAGAAGAAGATTTGGGCTGCAGCGGTTCCGATGGCTGACTCTCCATGCACAAAGCGTTCAAAAGGTTGAGTAATCTGAAACATGAGTTGAATTTCAAAAGGAAAAGAGATTTTCCCAAATGCTTTGCGCTCATACCTCACCATAGCCCTCTCTTTACAAAGGCGAGGGAACTTGACCTCACCCTAACTCGCTCCTACAAGGCAAGAGAATGTGTTGCTGATCACTCTTCCTATTTGTAGGAGAGAGACGCTTGCGATAGCAGACAAGGCGAGGGTGGTGCTGTCATTCCAAGCACAAGCAAGGAATCCATTGTGGATGCTTCACTTTGCTTACGCTTCGTTCAGCATGATAAGCCGTGCTGACTCTATGGTACCAGAATGGCTGACGACAGTACAAACAGAAGCAGAAAACAACGCCTAACGACAAAAGCCGCGTGATGAGAAAAGCCAAGCAAGTCAGTGGAAATGCAATTGCACATCAATACTCGCGTTTGGCGGCAAGAGGATGAAGAATGCCTTCCATAGAAGCAATTTCTGCCGTGATAGCACCGACGGGAACTTTGATAGAAATTTTAATGGGAATTTTGTTGTCGTCGTCGGTCATCCAAATGAGAATACGTCCCTCACTTTTGAAAAGACCGGCACCTTGCACGAGCGGTTCTACAACTACCGTGTTGAACGTGCCTACTTCCGTCTCAATCACATCACGGTATCGCACTTTAACTTCAAGCGGATATTCTTTGTCGTCGCTGATTTGCTTGAGGTAAATGCTCTCGCCGTTCTTGAAGGCTTTAAGATTCAATGTGCGAACGTAGAAGTATGCAGAAAGAATATCCTGCGCATACGGAGTCATGGAAAAATCTTTGTTGTGAATGAGCGAACGCGCTCTGCCAGTGTGATGGAAAAACTCGACTTCATCGTCTCGGGAAAACTTGCCTTCGCGCAAGCGCTGCTTGAAATAAAGCGGGCATAGCGCATCCTTGTGAATGAATGTTTCATAGCGGTCATCGACCTTGAAGAAACTGTCAAAGACGGGAATGGTTGTCGCCGTAAAAACAACATGATAGCATGATTCACCGCGTATGACCGTGTCTTTGACAACGGCAATTTCCGTATTTGCCGCCTTGATGAGCCCATACTTTAAGTGATAACGCAGGCGCTCTCCGGTGCGGAAGGTATTGTTGGAGACTTTACGGTAGCTAAACGGCTCTGCCGACTCTTGGGCAAATATGTTTGCCGGCAAAGTAGAGATAGAGAGCAAGAGGAGTACCCTGAAAAAAGCCAATGCGTGCTTATGACATCCCATAGGAAAACCGTTGAAGTTTAATGCTGTTCTAACGCTGAACAGACATAAAAGTTTTTGCAGTCATCACACGGCGGACTTACGCTTGAGGAAAGCAAGCATGAAAAATACTGCACTGACAAGCAAGCAGAATTTGGGCAAGAGGTCAATATGACGCACGTAGAAAGTTTCACCTTCCCCAATATCCAAAGTTGCCGTGGTGAAAGCTTCTTCCCACCAGGGAATTTCGCCGTATCCGCGTCCATATCGGTCGATGAAGAGTGAAATGCCAGTATTGGCACAGCGTGCCATGGCGCGGCGTGTTTCAATGCAGCGCAACCGTGCAAAGGCCGCATGCTGATAAGGACCATATGACTTCCCAAACCAACCGTCGTTTGTGATAACGGTAAGAAAATCGGCACCACGGCGCACAAATTCGGCAACAAGTCCGGGATAAATGGATTCATAGCAGATAAGCCCACAGGTACGCAAACTATCGCCATGTGAAGTAGGAAAGGCTAGCAACTTGATGTCCTGACCCCGACCCCAACTGCTAATGCCAGCAACACCAATGCTAATCGATGAAAGGAATGGCAGGTAATCCAAATACGGCACACGCTCTGCAAACGGTACCAGTTTCATCTTGTGGTATATCTGTGGCTCACTCTGGTGCGGAATGATAAGCATGGAAGAATTAAAGGAATCGTAGTAAAGCCCAGAGTATCTATCGAAGCGCGCCCCAGCTTGACGCTGTGTGCTGTCAGTGTAGCGCACCACATCTGGAAAGCCTGTGAGCAACGGCGTATCCCACTCGGCTACTTTTGCCCAAAGCGTATTGCGCTTGGCATCATTGTATGGTTCCAGAATGTAGAAGGGTATGGTCGTTTCAGGATAAAGAATCAAATCCACACGTTGGCTACGCATAGCTCGGTCGGTAATGGCATAGTGTTTTTGCATCACGAAATCTTCCTGATGCCGCCCCCATTTGATGAAAGGGTCAATGTTCGGCTGAATGATGGCTACAGTTGCAGATACTGACTTTGTGGGCAACGAAGACGAGAGCGCTATCAACGAATAGACCAGCGCAGGAAGCAGCATTGCACTTGAAAGCATAAGGCTTTCAGAAAGCAATCGGGATAGTTGACGGTGTTGCTCATAGCGCTCATAGAGCAGAAGTGCTAAAACATTAAAGAGCATAATCCAAAAAGAAATGCCCCAAACACCAAAGAGGTCAATGTATTGAATCAGCCAAAAAAGGTAGGATTGAGAGTTCCCCAGCGTAAGCCAGCCAAAAGAAATTTCCATATCCAAATAAATCCATTCCCAAGCTGTCCAGAGAAAGGGCAATGCCGAAAGCGCAAGAATCCAGTTGGTACGCCGCCACACAAAGTAGAATGCCACAAAAGGCAGTGTAAGAAAAAAGCTTTGTGCAAAGTACATCAAAACGCCGCCTACCGCCGTCGATAAAGACACCCACCACACCGAACACAAGACAAGGATGAACATGCTAAAGTAAGCTGTGCGATAAAATGCCCTAAAGGATGGGGTTTTCTTGAGCTGATACAGCAAGGGCACAAAGCCAATCCATGCAAGCGGCTCAAGATGAATGAATGGGTAAGTTGGAAATGCAAAGCCAAGCATAGCACCAGAAAGCAACGGCAGTCGCCATTCGCCTGTGCGGAAGGCATGCAGCAGACGCTCTCGTGCTGAAGATGAGGCAGAGGCAGGTTTAGCTGCTGATGAAGTGGTGCGGTTTTTCGCAGGCTTGCGGGCTGAAAGCGGTAGCTTTGACACGCTGGTGCCTAATTAGAATTTGTAAGGTTTAGGCAAATCATGCGCAATTATACACAAACAAACAGGCGCAAAAAAATCGTGCTTCGCTGCCTGTGCTCAAACTGGGGGCTTGCGGCTCACGAGGACAATGCTATCAGCAATCCCAAAGGTGACGGTATCAAGGTATCGCGCAAGGCGCAACTCGGTCTGAAATCCAAAATGAGCAAGGGTGTTTAGCAAATCAATGCCGAAATTGCGGTAAGCCAAAATCTGTCCGCGCAGTGCGTCACCGTGATATTCAGGTGGCAAAAGATGTTCTATGGTGTCGCCATGAAATCGCACACGCTCGACCGTCGGTGTATCGAGCTGGAGTGGCACGGTAAAGATGTGTGCGCCGCCCGGTTTCAACACGCGGTAGATTTCGCAAAATGCCCGTTCAGGATAGCGCACGTGCTCTAAGACATCTTCGGTAAGAACAACATCAAACGAGCAGTCTGCAAAAGTCAAGGCTTCAAGGGTTTGGCAGAGCACGCCATTTTTGTGCGCGCCCGGCAAAACATCAGAGAAAAATTCAGAGGCAGTGTAGTTTGGGTTACCGGCTCCAATGGCGCGATAAATTGGGTCATCGAAGACAGCACTGTAAATGTGCCAGCGTCGTAATTGGGTTTTGTTTTGTGCAAGCGAAGTGTTGGGCAAGCCAAGATGGCGCAGCAATTCTAAGGCAACATGGCGCTTGCGTGAAGAACTGCGGCAAAACACACAAACTAGACTTTCACGCAGATGCTCGGTGTGAGGCATATTGCCTGCAAGGAACAGCGAGCGTCGCCCGCATACCGAGCATCTGCCAAAACGGTGCAGCGAGGTACTTTTAAGAATGCGTAACAGCGTTGAGAATTGCATCGTTGAGCGGCGCTAACCAGTGACTTAAGACGTGCTTGCGGGCAAGTCCTTGCAGGCGAAAATGGCATAACCAGACAGAGAGCCTTACGGTGCTTGAGTATCCAAAAGCTTAATCATGAGGTCGCCTTTCTTGGTGTTTTTCTTGGCAGCAATAGGAGAGCTCGATATGGGCTCTTCTTCATGCTCAAGGGCTTTGCGCGGTTCTTGCTCTTCTTCACCGGGGTCAAGACCCTTGTAGAGCCGCTCGGCTTCTTCGGCAGAGATAGGCTCCAAAGCGTAGTCAATAAGGTCATCCATCTCAGCAAAAAAGCGGAAACTCAGACCTGCCACCGCATCACTGTTGGTTTCCATAATCTCCAAGACATCGTTGCGATTTTTTTCAGGCAGAAGAATTTCGACGATGCCCGCACGGCGAGCCGCAAGAATTTTTTCCTTGATACCGCCCACGGGTAAAATATGCCCACGCAACGTGATTTCGCCTGTCATCGCCATGCGCGGCTTGACCTTGCGCTGGGTGTATATCGAAGCCAAAGAGGTCAGAATTGAGACGCCAGCCGAAGGACCATCTTTTGGAATCGCGCCCTGCGGAATGTGTAAATGCACATCCCAGTAACGAAAAGCGGCATCAGGGATACGGAAGTATTCCGCGCAGGATTTGAGGTAAGAAAGCGCTGCTTGTGCCGATTCCTTCATCACATCGCCCAACTGACCAGTCAAGGTAAGCCGACCGGAACCTTTGGTCACCGTAGATTCAATGAAGAGAATATCTCCACCGGAAGGTGTCCATGCCAGTCCAATCGCTACGCCCGAAAGTTGAATGGGCTCGCTCATTTCTGGGAAATACTTCTCAAGACCTAAATACTTCTTCAAATCTTTGGGCTCAATCTGAGTAGGCGGAATTTGAGAACGCTCTTGCTCACCCGATTCAATCCGAAGAGCAATATCCTTTGCGACCACGCGGCAGATGTTGGCAATTTCACGCTCCAGATTGCGAACCCCAGCTTCTCGGGTGTAAGAATTGATGATGCGCAGCATAGCGTCGTCGGAGATGCTCAGCTCATGAGGCAGAATCCCATGCTCTTCCATCTGACGTTGAAGCAGATATTGCTGGGCAATGTGCAGTTTCTCGTAATCGGTGTAGCCAGTAATTTGAATGACCTCCATGCGGTCTTTGAGAGCAAGCGGAACCGTGTCTAAGGAATTGGCGGTAGCAATAAAAAGCACACGTGAAAGGTCATAATTGACCTCAAGATAATGGTCGATGAAAGTGTGGTTTTGTGCAGGGTCTAAAACCTCAAGCAGAGCCGAAGCAGGGTCGCCACGAAAGTCTGAACCAAGTTTATCGATTTCATCGAGCATAAAGACGGGGTTGCTGGTGCCGGCGCGCTTGATGCCTTGAATGATGCGTCCGGGCATGGCGCCAATGTAGGTGCGTCGATGCCCACGAATTTCGGCTTCATCTCTGACACCGCCCAACGCCACGCGCACAAACTGTCGCCCTAAGGCTCGTGCAATTGATCTGCCAAGCGAGGTTTTGCCAACACCGGGCGGACCGCAAAAGCAAAGAATCGGGGCTTTGATGCTGGATTTGAGCTTTAGAACCGCAAGGTATTCCAAAATACGGGATTTGACTTTTTCAAGCCCGTAGTGGTCGGCGTTGAGCACCCGTTCGGCTTCGTGCAAGTTAATCTTGGCTTCCGAATAGATGCCCCAAGGCAACGACAGCACCGTATCAATGTAAGTGCGTGTGACGCTGTAGTCAGGTGAGGTTGATGGAATACGCGAGAGCTTCTCAATTTCTTTATCAATTACATCGCGCACATCATGAGGTAAAGTCTTTTTAGAGAGCAACTCACGCAACTTGAGCGAATCTTGGGTTTGCAAATCATACTCACCCAACTCGGCTTGAATGGTTTTGAGCTGCTGACGCAAAAAGAACTCACGCTGAACTTTATCCATGTCCATCTTCACCTTGGTTTGAATCTGCTTGGTAAGCTCAAGGACTTGGATTTCGCGCGAAAGATGCTCGACAATTTTTTCAGCGCGCTCATGCAGGGTACCTATCTCCAAAATCGCTTGCTTGTCAGTCGCCGATACATTCAAATTCGAGGCGATGAAGTGCAAAAGAAATCGCACATTCTCAATGTTCTGCAGCGCATAGCTGGCTTCGTTAGGAAGATTAGGCGAGAGCTCAATGACTTTTGCCGCCAGCTGCTTGACCGTGCGTGCGTAGGCGTTTAACTTGCTCTCTGGCGTGCCCTCCGTTTCCAGCACCTTCACCTTAGAAATGAAATAAGGCTCACGCTGCACGAACTCATCAAGTTGCACGCGCTTTAAGCCTTGCACAATCACGCTGGCGCTACCATCTGGGAGCTTAAGCACCTTCAAGACCAAGCCAACCGTGCCAATTTTGAACAGGTCATGCGGCGTAGGGTCATCAACCTCTGCATCAGACTGTGCCACAAACACCACTTGCTTACTTGCAGGAAGATGCTCAATTAAAGCAAGAGATTTTTGTCGCCCGATGCTAACAGGCATAATGACATCAGGAAATAAAACAGTATTTCGCAAGGGTAAAACAGGCAAAACGTCATCAATGGGTATGCTGCTCTCAGGCATCTTAGGCTCATGCGGAAGGTTCTTCGCCAAGTTATCCAATAGACCAACTGGTGAAGATTCCTCGAGATTATCTTTCATGTCGTTGCTCATGTTATCGTGAAAATTCTATATGCTGGCAAAACTGCATGCCGAAGGCTATACATCTTAAACCTCATCCGTTAAACGCTCTTACTGATGTTACTTCGGGAACTACGGGAACACTTTCAAGTCAAGCGGAACTCCTGCGGGAAGAATCGCATCACGCTTTGTCTGACTCTGTTGTGCGACAGAAGTAAGCTGCATCAGCACAGCGTGCCGTAGCAGTGCCTCAACTTCTTACCACACCAGCATAAATCTGTTATCAAGTTAACAAAAAAACGGCAAAATCGGTTTTCAGCGCATCTTTTCTGCATATCTCAAAAAGTAGCTGGACAAAGATGTATTCAGAGAGCATGGGCATTAGGCTAAGCAGGCATAGCTGTATAAATCTGCTCTAATGCCTCAAAGTTGGATTTGATGGTGTGCTCGAGCTCTTTTTCGCTGTGCATGATGGAAAAAAACATGGCTTCATATTGAGCTGGAGCAAGATAAATGCCACGCTGAAGCATGGCGTGAAAATATCTTGCATACTTTTGGGTATCGCTACTTGTGGCAGTCTTGAAGTCTATCACATCTTGCTCGGTCATAAATAGGCACATCATTGAACCGACTCGTTTGAGGCACAAACCCAGACCAAGTTTGCGAAGGTTGTCAGCAAAGCCCTCTTCAAGCCGCTTACCTTTTTCTTCAAGTGCAGGATATGGATTTTCCTCGACGAGAATGCGCAAGGTTTCAAGCCCAGCAGTCATAGCAAGCGGATTGCCAGAAAGCGTGCCGGCTTGATAAATGTCTCCTGCAGGCGCTACTCGGCTCATGATTTCACGTCGTCCGCCATAGCAGCCAACAGGCAAGCCCCCGCCGATAATTTTACCCAGTGTCGTTAAATCTGGCTGAATGCCGTAGAGCGACTGTGCGCCGCCCAAAGCCACACGAAATCCGGTCATCACTTCATCAAAGATGAGCACAATGCCTTCCTGCGTGCAAAGCTGACGCAGTTCGTAGAGAAAGTCTGCGCGTGCAGGCACAACGCCCATGTTGCCGCCAATCGGTTCGATGATAACAGCCGCAATTTGATTGGGGTATTCTCGCACCAGTTGACGCACCGACTCAATATCGTTGAAAGTGGCAATGAGTGTATCTTGTGCAGTGCCTTTGGTAATGCCGGGACTGTCAGGCACACCGAGTGTGAGTGCACCAGAGCCTGCGCGAATGAGAAATGCATCACCATGCCCGTGATAGCAACCTTCAAACTTGATGATTTTCTCCCGCCCAGTATAGCCACGCGCCACACGAATTGCCGACATGCACGCTTCTGTGCCTGAATTAACCATGCGTACCATCTCCATGGAGGGGACAAGGCGGGAAATCAGCTCGGCAAGCTCAATTTCAAGTTCGGTCGGCGCTCCAAAACTGGTGCCGATATGCTTGAGCGTGTGCTCGATAGCCGCCACCACGCGCGGATGTGAATGCCCAAGAATAAACGGTCCCCACGACCCGATGTAGTCGATATATCGATTGCCATCAGCATCAAAAATATAGGCGCCTTCACCTTTGCTCATGAAGAGCGGTGTGCCGCCCACAGACTTGAAAGCACGAACCGGGGAATTCACACCACCGGGAATCACTTGCTTAGCGCGCTCAAAGAGCTGCTGCGAACGCTGATAGTGAAGCATAGCACGGCAAAACTCAAAAGAAATTGACGGAAAATGGCTTTTCGCCCGACTTGCTAACCGACATTTTCTAAACAGCGTTTCCTATAGGCTTAGTCAGAGAGCAAAATTTCAATAATTTCTTTTTCAACACGTGCGACCTTTTGAAGAATATCGGCACGAACAACCACTCGGCATTTCTTAGTGGTGCGCTCAAAGGCTTCAATAAATTCGGTCTGAAATGCGGACAGTCCAGACTGACTAAATGGTCTGAAGGTTTTGGTTTTAGCATAATAAATCTGCAATTCGCAAAAATCGTGCAGGTCGAAAATAGTCTTCTGCGAAGGCATATCTATGAGCACTTCATTGCCTAAAAGGTTGAGACGGAACTTGCGATTCAGGAGCGCACAAATGGCTTGCTCTTTGAGTTTGCGCCGACGAGCATCACGAGAGAGCGCTGTCAACAGCGGCAGATGAGCATCTGTATGCAAATCAAGTGCGATGGCACGCTTGTAAGGCTGGCGGTCAATCAAGGCTTGGATAAGGGAGAGCGATAGGATGTGGCGCGTGTTCAGTGCCGCACGCAAGTCAAAGAGCAACCGTTCATCAGAGGCAGTGTAAAAAATGCGGCGCAAGGTGTCGGGCTCAAACTGCGAGTCATCGAGAGCATCTTGAATGAAACGCTTGAGCATAGCCGAGAACGTGCGAACCGTGTGGTGCCAATACACATTGCGCATCATCATATACTTGGCAAACATCAAACTCTCCAGCGGTGCAATGCCTTTCTCGGTGATAGCAAAGCGCCGCCGCTTGGCGTCAGGAACAAAGGATTCAATTAGGCGCTCAATGTCGATATTGCCATATGGGATATTGCAGTGATGAGCATCGCGCATGAGGTAATCCATTTTGTCAGGGTCAAGCGTGCCACTGATGAGCTTGGAGTACTTGAGCGCTTTGCGCCCAACTACCATATCAATGACCGCCTTTGAATCAAGCTGCCAGTCCTGTTCCAAAACATCGGCAAGACAGCCAAACTGACGATGCGTTTCTGTGATAAATTCCGCAGTCAAGTCTTGATGATTGGCAAAGATGACTTCATTTTGGCTGGTCAAAGGCTGCGCCTCAACAATATGCGCATGCGGATAGTGACCAATGTCGTGCAGAAGACTCGAGGCTAAAATGAGCTTGCAAGCAGACTCATCAAAATAAAACGACGAAGTTTGCAAAGATGCCGTAAGCGGGTTGGTTACCAGACGCTGCAAAATTAACTTGGTCAGGTGATAGACCCCCAGCGAGTGCTCGAAGCGCGTGTGCGTTGCACCCGGAAATACATGATGCGCAAACGACAGTTGCCGAATGCCCTTCAAACGCAAAAACCCCGGATGCGAAATAATTTTTCGCAAGGGCTTATCGAGTGGAATGTGTCCCCACACTGGGATACGGATAAACCCACCATCAGAACGAAAAAGAAACTCAGGAAGCGACATGTAACATTGGAATTTAGTGGAATTTGTGCAGGTAAAAATCCCTTGCTATATGTTTTCAGTTAGGCAATATAGAGCCGTGCAAACTTGTCCAAAAGTGCAAATCACAAGTAAAGACGCGCACAAAAATTAAATTTGCCTCAAAAACAAAGGAGCAAGTGTGACTGAACCCATCCGAATCACTGATGCGACATTTACAGTTATTGACCTTGAAACCACAGGCGGGGCACAGGTTGAGCATACTATCATTGAAGTCTCTGCACTCAAGGTGTGCGGCGGCGAACTCATTGATGAACTGACCACGCTGGTCAATCCGCAACAGCCTATCTCATACTTTATTTCGCAATATACAGGTATCACCAACGACATGGTCAAATCTGCGCCGCTTTTGGTCAATGTCTTGCCGCAGTTACTCGCCTTAATTGGCAATAGCGTCTTTGTAGCACATAACATCAGTTTTGACCTGCGATTTCTCAACATGGAGCTCAAGCGCTATGGTAAGCCCACTCTGCAAAATCCAGCGCTTTGCACGGTGCGTTTGGCAAGAAGGCTACTGCCCAAACAGCAACGCAAAAGTCTCGGCGAATTAGCACAGTGGTTTGGTATTGCTATCAAAGAGCGACATCGAGCACGTGGTGATGCTATGGCGACCGTCAAGGTGTTGCAAAAACTCATTGAGATTGCCGCCGAAAAACATGATGTCGAATACCTCGATGAATTGCTCTCGTTGCAATTTCAACCGATGCGCTACTTCAAGAAAGAACCCGCACACATACGCCAACTGCGTGAGCATGTGTTACCAACGCTACCTGAAAAACCGGGCGTCTATCTCATGCGCTCGGCTGTGGGAGAACTGCTCTACATTGGTAAGTCCAAAAATCTGAAAGCACGCATCAGCTCATACTTTACCAGTGAGACAGAAAAACCCGAAAAGATTAGAGAACTTATGCGAGCAGTGCGCGCCATTGAAGCAATTCCCACCGGCTCTGAACTGGAAGCGCTGCTAATGGAATCGCGTCTCATTAAAGCTCATCGCCCGCGCTATAACACCTTACTCAAGCGCTATAAGTCCTACCCCTTCCTGCGTCTTAGTGCCGACAGATTTCCACGCTTGGAGATTACCATGACCGTGCAAGACGACGGAGCAGAGTATTTTGGACCCTTCCCCTCCATGCAAGTGGCGCGTGATGTCTGTGATGTGCTCAGCAAAAATTCACTCCTGCGTGAGTGCTCCGATGAAGAGTTCCAGAAGGGGCGAGCCTGTCTTTACTTGGATTTACAGCGCTGTTTAGCGCCCTGTGAACCCATGCGCGCTGTAGATGAGGCATATCAGCAAGAAGTAGAACGCATGCGGCGATTTCTCTCGGGCGAAGACAGTGCGTTAATTACCTTGCTCACCAAAAAAATGAAGCAGTTGGCAAATGAACTAAGGTTTGAGGAAGCAGCAGAATTGCGCAGCAAAATCTATAGCCTAAAGCGTGTCTTTTATCGGCAAGCTGATATTGTGTCGTCAGTAAATGAAAATAACCTACTGATTATTTTGCCGTCGGAAAATTACTCGGAGCTTTGCAAGGAGTTTGTTATTCTTTTCATCCGATTCGGACGGCTGAAAGCGCAGCATAAAATTTCTCTCGATGATGTTTTTGCACTTGAAGATGAAATTCGCCGGGTCTTTTTTAATGGCGAGCAAAAACCTCAACGATGTGAAAGAGAAGAAATTGATGAAATGCACATTCTCTCAAGTTGGATTTATCACAATCGTGAAAGTCTGGCTTGCCTTTACATTGTGCCGTATCCGAGTGCAGAGTACGTGGTGATGGCGCTGGCAGAAAGATTGACCCAGCTATCGTGCCTGCAAAACACGTAAAGCCAGTCTAAGACAGAGCAAATGGGCTGATTACCAAGTTACCTTCTGAATCTTAAAGTTGAGCGGCACAGTGATAGCTCCAGCCGCAGGTTTGCCGCCCGCTTGAGCTGGGATATAGACAGTTTCCTCAGTGAGTACGCGCACGGCTTCTTCATTGAGCAGTTCATGAGCAGGCTTGAGAATGTCAATCTTGAGAACATTTCCCTTTGCGTCAACGAATACCCGTGCCACCACCTTGCCTTCAATCTTCATATGAATAGCCGTTTCGGGATACACAATCTTTTTAATGACGGATTCAATCCCACCTTGAATCTGCACATCTTTCTCTACAGTGGCATTGAGTTGTGAGGTGAGCGCCTCGGCTTCAGCGGTAATCCGCTTAATCTCATCATCTTCATCAACGGCAACCGTCGCAGATCCAGAAGGTTTAGCCTCTGCTACAGGTTTGTCAGCAGGTTTGTCAGCAGCTTGCTCTTCCTTCGGTTTGACGAGTGCCGCCACCGGACGCTCTGTAGCAGGTTTCTCTGCAGGCTTTTCCTTCGGCTTGCTCGAAGCTAAGAGGGTAACACTGCCACCCGTTGGACCCAAGATGAAATCTTTGCGAGTAGTTGTATTAGCAGTGATGGTAACAGAGACGGGGTCAGTCTTCGGCAGCCCGCGCTTGAAAGCTTTGAGCGAGTATTCCCCTTCAGGGATAGCAAGGAAGACGTAATACCCATCAGAGTTAGAAAGAGCCGCCTGTGTAGAACTACTACTCGAGAGATAAATCGTGGCGGCAGGCAGCGGGGCACCATTTCCATCAACGACACGACCAAGCAACCGCCCTTGTGAAAACCCCTTGTGACATAGCAGCAGACTCAAAACAATCAGGGCAAAGGATGCGATAACTCTCTGCATGTAGTTTGTAACCTAAAATGTAACCTAAAATCATAAATGTCAGTGTAAAGATAGGCAACTGCCTTAGGTT
>Ga0308419_1000342_pt1 | contig 34941 bp, 32 predicted proteins | sample HotsprSampleMS50_FD_203674 | JGI IMG/M metagenome (GOLD analysis project Ga0308419, IMG submission 203674) | Hot spring phototrophic mat microbial communities from Mushroom Spring, Yellowstone National Park, Wyoming, United States - 20090730_MS50 ... | reverse complement strand
AGAAATAGTTGAAGTAGGAAGCGACCTCGGTTAAAATGTTTTATCCGAAAAAACAAAAAATTAAAGGAGGTCGCCCCTATGGGAAAAAGATACCGCAAGATGTCAAAAAAAGCAAATGGAAATTCAAGCGAGTGAAAGGCTATAGGGAGATACCAAAACTCATTGCTGCCTTGCAGCAGAAAAATCTTGACCCCGTTAGAAATGGAATTTTTAACGCGCGGGGTTGACAGAAAGGAGGTTGCAACTTAAAAAAATGCAATCAGAGTCCTTGCTACTTTAACTAAAGGAAGGGACAATCCCTCTTTGATGGTCAGCCATTTGTTAGGGGGTTTGATCCTGATACTGGGCTTTTTCAATGGAAGGGGTAACCCTTACAGTGCCCTTTGTCTTTATAGTGCCAAAAAAAGATTAAGGAGTCTTCAATAATGTGGCATATGGTAGTAGATCCCATTGGAAACCTCTTTCTGTCTGCCCTAATGGCGGCGGTTCCCATTATGTTTCTATTCTGGGCACTCGCCTTCAGGCGCATGAAGGGTCATTGGGCGGCCCTGATCGCAGTGGTCATTGCCTTTGCGATCTCAAGTATTGGGTATGGGATGCCCACTAAGTATGCGCTCCTATCTGTCATCAATGGCTGTCTCTTTGGCCTATTCCCTGTGTGTTGGATTGTCATAACCGCACTGTTGATCTTCAATATGTCCGTAAAGACCGGGCAGTTTGAGGTCATAAAGAACTCCCTTGCCTCCATCTCCGATGATCGTCGTATGCAGGCATTATTGATTGCCTTCTCTTTTGGTGCATTTCTTGAAGGGGCAGCGGGCTTTGGCACCCCAGTGGCGATCACTGCTGCCATGCTCATTGGTCTTGGCTTTAACCCCCTCTATGCAGCAGGGCTATGCCTACTTGCAAATACTGCCCCTGTTGCCTTTGGCGCTATTGGTATCCCGATTATTGTAGGTGCCTCTGTATCGGGAGTCAATGAGATGGCACTCAGTCAGCTTGTGGGCAGGACCCTGCCCTTTTTGAGCCTCTTAGTCCCCCTTTATCTGACAATCCTAATGGCTGGCTGGAAGAAGGGGCTTGAGGTATGGCCTGCCTGTCTTGTAAGTGGTGCATCCTTTGCGACCGTCCAGTTTTTGTCTTCAAACTATCTTGGACCTTTGCTACCAGACATACTCTCCTCTATTGCCTCTATTATCTGCACCGTTTTATTCCTCAGATATTGGCACCCAAAGGACATCTGGAGGTTCCCTGGGGAGCCGCTATCGCAGGGTAAGGCACGGTTACTATACACGGGTGGGCAGGTATTTAGGGCTTGGGCACCCTTCATAATACTCTCGCTCTTTGTGGTCACTTGGGGCATCAAGCCTGTAAATCAGGCACTAAATCAGGTCTTTAACCTCTTTATGCAGTCTATTGGCTTTAAGGGACAGGTGTTTACGATCACTGGGCTTGATCAGATGGTAATTGATGACCTCGGAAGGCCTAAACAGGCTGTCTTTAACCTCAACATACTTAGTGCTACAGGGACATCTATCCTCCTTGCTTGGCTCTTTTGTATCCCTGTAATGGGGGCATCGGTCGGTACAGCCCTATCAGTGGCGTATAATACGATTAGGCAATTGAAGTGGCCGATCTTTACGATATCTATGATCTTTGGCTTTGCCTATATAATGAACTTCTCAGGCATGGCAACCACCCTTGGCTATGCCCTTGCCAAGACAGGGCTCTTGTTCCCATTCTTTGCCGCCTTTCTTGGTTGGCTTGGGGTGTTTATGACAGGCTCTGACACATAAACCAATGCCCTCTTTGGAAGGCTTCAGGCAATCACGGCCCAGAAGATAGGCATTGATCCACTTATAACGGTCTCAGCAAATACCTGTGGTGGCATCTGTGGGAAGATGATCTCGCCCCAGTCCCTTTCAGTTGCTACTGGTGCCATTTGGCCTTGTAGGCAGAGAGGCAGAGATATTTAGGTTTACACTGAGTCACTCTATAATCCTCACCTTTGTGGTTGCCTCTATGTCAATGCTCTGGGCCTATGTCTTTCCGGGTATTGTGCCAGTGGCACCAGAGGTGGTCCAGAGGACTGACCTTACAGTCACTGTGGTCAACTCCTGGCATGTAACCTTCGGAAATACAATCAAAGAGGTACTTGGACTAAACCCCACGATAAACCCCTCAGGGATTAGCTACCTTATAATCGCTATAATTGTTATAGTCTTTGTTACTGTGCTTGCAAGGATTGTAGGGAAGGGAGGCACACCAACAGCACCCGGCAAGGATGTGGTAAGCTTTCATTAATTGAGCAATGCCTCCCACAATAAGGGCATGTTGCTATCTCACTTTCCTGCTTGCTGACTTCAGCGCTTTCAGACCTTTTATCTTGTATCCTCTATTGCTCTGCCTCTGTGATTGTTATATTTGAAAGGTCAATACCCAGGAGCTTTATCTTCTGCTGGAGGTTTTGCCTATGTATATTCAGTATCCGGGCGGCCTCAGAGATGTTGCCCTTAGAGCTTACGAGTGCAGACATTATGATACCCCTTTCAAACTGTATCTTTGCCTCTCTAAGGGGCATGAGTGGGATCTTTTGGGTCTCCTCAGACATCTTCTTGGCCTCCTCAATATATTTTGGCAGGTCATGGACCTCAATTGTGTTGCCTGAGGCAAAGGCCATTGCGTATTCAATGATATTCTCAAGCTCCCTGACATTGCCCGGATAATTGTAGTTAAGCAATACCTGCATGGCCTCACGAGATATGGAGTCCACACTCTTGCTGACCGATTTGCCCTTGTGCTTTTGGATGAAGTGATTTACGAGCATTGGTATATCCTCTTTACGAGTCCTAAGGGGAGGCATGTTAATGGGTATCACATTTAGCCTGTAGTAGAGGTCTTCCCTGAAGGACTTCTCAGCAATGGCCTGAGCAAGGTTTCTGTTTGTGGCAGCAATGATCCTCACATTGACCTTTCGGGGTTGGACATCGCCGACCCTCTGAAAGTCGCCGTCCTGAAGCACCCTTAGGAGTTTTACCTGCATGATTAGGGGGAGTTCGCCAATCTCATCAAGAAACAGTGTGCCCTTGTCTGCCTCATCTACCATGCCCCTTTTCTCCGACACGGCCCCCGTAAAGGCCCCCTTTACATGGCCAAAGAACTCAGACTCCATCAGTCCCTCAGGGATGGCACCACAGTTTACCACCACAAATTTTCGTTTTGCCCTGATACTGTTGCTATGGATTGCCCTTGCCACGAGCTCCTTGCCTGTGCCGCTCTCGCCGATGATCAGCACATTGCTATCGCTTGAGGCAGCATGACGCATAATCCTAAATATCTCGTGCATCTTTTCACTGTTGCCTATGATGTTCTGGAATGAAAACCTTGACTCTACTTGCGTCCTAAGGTTTATGTTCTCCTGCTCAAGCCTCTTTCGCTCAAGGGCCCTCCTAATGGGGATACGCACCTCATCGGGTGTAAAGGGCTTTGGTATGTAGTCGTATACGCCCTCTTTGATCGCATTTACTGCAGCCTGAACGGTGGCATAGGCAGTGATGATTATAAATATAGTCTCAGGAGAGAACTCTCTGGTTCGTTTAAAGAGTTCCATCCCATCTATCTCGGGCATCTTTAAATCCGAGATAACTATATCAAAGGGCTCGGTCTTTATCTTCTCTAAGGCCGTGAGACTGCTCATAGTGGTAAAGGTCTCAATCTCTTCGGTCTCCAGTATCGCCTTTATTGCCTCAAGGATGCTCGGTTCGTCATCAACTACTATGGCCCTGATCTTGTCCATTTATTGGTAACCTCACTGTAAAAGTTGTACCCTCTCCGACCTTACTACTTACACTTATGGTGCCGCCATGCTTTTTTATTATACCGTAACTAACAGCAAGCCCAAGACCAGTACCTTTGGTCTGCTCTTTGGTAGTAAAGAAGGGGTCAAAGACCCTGCTTAAGTATTCCTCAGGTATCCCCACACCTGTGTCGGAGATTACTATCTCCACTGTGTCATCTGCCTTACGAGTAGTAATCTCTATCTTGCCAGGTCTATTGACTATAGCATGGGTAGCGTTTAAAAGCATATTGAGCATGACCTGAGTCAACCTGTCTGGGTCAATATATATATGTGGAAGGTCCTTGTCAAGATTCAATGATACCTCTATATCTTGAAATAACTCCTGCTCGGTAAGGGTATTGACCGCCTCTTCTATGGGTTTATTTACATCCATTTTAAAGAGGTTGATTGGGGTCTCCTTTGCAAAGGTCAGGAGCTGTCTAACGATCTCCCTTGCCCTTACGGTCTCTCTTACCATGATTGAGAGCTTCTCCCTATTTGGGTCATTTTCATCGGTCTTCTCAAGCATAAGGGTGGCAAAGGTCAGCACCGATGTGAGGGGATTGCTAATCTCGTGGGCTATACCGGATGCAAGAATGCCTACTGATGCGAGTTTCTCTGCCCCTATAAGTTGCTTCTGTTTGTCCTTGAGTTCCTGAAAGGCCCTGTCAAGGTGAAGCATTGATTGGTGCAGCCTATCTATCATCACATTAAAGGACCTCTGCAGAGAGGCCAATTCGTCATTACCCTTGACCTCCTCTATCTTGTCTGGAAAGTCCCCCTCAGCAATCCTCCTTGTGGTCTCCTCAAGCCTTAATAGGGGGTTAATAACAGTGACCGCAAACCTGATGCTCACAGCGAGCCCGGTAAAGAGGGCTGTTAGAAAGGCCAACAGTAATATGATCATTGCCCGTCTTATCATCGTTTCAATCTCTTCCTTTTCCCTCTTGGTGAAATCAACAGTAAGCTCCTGCACCTCTCGGGCCTTTGCACGCATCAGATCCACAAGGGCTCTTTCTTCATTGAAGAGTACTAACAGCCTCTGGGCTGTGGCATTATACAGTACTGCCAAGGGGTTTTTATCTAACCTCTGAAGGAGTTCTCTTAGCCTAACAAAAGCAGTGCCCTCCTTTTTCATCACAAAGAGCCTCTCTGTAGAGGAAAATTCTGCCACTATGGAGGGGTCTAATTGCACAACTTCCTTAAAAAGCCTTGAGCCTTCTTTGAAAAGGAGTCTTATGCCTTCACTCTGTGCCTCATTATTCTGGATTATCGTGATAAAGGCATGCTCATAATCCTCTATGGTGCGTTTTAGGCTTGTGTATCTTGACTCACCGATCTGTCTGATAAATTCCAGCCTTATGTCATCCATCTCTTTTTTGAGGAGGCCCGTATGGTACTTAAAGGCCTCAATGTCTTGGCTGTTACCGTATAAGAGGTAATTCTTTTCATATCGCCTGACATCAAACATCCTACTAGAGATGTTGTTTACTATGGCCACTGTGTGGAGTTTCTCAGAGATGAGCTTAAATTGCCAAAATATCAGCAGCCCAACTGTTGCACCAGCAATAATGTAACAGACAATACCTATGTATAACTTATCTCTTATCCTCAATGGTTGACCTTTATGGGAAATTGTATCTCACTTTTTAAGTCAGAAAGCGAAAATATCGGTAACTTTAGGGCATCACGCTCTTGTAACAGTAGATTAAAGGCCTTGTTCAATTCAGAGGGCCTGTCATGGCCTTGAGCAAAGAGTATAATAGATGCCGCTCTCTCTTTAAAAGCCTTGATGATCTCCTCATCGGGAAAGCCTGCACACAGGGCCTCGCTACATTGGATGTGGGACCTTATAAGCCTTTTTCCTATAGACTTGACATTATCGGTAGTCTTCTTTGTGATCACCTCAAGCTCTTTCCGCTCGTTGACGCTGTAGATGTGTATCGGCACAATACCTAATAGGTGGACAGCGGAGGCCGCCATCTTGGCCTCTATTACAAGGGCATTTACAGAGTCTGTCGGCAACTCTTCGTGATCAAGGGGGATGAGTATTGTGCCTGGTATTATCGCCAATGGGCAGTTTATCCTGCTGTTGAAGGCTGCCTTATAGCTTGGTGGGGCGTATATAATATCAATGGCCTCCCTTTTTATTACCCGTTCTAAGACCTTATGGAGTTTACCATCTTCCTCTAATACATAGGCCCCAATCCCCTTGCCTTGTTCTCTGACTATTTTTATAGCCCTATCTATATGGCTTTTTATATCACGCCTTAGCATGTCTTTGACCATCGGCATGGCGTCGTAGTAGTAAAGCATCCCTTCAGAAAAGACGCTGAGTATAAAAATGGTGTCCCTTTGGGGCTGGGCCCTATATAAGGCATACCTCAGGGTAGTCTCTTCTTGAAAGCCCCCATCAAGGAGGACGAGGATATTCATCCTTTGATTTTTACCTCCTAAAGATGCAAAATAGACATGATATAGCAATTACTGCATTAATTATGCCTATTTAAACTGCCGATGCATATGGGCAAACATAGAATTACCCGATATTGGTGCAGCTTGTAAACCGCATGCCTGATGCAAAATTTTGCGTTATAAATAACCCATTGAAAACACAAAATGGAACAGCTTAGGCTCCCCTTTGGTAATGACCGATCTCATGTCAGTAGTCTTTTGGCCAAGCTTACAGGGAGAGAGGTCCATCTTACGATTACCCAAAATAGGAGGGTCTTTTTGTCATACCGCAAGGAAGGGGATTTGCTTAAACTGAGGCTGCATGAGGTCTTTCTCTCTGCCGATGACAAGGTCCTAAAATCTGTGGCAGATTTTGTAAACAACAAGAGGGATGCCATAAAGACCCTCAGGGCCTTTGTCAGGGTTCACAGGGATACAGGATATCCAAGCAAGAGAAAGGTCCCGTTGAGAAGCCCTCAGGGTAAGGTTTATAACTTGCAAGATATATTCAATGAGCTAAATAGACGATACTTTCACAGTAGGCTAAAGTCAGAGGTAATATGGGGTAATACTTATAAAAAGGGCAGGGTGATGAAGAGGATATTGGGCAGTTACCATAGACAATCGGACATAATAGTGATTAATCCCATCCTTGACTCAAAGAGGGTGCCCCTATACTATTTGGCCTTTGTTGTGTATCACGAGATGCTACATGCCGATATAGGGGTCGTAGATTTTGGTGGCAGACGGATAGTACATTCAAGAAAGTTCAGGGCGCGGGAGAGGGCCTTTCATGACTATCAGAGGGCGATAAAGTGGGAGAGAGAAAATCTATAAGGACCCCAAAAAGGTCTCCCCATAAAGAGGCCTCAATGGTTTCTCTGCTCAAAGACCCAAAGGCTATCTGCACAAACAAAGACTGCCGTTTAAGGACTAAGGGTTGTAAGGGCTTTGAGGGCTGTCCAGGTTTTAGGGGTAAGTAATTTATGGACTATGACCAGAAGGGCCTAATCTGTCCCTGTAAAAAGATAAATAATTCCTCCGGGCAGGGAAGATAGACCTCGGATTTGAACACTCTTTAAAGCCCGCAATAAGAGAGGATGTCAAAGGGCAAGTCATCTATGTCTGAAAGAGATTTTAATCTCTATCTTGATGATATATTGGATTCAGGATCTGCCATAAGGGAATTTGTCAACGGTCTTTCATTTGAAGAATTTTGTAATGAGATGAGGAGGCATTAAAAGAAGAATCCCTTTTAGATGGTTGTTATGTTATTAAGACTGACCTTTCTGATGAAGAAGCTGACAAGGAAACTGTCCATGACCGTTATAATGTAGTCACGAGAAAAAAAGTAATGAATAACGCAAAACTCCTTAAAAATAGGGCATTTTGCATCATCTGCCCCTCATGATTTAGAGGTGAACATCCGTTCTAAACTGAACGCGCCATATATGACCCTTTCTTTTATGGCACTTACAGTTATTCCCGAATTGAAGATAAGCGACAGAGGGCTCTTTGATTATAAAACCTTTGATTATGTGACACTATTTGAGAGTATTTGATATTATGTCTCAAATAAATAAAAGGCTATGTCTTTATCAATGATTACAAAAAAATCCCAGTCGCTATCAGGACGTTCCTGCTTTTTAGCACGGCTGCCAAAAAGAATAATCCTGAGATATGATACACTGCACTTTCTACCTCCTACCTGATAATCCGTGTTGCTATCTCCTGTAGGATTATTTCTGAGTATTATTCTATATGTTTGTTTTCTATTGCAATAATAATCTCCTACCAAAAAAAAGGGATAGAAAATTGTTCACCCAGTAACCTCTACTCCCATTGCGGGTGGGGGCGAGGGGGAGGGGTAACCTCAATGGTGAACTATTCACGCTATCCCTCACCCTCACCCTCTCCCATCAAGGGAGAGGGAACTGTTTTAGAATTCCTAAATCGGAATTTTGGGCGGTCTCGGTCGGACGGGTGTGGATGGTGTTGGTCGGGCGGGTGGGGTGGTGTCGGGTTGGTTGGGTGGGTGGGGGCGGGTTGGTCGGGTGGGTGGGGGCGGGTTGGTCGGGGGTGTATGCCTGTAGTACCCCCTCTATGAGCCCCTTTGGGGTGGAGGGTATAACTATGGCCCTAACCTTTAAAATTTCTTCAATGTCCTGTACTGTTACATCGTCTAAAAAGAGGCCCTCACCCTCTTTGAGGCATACCTCTGGTATGAGGAGTGTAGCGTCCTCAATTGGCTGTTCAGTTAGCGTCTTGATAACATCTCTGCCACTTATTAGGCCGGCCACAGTTACGGACTCACCAAGCAGGTTGTTGATCACCTGGTGGACTTCAATGTTAATGCCATAGTCTTGAAGCCGAGATATATACTCCTTTAAAAAGGGATAAAAGGAGGTGCCTGTAAAGGTAACTATGCGTTTAACTCGTGAGGTGGGTAATCCTGATAGATACCTTTTTATCTTCAGTTCCTTTGCCCTGTGCATGAATAGTGGCACCATCCCCACACCGTTTTCTAATTGGGGCAGCTCGTCGTATTGGGATAGATCTGGAAAGGGTCTATTGGCCTTTATGTATAACTCGTCTGCGGCATAGACTATGCCTTCACCGTGTCTTTTTCTAAAACGCCTCTGTAACCCCTCAACTATCCTCAAGGTGTCTATGGCAAGGGCCTTATCAAACCCCTTGAGTTTTCTCCTTCGGTGTGCTGTAAGCCCCACAGGCACCACGGCAATGGACATTACATATGGGTAAAACCTGTAGAGGTCCTTTATGGTCCGCTCAAGGGTGCTGCCGTCGTTTATGCCAGGACAAACCACAATCTGGGTATGCATCCTTATGCGATGCCGGGCAAGGTATTTGATCTCATCCAAGATAGGTGGGGCATTAGGGTTTCCAAGCATTTGTATTCTTTTGTCCTGGTCAGTAGCATGAACAGATATGTATAGGGGACTGAGCCTTTGGGTAATGATCCTCTTTTTATCTTGCTCTGTGAGGTTAGTGAGAGTTATGTAACTGCCGTATAAAAAGGACAGGCGATAGTCTTCGTCTTTTACATAGAGGCTCTTACGCAGTCCCTTTGGCAGTTGGGATACAAAACAAAAGAGGCAGTTGTTTTTGCAGGTCATTACCTTAAAGGGCCTAAAGGTCATTTGGCCTGTAAATATGTTGTCCCTCTCAGTTAGCCCTTTTAGTTCAATGTTTAATACCCTTTTGCCTCGCCTGATCTTGGCTGTTGCTGTGGGCTCGCTGCCGTAGTAAAGGACATCAATGATGTCTCTGACAGTGTTATCCCCAATAGAAACAATGACATCACCTGGCCGAAAACCTAAGGCCTCAGCCTCAAAACCAGGCCTTACAGTCTCAATCTCAACGCCCTTACTGTTGGACATGCTGAGGCCTTAGCCCTCTGTAAATATACTGTATCCCTGAGATTGTGGTAATTAGACCAACCACAACAAATGCCTCAAAGGGCAACTGAGGCACATATGGGCCAAAATTGATTGATGTAAGCGTATAGACAATAAGGATAAACTGAGAGGCAATGGTTATCTTGCCCAGATACAGTACCTCTACCTTAGCAGTGCCGTAAACGATATACAATAGCACCCAGCCGAGTATCAAAATGAGGTCTCGGCTGATGACAATAATAACGAGCCACTTGGGTATCCACTTCAGGTAGGCGAAGATTATGAAGGATGTAAGGAGAATGACCTTGTCAGCAAGGGGGTCAAGGAAGGCGCCAAGAGGGGTCTTTTGACCTGTCTTTCTTGCTATCATACCGTCAAGAAAGTCTGTGAGGGTGGCGACCACAAAGAGTGCCAGTGCAGCCCTATAGTAACCATAAAGCAGGGCAATTACAAAAAGGGGCACAATTACTATCCTGATGAGGGTAAGGGTGTTGGGTATGTTTAGTACTGTCATTGTCTTACGGTAGATTTAGGGGCAAATTAGGCCTTTTAAGATGGACACCCAGTCTCTTATACTGCTCTATGTGTTGGTCAATCTCTTTACCAAGCATCATGTCCTCAAGTAGTTTACAGTGCTGTCGCTCAAGGGCAAGGTTCAATCTGTCGGTCTCGGCATAGGTCTCTTTAATAATCCTCAAGGCCTCTTCGCTGTGGCCCCTTAAAAAGGACAATTCTGCCTGCAGTAACCTTGAGTAGGCAATACCTCGCATATCTCCTGTCTTTTTAAAGTTCTCTTGAGCCAGGTGATTGATCCCCTCTGCCTCAGCAAGGTTCCCCCCCATTTTAGAAAGGGTTGCCATACCCCAAAGGGTGTATGAGTAACTAACAATATCACCGATCTCTTTGTATAGCCTTTCGGCCTGTTTGAAGTGACTCTCGGCCTCTATGTCTTTTCCAAGCATCCTGTAAGCATTACCAATACCGCAGTAAGAGTAGGCCATGCCAAACTTGTCCTTTAGTCCACTGAATATGGCATTTGCAGCGGTATAATATATCAAAGACCCCTCATAGTCTCCAGCAATCCTTGTAGAACCACCAATCCCGCAGAGGCAGTAGGCGATACCAAGGGTAAACCCCATCTCTTCAAAAAGGGCCTTAGCCCTTTTGTAGGTACTAATTGCCTTTTTTACATTGCCTGCCACACGCCAAATTGAGGCCTCTGCCCATAATGCATAGGCATAGCCCTTTAGGTCGCCTGTCTTTTTGTAAGACCTCAGGGCAGACCTTACATATTTAAGGCCCTCTTGCCAACGACAGAGGCCTTTTAGTGAAAGGCTAATGCCTGTCTGACAGTCTGCGGTTGTGACATAATCTCCTTCTGCCTCTGCCAAACAAATAGCATCATCATAATGGTTTATAGAGTCCTGGAAATTGCCTATCAGCCTTGTGGTGTGACCTAAACCCACAGTAGCAATTGTAAGGTTTTGTATGTCCATCTCTTTACGGGCCAGCTCGCTTGCCTGCTGGTATAGCCCATGGGCCTCGTGGAAGCGACCCTTTAGCCTTAGGCCTTCAGCAGCCTTGAGCATACTTTTGATAGTAGGCCTATCCATTTAGCCTTTCCCTTAGGGCCTTCACAAATGACTTGTAATCTTTAGAGCCAAAGAAGGCCGAGCCCATCACAAGTACATCGGCACCAGCCGATACAATTGACCTCGCATTATCAAGTTTTATCCCACCGTCAACCTGTATGAGGGTCTTAAGCCCCCTTGATAGAATTGTATCTTTAAGTAGGGCGATTTTAGGTATCATTGCAGGTATAAAGTCTTGCCCACCAAAGCCAGGGTTTACAGACATCAGAAGGATCATATCTACATCCTCAAGGATGTAATCAAGGACGCCTACAGGCGTGGAAGGATTAAGTGATACCCCTGCCTTAATGCCCCTTTCTTTGATGCTCTGTATAAGCCTGTGTAAATGAAATGAGGCCTCAGAGTGGACGGTTAGATAATCTGCGCCCGCCTTTATAAAGGCATCAAGCATGTTCTCTGGCCTCTCAATCATCAGGTGCACATCAAGGATAAGGTTAGTTGACCTCCGTAGCCCTTTAACCACATCGGGGCCAATAGTAATATTTGGCACAAAGTGTCCGTCCATGACATCTACATGTAGCCAATCGGCACCAGCCTCCTCGGCTGCCCTGACCTCCTCACCAAGCCTCATGAAGTCTGCAGAGAGTATTGAGGGTGCGATAATTGCCATTTATGGCCTCCTATTGTTCTCTATTTCCTGCACTCACGATCACGCTAAAGGTCTCTGCACCCTTTTCGTGGGGCTCAGGCCTTTGGGCTATGACAATATTAGTGGGTATTGTGGCATGACTGACAAATATGACCTTATTGAGCCTTATACCCTTTTCCTTTAAGATCTGCTCTGCTGTCTCAAGGGTCTGTCCCACCACATCAGGCACATATCTGATCTTAGGCCCTTTGCTTATCATAACCCCAATCTCCCTGCCTTCTTTGACTGTAGAACCTGCTGGATACTGTTGCCACATAATATTGCCCTGTGGGATCTGGGAGTCAAAATCCTCACCCTCAAGCCTTATATAGAGACCATGTTTTCTAAGTAAGGCCCCTGCCTCTATCATGTTTTTGCCCCTCAGCTCTGGCACAGTGACGGTCTTACTGTGGCTCAGGAGTGTGAAGGTTATGTGACCTGATATCAGCCCAAAGACCACTGCGGCTATGATATAAAGGGGGATCTTGATAAGTCTCTTCATCTGTCTCTCTGGATCAGGGCTACAAAGAAGCCATCCATATTATGGCGGTGGGGGTATGTCCTGTAGTAGATCGTCCCATCCTTACCATATTCCTTAAAGTTGTCAAAGGAAGTCTGAGGAGACTCTATATTACTAAAACCGCTGTTTTTTTGTAAAAATCTTGCGAGCACCTCCTCTGCCTCTTCGGGCTCTGTAGAGCAGACAGAATAGAGTAGTATCCCACCTGGCCTTAAAAGATGGCAGAGGTGGTTTAGCATCTTTAGTTGACGCACTGCAAATTCCTTAAGGTCTGTCTCTCGGTGCCTGTATTTTATGTCTGGTTTCCGCCTAATGACGCCAAGACCCGAACATGGGGCATCCAGCATAACCCTGTCAAACCCTACAGGCGGCATCTTTATATAGGTATCTAACTTAAGCACATCGCCACAGATAGGGACCACATTTTTTAGGTCAAGTCGCCTGAGGGTATCTTCAAGCATCAAGTGGCGGCGCTTGTCTATTTCTACTGCGTAGATTGTGCCTGTATTGTTCATTAGACTTGCCATATGTGCCGTCTTGCCGCCAGGGGCAGCGCAGGAGTCAAGCACTGTCATATCTGGCTTTGGGTCTAAAAGGAGTGACACCATTTGTGAGGCCTCATCTTGGACCGCAAAGTTTACACCAATGAGGTCCATAAGGAGGTGAAAACTCACCGCCTCTAAGAGGATGAGGCAGTTTGGTATATACTCAGAGACCCTATGCTCTATGCCTGCCTGCTCAAGTCTTAGCGACGTATACCTGAGCTCCTCTGTGCTATTGAGCCTAAGTGACAGCGGAGGGCGACTGTTATTACTTATGGCCAATTGTCTTGCCTCTTCATGGCCAAGGTGCTTAAACCACCTCTTTAATAGCCACTCTGGGTGGGAGGTCTCAATGGCAAGGGCCCTGATTGACCCTTTTGGCAAAGGTGGAGGATTGTTAGGACCAATTCCCTGTCGGAGGATCTCCCTTAAGACAGCATTGACCAAAGAGGGTTTTCCACTATAAGATTTTTCAATCTCCACAGCCTCAAAGACAGAGGCCCTTTCAGGCACCCTCATAAAGAGTATCTGATAGACTGCCATCCTAAGGTTATTTACAGTATAGGGAGAAAGCCCATTCCATTTGGTTATAAATTGCCTGAGGATGAAGTCTAGGTAGTCTCTGTATCTGAGCACACCATAGACGATCTCCATCACAAAGGCCCTGTCTCGGTCTTCTAACAGGTGGGTATGGGCATCAAGGGCATCCCTTGACTTTTTGCCCTTTTTAAGGATACTGACTATAGCCCTAAGGGCTCTTACCCTCTCAGGGGTATGCCCTAAGGATGGGATAACGCCGCCTTCAGGCCCTGCCAAAGAACTCCACCGCCTCTTTCACCCTCTCAATATCCACTGCTGTATTGAAACAGGGCCCCTGAGGTCTTAGGTTGATTACGCCGAGAACAGGCAGGGGGAAGGAATCCACGATGCCACTACTTAGGTCACGCTCACAGGCCACTGCTACCACTGCCTCAGGCCTGAGGTCTTTGACGATCTTTCTTGCCATACTGCCGCCTGTAGCCACAAAGAGTCTTAGACCATATCGGTCGGCAAGGTCTATCAGGCTACTTACACCACAACGGCCGCACCTCTTACAGTTATAGATGTCATTAGTGACCCGTATGTTACAGTCGTTTATCTGGAGGCAGTGAGGTATAAGTATGAGTATCCGTTTAGTCTTTGGTCCCTGAGACCTTACGAGACGATTGTTGAGGTCTATCAAAAAGACCAGTAGTCTCTCTCTCAGGTCTTTAGATAATCCGCCAAGTAGCATCAATAGGGGGTATAAGACCTTTAGGGTCAATGCCCTAAGAAAGGTAGCCATCCTTAGGCCTCAATCTCCTGCCCGACAAAAAGTCCCTTGTGGCAAGCCGTCTCTTGCCCTCTGCCTGTAATTCCTCTATCTTTAATAGACCATTTGCACAGCCCACTATTATGTTACCCCCTTCAATGGCCTCAATCCTACCGGCCACACCTGTGCCCTCAATGGCCTGGGCCTTAAAGACCTTTAGCCTCTCATTGCCTAAGTAACAGTATGCCTGAGGCCATAAGTAGAGTCCCCTAACGAGATTTGCTATCTCCCTTGCAGGCCTTTGCCAATCAATCCTCCCTTGCTCAGGCCTGATTGGCGGTGCATAACAGGGCTCTCCAGATTGTGGGACCGGTGTTATTAGGCCCTTTCTCAGGCCTTGTAGGGTCTCTAACAGTAGCCTTGATCCAAGCATAGATAATCTCTCCGAGAGGCTCAGGGCATTGTCCTCTATGGCAATAGGGACCTCTGCCTTAAGCAGTATATCGCCTGTATCAAGCCCCTCATCCATTAGCATTGTCGTTACGCCAGTGGTGCTATCACCGTTGAGCAGGGCCCATTGAATCGGTGCAGCACCCCGATATCTTGGAAGTAGTGAGGCATGCACATTAATGGCGCCTCTCTTGGGGATTTCTAAGATATCCTTTGGAAGGATCTTTCCATAGGCTACCACCACCAAGAACTCTGGTTCAATCTTGGCCAGTGTCTCACGGATCTCGTGTAGTTTGTGTGGTTGTAAAACAGGGATACGGTTTGTGAGGGCTAGGGCTTTTACAGGCGTAGGTGAAATCTGCCTACCTCTACCTTTTGGGCGATCAGGTTGACTGACCACAAGGGCGGTATCCTCACCTGAATCAATGAGCGACCGTAGGGTTGGGACCGCAAAGTCTGGCGTGCCGAAAAAGACTATAGCCATTTTTAGGGTTTGCCTTCAGCCCTTAACCTCTTTAGGTATCGCTTCTTGAGAAACTCCCTCTTGATAGGGCTTAGCCTGTCAAATAAGACAATGCCGTCAAGGTGGTCTAACTCGTGCTGAATTGCCCTTGCAAGCAGGCCCGAGGCCTCTACCTCAATGGGCTTGCCCTCCCGATCAATTCCTTTGACTACCACATCCCTTGCCCTCTTTATCTTTGTGGAGCATCCGGGCAGGCTTAGGCAGCCCTCCTCTGACTCATCCTCTCCCTCTGTAAAGGTAATCACAGGGTTTAAAATCACCAATAGGGGATAGGCCTTTTCTTTGCTTGATATATCCACTACAAAAAGCCTCTTAAGGATACCTACCTGATTTGCCGCAAGCCCAACACCAGGTGCCCTGTACATGGTCTCAACCATGTTGTCAATCAATGATTGAAGTTCGCCATCAATATTATCAATTTGCAGGGCCTTCTGACGCAGGACCTCTGCTGGATAGTGATATATCTTTAAAATGGCCATGACTTAAAGTCTCTCGTATAGCCTCTCAAAGAGGTATGTTGAGTCATTTGGCCCGGGTCCTGCCTCGGGGTGATACTGGACAGAGCTTATGGGCAGCTCCACATGCTCCATCCCCTCTTCAGAACCGTCAAATAGATTGCGGTGGGTAAGTCGCACCTGTCCCTTCAGACTCTTTATGTCCACACAGTAGTTGTGGTTTTGAGAGCTAATGTGCACAGTCTCAGTCTTGAGGTCCATCACTGGATGATTACCCCCATGGTGGCCAAACTTGAGTTTGTATGTATCGCCTCCAAGGGCAAGCCCAATGATCTGATGGCCAAGACAGATCCCAAAGATCGGGACCTTGCCGATGAGCCTTCTTGTATTGTCAATCCCTACCCTTACAGTCTTTGGGTCACCAGGGCCGTTACTCAGCAATACGCCCATTGGAGACATCTCTAATACGGCCTCAGCGGGCGTATTAGCAGGCACCACCCTTACCTCAAACCCTGCATTAACAAGGTTTCGCAGAATATTGAACTTGACACCAAAATCATAGACCACTATGGACTTTAAGGGTCTATCTGTGGGCTTAGTCCTCCACAGGGGCTCCTTCCACTGGTATGAGCCTTTAGTAGTGACCTCTGACACAAGGTCAAGGTCTGATATATCGGGGTGCGCCCTGACCTTTCTTAATAGGCTCAAAGGGTCTAAGTCAACGGAAGAGATGATACCAAGTTGCGCCCCTTTATCCCTTAATCTCCTTGTCAGGGCCCGTGTGTCAATACCCTCAATAGCCACCACCTGATGTCCCTTTAGATATCCATCAAGGGTCTGTTTTGAACGCCAGTTACTTGGATAGGGGCAGGCCTCTTTGACGATGAGACCTTCGGCCTTAATACTACCCCCTGATTCAAGATCCTCGTCGTTTATTCCGTAATTACCAATCTGGGTGTAGGTCATGGTCACTATTTGTCCCCTGTATGAAGGGTCCGTAAGTATCTCCTGATAGCCTGTCATAGAGGTATTGAAGACCACCTCACCAATGGTCTCTCCAATAGCACCAAGCCTATTGCCCACAAATACCGTGCCGTCAGCCAGCACAAGAAGTGCCTTATCCATCGCTCTCGTCTCCTTCATCACCCCAAAGCCTTACAAAGTCCTGATCGGTCTGATAGTTGCTAAAATCAGCACCCTTTTTCGCCTTCATCTTATAGCGTTCATCTAACTCAATAGCCCTCCTTAAGGAGTCAAGGGCACCTTCCCTGTCTTGGAGAACACTGTGGACTACTGCCTTATTGTACCACCCCTTGCTATAGGAGGCATTTAACTCAACGACATTTTTAAAGGACTCAAGGGCATAGTCGTATTGTTTCAGATACAGGTATGAAAGTCCTCTCCCATACCAGGCCTTGTAGTTTTTCCTGTTTAAAGAGAGTGCAAGGTCAAAGGAGACTATGGCCTCCTCGTGCATGCCGAGATAGCTCAAGGCAATAGACTTACCATACCAGGCCTCCTCATCATCAGCCCTTATCGCGATGGCCTGTTCATATGCCCTGAGGGCATCTCTATGCATACCCAAACAACTGTGGGCAATACCCTTTGCATGCCATGGCCTTTCGTCCTTTGGTTTCATAATGGTTGCATTTTCAAAGGCCCTTAGGGCCTCTTGATACCTCTTTTGGGTGCTAAGGACAAGGCCCTTTTCATACCAGGCCTCAGACCATATTGGTCTAATGTCAATGGCCCTTTCAATGGCCTTGAGGCCCTCTTCGTGATTGCCCCTGTCACAGAGGATAAGTCCCTTAGCAAACCATGCGTTAGGGCTGTCGGGGCAGAGCTCAATGGCCTTTGAATAACATGCAAGGGCCTCCTCCTCTTTGTCTTGCTCCATTAGGGTGGCTGCCTTGTTGTTCCATGCAGAGGCGTTATATTGATTTGCCTCTATAGCCTTGTCAAAGCATTCAATGGCCCTATCAAAAGCCCTGTTGTGATAATAAAAACACCCCAGTGCACTGTAGTGTTCAGGCCTAAAGACCCTACTCATATAGGCATTATCAATCTCGTCAACCTTTGCCTGAATGTATTCAATCAATGCCTCTTTATAGGTGTTTGGCGGTCTATCAACCGAGCGGGGCTCTAAGGTGGTCTCAGTGGCACCAGCGGTCTTTAACAATGCCTGTATATGCTCTCTCAGGTCTAATGTGTCTAGGCCCCTTCCTTTAAAGTCTTCTAAGGAGTTGATTACCCTTAGTTCAGGCAGTAGCCTAAAAAGCCCCTCTAGTCTTGCATCAAACTGCTCCTTGATCGCCTTAACTGCCGTGTTGAGCATTTCCTCAAGGGCCTCTTTGCTATTGCTAATTATGGGGGGCAAGGTCTCAGGGGGATTTACAGGTGTTGATTCTGCTACTGTAAGTGGCTTATCCACAGGTTGTCTTTTGTCTCCTTTTGCCGCTGCAGGCTTTTTGGATGAACCCCTTATGGCCTTCACAAACAAGGTCAATAAAAGCAGTAATATTACGCCAATGGAACTAAAGAGGGGGACCTCCACAGGGACTTCTGGAGCCCATAAGTGGACCCTTTCCTGTAGCCAGCCTAAATCAAACAACTTCATAGACCTTCCCTTTAAAGATCGTATATACTGCCTTGCCTGTGAGCACCCTGCCCAAAAAGGGAGTATTCTTGCCCTTTGATGCAAGGGATTCTTCCGTTATTGTAAAGGGTTTATTGGGGTCTATGACCACCATGTCGGCCTGACAACCTTCTTTTAATGTGCCACCTGATAGGGCGAGTATCTTGGCGGGGTTAAGCGATAGTTTTTCAACGAGTCCTGACATCGTTAGGATACCTACTGAGACGAGGCTGAGGCTCAGGCTTAGGAGGGTCTCAATACCGCTTATGCCAAAGGGTGCATTATCAAAGTCTAAGAGTTTCTCATCCCTGTGGTGTGGGGCGTGGTCTGAGGCAATCACATCTATCGTGCCATCCTTTAGCCCCTCCTTGATGGCGGCCACATCGTCGGCGGTCCTTAGTGGTGGATTGACCTTTGCGTTGGTGTTATAACCTGTTACGGCCTCCTCGGTCAAGGTAAAATAATGTGGACAGGTCTCAGCCGTTACTTTAATGCCCTCTGCCTTTGCCCTCCTAATCAGCTCTACGGCGCACCTTGTAGAGACATGGGCAATGTGAAGCCTTCCATTGGTCAGTCTTGCTAAAGCTATGTCCCTTGCAACCATGACCTCTTCTGCGGCCTTTGGGATCCCCCTTAGGCCGAAGGCATAAGATAGTATTCCCTCATTCATGACGCCTCCTTCAGTGAGGTTTAGGTCTTCGGCATGGGAGATGATTGGCACATTGAGGATTTTAGAGTACTCAAGGGCCCTCCTCATCACAAGGCTATTCATCACCGGCCTACCATCGTCTGAGAAGGCCACAGCCCCTGCCTCGTGCATCAGGGCCATCTCTGCGAGCTCAGTCCCTTTTTGTCCCTTCGTTATTGCCCCGATGGGATAGACCTTACAGTAACCTTCCTGATAGGCCTTGCGGATCATAAAGCTTGTCACAGTGGCGTTGTCGTTAATGGGATTGGTATTTGGCATTGGGCATACAGCAGTAAGTCCACCCCTGAGGGCTGCGTAAGTGCCTGTCTGTATGGTCTCCTTGTGCTCGTAACCGGGTTCACGGAGGTGGACATGCATGTCAATCAGACCAGGTATTACATACATACCATTGGCCTCAATCACCCTGATTGCCTTGTTATTCACCCTGAGGGTTGTGCCAATTGCCACCTTGCTGAACTTTGCATCCTCAATAAGGATATCGCCAATGGAATCAATACCCTGAGAGGGATCAACGATGTGCCCACCCTTGATGAGTAATCCCTCAGGCATCGGCGCCTCCCACTAAATACAGCACTGCCATCCTCACTGCAATACCGTTTGTGACCTGCTCAAGGATCACGGCCCTCTCGGAGTCTGCCACCTCTGAGGATATCTCTATCCCCCTATTCATGGGGCCTGGGTGCATCACTACAGCATTGGGCGCGGCCATTTGTAACCTTTCCTCTGCTATCCCATAGAGTTTAAAGTATTCCCTCTCAGAGGGAAAGAAGCCCCTGTCCATCCTCTCCTTCTGCACCCTTAGGGCCATTACTACATCTACGCCCCTAAGGCCTTCTTGAAGGTTGTAAAAGGCCCTTATCCCTTTTGGCAGATAGGTGGGTATGAGCGTTGGTGGACCTACATATCTGACATTGGCCCCGAGTGCCCTGAGGCACAGCGTATTTGAGCGGGCTACGCGGCTGTGCAGTATATCACCCACAATGGCCACCTCAAGGCCCTTGAACTCTCCAAGTTTCTCCTGTATGGTAAAGGCATCAAGCAAGGCCTGTGTAGGGTGTTCGTTTATCCCATCGCCTGCGTTTATGACCGATGCCCTGACGATCTTAGACAATAGGTGAGGGGTCCCACTACAGGGGTGTCTTATAACAATGTAATCGGCACCGTAGGACTGTATCGTACGAAGGGTGTCATAGAGGCTCTCGCCCTTTACTACGCTACTTGTAGTAACCGAGAAGTTGAGCACATCGGCACTCAAGCGTTTCTGTGCGAGTTCAAAGGATGTCCTTGTGCGGGTAGAGGGCTCAAAAAAGAGGTTTACCATGGTTTTCCCCCTGAGGGTGGGGACCTTTTTTATGTCCCTTTTAAGGACATCCTTAAATGTTGAGGCCGTTACAAGGATGTGTCTTATCTCATCGGCTGTAAGGTCTTTTATACTAACCAGGTCCTTTTTCATGGTGACTCTATAAACACACCGTCTTCCTTGCCCTCTTCCTCAAGCAAGACCTCTATATTTTCGTTGCGGGCAGTGGGTATGTTTTTACCCACATAGTCTGCCCTTATAGGCAACTCCCTGTGTCCACGGTCAACTAAGACCGCAAGCTGTATCTGTGCGGGCCTGCCAAGGTCCATGAGGGCGTCCATGGCAGAGCGTATTGAGCGACCTGTAAAGAGCACATCATCAACGAGTATGACCCTCTTGTCTGTAATATCAAAGGGTATGTCTGTCTTTCTGAGCACTGGAAGTGGTCGGTGGGTCTTGAGGTCATCTCTATAAAGCGATATATCAAGGCTTCCAACAGGGATATTGGTGCCCTCAATGGTCCTGATCTTACTTACAAGCCTTTTTGCAAGGTGGGCACCACCGCGCTGGATACCAACTACACATAAACCCTCAGTACCCTTATTTTTTTCAATCACCTCGTGGGCAATACGGGAGAGTATCCTATCAATGTCCTTCTTATTTAGTAGTTCCTTTGTCATATAGCGATAAAATTGTCGGTCTTTACTTCCAACCCTTTGGGGATTGGTGTATAGAATTCTTTAATGTCCTTCAAGTTAATCTGGAGTATTGATTTGACAATGTCTAAATGAATGTGTAGTCGTGGATAGCTGTGTTTTACATTGCCTTCATCGTCTCCGTCATCAGCACATTAAACAGCATTGCATCTTGCAGCATCCTGAAGTCTACATTTATAGTTGTTATGAGCCTCAGCCCTGCAAAGGCTATTACGCGATAGGCTAATCCCCTACTCCTTGATATATTATCAGCCATGTCAGAAATTGTGGAGCACTCGGGGCTATTGTCAAAGAATAGGGCTACATCACTTTCTCTGGTAGGTCTTCTTTTGATAAGTGAACCAAAGTTAAAGGCGTGTAATAGGGCGTTTATACGACAAATATACGACTTGATATTCAATATCATACCCTGTAAAGACATTCAACATTGTAGCACATCATGCACTGACAGTTCACTTTGTCCAGCCCTAAGCATTGCTAATTAGTAGACTAACTTAACTTTATAACGGATGTTCACCTCTAAATCATGAGGGGTAGATGATGCAAAATGCCCTATTTTTAAAAAGTTTTGCGTTATTTATTAGTTTTTTCTCGTGACTACATTTACCTCCTGATGTGGTAAAACTGTTGGTATCTTAACATTTGCTGCCTTCAATAATTCACAGGATTTTTCTCTTGGCCTCGGTATCTTTATGCAGAGACCTTGACCTTTTATCTCCATTTCTATTGAACAAAGAGTCGCTAATTGTGGGTCGCTAATTGGCTGAGACCTTCTTTAACTGTCTCTTTAACGCTGAGGTCTTATGATACCCTGTAAAACTCTCTCTCCCCCTCCTACCTATCAGCATCAGACCCTATGAGTTTTTTGGCCAAGAACTCATCGGTCTCTCTGACATATAGCCTTATCTCACCAATTTTCCCGATATTGACAGGATAGGGACTGACCTTATTAGACCTACTCACCACTTTAATGCCGCCACTTTCAAGGAGGTCTTTTACCATTGCGGCCTCAAGGGCGTCAGAGGTAAGCAGTATCTCTACCCATCGCTCAGTCATTGTCTAATTCAGGGGGTTTTTCAGTAGGCCTAAGGACAAACCCATCCCCCTCTTGAACCACCTCAAGTCCAAATAGTCTGATCCTATCAATCAACGGCCTGCCCAAGATAAGGTCCATTGCCCTCCCAGAGACACCAAAATGCCCTAAGAGGAACTCTCTGGTGGTCAAATCAAACCTTAGCATATCTAAGAGGGCTCCCACCATGTCTTCAGCACCGCCTTCAATGGAGGATATCAGGTCAGCCATCTCTTCATAGGAGCAGACCTCTTCGTGCTTAGTTATGACCTCATATAATGGCTTTATTGTCCCAAACAGGTCAGCCCTCGTGAGCCTGACCTCCTCAAGGCCTTCCATAGGCGGTTCTGTATGCCAACACTTATAGTCCCTACACTGAACAGGCCTGTTCTCGTATATGGCACACTCCGCAGGACCTTCTATACCCCTTACAAACATCTGACAACCATTGTATTCGCATATCTTGATGATCTCAAAGGGTGCAAAGTGTAAGGCCTGCTCCCTTATGTTATAGAGTGGCTCACCAGACCTGACAGTGTAGGTATTTGTATCATTTAGAAGGTTAGAGATAAAAAGGGGCATATCATCTTTAAGGAGCATAGGGCTTGAGCTACTACAACAAGAGCCGCATCTTACACACCCTGTCCTCTTAACAAGGACCTTATTTTTTCTGCTACCTTCATCCCCCTCGTGGTGAGGGTTTAAGACATTTAGCCGTTGCATTGCTTAACTCCTCAGGGCTATCTTTATTAGCTCAATAAAATGGCGACTATTGATGCCTGCACCCCTAAATTGTAAAATACAGCTTGGACATGAGGTCACTATCATGTCTTGAGAACCAAATTCCCGATAACGCCTTTTTACAATATCCATAGAAACCTTTCCATACAGAAACCTGAAAGGGCCTCCAAAACCACAGCACCTATCCTGTTCGGCTAATTCAAGTCCGAGTCCCCTGAGAATAAAGGGCCCCTCTTTTTTGTGGTGGAGATAATTAATAGTATGACAGGGATGGTGGTAGTTAATCAAAGAGTTTAGATAAACAAGGCCAAGGTCCTCACAGTTCGGCCTCAACCTGTCCCAATTTTGGTATATAAAGGCCGTTGAGTCCGTTATATGTTTGATCCCCTGGCCAATAAGCCTCCTGTAGCCTTCCTTCATCGTATATACACAGGTTGGACATAGGGTAATCACCATTTCTACCGAAAGCCCACTTAGGGTCTCTATATGCCTTTTTGCTATGACCTTTGCCGCCTCAGGGGTTCCCATTGAAAGCAATGGTGCCCCACAGCAAAGGCTTGATCTCGGTATAACCACATCATATCCAAGGGTGTTTAATACCTCTGTAAGTGTAAACCCCAAAGTAGGAAGCAGAAAATTGACTGTGCAACCAGCAAACACCGCCACCCTTCCAATGGGTTTAATGGCCTTGCTTATGCTTAAGGTCTTTGACAAGGGACTATGGGGGATCTCAAGCCTGAGGTCTTTGAGCTTACTTAAATACCCCCCTACGGGCAGATACCTCCCTAAAAGACTGATAATCTTTAAGGCAGTAAAGGTGAGTTCAGGCCTCTTTAATAACTGCTCTACAAATAAACCCATAAGCCAGAGCCTCTTTTGTGATAGCCTTGCCTGAGCCCTAATCTCATATATTGCACCTGTTATGTCAATCCCTAAGGGACAAAGGTCATTACAGGCACCACACAATAGGCAGGTGAATATCCTGTGAGAGACATCCTTAGTATGGGTAAGGCCTGAAGACAGAAGTTGATTAATCAGGGCCACCCTGCCCCGTGCACCAAAAGACTCCTTAGATAACTCCTCGTAGCTCGGGCATCGGGCCTTGCATATACCACAGCGGACGCAGTCTGTGATGGTCCTCTTAGAGGGTGTTAAGCCTACCAATGCGGTAGCCCTCAGGGTCAATGTTGATGTGGACAAAACCAATGTCCAACAACCTGTTTATAATATCTTCTCTCATGCCAGACCCCATTAAGGCCTGAACCTCAGATGGGTCAACTTCAATAGATGCATCAGTCCCGTTGGTCCTCACCCTCACATTTGTAAAACCCTTATCAATGATGTATCTCTCTGCCATATAGACCTTTTGCAGGGCCTCTTTTGTGATGGAACAGCCGTAGTAAAACCTCGTTGCCAGGCAGGGCGATGAGGGTTTATCCCAACTATCAAGACCAAGGGCCTTTGAGGTCGCCCTTATCTCGGCCTTGCCAAGACCTACCTCAAGTGAGGGGCTCAGGATGCCCAGCTCCTTTAGGGCCATCATCCCTGGGCGCCAATCCTTAAGGTCATCCACATTGCTTCCCTCAATCACACAGGCAAGCCCAAAGGCCTTGGCAAGTTCTTTGAGTCTGCCCATAATTATGCACTTACAGTGATAGCAACGGTCCCTCGGGTTTGAGACAAAGCAGTCCTCCTTTAGGATATCCAGACATTCCACACGATGCCTAATGCCCAATCGCTCTGCTACAGCAGTTGCCTTTGTGCTCTCTTCTGGTGGTATGAGCTCTGTGGCTACTGTAATGGCATAAGCCTCTATCTCTGCATCCTTTACTGCCTTTAATAATAGGGAGCTATCTACACCGCCAGAGTAGGCAATAAGCACAGAACCTTTTGTCTTAAGGGCCTTTATGAGGGATACATACTTGTCCATAGGTAATCTTAACCCAAAAATGAAGCCCAATAAAACCGTGCAGAAGTAGTGCCACTGCGTGGAATTTACAAGACATCCTCTGGGGAGGTGCCCCAAGAGGAACAATTAACTGCCATCTTTAGTCTGGATGGCAGAATGCATTGGGCTCGGAAAAAAATTGTTAGGCCTTTTGTTTAAGCCCTCAGATTTGGGACAAAGAAGTATTCCTGATCTTTTACAAAATAAGGCCACATGAGACCTTGTTTAGAGGATAGAGATGTCGTAATGCTCCTGATGCAGGTTATCCTCCTTGTTGACCACAAGCTTGATGTTATATTTCCTCTCAATCCCCTCAAGGCCTTGACGCTCCTCATCGGAGAGGAGCTCGGCCACAACAGGATTGGCACTTATTACTACAGTGGTGTCCCTTTGCAGGTTCATTCTCCTAATCTTACCAAAGATCTCGTAGGCCACAGTCCTTGGGGACTTGACAAAGCCCTTACCTTCACAATAGGGGCACTGTTCAGAGAGGGTCCTGCCGAGGCTCTCCCTTACCCGTTTACGGGTCATCTGCACTATGCCAAGCTCTGTGATGTTATAGATCGTGTTTTTGGCCCTGTCTTTTTTCATGACCTCTACAAAGGAGCTAAATACCTTCTCCCTATTTTCGGCCTTTTCCATGTCAATGAAGTCTATGATAATGATACCACCAAGGTTCCTCAACCTTATCTGATAGGCGATCTCCTTGACTGCCTCAAGGTTGGTCTTAAGGATGGTATCCTCAAGGCTCTCCTTGCCAACATACTTGCCGGTGTTCACATCTATCACAGTCATAGCCTCGGTCTGGTCAATGACTATATAGCCACCAGACTTGAGCCAGACCTTTCTGTCTAATGCCCGAGAGATGTCAAGCTCTATGCCGAGGGCGTCAAATATGGGTTCTCTGTCCTCATAAAGAGAGATCTTCTCAAGGATCCTCGGAAAATAGGAGCCTGCAAACTCTACTATCCTATCATACTCTTCCTTTGAATCAATGAGCAGTCGCTCCACATCGTGGCTCATAAAGTCCCTTACGCTCCTAAAAATCAGGTCAAGGTCATTGTATAAGAGCGAAGGGGCTGAGACCCTGTCCTTTTTTGTGTATATGTTTTCCCATAAAAGGGTCAGAAAGTCATAGTCCTTTTTGATCTCCTCTAAGGTGGCATCCTCGCTCGCAGTCCTCATTATCAGGCCGTAATTCTTGGTGCGGACCTCAAGGGCAATGTTCTTTAGCCTTGTCCTGATCTCTTCGTTCTCAATCCTTCTGGATATACCCACATGATCAACATTTGGCATCAAGACCACATACCTGCCCGGTAAGGTCACATAGGAGGTAACCCTTGCGCCCTTTGTGCCAATTGGGTCCTTTGATACCTGCACGAGGAGTTCCTGACCTTCCTGAATAAGGTCCTCTATAGGGACAGACTTGTCAGGCGTTATCTCGGTCTTTTCATAGAGGTCAATCTTTTCATGGTCATTTTCCAAAAAGGCGGTGTAGTATTCCTCTAAGTCAGTCATGATGTCTGCCACATATAAAAATGCTGCCTTGTCAAGTCCTATATCAACAAAGGCCGATTGCATACCAGGAAGTATCTTTATAACCTTGCCCTTGTAGATATTGCCCACTAAGCTCGCATCCCTCTTACGCTCTATGTAGAGCTCTACTACCTGCCCTCCTTCAAGTAGGGCAACCCTGATCTCTTCATCTGTCACATTAATCACCAGTTCTGAGCTCATAGTGGTTTGACCCATCCTCTATCGTAGCCATAAAGGGCTGTTCTTGTAACATCAAGGTCAGAGAGTTCACAGCCAAACAGGGCCTGCACGGTCTCGGCCAGTCTGGCCTTTTGGGATTCCCTGTCAATGAGTGATAGATAAAATGGGCCCTCAGGTACCCTCTCAAACTTATAAATACTTGCCTTAAGGTCAATCACCTTACCCTCTCTTTGGATTAACAGACCGTGTTCAGGGAGGCAATCTTCCATTTTGATAGGTCTATCGGTTTTGATCAGATAGTCATACCGTCTAATAAAGCCGGTGAGTGATGGGCACTTAAAGGGAATTAGGGCCATCTGGTTTATCTTTGCTCCCTCTGGAAGGGTATTGTTTAGCCTATGCATAGTCAATTGTATATCAAAAGGGACAAAAACCTCCATATCAAAATACTCAGCAAGCCCCTCAACACCTACGCTAAGGGGTGGACTGAAGGATACCAGTGGGGAGGGATTAAAACCTTGAGAGTAGGCAACCTTCACATCTGCCCTTCTAAGTGCCCTCAGTATCAGATGGCTAATCTCAAGGTGTGAGAGATCCCTCAAGTGGCCAGTCTTTGAAAAACAGGCCCTGACCTTGACCCTGTGGTTCTGTTTTGGAGGTGCTACGACCTTGATCTCTTGTGGATCTGCCGTGGGTGGTGGCAGTAGGTCTAAACTACAATCAAGGCCGCACTGAGAGCATGCCCTGTCACAAGGTGGGCTTAACTGCTCAGAGTGGGCAGTCCTGTATTGTTCAATCAGAAATGCCTTCTCAACCCCTGTATCAACAATATCCCAAGGCAATGGTTTGTCAATCTCATAGGTCTGCTGGGCAATCTCATTTATGTCTATGCCAACAGCATCGGCTGCCCTTTGCCAAAGGGCAAAGTTGAAGTGCTCAGACCAGCCCTCAAGCACGGCACCCAATTCCCATGCACGCCTGATTAGCATTGCAAGACCCTCATCTCCCCTTGCTAAGACTGCCTCAAGCAGGCTCATCTTGGGGTCATGGCCCTTGTATTTAAGCCCCTTATTGGCAAGCCTACCACGTAAAAAAGAAAGGGTCTCCTCTATCTGCTCAAGGGCTATCTGCCCACACCACTGAAAGGCCGTATGTGCCTTTGGTATAAAGGGAGAGACCGTTACACTCACATTGACATACCTTTTGGTCCTTGCCTTTGCGACCTTTATGGCCCTATGGGCCATCTTTGATATGGCCTCAATATCCTCCCACCTCTCCGTAGGTAGTCCTATCATGAAATAGAGCTTTAGGTTGAGCCACCCTGCCTCAAAGAGCTCTATCAGGGTTCTTTCATAGTCCTCGTTGGTAAAGTCCTTGTTTATTACCCTCCTTAACCTATCGGTGGCTGCCTCTGGTGCAATGGTAAAGCCGCTCTTTCTTACTGCCTTGAGCTCCTTTAGTATCTCACTATTAACAGAACCCACCCTTAGAGACGGTAGGGAGAGAGAGACATTACGACCACTAAAGAGGCTATTACAGGCCCTCATTGCCTCCAACAGACACGAGTAATCACCTGCACTAAGAGAGGCAAAGGAGACCGTGTCGTGACCAGTGTTCCTTACAGACTCCTCTGCAATTGATAGGATGGTCTTTACCGACCGGCCCCTAAAGGGCCTGTAGATCACACCGGCCTGACAAAACCTGCATCCCCTTGGGCAGCCCCTCGTTATCTCAATGGCAATCCTATCGTGGACCACTGACATGTAAGGCACCACAGGTCGTAAGGGGAAAGGTGCCTTATCAAGGTCTTCTACAAAACGCCTCCTAATAGTTGCCTTTTTTTGATGAACCACTGGCACATAAAAGCCCTCTATGGTGGCAATGAGATTAAGGAGCTGTAACCTATCGTAGATGCCAGACTGCTTTGCACCTCTTAAGGTCTGCATGAGTTCCACTATGGCCTCTTCGGCCTCGCCAATAAAAAAGGCATCAATGAAGGGTGACATAGGGAGTGGATTAACAGTACAGGGTCCACCGGCAATGACAATGGGCATCTTGTTTTGACTATTGAGCCTGTCTTCGGTAGTAATTGCTATCCCTGAGAGGGACAAAAACTCAAGGACTGTAGTATAGGACAGTTCATACTGAAGACTAAGGCCAAGGAGGTCAAAATCTATCACTGGCCTGCCCGTCTCAAGGGTACATAGGGGCTGTTTATTTGCCTTGATGTAAGCAGCCATATCTAAGGCTGGCATAAAGACCCTCTCTGCAGCAGCGTAATCTAAATTGTTTATGACCTCATAGAGTATCTTAAGCCCAATATGCGACATACCCACCTCATAGAGGTCAGGAAAGGCAAGGGCAATGGAGACCTCTGCGTGCGGCTTTTTTATGGCATTTATCTCATGGCCAATATAACGGCTTGGTTTTATAAATTGGGCATAACGCATACACTCAAAATAGTTACACAGTAACGGAAGACGAATTGACAAAATTGCTATCGGACTTCCGAGTTTATGATAAGGCCCTCAGGCACGGAGCCACAGGTGAGGTTCTATGTTGAGGCACGGACATAGGATGAGGAGGAGGGCACTATTTAGCCTTGCAGAAAGGGTAACCAGAGAGGCAGAGTTTGCCCCGCCCTACCAGTTCTCGCCATGGAGTTCAAAATATGCCTGAGGATGGTCGCAGGCAGGGCATCGCTCAGGGGCGCTGAAGCCCTCATGCATGTAGCCACAATTCCTGCATCGCCAAGTGGTCTTCTCGTCCCTCTTAAAGACAATGCCCTTTTCAATATTTGAGAGCAAGGCCCTGTATCTCTTTTCGTGTTGCCTCTCGGCCACAGCGATGGATTCAAAGATGTTGGCTATTGAATCAAACCCCTCCTCCCTTGCAACCTTAGCAAAGGTGGGATACATGACAGTCTGTTCATAATTTTCACCTGCCGCTGCCTCTCTGAGATTTTCTGTGGTAGTGCCAATAACCCCTCCAGGGAAAGAGGCACATACCTCTACCTCGCCTCCCTCAAGGAGCTTAAATAGCCTCTTTGCGTGTTCCTTCTCCTGATTTGCGGTCTCTTCAAAGATAAAGGCTATCTGCTCGTAGCCGTCCTTTTTTGCCTGCTTTGAAAAATAGGTATAACGGTTCCTTGCCTGTGATTCGCCTGCAAAGGCCGTTAAGATATTCTTTTCTGTCTTTGTGCCCTTTAATGACCTCATTGGTACGCCTCCTGTTATTGATTTTAGGTATTATAACCCACAAATTTGGACTTTTTACAGCAAACACCTACTCTCTCCCGACTTTGACCATTTATTTCCATAACACATTCAAACATGAGGATATTATAGCAGGGGGGAGATAGAGTAAGACAATATCTACTATGCACTACAATGGGGTTTTTAAAATCCTGTGTTGATTTTAAAGGGCTTTTATGCTGAACGATGGGTTAAGTGGTCAAAGTCGGGTCTAAGTATCTAATGGATCCACATCTATTGACATTTTGATCCCTTTAATTGAACGCAGCCTCCTCTCCATTTCCCTAAAAAAGAGTACCAAATCTCTCTTGTTTAAAGATTTGATTATGTACCTATAGCCCATTTTATAGCCCTTCTTAGTTTGCCTGAGCCCAATAGGCCCCATTATCTCAACTGCCATGTCCGTTGAGGTTAAGGCTTTTAGAGTATCTTCAGGGAGAGACCCCTTGGTAAAAAGTTCTAATCTTGCCAGCCGCATAAAGGGTGGATAACCAGCAGCACTGCGCTGGGCCAGTTCATGGTCATAAAAGGCCTTAAAGTCATAGGCCTTAAGGGATCTGATTAGATTGGACCTCGTGTCCTTAGTTTGTATCAAAAGTAGGCCCTTTTCTTTTAAAAGGGAGGCAATCTTGATTATGTCTTGAAAGACCCTTTCGGTGGCCCTAAAGTCGGCCCTCTGTAAGAGGTAGTCAAAATCTACCACCGCAACACCATCAAAGACCCCCTTTTGCAGTCTAAATACTGTCCCTTTTTTTGCCACTAAAGACAACCAACTGGATCCAGAGTGGCCTGTAGGGTTATCAATGATTATTGTCTTATAGCCTAAAGACTGCTCTACCTCTGCCCTGACTCTCTCAAGTCCCCCACCGAGGGGTGTAAGGTTAAAACCCTTGCAATTTCCGCATGAGAGTTTTACACTATCGCTCTGACCACAATGGTTACACACAAGACTCTTGGAATCTTCAAAGAACAATAGGCTACTTCCACAGCCAAGACACCTTGCCACTGTACCACAATCGGTGCAATACAAGAGTGAATAACCCCCTTTTTGGCTCACAAACAAAAAGGTGCCACCCCTTTGCATTATCTCCCGCGCCTCTTTCAAAACCTCCGCCGAGAGGGCAGACCTCAATTGGGCCTTGAAGGTGTGTAGCACTGGTCTTATCCTGCATCTTTTATTGCCCTGAAGACTGTAGTAGTCGTACCTCTTATATCGCCCATTAAAGACTGATTCTAATGATGGAGATATAGAGGTTAGTAGCACAGGACAATTGCCCCTGTAGCCACGCATCACTGCGATGTCCCTTGCGTTGTACCTTAGGGACTCCTCTGCCTTATATGACCAGCTGTGCTCACAGAGGACAATTATAAGAGAAAGCGACCTAAGGGGTGTCAATATTGCTGACCTTGTGCCAATCACCACATCAATCTTGCCTGAAAGTACATGATCTATGAATTTTAACCGCTGGGGAACCCTTAGTTGACTGTGGAATACACCCAAGCGGGGGCCTAAAAAAGGTGAGAGGGTGTGTTGGAGATATTTAATATGCATGATCTCAGGGACAAGTATTATTATGCCCCTCTTATGTTGGGCAAGGTGTTTTGCAATGTATGTCACAAGGGTGGCCTCGCTATCACTTGAAGCACAATGCACCAGCAAGGCTCTATATCTATCTTCCGATAGCTTTGTAACTATCTCCCTGATCTGCTCAGGGGGCAATCCTTTTAAATCTACAGGTTCACTCTCATTTATATCCGAGCATCCTAAAATTGGGACATCCTGAGCCTCTTCCTTCAGCAGTCTCTTGTCAGCCCTTTTGATTAATGTAACGGCCTCATCAAAGGGACAACACTTCAACGCCATGCCTGGATACGAGACATAATATTCAGCAATCCAATAAATAAGGGATATAAAGCCCTTGTCACAAAATACGGGCCCTATGCTGTGTATATCTTTTATATCTGTGTTGTCTGGACACTCACTTGTTGCAGAGACCACCAAACCGTAGTGTAACCTCTTTTGAAAGGGTACAAGCACAATACAACCAACGATATCACCTGTAATAGGACCGTCTATCTTATAGGTGAGGGGGCCTAAACGAAAGGGCAGGATCACATCCACATACATTTACAGTCTATCTATTGCCTAACCGGTTAGCATCTCAATAGAGACAAGTTCTACTGCCTTTAGGGGGTCTTTATGTCTCAGTATGGCCCTGCCCATCACAATATAGTCAGCGCCTTGTCTTATGGCATCTTTTGGGGTGGCTGTCCGCTGTTGGTCATCAGGGGGCATCCATGAGGGTCTAATCCCTGGTGTTACTACAATGAAGTCGTTGCCACAGGTCTTTTTGATCAGAGAGATCTCCTTTGGCGATGCTACAACCCCATCAAGTCCCGCCCGCTGTGAGAGAGTAGCAAGGGTCTTGACATGGCTCTTTACACCGTGTGCAATAGACAGTTCATCCCTGAGCATCTGACTCGTAAGACTTGTTAAGACCGTAACAGCAACTATTTTGGGCACAGGCAAACCTTGTGTGTGCGCAGTTTCGTAAGCAGACTCTTTACACCTCTTCATCATCTCCAGGCCACCGCTTGCATGGATATTGAACATATATACACCAAGCCTTGTAACTAAAGATGCGGCCTTTGATACAGTATGAGGTATATCATGAAACTTTAGGTCCAAAAAGACCTTCTTCCCTCGTGTGTGCAATTTCTCAATCACTGAAAAACCAGCCCCTGTAAAGAGTTCAAAACCCACCTTAAAGAGCTCTACATAGTCTCCAAGACTATCCACTATCTCAAGTGCCTTGTCCTCTGTGGGCACATCAAGGGCTATAATGAGCCTCTTGCGGTAGGGCATAACTACAACCTAGCCAAGGTAATCCCTTTTTGGGCCTGATACTTGCCTGCCCTGTCCTTATAAGAGACCTCACAAGGCTCTGAGGCCTGAAGGAATATCAGTTGGGCTATGCCTTCATTGGCATATACCTTTGCAGGTAGCGGTGTTGTGTTTGAGATCTCTATGGTGATATGTCCCTCCCATTCTGGTTCAAGGGGTGTCACATTCACCACAATGCCGCACCTTGCGTAGGTGGATTTGCCCAGGCAGATCACAAGCACATCTCGTGGTATCTTAAAATACTCAAGTGATGAGGCAAGGGCAAAGGAGTTTGGGGGTATTATACACTCACTGCCCTTGTAATCTACAAGGCTTCTCTGGTCAAAGGCCTTTGGGTCAACAACAGTGTTGTTAATGTTGGTAAATATCTTGAACTCATCGCCTATCCTCACATCATAGCCATAAGAACTCACGCCATAAGATATAACGCCGTCTTTTTTAAGGGATTCACTAAAGGGCACAATCATGCCCATTTTTGCCATTTCTGTAATCCATCGGTCATTTTTTAACATGCTGTGTCTAACCCCCTGTAAATTAGTATAGGGAGGGCAGTTGAGGTGTGAGGGACCAGAGATTAGCCCCTTCCACCCCCTTTACACTCACCCTTGAGTTCCTCAAGCAGGCCAATGACCTCTTGAGATATGCCCTCTAAGTCTTTTAATAACCTCCCAGCCCTCTCCTTGTCACCAGCCTGTGCAGCCCTTAAGGCCTCTTTAGCAACAGCGTGGATCCTCTTGTGTGGGGGGTCTAACCTCTTATAGGAACTGAAGTTACCACATAGCTGTGCCCCTACACCAAAGTACCACTTACCGAGCCTGCAAGAGCGGTGATCGGGCAGTTTTTCAGGGTCAAGGGCAATATTGTTATAGATGGAGCTAAAGACCTTTGCCACAAAGGCCCTGTGGTCTGCCTTTGTAAGGTCAAAGATCGTGTATCTATCAGAATGTGTCTTAAAGCCTGTAGAGGAATTTCTCAGATAGTCAGCCACATCTATCAGGTTTGCCACCTCTCTCAAGATGGCTTCAGACTGGGCCTCTATAGACTTAGCAATGGTGGCGTTTTGCTCTATGTTCTTTGCTATATCCTGCGATGCCGATGACTGTTCTTCAATGGCAGTGGCAATCTGGATTATCTGGTCCTTTGCGGCCTCCATAGAGGACCTTATCTCATCAAGGACATTGCCTACATTTCTTATCTGTTCAGTGACCGCAGAAACCTCCTCTGTGGCATTTTCCATAGTTGCCATCGTCTCGGAGGACTCAGACTGGACGGCATATATCTTTGCTGACACCTCCTCAGTGGCCTTTATGGTCTTTTCTGCTAATTTTCTCACCTCATCGGCCACAACCGCAAAGCCCCTGCCCTGCTCCCCTGCCCTTGCGGCCTCAATGGCTGCATTTAGGGCAAGTAGGTTTGTCTGGTCTGCAATGTCTTTGATTACTGTTACAATTCCACCTATCTCTGAGACCTTCTCATTGAGCCTAACAATCATCTGGGCAAGGGACCTGGTCGTCTCCTCTACCCTGTTGACTGTAGAGACGGTGTTGTCTGAGATCGCCTTACCCTTATTTGCTGATTCCACTGCCCTCTCTGAGGTCTCAGAAGATATAGAGGCATTGCGGGCAATGTCATTGATAGTCTGATTCATCTCCTCTGCAGCAGTGGCAATGGTGGAAGACTGCTCTGCCTGTTTCTTTGCACCCTCTGTGGTCTCAAGCACCTTGACCCTAAGGACATCCACAGAGGCTATCAGATTCATCGCCCCTACGGTTATGCCACTTAAAAGGTCATTAAAGGTCTCAGAAAGCTTGTTAATATCCATTGATATAACACCGACCTCGTCACCTGAGTTGATCTCTGCCCTTACTGTAAGGTCGCCCTTTATTATCTCCTCAATATTTGTGCTCAAGACACTGATACCCCGTAGTGTCCTTTTGATCAAAAACACCAACATAATTCCTATTGCCGATGGCACGGTAATAGTGCCCAAGATAATCAAGGTCCTTAGTTGTGAGGCATAACGCACAGTCTCGTCTATATAGAAGTTTGAGGCAACTACCCAGTGGTAGTCCTTGATGTAAGTAATGGTCGCTGTCTTCTCTCTGGGGGAGGTCTCGCCCTTTTCCTTGTTTATCCAACGATAGGTGATCGTACCCTCTTTCTTATCAACGAT